>Ga0209489_104242_pt1 | contig 26625 bp, 10 predicted proteins | sample SiratrowhiteBW_FD_187527 | JGI IMG/M metagenome (GOLD analysis project Ga0209489, IMG submission 187527) | Root nodule microbial communities of legume samples collected from California, USA - Siratro white BW (SPAdes) (version 2) | ecosystem: Host-associated > Plants > Roots > Nodule | place... | reverse complement strand
ATAAATACATATATATATATATATATATATATATATATATATATATATATATATTCAGATTCACTATTTGACTCACATGAATGGATTTTAATTATCTTTGTAATGGTTAACGAGGATAAATGAGCTTTTAATATAAGATACTATTTAATCTAATTTAAATTTCTAATATCAAACATCCAATTACATATAATTTTAATTCTTATTTTTCAAAATAGTATATAAAGTAAAGTCAAGAACATTTGAACTATGTTAAACAATACTAAACTAAAACAGAAAAATGAGGTTAAATACACCTTACTTGACAAAAAAAAATATAATTTAAATATATACGTATATAAAATGATAATTATCTTATTCCCTTAGTTGAATAAATGTATATTATTTTTAATTTTGTAACTATGGCGACTCTTCCTTATTTGAATTTATTGTTATTTTCTTTCAAGAACATGAGTATCCATCTCAATGTAATATCATATTTATAATAGAATTTGTAATAATTGCATTTCTATCCATTAGAACTCCAATTTAACAATTTAGCTTCAAATAAATTCCCAAATTATTTTTAAAAAGGGTAATTTAGTCATTTACACTTACAAGGTTTTTAATAGAGTAAAATTAAAAATTCTAGTTAAGTTTCTCTTTTTTAAATTCATATGCCATAAACAATAAATAAGGGTAACAAAATCTTTTTATTTTTATCAAAAGTAAATAATTTCATAAAAAGAACATGAATTTTTAGTCTTATAATAATTAGTTTTGTTAAAAGATTGATTAAGACTCTAAGTAGTCTTAGATTTTTTTTATCTAGGATGCAACTAAATTCATATGATACTACTTCTTTAAATAAGTATTAACTAAACTTAGTGTCAAATATTTTTATGGTTTCAATTATTTTATCTACAAAATGCATATGTTTCCTGTTTTCATATTATAGATTTAATATTCATTATACTTATTATTAATCCTTAAGTCGTACTATTTAAGTAGATCACATAGATATTACACGAAACAGTTAAGCTTGAGAGGAATTTACTCTTAATGTAAAAAATATCCAACAATTTCCTTATTCACAAACTTTGGAAAAAGGTCTTTTTTTCCTCGCTTGTTTTCTGCCACTTTTTCAATCTTATGCACCACCAAAATTATGTACCCATATAACAAAAATTGCATTAGTTAACCTAGTTAGTATAAAAATCTTTTTTTCTTTTCAATTTCATGACAATGTTAACTAGTTTCTCCACATATATTACCAACCATAATATTGTTGAATTCGTCGACTTAAATATTGTAGTATCAAAGCATTGTAAAGAAAGTAATTATATCTTAAAAAATCTTATTCAAACAAACCATTTTAATCAACATCTTTTTAAGAAAATTCTATAAAAAATACAATTCATTAATATCAATAATGTAACTTTAAATTAAGAATGGTATTTAATTTTCATAGTAAATTTGTTTATAACAATTTTATAGTGTCATAAGATTTTCCAATACTATTTATTATTGTAATATAATTTTTAAATGCTATTTTTTTTATTAATACTGAATTTATATATTCATTAACAATAATAAATTTAAATTAATGATAAGAGTGAATTAAAAATATTTCAATAATTAAATTATTGAAATATACAATAGTAATAAAATAATAACAATTTAAGTTATTAACTTGAAATACAAGTAGTTATTAAAAAAACTAATATATATTTTAGTTCCAAAATGAACATCTAGAAATACGATTTCTATAATTGAATAGTTAGCATGTTGATTCTGTAGATGAAGTGATTGGAAGCCAATGGGGTATTTTTCTTTTCAATTTGGTTTATTCCACACACAAAAATCTACTTTTTTGTTTTGGATTTTATTTCCTAAAATGCACAAATCCATAAGAGGTACGCGATGTTCCATTGTCTCTTTCAACTTTTTGATGAACTTTTTTGGCTAGCGAAACGATGACGTAATGATGCATTGTTGATGCTGCGTCAAAAGAGCGTCAAAACCGTAATCTGAACATTACTTTATGGCCTTTGAATGTCCTTTCTAACTTTATTACCGACTTCTACCATCATCTATTACCCAAATTTTAGAAACATTTTAAATTTTAAAATCAATACTTCCAAATTTAAAATAGTAATAATAACTTCTCTCATATCTCATTCTATTTTTAGGAGCTCACCAAAATAGATTATATTAACCTATCTTTAAAATTTATTTTACTTAACTTTTCTCATAAAAGTAAGTCTTGATTCCATATCATTGAATTTATTTATTTTAATAAATTATATTCTCTCAAAAAATGTTTTAATGATGTATGAAGAAATACATTTGAAAATAAAAAGAGAATATATGTAGTATTTTAAGCATTTAATTTCTTTATCGAACAAATAAGAGGGATTAGTAAAAGGTTTTGTAAGAGGGATTTAAAAAAACTAACAATGTTAGAGTTTGTTGCATTATTTGTCATAGAAAGAAAGGAATATTTGGTATTCATAATTTATAACATTATAGGAAGGGATTTATTAATTTAGCATATATATTTTATATTTTGTCTTTAATTATATTTTATAATTAAAAAATGAAAAAAATAAAAAATAGAAATAAACTATCCAAATGTTAAAAATAACTAAAAATTTAATTTATATTATTTCTTCAGCACTATTTTCATTCAAATTATAAATTAGACATTAAATATAAAAAAACGATGCATGTATTTATATATATATATATATATATATATATATATATATATATATATATATATATATATATTTAAAATAATACAAGTAATAAATTTTAACTTATTAAAATAAAATAGTATATGAAAAAGGCATGTAACGATTTAGTATCACATAACTACAACTATAACTATATATGGACGAGAGTAATCTGTTAATAAACAAAGGATTGAATTTACGCACTCTTATATTCCTTTCAGAACTATTTAGGTGTGTTTGGTAAGATAAAAGTAAGATGGAGAAAATAAGAGAGAGTGATTTTATTATTTCTCTTTTATTTTTATTTATCTCACTATTTAATTCGTTAACTTTAATTATATGGAAATTTTTGCAACTTTTAATATTACTAATGTTCATCATTCCATTTAATATTGAGTAATTAAGTGTTCGGCATGATATCTTGAAAAGTAAAATAATTAATATTTTAATTGATTAAAAATATAAAAAAGTTGATAAATTAAGATATATTTAATGATTATCCAGTTACATTCGGTAACATATTTTTGAGTATTTATAAGTGGTTTAATAATGACAACCGTAGACGATAAAGTAAATCAAACAAATCTCAATATATATTGGATAAGAGATTTAAAAAAAAAAGTTTCCTTTTAATCTCACGATGTAAGTGAAAAAAAATAAAAAATTAAAGTTTGATTTTATTGAAACTCCCTACTCCCATGGCTCATCCACCAAGAGTCCAAGTTGGACTTTTACTTTCAAACAAACTAAATGTCATCAACTTCTTTCAAGTGCGATTTAATCCACTTATGTATAAATGTGCATTGGTTAAATCTCATGAGGAATGTCTTCTTTCAGTGATTCATTGGTTAAACAAAATTATACTAGATTTTTATAATTTGAGAAAATTATCTGTGCGATAAACAACACGTGTATGTCTTCTATTTTGTCTTTTGGTTTTTCTTTTAAATTTTCAAGTTATTAAGTCAAACATGCTTAATTAATCAACAGTAATAATATATTATTATTATTATTATTATTATTATTATTATTATTATTATTATTATTATTATTATTTGGGCATTTGGATAATTAAAATTTTAGAGATCAAATGAACTCATTTTCACTCTACTTTTATTTATTTTTCTATTTTCATTCACCTTACTCATTTTTTTACTCTGCTAATTGAAACCCTTATACATAAACAATTTTGTTGAAGTTTTTCAAATTAATTTAATCAAAAATCATTTTTCAACTTATATATAAAATAATTTGAATTTATATTTTTATAAGTTACTTGACAGAAATTTATCTAAATGAACAAATTCTTCTGTTAAGCTCGGTTTTACCATGAAAGTACGATGCATAATCTTTGACTTTCCTCTGTTTTTGTCTCTACCCTTGTTGGCCATTCCGCAGACTTATATATTAAGTTAATTTTGTTTCCTTTTTCGGACGTTATAGATAAAAAAAAAAAAAAACATATGATATATGTAGCGTGAGTTATATGTTTTGTATGATTTAATTGATTTTTTTATCTAACATTAAACTAAATAGCATTTATATCATCATCACTCATGTGTGTATCCAAGAAAAGACATGAACGAAATTGTATGAAAATGCCTGCGTTGTATGAAGCCGACAGACTAAGACCTGGCCAAAAGTATGTTTTGCGTCAGTGAATATGTCAGGTATATATGTGTTTGAAACGAGTATTTGACATAACGTTTGACCCAAGTGTAGCTCAAAAATAGTATGTACTTAGATAAAGAGGATAAGGTCAAAGAAAAGAGAAGCTAATAAAATAATCAGTTAACACAAAAAACAAGCTTCAGTGGCCACCCACCCAGCAAACCACCTCCTTTTTCGTGTTCACACGTCAACAGCTTTCGGTAATGCGAATCAAACGTTTTATTCTAAATCTTTCTATATTGGGCATGACACCTTTTTTTAATCACCACTTTGTCGCATCCCTCAACTAAATCCCGCACGTGAAGAATTGAGCACATTGAAAACGTGACCAAATGAAAACGTGCTGAAATTGCAGCTGTACGTGGCATAAAAGTGGCCACTACGCGGCCCTACCAATTACATAAATTTGTTAGGACTTGGTAAGAGAATCCTCGGCAGTGTCCCAGTGAGCATCACACGACAACGTTTAACATCCTCAGGTGATGCACGGTGGGCTCCACCTCTAACTTTTGCCCCCATTTTTCGTTACCCAAACACATAACTGACTGTGTTCCACTGCAGCCAACATCAGTTACTCTTAGAATATCCCTTAGGCATTCATTAGACTGTCAGTTGTGATACTAAAAAAAAAAAGGAAAAACCGAACATAATGAAGACAAATTTCTTCTTTTTTAAGTTTTGATGAATTCAACGTTGTTATCCTCAACCCATACCAAAAACGTACAAATTGAAAGTGACTGGAGTTAACAAACTTATTGTTCATGAAAGTAGGTACTGTGGGAGGTGAAATATAAAACATAAAAAAGCTTTGATTTGTTTGTACTTTGCAGCTTCCTCCGTAAAAAACGTAGCGGAAGAAAGATACACAGAAAATATAAGTAGTGGAGCTAGCTAGATGCTAATTAACAAAGAAGGTAGCTTAGCCGAATTGTACAAATATGTAAAAACACACACTACCAAAACTAATAATTATGCTTAAAATTAACTGAATGAATTGTAGTCAGGAACTAAGAGTGTTCCCGGTGGCAGAGTCGGAAGAATCTCCAGCGAAATCCATCATCATCATCAGGTGATGAAATTCATCTTCGCCAATCTTGTCCCAGAATTCCGAATCTTTGTTCCCGAATTCCATGGCGTTCATTTCCATGCCCTGGTTCAGATTCTCGTTCTTTAGTTGCTCTTCCGCTGCCACCCTCTCTGGCTCGCTCTGCTGCATGCTTAAGGACTCGTCCACTACGGGAAAATTGAGCTTGGCCCGTGGGCCGCGGAACTCGATGGCGGCCTTGTCGTAGGCCTGGGCGGCGTCCTCGGCCGTGTTGAAAGTTCCGAGCCAGACGCGGGCCGCACGGCGTGGGTCGCGAATCTCGGCGGCCCACTTACCCCAGGGCCTCTGCCTGACGCCTCTGTACTTCTTCTTGGCCCTCTTCTGCTTTTTTTTCTCTTCGGGGAAGAAATTGCAGCCCAAGCAGCCGGCGATGTTGCACTCGCGACACGTGTCCATGGTGGGCGGCGGGACCATCCGGTCGAAGGTGTTTGCGGCGAGAGGCTGGGAGGTGTTGGGGAGGCGGAAGTCCGGGAGGGAGACGGCGTCGGAGGAGGTGGAGCCGGCGACGACGTTGGTGAGAGCGGCGACGATGACGGAGAGTTCTTGCTCGGTGGTGAGAGTGGCGGCGGAGAAGGATGAGGAGGAAGACATTGGAGTTGGAGCAGATGAAGAGTCAACTATGTTTGGCGCGTCAAAGGTTTTTCGCAACTGAACGAAGTGAGAGGTTGAGTTTGGTTATATACGGTTTGGGTTGACGTGGCAGGTGAGATCCAGTTGTCTCACACCGTTTTCACACGGAGGTTAATGATTTTGATTTTGATCACGTGGGTGCATTCCAGAAACGTGACAGATAAGATTTGGAGGGTGACATGGCGGGGTTGGACGGTCACGATGATGAGAAGTGATTGAGGAACAGAAAATGTCTGGGACGAAACATATAGGAGACTTCACTTCACTCTCTCACTGTTTCACATTACTTTGACCTGTTCTTTTGCATAACACTAGCTGGCTCCATAAAAATATCTGGCTACAACTGGACTACTTAATATCACTAAGTCATACTTTTTTTTTTTTATATATTCCTTATTATTTTCATTCAACTCATTTTTTTAATTAATAAAAATATCATTCCACTCCATCAAAAATCCTTATAATATTTCTTTAACTACTCAATCAAAATATTAAATACTTTTCTATTTTAAAATATTACATATACTATTTTACTCGACAATTTAAATATAAATTATTACAAGGATAGGAAAATACACTGTTTCTTTAAGGTCTTAGACAGTGCGCTCCAAATTTATAGCGAAATTCATTCTGGTTCGTTAGTCCTTTAGACACCTGCACCTTTATTAATTAATCAAATAATATAGTAAAAGATCAAATAAAGTATATATAATCAAGTAAAAGGTATGTTGGCTACCAATCATTTTCTTCACGGTAAGTTCATTTAATGTTTTTAGATAATTGCTATAAGGATGTTAATTAATAAATACTTGAAAGAACAATACTTATTTCTGAATGAAATTTTAATCACGTTTATGTTTCTTGTATCTCGTTATTTCACCCCATTTGCAGCCACAAATATCATTTTGGGAAATTATAGGGATTTAAATGTCGCGTCCTTCTAATTTTTTTATTTATTTTTATAACGTTATTTATTTAATACATATTAACATATAAAATTAAATATAAAAAACTGATTAAATGTGTAGAGAAGAAAATTAAGATATTGTTTTATATTTACTACTCTTACCTATTCAATTCATATTTTTTTTTACAGTAAAACATAAACTCGTTTTTTTATCATTTTTATTGTTTATCCTATTTTTGAAAAAAATAATTAAAACACAAACTCATTGTTTTTATTTATTTTTTATTTGTTTTGTTTCATTTATGAAAAAGAAAGTGTAAATCCCTCTTAACTCACTTCACATTGAAAGATTAGTTTTATAGTATAGTATTTTTTATATAAGAATAGTTATTGTTTCTTATGAAAAAAATATTTTTTTTTTCTTGTATTTGTCGATAATTTGTCGATAATGCTTGAAATACAAAGATTTAAGTAGTTGTATCTTGCATTTTTTTTCAAGTTCTGACACTAATTAATTTAAGTGTTCTTATTTTTTGAAAAAAATATTTTTCTGTGAAAATTCTTTTTAAGAACATAAAATGAAATCTTATATTATATATTTTTTATAACCAATTTTTAACTATGACTTATTTATCATAGATTTCTCTTTTGGTAATTACGTTTCTCAAAATTTTAGTTCTAATTTAATTATTAATGAATTCAAGTATTTGAAAAAACGAAGAACCATCATTTAAATATGTGTAATTCTTTTTAATTATAGTTATATTAAATTATGTACTCCATTGTACTAGTGGAAATGATAATATATATATATATATATATATATATATATATATATATATATATATATTATTTTTGACTACTTCAAATTATTAGTCAAAATCTATCGTCGAAAGTAATAAATAAGTATATAGGTGTGATTATTTTAATTATGTCTTACATGGTAAGAAAACTTGTAATCATTGTTGATTAAAAATTAAGTCAACGCTAAAAAAGAAGTAGTGTTAAATTTTATGTCTCAATATATGAAGATATTAAAAGTGTATATGCTAATTTGGTAGTGCTAATCCACTCTGACAAATACTATCAGTTTAATTCATGCAAATTTGACACAAATTTAATATTAATTAAATACTAATTTAAGTCAATTGATACTATTAATACAACAAATAGCTATTTATAAAATTTAGTATTTGTCAAGTTGATGCAAATTATATGAATATAGAAATAATTTAAATTAGTTCGAGTTTGACTGACTCTAATAAAATATAATTTTGTTTTGTGAAGATTAATGTGAGTTTAGGTGATCCTAATGTGGTTTCTTAGCATGAATTTAGCCAACACAAGAAAATAAAAAGTATATAATAATTACTAAATGAAATCCAATATATCAATTACCTCCAATTCCATCTAACAACATATATAAACTTCATTCATGAATAGAATCTATATATATAATGACATGTGAAAACATGCAAAATATAAAATTGAATTATGTATTTAATACTTTTTAAAATTTTTATAAAACCAATGTATGATAAAAATAGTCAAATAAAGTTTTAACTAGATAGACACATTGTTAATAAGGTTTCATAAGCTTAATGTTTAATGAAAACAATCACACATAATTTTAAATTGATAGACACAAGTCAAAATATCTTCTTAAATCTTGTTCTAGAAAAACTATCATTCTTTAGTAACCCGCAGTTTAATAATATACAATTCAAAGATATTAGAGAGGGATTTACACTAGATGTTCTTATATTGGTTCATTTACAAACCCAAATCATGTTCAATTATCAATCAACACGATCTAGTTCCACTAATAAAGTAGTGTTGTAAATACAATGCAAACATTATTTGGACCTCAACCACTCTTGTCTAAAGGACATAGTATTATTTGAAACACAACCACTCTTGACAGACTATTATTTGGAGCATAACAACTCCTAAATAAGATCGACTATTATTTGGATCGTAGTCATTCTTGACTAAACAATAGGTTACATAGAAAGTGATATAAAAGATCATAAGTTATTAATAAAAGAGGGTAACCTCATAAGTCTAATACAAGATCATAAATGTGTTTTTAGGTTGCTAATTAACACAACAATTTTCTTTTTCACAAACTATAATTTGAGGATTACAAGAGCATTAAGCTCATATTTTTCAATTGTTATTGTCTAAGTCGTCAACCTTTCTTCTTCAAGAAATCTTCTATATACAAATGTTAAGAGGAAAGAGTCATTGAGAATCCTTTTCTAACTGTTGTGAGTGTTTAGGAAGTTCTTCTTCTTCAAGTTGCATATGTCCATGTACAGGTGTAGAGATGCATTAAATGTTCTTTATGCAACATGAATTGTAAATATATTCTTCAAGCAACGTTTTGATACATAAAATGAATTATTAGGCCTACATTAGATAACTTTTTCCCAAACTAGAGTAAAGCCTAGGATCTTACAAGGTATTGGTGTGGAGTAACTTTACCGCATTCTTCAAAAGATCTTTAATGTAGAGATATCTTTGCAAGATACTCAGTTTTCTTATCGTTTGTCATGCCTTATTGGTTTAAGCACTTAATCAAAACTACATGGTGTTGACCTTTTGTTCTAATAATAATATTTGAGATGTACCATGAAATGCTCAAAACTACACAAATCTATCGTTTGTCTAGAAATTTAACTTATTAGACAAAGATATGTATGCAATATGTTATGCATTTGCGGTTAGATGAAACACTTGCATCTGTCAATATCTAATACTTATAAAGTTATATTTTATACTTTGTTGTAAAACAATTAATCAAAATCAAAATGGGGTTTGTTGGATTTTACTCTAACATGGCACCACTTAATAAAAAACAAACCAACCTCAATAGGGAATAAATTCCCAATTAAGGCTATTGGGTTAAACAATGAAAAACTTAGATGTTGAATCTGATCTTGAAAATATCTCGCTTTAAACTTTATTATTTTAAATATCATAAAAAAAAGTGAGAGATTGTTAGAAAAAAAGTTCAACACCTATTTTATTAAGTACTTCAATATAACAAATCATAATATAGTTATGCATCGTGTATAAAATGGATGTTTGTTCAATAATATATTATGTAAAATATAAGTGTTTTGTCTGTCAAATCATATAATAATACACAATCTTATCTTTATGTTTTACAAGACATTATATGCTCATATAATATGCACATATTCTAAACTAACCTCTTATTTTTTTAATTAATATATATTTTAAAGCCATGAAATTATTACTGAGCTTAACACATTAATATTTGCAAAATCATTACTTGAATATATACACTGACCAAACTTATCACTAAGAAGTGAATTTTAAATAAAACAAAACATGGTCTGAATGATTATTAAAATGTAAAACAAAACACACTAAAAATGACTAATTTTAATAAGAAATGACGTTACTATCATGAGAGTGAATGTTTAGCATATGTTATTAATTCATAACCTACTCCTATCTCATCATGTTCAGACCATTAAAACAATAGTTAAATATAATAATGCATGAGCTGATTATTCGTAAAAGAACAATCACTTGTCCTTTTGAACAATTATATATGTTATATATGGCTTCATGCCCTTTGTATCTTTCTATCATAGACTAAAATAGTGAGTTCACTACATGTGGTTTGAGCCTTTGTATCTTTCCATGTATAAGATTATTGAAGCTAACACTACAAGAAAAAGTTTGTTTAGAGACCAATTTTTAGCTACCAAATGAAATGGTTACTAATTGTGACCAAAATAGTCACCAAATTAAATTTTGGTTGCTAGATAACTACAAAATAGAAGTAATGATTGAATTTAGTTACCAATTAAGTCAAATAATTGGTGTCTAACCAAGGTTTTAGTGACCTATGTCATTAGATTCTAAATTAGTCTCTAACTTAATTAGATACCAATTTAGAATCTAATGGCATAGGTTACTAAAACTTTAGTATTTAATGTTAGATACCAATTATTTGACTTAATTGGTCACTAAATTCAATCATTACTTTTATTTTATAGTTATTTAGCAACCAAAATTTAATTTGGTGACTATTTTGGTCACAATTAGCAACCATCTCATTTGGTAGCTAAATATTGGTCTCTAAATAGATTTTTTCTTGTAGTGTAACTGAGATCATATCCATGCATCAATATATTTCTCATTTAAAACTTCATTCACAATGAGATGTTTGGAACAGAAACAAACTCCAACTTCATGGCTACATATTTGCTAGAACATTCTCTAAGAGTTGTAGAACATGAAAAAAAAACCTATAATTTCTTTCCTTCTTTGTTATTTCATCACTTTTTCTCACTTTCCCCTTGTTTTTGTGATATCTCTGCCATTTTTTCTTCTTTTCTTTATATTCCTTATATGGAGCTACCCTTTCCCTATGTATTGTGTTCTGTTCCTTTTTTCTTTTCAGCAGTCCCCACTCCTTTTTGTACCCTTTTGTCCAGGTTAAAAAATTTAGGATAAAAAACTAAACTAATAGGTTGAACCTTGAAGAAGAGAGTTTTATTTTGTTTTGTTTTCTCTATCAACAGTAAATAATATTTTTTTTTTTTGTGTAATATATATATATATATATATATATATATATATATATATATTAAAATTTTGAATTCATTTAAAATAAAAAAAATATTTTTGTTTAAGTTTCAAGTCTTTGTAGAAAACACTTTTATCTATCAAAAGATATTTTTTTTTGAATCTTTTCACTTTTTTATTCCTTTTTCTCTTTATTTTTTTAAATTAATGCTACTTTTGATTAATATTTTTTTCCAAAAAAAAACTTGAAATAATTAGACGAATTTGAGTATTGACATTACTAGTACAAAGTTTCTGACTTTCAATCCTATGGATAAAAAGGTCAAAGTGGGAGTTAAGATAATGTATATCAATATACGACTTTCAGGTTTCTAAGTCTATGGTTAAAAATATTAATTTGCGGTTCAACATAATATCTACTATTAAACAACCCTTAAATCTTAAGTTTATAGGTGAAGATTAATCTAGTGATAACTTTCAAATTTAGAGTCTAAAAATAAATAACTTGTCTTTGTGTTAACATCTTTTTTTAAATTTATGTTTGACTTTATGTTTGACATTTATATCATTGCACTTAAAGTGTTGTGTAAAAAATACTTTTTTTTTTCTCTTTTACTTTTTTACGATTATATTAATCATACAAACTCTTATAATTAGTATATTATTGGAATACATTATTAGTTTAATGTCAATCATTTATAATTTGTCTTTAAGGTACACATTTTGCATTTTGTTCCAAAACTTCAAAATATCATATTTATTGTTCTTTATGCATCTTTTTAAGAGACTTTATTTTATCTTGATATGTGTTTAACACTTTATTAAATCTTTAAAGATGTTATCTAAGTCTTTATATATATATATATATATATATATATATATATATATATATATATACAATATATATATATATATATATATATATATATATATATATATATACTCAATAAGATATATACTGAATATAAATACACATATCAATGTTATTATTGAGAATTTAAGTGGTATAAATATTTTCGTGAATGTAGATAAGGACGAATATTGTAGTACTCTACTAAGTTTTTACAATTTTATATTAAAATAAAACAAAAAATAACTGAATAAAAGAAATACCAATTTTGCCTATATATACTTAGTTATTTTACATATTCTTTAGAAATATTTTTGTCAGAGATTGAAAATAAAAAAAATGTATGTACTTATTGTTTTAAAAAAAAATAAACTTATCTTTTTCATTGGTAAAGAAAAGGTTAAACAATTTAAAACAAATGGAAGGGCAAAGCTTTTATTTAAAAAATATTTTTCTTTACTTCCCTCTTACCGACATCCCTTTTCCTTCATTCTTTTAGGGACATGAATGTTCAATTCCGTAAACGTTTAAGAAATAATATTTTGTACTTAGTTTTGGGTCAAATATGGCCATAATAAAAGTCTTTGGTAAACGTAACTAATTGAATATGGGTCAAATCTATGTGTCAATATTTGAATGTTAACATTCCGTCGATTTTTTCTTATGGTGATTTGTCAAGGCTTATTAGGAAAGTGTTTATGGTTGGACATCATATTCTTGGTTGATTTTCTTATTAATTTATAAAATACACAAGTTTTCATGTATTAAAAAATATTTTAAAATATTAAAATTAATATATTTTAAAATTTTAATAAATTTTGAAAATTTATCATCTTTGTTTATGAAAGTTCTCTTACCTAGGTTTGATAAATCATAGCAACTTTTCTTGTGTAATACATATATGGAGTATATTTAATGCAACTCTATATTCATGTATGATCAAAACAAAAAGATGATTTTTTTAATATGAAAGCATGTAATGCATGCATGAAGTATATTTAATGCAACTTTACATTCATGCATAATAAAAATAAAGGATGTTTCTAAGCTCTGTTCTACGGGGTTTTGTAATGATATTTCTTTTTCACTTTATATAAAGTTATCTTTACATACGAAAAATAGAATATTTTGCAAAATTTTATGTACTCAAATCCTTTTTGGCCCCAAAATTTTGGGATAACAGTATTTATGTTCATCCAATAATCTAGAAGTGTGATAATATTTGTATTCATCCTAAGATATTACCTTTAGTGGACAAAATATGTGATTTTTTATCACAACTTTTATAAACATTTATGTTTTTAGCTAGGAGTGGATGTGTTCCAAAAAATACTTAGTCATAGTTGGGACTGGTTGTGTTTCAAAGAATACTCAATATTAGCCAAAAGTAGTTATGTTTCAAATAATACTCAATCATAGGCAGGAGTAGTTGCATTCAAAAGAATACTTGGTCTTAGCTAGAAGTGACTATTTTTTCAAACAATAATCTAGGTTGTTTAGTCAAGAGTGACTGAGGTCCAAATAATACTTAGGTTATTAGATAAGAATAGATTTGTTTTAAAAATACTTAGGCTTTTTAGCCAGGAGTAGCTAATCCAAATAATACTCAGTTTGTATCTTTGTAGCATTAGTTTGTTTAGTGAAACTTGATCAATTGACCAAGAAATGAACATAATATACTTTTAAAGACAAACTAGTACAAAAAAACATCAAGAGTAAATATTTCTTTTCTTGAATTAATTTACTAAAATTGAACTAACTAAAGAAGGACAAATTTTATAAATTAAGTTTTTGACATAAGTTGTTAATTCAAATTATCATCAAATGATTTATTATTAACTTTTTAATAATTTTAATACACAATTCAACACACTAAGTAAGTGATTTTAGTCAATCTCAATTCAATACACAATTCAATCTCAATTTTAATAATAATTTTAACAAACTAAAATATACTTAATTTTTATTAAAGAGTTAAAAACATTTTCGAAATAACCAAGTTCAAACTTTTTAAACATACTTACAACCCAACTACATAGTAAATTATAACTAAAAAAATTTTATTAGCATTAAGATCAACCTAGAAATGAAACTTGTATGATTAGAGACATCAAATCTTTATGAGGTAAGCTTTGGTTGATTCTTATCTCTAAGAGTTGGAAATTTTCAAAAGTATTTTTGCAAAGGACAGGCAATAGTTGATATAAGAGTAATTGATGAGACAATGCAACACTTAGAATTTTATGTTGCTTCTCTCCTGTACTAGGCTATGTTTAATCCTTTACAATTTGTAAATTATTATATTGATAAATCTTTACCACAAGTATTATCGCTGCCATTTCTAGAATACACTAAGTACACAAAGTCACTTGTGGTTATCCCCTTTGTCTTCTATTGAGATAAATAATAAGCATTTTTCAACACTAGGTTATTTTTTGCTTTTTCGAGTATTCTATTACTCTCACTTTTGGTTATAATAAAATTTGTTTAAAATCATCCAAGAAAAACATTCTCAGGAGAGGATATAGACTATGAATACTCCTTATCGAGAGAAAGATAATACTTCACATATTGAAAGTTTTACAGATAAAGGTAATTTTCTCCATAATCTATTAGACATCTATTTAGATATAACACTTAAAAGATTTGGAAAAAGACATGTGTAACATGTTGATTTTTTCTCATAGAATCATTAGTTTTGTTTGCATGGTGAATTTTCTATTCATAGGCGTCACAAAAAAATCATTGAATTTTGTCGTAAATCTTGCCTTGTGTCGGTACATTAACAAAAATTAACAGTTATTTCAGTGACATATTTTTTAGTTGCATACAATTTGTTATGCAAATGACAAATTTTCCTCTTAACATTCTGACATCTTTTTTAGTTACATACAACTTGTTATGCAAATGACAAATTTTTTTCTCAACATTCTTTTGTAGTACTGAAAGTACTAAATTGAACATATAATTCATAAATGGCCATATTAAATACATAATTCATAAAATGTCAAAATTATTTTACAAATTGTAACCTACATTTGGAAAAGAGGAGATGGTTTATTAAATGAAATTTGCATCTTGTGTTGTATATATGATTTATTGTTTTGATGTTAACATCCTTTGATAATTGACATCTAAACAATGTGTATAATGTATTTTGCTTTTCAACATCTGTTGATGTTCACGGGAATGATTTACTACCATATCATCATTAGTTGGCAATAATGCACTTTGATTTGCGTAATTTTAAAAAGTTAAAAAATAGATAAAAATTAATTTAACAATACAAATATAAAGATACAAAGTACTTATAATTTTTTTCTTCTTAAAATGCATAAAATTCTTTAAATTTTTGTAAAATCATGATATCGTTTCAAATATCATTATTTAATATTTTATAAATCCTTTAAAAATTCAATTTCCAAAATCCTAACAGTTAAAGTTTTTTAAAGAAAAATCTATAAAAAAAAAAGCAAAGTCTTTTAAAATCTATAGGGCATTTTTATATAAAAAAATGCTTTAAAATCTAATTGAATACACCGTAGTTCTTTTGTTTGATATCCAAACAAGTACTTTAAACAAAATCTTTTTAAAATCCTCTTGTCAAATGGATTACCCCTTTAAATTCTTGCCACAGTTATGGAATTGCCACTAAGGCCCAGATTGTCACTGAAAGAGAAAATAGATGAACACAGGAAATGAACTTGTTTTATATATAAAAAGAGAGAGAGAGAGAGAGAGTGGGGAGGGGAGGGAGTGTATCAAAGAAACAGAAACCCAGATTTTCTAGTAGAGTGCAAACTAGAAAACAAAAAAAAGAGACGGAGGAAGGAATTGAATCTTTGTATACAAGTTCTTCATACATTTCAAATTGGGTGATGTTTACACTAAAAACATATATTTAGTCTTGTTTTAGGTTATCAAAGCATTAAATGTTTGATTCCAAATTTACCTTCAAACAAATATAATAAGTTCTTGATTCAGTAAAATGGTTGCACTCATTGATAACGTATCTTAAATAAAAGTAGAAAGAAGAAGGAAAGCTGGGAAAAGAGCGGTGCAAAATATATTTGCCTCCAGAAAAATAGGGTGGGCAGTAGAGACGTTTAAGAGAGGAAAGTGAATGCCAAAATCTGGCATCCTCAGGAGATCATTCTCATCATAAGACAGTGGCGCGGCTTTAATGTAATTAAATAATAAATGAAGCGCCAATGAGAACGAAAAATATCACAAACCAAATTCACGTATTACACTCCTACTAGCTTGTTTAATTGGCAAACTTAGATATGCTACTTCAATTCTCATGCTTCAGTTTTTATAAAGAAACAACTGACCTTATTAAAAATTGTAAATATAATTGAAATTTATCAACAAATTCCACCCTAAACATTTAATAGCATAACACTTTTTTTTGGGAAGGGCCGGGGGCTGTTATTTAGTACAAAAAAATGATTTCAAGAAAAAAATGCGAACATTTGGGATCAATGAATTTCCAATAAAACCACATCAAGACAAACAGGCAGGTTCATAATTATAGCATATATGGTCAAGCTTAAAAAGAAAAAATATTTATTTATAAAACGCTTATTAAAAAGACTAGAAAACTAAAATAAATTAAATCAAACATGCACAGTCAATTAACAGTACAGTGCAGCAGTTTGTGGCTACGGCTACAAAGCGCAAGTTCAAAACCAGAATGACTGTAAGTTTTCCTTTCTCCTTCATATTCTTTATAAGCTAGTTTTCATTCAACTCCTAGTTTACCTAAACGGTTGGTTTAGAAAAACAATTATACAGGAATGCCTATCATTTATACAGCAAAAATATAAGAATCAAAATATGCTTTGACGGTTTCCTATTCCCTTTTTACTCGGTAATCGATGAAATTTTTGAAACTAACGAAACTTCAGATCCTCTTCATTGGTTGAACCAACTGAACTCCTAAAATTCTATAGACAAGTCAAAAGCGGTATCATCAGATCTACCACCAATCAGCGGGAACAAAGAAAACTCAACAAAACCCTTCCTCTATTCAAACTCAATCATCGTCTGAATCTGCAAAAAAATGAAAAACAAACTCCTTCAGTTAAAATAAAGTACGTATTTACCCAAGACGATGACCAAAGCAAGGATCTGTAGATGCAGGAAATTGATCGCAAGAACCAGATACAGTAGTGAAAGTAATCGTATATCGTGATTTAACTAAATCAAATATGTGATTCAGGGTAGAATGACAAGCATACTAAGCCGGGTGGGAGGGGTATAACATAGGAATGTTCAGAAATTAGCACTTCAACTCTACCCGTATCATTGAGAGGACACATTATAATATCTAAAAAAACAAGTCAACAATATCTCTAGGTCATAATTTCTTCTGAAATCTGAGCCACTAAATTCTGGGTTTGAGGCCATTGGCATCCCTGAAGATACAGGAATTGCAAAACATTCTACTCAAAAGTAACATTTTAAATTGTGCTTCAGGAAAAAAGAATACTAAAATACGATTCAGTGCAAGATAATATGAAAAAGTTCACTGGCACATATCCTAACATAGTACTGGTTCCCTGAACAAAAGAATAATAGAATACTAATAATACCCTCAATCTGTATTGGAAATCTGCTTACCAGATCTTATATCCTCGCCAACTTTTCCCCTATTTTTCAGCTGTCTATAGATCATTGCACATATGAGCTTCCACCAGTATATATGGAAGATGAGTAGCATTATGAGCATTGTATTAAAAATGTAGTAGAGAAACATGTCATAACCTTCAGACAGGTTTAAGCACTGTTGAAGATCAATGCTGGAAAGTGGAAACAGAAATAAGATTAATAATAAGCGTCTTCCAAAACAAAGTCACATGAATATGATAAGAATAAAAAAGACAAACCTTGTTGCTTTAATAACCCAAAAAGGAAAGAAAATTAGCCGCAATATGAGCCATGAAACTGCAAAGAATCCAAAACACACACTTGCACCAAACTCCCTTCCAGAATACTTGAAAACCTTGGCAGCTTCCATGAACACATCACTTGCATCATGAAGGGCAAGGATTATGGAGCCAATCCTAAAAAAACTGTAAATGCAGCACGTGTAAGTTATCTCTCAATTTCTATCTAAGATTTTAGTGTCAGTTCTGCAATTTCGATTATCTAAATTTCAAACCTGATATAACAACCTAAAAAATGTTTGAAGTCACAAGAAGAAAGCAGACATGAAAGAACATTCTAATCTATCATAGAAAATGGAGATTTGTCCAGCATTTCCCACTTCTATTAGAGTTTCCAAGCATTTACAGAGACTCAAATCTAAGACATACATCTATTTAAGAACTGACATCAGATTGTTTTATTGCATACAGAGACAAGTTACATATGTAATTACATAATACATGCCACAGACCATATCAACTTGTATTAATGCTCTAAAAGGTACATAGGACTACAAGTTTCAAGCTATATTTGCATTGATGGAAAGGAGTTGAACGGAGCCCAATGGAATGAACCCCATTCCACCCAATATCCCTCTTTTCTACCCTTTCAACTTGGGGATTATGGGATAAAATCTCTCATTCCACTTCATTTTGTTCTACCCCATTTCATCCCAATCAACAGTGGATATCCAAACATAGCCTCGAGAAATAATACAGGCTCTTAAATGTTATTTATAATAATGGAAAATTTTATCATATGAAATAAATTTATAAAGGGATTGAGATAATTACCTAATTTTTGTATACAGGAAAAGCAAGCATGATTAAAATGGTCATCCATCTCCATCCAGTAAATTTAAAAAAAAAAATGAAATTTTAAGAAATAACACGGGTTAAAGATAGAAAGTAGAAACGTATGATAAATCCCAAAACATATTTCCAAACCGAGAATTAAAATTTATTGGTTCTAAAAACACCACCCGCAGTTACGAATATTATTTGGGCAACAAAAAGCATTAATGTCTAAAACTCTTGACAGATATAAAACGTTAAAAACACTTTTGAAATGAGACACCAAGTGAGAAGTTTCATGCTTATGTAAAAAATAACAAATAATAACTAAATTCCAAATTTAAGGTTTATGTAGAACATATACAGTATATTCTGCAGATAAAATTAAGGCTTGTTGGAAACCATCAAGATATTTACCTTGTTAGATATGAGCTCCCAATTAGTAAAACAGTAATTACATGGTGGGTAAACATCACCGAAAAATCCTTCCTTCTAGTCTCCCATGTCAGAATAGCAACAATACTATATATGTAGAACCCACACTGGCACATGTAGTACAACACCATAGAACTCCTGAGATAAGACATAAAACAGGGAGCAATATAAATTTTAATATGCCAACTTCTATTTACCACAAAACTCATACAAGTACAATAACCTTATAAACAACTTCCTCAAAATTACAATTTCCTCCTATTTGAATTATGTCTATAGAACCAGATAGCAAGTTGCATTGTACAAAAAATGGCAAGTTACAACCAATGATATCAAGTTAGAAGAAGCAAGGAGTATAAACCATATGTGCATTGACTTTTAACAAACTGAGGAACATATACATATGAGTATATTGCTTTGAATCTCTTGAAATTTGGTGCCATTCACCTAGTTGTCCTCCACCAAAACTAAAATAAAAATACTAGATTTAGGATTCTAGTAGTTGACAAACAAAAATGCCCAAGGTCCAATCGTTGGTTTCTGAAAACTTATTACTCAGTTTTAATGTGAACCTAGATTAGTACATTATGAATTGAGTTCTGATCTTAACCATATAAGTAAAGTTAAGATGTAAAGCAAATAAGATTGAAGATGAGTATAAGGTTCAATGAGGAGGTTTTCCTGATAAACACAAATAGAACAGGTCAACAGATAAATGCAAGCCACTCAAAGTGGGAAAAACATTTGTTACATAAAATACTTACTTCAACTCATGATTTGGCCAGTCATTGAAGTATAATTTCGTATTACTGAACCAGGGTTCCTGGTAAGTAATTTTAAGAATGAATGCTTCAACAGCTCCATAATATGTTAACTTCCACATTGACTCTGAGCATTTTCCAATCTTTACTTGCATTTCCTTAGTAATACGTGATGGAGTTCTACCCTTTGTCAACATCCTAATGGACAACCTCTGTAGACAACAACAATATTTAAGAATATGAAGGAAAAGGTAAATGAATTTAATATCTTGAAAACACAAAAGATACTAAATACTTTTTTTACTTAGTAAGTAGTGTATGAATATGATATAATAGAACTTAGAATTATTCTAAACTGCAACAAGACTGGTCATAGTTGCTTCCAAAAAATATGCTTTTTCCACAGGTCACTAAACTGATACAGACTACGTGGAACAATTAAGAATTATAAAAATAACAAGCTTAGGCATTAAAAGTCTTCGATCATCCTTGGTGTTGTGTTTTGCTAGAAAATATTTAACCTATCATCCCATATAGCCAGACTGAGATTGCACCACACTATCGTACTTTCCTCTCAATACAACAGGTGAAAGAAACCAAAGCGATATTTGGCAAAGAGATCTCTTCCAGACACAGTTAAATTTCGTGATTTACGGAATTGGGATACTATAACAACAACAATGGCCAAGTCATTTCCTGCATGTTTTGAGAACATGATATTCTCCTATAACCCTTTATAAACAGTGCTTTTTTTCTTTTTGGCATCCTAATTTCACCAGTAAGATTAGAAAGTAATGTCTACCAACTGTAATGCATGGTTGTGGTTACTGTAGGGAACAGAAGGTAACACAAAATCAACTGCGTAATAATCATTCATGAGCAGCATGAAAGAAAGATAATGCACACACGACACGCTCCATTCATCAATTGGAAATATAGAAAGCCTCCCATGACAATCCGTGTCCCAACACAATAGGAAGTATAGATCATATATTTATGCCAAATATGAGCTAAGAATAACTCTTAAATGTCAAAGAGGGCCAATAACATAATTAAGAAGGATAAAAGAATACCAACAGACAGATTTAACCCAACACAAAGGAGCAGCATTGCATTAGAACATTTTCTATAAGAGGATCACTCATGCCTTAACTTTCAATTGCGCAATTAACACCAATTGAAGGTCAACTGAAAGATCCTTCACCAATTCGAACAAATTTCAGGAAAGAAATACTGATTAAATGCAACCAAAAACAGAAAAATAAATAAATAAATAAAATCCACCAACTTAAAGAAAATTTGCGCTGAATTACTAACAAAACCGACAGCTTCTGCAGTTTCTTTGAACGAGCCCTAAAACGGAGAATCAATAAAACAGCCACAAACCAGAACTAAGCCGTTTCGTCTATTTCATTCAATTAAATCTCTAACAAAACAGAAACAAGCCATGTCCAAGAATCCAATCCGACAGGGAACGAGAAATTCGCTACGCAAACAGAGGAACTTACGCGAAAAACGAATCTGTCAAGGAAGAACCTGGCCGCGAAACTGGCGAAGGCGAAGTAGATCGCGGCGGAGAATTGCGAGGCGTGCGGCGTCGCATTCTCGGTCCAGAGGAAATCCACAGCGGATTGCATTAGCTGCAGTTTAAGAAGAAAGCGTAGAGGGAGAATGAGCAACGAGAACAGCAAAAACAGAGATCATTCACAGCATCAAAGGAAACGCATGAATTTTCACGAATTGAAGCGATAGCCACGACGAGATCGGAATCTCACCTGATTTCGTGTATGGCTTCGCTGGCGGCTTCGTGAGTCGTGAAAGCGGAAATGCGCGCAGAGGAAGAAGCCAACGAAACGACGGAGGGAAAGTGTGTGCGAAAGAGGGAGGGAGAGAGAGGTTGAAACGGAAAAATGCAAAATGCAAATGAAATAGAAATGCTTAGAGGGTTTGATTTTTCTTGTTTTGTTTTCTTCCCTTTAATCTTCTTCTCCCACTCCTTTATTCATTTCTTACTATTTATTATTATATACCATGTTAATTAATTAACTATTTGTTTATTTATTATAACTCCTGTTCCTCGCCAAACCTCTTCCTGTAATTAATAAATTAATTAATTAATTAAATCTAATTTTGTGTTTGGGCGGGTCCTATTCGGACCAGTAATACGGCCACGTGGCGATGAATTGTTCGTCCTGAGATTTTTCTTTTCTACCAACTTTTTTCTCCCACGTGAAGATGAATCTGATGGCAGTTGTTTATTTCTTTTAAGTTTCAACCTTCTATTCTTTGATTTCTCTAACCAGTTTCTTTCCTTTTATTTTAAAAATCTTATGTTATGATGAACCAAAACTAGATTTAGTTGTAGACACCGTAATAAAACCAGATAAGGATAACTAGTTATTTTATTATCATCATTATTATTAATTAATCAATTAAATTACTCAACAGCCTATATATGGAAGTAATTACCTATAATTTAAAGAAACACATTTGTATTCAAAACCTTATGTATACTAGAATTTCTATTAAGTAGTTTGTCATAATTAAACTGTGATCATCTTAATGAATATGGCCTAGTAGTAATTTTTGGTACATTTGTGCCCAATGGGGTTGCTAACTTGTCACCACTCCTTTTCAACTCTTAGAATAAACTTCAAAATAAAGAAAAATTATTATCAAGTTCAAAAGCTATATTTAAAAAAAACAATACATTAAAATAAATTATTTTGAAAATTATTAAAATTTAAATTATTTAATTTAATTTATTATCTAAATATTTTATTTTATTTTATTATAATATAAAAACATAAATTTTAATAAAATATTAAATTATTTTATTTATTGTTTAAAATTTATAATTTAATTATTTTTAAGTTATAAAAACATATATTTATGAAATATTAATTTATTTAATATTTTAATTATTTATTTAATTACAATATAAATATTTTATTAATATTTATGTTGAGAATTGATTATATATTTGTTTCTTCACAAATTTGCTTATCTAAATATGGAAAGTTTCTCATTCAAAAATTAACTTTTTCCTATTTTACATTTCGTTTTCCTTGTGCATACATTTGCATGAACAATAATTCTTTAAAGACAAACTCAATGTTAGGGTCGTGGGTGATGCTAATTTTTTATTTGCTATTCTTATCATAGTTCTTTCAATCATTTGGAACCATGAGATGAAATATGAATAAGAAGAAAAAAAACCATTTACCATATTTGAAATAATTTGGAATCATTTACCATATTAGAAGTTAATATCCTTTTACACTACTTTGAAACCCCTCCTAATACAGCCAAACATTTTCTATAATCTATGTAATTCATTTATCATCTTTTAATGAATTATAGTAAATCATTCATAAAAATCAAACTTTGTATTTTGTGTTTACATATAAGATGAGAAAAATACATCAATTTTTTAAAACTAAAATAATATGAGTAATCTACAAAATTAGTATCAGTAAACAAAAGTTCTTAAATAAGTCTTCCATTAGAATTCCTAAGAAATCAAAATTTCACACTTAAATAATATTTAACTTCTATTATATGTAAGAAAATACATAATTAAAAACTATTTTTCCAAAAAACAACAAAGTTAACATTTCTAGCCAACAAATGCAATCATATTTTTTGGTTGGATGTTTATTAAAATCTTCAGTTGATTAAGAAATCAAAACACCTATATATATATATATATATAAAGCATAATTAGTAATAAATAATATTTTTAAATATTTACAAAATTATTTTAAATTTAAAATATTACTACAAAAGCTTGAAAAATTGTTGAAATTGATTTACCTTAATAATTTTATCTTAATAATTTCATGTAAAATAAAGTTATTATTACTTCCAATATTTTACAATTCTATTTTTTTATTTTATTTAATCATTTTTAATTTTCTTTAATCATTTGTGATTTCAATTCAATAATATTTTTCAAAGTAAAAATTTCAAAGTTTAGAAAGTAAAAACAATTATATAAAAGTACCTAACAAAGCTAAAAAAAATTATAAACAGTAATATAAAATAAGTCAATTATAAAATGTAACAAAACAATGTAGTAATTTTGTAAATATTTTAAACATGTTTAGGTGGATACTCTAAGATATGACATATTTACTTCAGAGGTTTTGGTTGTGTATCTGACATAAATATGAATATTTGCATTGAATTCTACGGTGTATGAAATATTTAAAAAAAAATAGATAGTGTTTCTCCTTTCTTGCATTTTCAACATGTGGGACTATGAATACTTCTCTTATTCTTCTTCTTTAAGAGTGACAGCGATAGTTGTTAACCATCTTTCTGTTTAGCTTCTATTTTGTATCTTATTTGTGGCTGTGAATGTTTCTCTCTTATTGCATTGAAGCATTTGTGGGTCATTGAGGTGTGTGATCTATAATATATTGACATTTTATTATTGAGATTAAAAATGTGATTTGTTTTTTTTTTTTTAATCACAACAATGTATGAATATATGAATTGGATTTGGTTGATATTGAAATTTTTGTTTAATTTGAAATGTATTATTTAGTTGTTTAAATTTTATATTTGAAACATTAAAATTATTTTTTGTGTAGCAATGATATTTTAAGATGTTTAAAATTGAAATTTAGACTTTGGAAACAAACAAAATTATAAGGAATAATTAATTATTTTAGTCTAAGCAATGACTAAATTATTTAGTCAATAGTTTGTTTAAAATTTTAGGTATTAAATTATAGAAAATTATAAAATATATTGTAGGAAACTTATATGGAAAAAATTAGTTTAACTCGATAATAGTAATAAGATGTATTGTAGTATGTTTGGTTGATGTGCTTTGTTTTTATTGTAATAATTTTATTTAAATTAAATATTGTATTCTTTCACACATTAAGCTAACATTAGTTTCTGTCTGAGATTTATTACAAATAGTTCAACATTAATTAATTATTTTGTATTAAATATTAAATGGTCTGATTGGATAGTTTGAAAATATTATTTTTCATGATTTGTTAATACACACATTATAATTATAATATTAAATTTGGTAAAATTTTGGTTTAAATTATTTTATATTATTTTTCAGGTGCATCTTTGACTGTGATGTTTTGTTATCACTTTTATTTCGTGTACTTAAGACACTAATGTAAAATATTATCAAATTTAAGATAACAAAATTTGTTTGTATGTTTTAGCAAATTATGAAAAGTTTCTTTTTGAATTAGCTGAGCCCCACTCATTCACAATTTTCTCTAAAATTGTAAAAGATACTGAATAAGGAAAATTCTTATTCCGAAATTCATTACAAAAGGTTCTATTTATAATTTTGGCTTCCAACCATTATTATAATTTTTCATGCCAAAATTAGAATTGCTTACTTTCTAATAAAAAAATAACATAACTAATCCCATTTTTAATTATGTTCACTTTCTATTGTTACTTTAAGATTATCATTACCATTACGTACGCTCTTTTTTAGGTCAAAGAATTTTATTGCTCCACTTTCCATACTCTTTGCTATGTATTTTTGTAAATTTTAGATTGGTTTACTTGATTCATTTATGTTGTGTTTTTCATGAACATTCTTCTACTTGTTCTGGATTCATACTCCAATGCTTTAAAAAATAATCATTTTGAAAATAATTGTATTATTTCTACCGTATATAATACCTTTAATTTTCCTTGGTGTTAGATTTTTTAATCAATAATTTTATTCAAATTATAAAAATGGACAACTAATAGTTATTTGTTTAATTATCTCTCCATTAAACAATGAACCTAACCCTTTTATTGTTCATCATCTTTTCCTATCTCCATTTACATAATCATTATCATTATTACCAATGCAATTATTGTTTTCAGCCTTCACTTGCATATTGTCCTTATTGTTAGTCCTAGTTCCTATGCCAAACTTGGTAAAATGGTTTAGTGTGGGATTTGTCTCATAGAGAGTCTCAATATTAACAATTTCTACAAAATTTACAAAAATACTTTGACAATAAGAGAAGTGACATATAGAGGAATAACTAATCTTTTGTGGGAAAATAACATCTTTTAGTATTATTGAGGCATCTTTGTACAAGGAGTCAATAAGACACATTTCCTTGTTGTTAGCACCAGTGGACTGATGCAGTGATTTGATGAATTCAACCAAGTGAAGATGCTCTAGATCATGTGATGAATGGATGAAGACCTCTTGAAGTTTGAAGAATTGAATCTAGGATCTAGAATGTGTTGTGGGAGTAAGTTTGAAGT
>Ga0209489_104241_pt1 | contig 26626 bp, 11 predicted proteins | sample SiratrowhiteBW_FD_187527 | JGI IMG/M metagenome (GOLD analysis project Ga0209489, IMG submission 187527) | Root nodule microbial communities of legume samples collected from California, USA - Siratro white BW (SPAdes) (version 2) | ecosystem: Host-associated > Plants > Roots > Nodule | place... | reverse complement strand
TATATATATATATATATATATATATATATATATATATATATATTGTAATATTATGTTCAGGAATTTTAGTTTCTATTGTTTTTTGTTCATGCATATCTTTTAATGCTAATAAGTGTTTCTATAAATCACACCTCCAAATATGATTTTGTCATCTCTTCTTAACTTGGAGGATGTTTTTAATGCAGACCGATCCTAATTGGGGTAATTTCTTATTTGATGAAGCTACAAAGACAATCAATCTAATTGATTTTGGAGCAGCGCGGGATTACCCTAAAGTATTTGTTGATGATTATTTAAGAATGGTTGGTTCTCTTTCTAATTAGTCTCTTTATTTCAATAACTAAGCTGAGGTTTGAAATCTTCATTGTTTTGTTTCCTCTGTTAAATTTTTATTTCTCAGTCGGACTTGCCTATATCATACTACACATATATTAATGATAAGAAATGCTATAAATATACGTAACTTTTCATGGGTTGTATCCTAAACTTCCTACATGGCAATTTATTGCACTTATACATGACCTTTTTTATGGGTCCCACCTAGTAACTAAAGTGATGATTAGGTTGTTTAAGTTAATATGCTAAAAACTCATTTAGTGCCTTTTTTCTAATTCAATCTTTTCCTGTATGTTTTCATCGTATGGCTTAATAACACTCGATTGCTTGAACCTTCCACAACTTGGTGGGAGGGGTATTGGAGGACTTGACTGTTATACCCTTTTCTTAGGCTGAGCAGAAAATTCTTCCGAATTCTTATTATTGTTTATGGTGCATAATTGATTAGGTTCTAGCATGTGCAAATGGTGATAGCGAAGGGGTCATTGAGATGTCCAGGAGACTTGGGTTCCTCACCGGAATGGAATCAGATGTCATGCTAGATGCCCACGTCCAAGCTGGTTTTATTGTGGGTTTGCCATTTTCAAGACCTGGTGGTTTTGATTTCCGATCAAACAACATTACTCAAAGCATTTCTCATCTCGGGGCAACAATGCTCAAGCACAGGCTCACTCCTCCACCTGATGAAGCCTATAGTCTGCACAGAAAGCTTTCCGGTGCTTTTTTGGCATGCATTAAGATTGGGGCCGTTGTCCCGTGTAGGGAACTGCTGCTTGAAGTGTACAAACATTACAAGTTTGGTGATGTAAATGAGACATTATCCAGTGGCTCTGTGTCAGCATAGGTTAGTTAGTGATTTCCCCAATTATTTTTTGTCAATTATAATAATACGTAGGAAGCTTATTTTTTTTTGCCCGAGCTTTTTTGGGGAGTAAATTTTCTCCTCCCCGTTTGTAACTTTAGCTGCCTATATAGAGCTTTTCCCGCATAAATTATTTGAAAGGCGATTGATTCCTTAAGAGTGTGTTTCTACAAAGAATTTAAAGAAGGAAAATTTATTTTTATAACGAACTTTTTCTTTAGCATAGAATTTGAAAGATATTATGATCAAAACATGTTGATTTGGATAGAGAATTTTAGAAGAAATTGGAATTCTGTAAATTTATAATATAGTTCTGTTGAATTTCAAATTTTATCTAAGCAGTAAAAATTTTGAATTTCTTTACCCTTTCTTTTACAGTTCTTTTCTTTTCACATTCTCCTTAGTTCAGTCAGGGTGTTGTATGTTTGGCTTCTGATGGAACATCATTAACTTGGTTGAGATTGCAATGTTGTGGACTTGGTCGGAGGATGAGATGTTGTGTGCTCAACGTTATTGTTATTATTTTATTTAATGTTTGACAGAGTTATTCTTAGGCTAAGATTGATCATTATTTATCGGTTGAGACTGCTAAGAATTTGTCAGTGTAGAATAGGATTATTTTTCGGTCATGTCCGTGAGTTTTCATTATCAACATTAACTATGTTTTTTTTGGATGATGTCAAATACATTTTCTTACATTGATTAAAGTTATTTTTAGTTAATATTAGTCAATTATGTATTTTGACCAACATCAAGGAGAGAGAACTGTATTTTGTTCCAAATGTTGGTTTGTGTTATTTCTTGATTAGTATTTTCTACGTTAACAATGACATGACTATTTTGAATGATGTAAGTTTTTTCAATTGTTGTTAATAAGAGTTATTTTTTTACTATAATGATTGAGTTTTTTTTTTCCAGCTCAGGTAAATTATTTTCAATTGATATTAGTCCATTATTGACGTTGATGAGATTATTTTTCAAGCAAACGTTAGTTAGTTTGTGATTTTTTTCGTTTGATGTTACAACAATTATTTTTTTATTGATGCCATTAGTGGTATTTTGTTTCTCTAAAGTTAGTTGGATTTTTTTTTTTTCAAATGTGGAATGAAGAAACTTTTTGTCAAATTTAATTGCGACTACTTTAGAAAGAACCTTGACTTGACTAAACACTAAATTATACAACTTCATCAATGTTAATTAAAATAATTGTTGTTGGTATTAACTAAAAATAAAATAAATATTGTCAATGTCACTTGAAACAAATATAACATACTAGTTCAAAATAATCTTGACTAATATTTAAATCAAGCTCTTACCATTATGATAAAAGTTATAATTAATTTTACCATTATGATAAAAGTTATAATTAATAATGAGGATACATGCATCCTGTAACAAACTTCCTTTCAACAAATGTTTTGTCAGGAATTAATTTCTTTGATTAACTCACCTAAAATATGTCAGGAACAAATTTATGTAAGATTGAAGGATTATCATCAAATCAAAAGTTATAAGTGTCACTATTTGATTCTCACTTGGTCTACCTAATATATGTTACTAGGTAATTAATGTATTTTGCAATACTATTTATTGAATAACGTTCCACTTGAGACTTTTGAATTATTAATTATATTTAATGTTAAAATGTTATATCTAAAAGAAATTAAAACTCAATAAATTTAAATTATTTTATTTAAATAAAATATTTAAAAAGTAAACAATTAAATGTTTTTTCCTATAATTTTGACTTAAACATTCAACCATATTATAATAATGTTATAATAATGTGGTGCAAGTACACTGGTTTGTTTTAACAAATTATATTCAATTCGTATAACATTAAATGTTTTCTCTTTTTTTATATAATCTTTTTAATAATTGGATCTGATTATTTTTTCTTAGACAGTATGTCTTGGTTTGATTTTTCCTACTTGTCCATTGTCACATGAGATAGATAATCTTTTCAAAATTGTCAAAGTTCACTGCTAAGAAATTATAGAGAAGAAACAACTTTATCTCAAATTTTAAAAGATCTTTTAATAACTTTAGTTTACACTTTTAATGAATTTTTTTTACAGACAAACATTCCCTGCCATATAGAATAAATATATATGTTTTGTGAAGTATAAGATTAAATTTCTATGCCCTCTAATCTAATACATGTATAATATAGTCTTATAAGCGCTTTATCATGTATAAAAGAAATAAAGATTATAAAATGTTGTATTGTCCATGGGACAAGAAACTTGCCTCTTACATATTTATTGTTTATCCAAATTCATCCTTTCACATATGAAGTAAAATCAGGTTTTATATTTGAATGTTTTCAGCATTTAATTATAATTATAGGATGTTGGACTTTGACCCCAACAAATGTCTTTTTTCCTTTCCTTCATCTGTTCTCTTGCCATAACCTCCTCCACTTCAATGTGTGAGGTTGCTCTGGGCCTTACTTTTGAGATATTCTCTATCCACCTTTATGCCAATGATCAATAAACAAATAATTCTCGAAGACCTTTCGTAAAGCGTCAATGAAAATCCTTTATTAAGTTGGGGAATTTTCTCGTCTTTATTTTTTCTAAAGAAATATCTCCAATTTTTGAAGGCTTTACTTTGCTTTTTGAGAATTGGGCTACGAACAACCTTGAAAATGTCTCAAAACAACCTTGAAAGACTACTAATCAGTCTAAAGCTACATTTGTCAAAGTGCTGATGAAAATCAGACATTGTTTGATCCCCACTTATCACCATCTAAGCATGAAATGTCTTCATGTCAGTGCCAGGGCCTCACTCAAGTGAATAAACTAACCCTTGTATGACATAATGGAAGTAATATTGACTTGTTCAGGACTTGTGTCCAGAAGGGTTGAAAGTCCTATTCTGCTTCTACTTTTGTTTTATGACTTGATAATTGGAGTGTTATCGCTTGCTGCATTCTATAGGCAAAAAATTTACTCTTGCATGAGTAATAACTCTTCCAGTTATTATTTCATACATTAAAATCTCTCCTTATTCTGCTTGCTTGTGGAGTTCCTCTATCCTCTCCAAAATATATTGCAGTGTTCGGGTATCACCCTCATTTCTATCTTCTAGTTCCTCTCATTCTTTTCTTGTGTTATGTATACAGTGATACATGATTTATTTTACCTATAATTGTCAAATTAGTAATGTCAATGGGCACCACAGTCGTTAATTGATCTATTGCCATTGTGCCATTGGATCCTCTCTTCTCACATAACTTGTGAACTGAAATTTGAGTTCTCTTGTCACTCATTTTTATCATTGTGAATTTGGGTGCTTCGTCATGATAAGCATAAAAAATAAGCCAAGTAAAAGGGGAGGTGAAAACTTTTAGTACATAGTAATAAATATATATAGTTTGTAATGTATTTTAAATATTATGAGACATAAAGTTTTGTTTATAATTACTAAAACCATTAAACCCTTTTGTTTATCGAGGCGTGATAGTAAAATGAAATTCAACTTTTGGGAAGAATCAATCCCCGCTATAAGTGGTGGTCACACCAAAACTTCGGGAATTACATTGCTTTTATCAAAGAGGTCCACCGAATACAAAAAGGTAATTATTTAACACAATACTCGCGCTTCTACTTATTCATTGATACGGTCCATTTAAAATGATGTATATATTATCAAAAAAAAAATTATTAAAAGCATTAAAAATGGGTATTTATCTTCAAGAGCATAATGAAATATCCATTTGTTTATTTAATATAATGAATCATATTGGGCAAAATAAACCAAAGAAAACCTAAACGGGAAGCGTAATTTATAGACTTTATGATAAGAAACAGGAAAATCTTGACACCCTTTAATAATAGATGCAATTTAACGTGATTGGCTCTGTCAGTGCCTTCGATTAGTGATGACAATAATTGTGTCGTTGGTGTTAGCAAATAATCTTTGTTTCCCATAGCCCACCAATGAATGAAAAAAAGTGGCAGAAAATATATAGGTTCAGAATGAAGATGTAGCGTAATTTTGAAGACATCATATATTATTAAACTTTATTAAGGTGAAGAAAAAGAACATAATGAAAATTAGGACATGGGTGTACCTTATTTTGTGTCGGTTTCTTAGGAGAAGTAAGGTAGCAACGGTTGTTATTTAAGGGAAATAAATAGTGAAAGAGAAGGGAAGAGATAAATGCAGTGAGTGGAAAGAAAGAACATTGTCGTCAGCTTCATTAAGATGATGAAGATGACAATGAAGCTGCTTTTGGTAGCCGTTGAACTTGCATGCTTAGTTTCTGGGATCTTCTCCTTTGGATCTGAGTCACTGTCTCAGCTTTCTTTCTTAGAAAACGGTGTCGTTTCAACTCGCCCTTCTTCATCTCAACCTCAACCTCTTATGGTCGACCTCACTCTCATTCAAGGAGCTCAGTCTAAAGGAGCTGGTCTCTCTCTCTCTCTCTCTCTCTCTCTCTCTCTCTGTTAATTTTTCTTAAGGGGCTTCTTTGTGTGATGTGTCACTTGCTAAAAACTACATTTTGAACTTCTCTATTGTTGCTACTTACTCGCTACTTCACATTGCAATTCTCTGTATTGTGTCTCATCATCTTTGATTTGCTGGTTATCGTGGGTTGTAAACATTAATTTTAGTGGATTGATTTCCTTATATGGAGTCTTGCATATAACTAATAAACCTTTGAGTTATTACACGAAACTCCACATTTTCTAGCTAACCCTCATTTCTTGTTTCTCTACTTTGCCTAATTAGTTTGCTAGACTAATGTTTTCTCTAGTTTGCCTAATTAGTTTGCTAGACTTGTACTTTGCTTTTGTCCTACTACTTCTTTTATTCTTAGACATTACTCAGTTATAATCAGGATTCTTAGTTATGAGATGCCATGGTGGGGAATTTTAGATGAAGAGTGACCTTTTACCTCCCTATCTTAAATTCCTTGCTTATGGCTACACGCAAACATCCCTATTTGTCTCTGCAATGCTTTTATGGTTTTTGTTGATTACTGTCTGAGTATGCCCCGTATTGGTATGGACCTGCATTTGCTTTTTAAATGACCTGATACTAGAAGGATAGACTTCGTTATTCGTATAATGCTTGTTTGAATTGGTTGAGCTTTCATAATTGACTGCAAGTTGAAAAGATTAAAGATTGTCTCATGCATAATTTCTTACTTGATTTGAAATCATGCAAATAAGTTGTTTTTTTTTTGCCTATAATTCCAGTCTGTTTGGATGGAACATTGCCTGGTTATCATTTGGATCGTGGATTTGGATCTGGTGCAGATAGTTGGCTTGTTCATTTGGAGGTAAAGAATGTTCAAGGTTTAATATAGTTTCTAAAATTTTCCCCTTCGTTCAAGCTACTCATTGGCCTATAGTAAGAAGGTAGTCTGTGTAGAGAAATTAATATTTGAAGTCTTTATTTAACCATACTGATACTTTTTTAATACCTGCAGGGGGGAGGATGGTGTAATACCATCAGAAATTGTGTCTACAGAAAAAATACTCGTCGTGGTTCCTCAAAATTCATGGAAAATCAAATACCATTCACGGGAATATTGAGCAACAAACCTGAAGAAAACCCTGGTTTCTCCCTTGACCTTAAACATGCATGCATTTTTTTACCTGTAATTCATTTAAACTCTTCCCTCCTGGTGGGCTGCAACTTAAGTATATTCAAGCCCGTGTTCTTTCATTTTTGTGCATGTAATCTTCCACGGACAGATTTCTTTAATTGGAACAGAGTTAAGTTACGGTATTGTGATGGGGCATCTTTCAGTGGAGACAGTGAAGATGAGGTAAGTGAGAGAAACATACTTGGCTTTCTATGAATAACGGTATTGTAATGGAGTGTTTTATGAATGAATTATGATCTCTTTGCCTTTGCTTATATCCTAAGGAAATCATTGCTTTTGTAATTCTCCCAAACCATGCTCTTGGAGATTGTTTAAGACCGTATAAGGTCTTCTTTAGGAGGCATGCCTTATTTCTTCTGCCGTGAGTTTTACATTCGGGAGGAATCTCCATGTACCCTTGTTTTTCTAAAGCTTCATGAAGAAAGACATTCTTCACATCAACTGTTGTAATTCTCATCCAAAATGAGCTACTAGAGCAAGAACAACTCAAACTATATGCTTCTTTGCTACAAGAGAAAAAGTCTCTTTATAGTCAACTCTATAAGTTTGAGTTTACCTTTTGCAACCAATCTAACTTTAGACCTGTCTAATTACCTGCATACTATATGTTTCACTATAAATTTCATCTGCACCCTGTTGCCTTTTTATCTTTTGGTTTGTTAAAAATCTCCCATGTTGAGTTTCTTTCTAATGCATCAATCTTCTCTCTCATGGCTTGAGTTCAATGTTCACTTCTCACTTGGACTGAGGTAGGAGTTTCTATGGCATCAATGACAATAGAAAAGCTTCGATGTCTGTTATAGAGATTGCCAATGCAAACATATTGAGAAATGAGATATTTAACACACTGGGAAAATTCTCATTAACACTTACCTCCTCATTGTTGCCTTCAAGGCTCCCCCTCTCCAAATCAGACAACTCTTCTTGCTCCGGAGTCAGAGTTGTTTTCTTTGATATTTGGTTAAATCCCATTTGTGGTGACTTCAAAGGATTCAATCCCATTTATTTTACCATATCTAATGTAAGGAATTCAACTGTGAGTTGAGGGTCCTATCATGGGTAAAGATAAGCAAGATAAATAATATCTAAGGAGAAAGACCTACATTATGTATTGGAGGTTTATTGGTATTAAATCATCGGTATGTCCACTTAAAGAACTAAACAATTGATGCAAGTATTAGACGAGTAAAATGCTTGAATTTGGAGGGGGAAATTGATAGAAATTCAAGTGAATTTGGAAGTTCCACATTGGGTGCAGATAAGTGAGATGAACAATATAGAAGCAAAAAGACCTACAAACTCATTATCTTATATGGGTTGGCTTCAAGTCTGTCCCGTATTTCCTCTTGAACAACCCAACATCTAAGAATGTGATAAATAGTAGTAGTGGCACATAAATTTTCAAAATTCCAGTACGCTATCCTATAAATTATTTAAAATGCAAAAGTAACAAACCTATTCTATATTTTGTGAATATTTGCTGTATCTTTTCTAATGACCAAGTTTCTTTTACATTTAGTGCTGACGAACTACGTATTGTGAAAAGATCTTTTATTTGGAATTTGTATTTACATTGATACATGATACATGGATTCCATTCTTCTTTCAGTCTGCACAGCTTCAATTTCGAGGACAAAAAATATGGCTAGCTGCAATGGAGGAATTAATGTCGAAAGGAATGCAAAAGGCCAACCAGGTTTCCCATTTCTCTTTATATTGTTTTTCAGTCTTTTCATATGCATCAATGCCAATCAACAAATGAATATCAGGCACTTCTCTCTGGATGCTCTGCGGGTGGTCTGGCATCCATAATACATTGTGATGAGTTCAGGAGCTTATTTCCAGAATCTTCCAAAGTGAAATGTTTGAGTGATGCAGGTTTCTTTCTTGATGCGTAAGTTTTATATATTCCATTATACATTCTCTAATCTGTTCCCTTGCCTAGAAACTAATTGGGTATAATGAATGATCTATTAAATCATGTAGGATTGATGTATCTGGGGGACGCACACTGAGGGATCTGTTTGGAGGTGTGGTTCAGTTACAGGTAGCATTTAATTTAGTTATTTTCAATCGATATTAATAATCAATGATGAGATTAGTAGATTTATGCCTTTAGCTTAGCTTATATGATTTATCATCAATGATGGGATTAGCAAGGACCAAACAGTTGACAGCTTTAGTCATACAGAGTTTGATACATAAAGATTGTGTCCCTAAAACAACTTTAGTTGTATATTCTTTCATTGGTTTTACTTTTTTGACGTAAGGTTAATAAAACCTGTACAAATATGTCATGTGGGTGATGTTTTGAAATTGTAGGATGTACAAAAGAATCTTCCAAAAAGTTGTCTCAACCAACTAGACCCAACTTCGGTAATTCTTATTCTGGATGCCATGCTATTCATAACTTGAAATTACTTAGACATGCATATTTTAATAGTGTGGTGTTTCTTTCCACAGTGCTTCTTTCCTCAGAATATGATCGAACATATTGAAACCCCATTGTTTCTACTCAACGCGGCTTATGATGTGTGGCAGGTAATATGCTCTGTATATTGTTTATCCCTATAACGTTAATGATGTGCCCGATTATATGCTAATTACAAAGAACACATAACTTCACTTGTCCTCTAAGTTCTATTGCCCTTTGCCTCAAATGGTTCCCATAGTAATTTTTTCTTCTTCTTTTGTACAATTGGATTCAGCGTTTCACAAACCTAGGAGTTGGACATTTTACCATCCTCCTATTAGAAACCTGGGCACACTCAAACCAGGAATAACAATTACTATGATCATTGATGTTCACACTTTAGTTATTTGTTATAGGCGCTTCACTTTGATCGCCACTATTTTTTATATGATGTGAACTTTGTTTTCATCAGGTCCAAGCCAGTTTAGCACCACCTTCTGCTGACCGCCTTGGCTCTTGGAATGAATGCAAATCCAACCATGCAAATTGTAGCTCATCTCAAATTGAGTTCCTCCAAGGTTATTTCAATCTCCTATTGTTAATTATGTATGGAAATTTATTTTATATTTGAAAATTTCTAATCTTCGTTAAATAAATGGTATATCTACTAACATGAATAATTCACAGCAATTAAGGTACATCTTAATTATCCCATTTTCTTGTGACATATCATATCTCTTCTTTGAAGCAGACTTCAGAAATCAAATGCTGAGTGACATTAAAGACTTCTCAAGGTCATCTCAAACTGGACTATTCATAAATTCTTGTTTTGCTCATTGTCAGTCTGAGAGACAGGAGACGTGGTTTGCTGATGACTCCCCCCTTATTGAGGACAAGGTTTATTCTCAATTTAGATTTCCCTGGTTTTTATGATAGATAAATTATGAGGTAGTGTGAGATCCACCACATATTCGTGGTCCCAACTAATCTTAATGACATGGTACTCGATTTTTCAATTTATGAGAAATAATTAATAATACTTAACTAGGTGTAGGAGATTAACATAGACCATGATGGTCCTAGACCAACCTAATGAAGATTAAGACAACATAGTAGGATTTAGGAAATTATAAGAGATTTATGGGGTAATGTTCAATTATATCTGTAGGGACTTCAGACCAAGTTCTTTCCAAAAATTATTTTCTTTTACTGCAAACACAAATTTGATTAGTCCAACACCAAACACTTTACTGCCTTGGATGAAATATTAAGAATTCACTACTCAAGCTTTGGCTTTCCCGCATTTTGTTTATTGGTATCAGAAAATAATAATCTTTTACAATGCAGCCAATTGCAGTAGCTGTTGGAGACTGGTATTTTGATCGAGAAGTTGTCAAAGCTATTGACTGTGCTTACCCGTGTGACAACAGCTGCCATAATCTGGTGTTTAACTTTAAGTGAGCAAAATTTGTTGTCTCATTACATTTTAGTTCTTGAAATTGCAATGAGCATTCAACAATCAACGTTCATAAATTATTATGGAAAGTCATTCTTATTGAGGACGCAATTCATTAACTATCATCATTTTCACTGATAAGTTATGTCAATAAGACTCATTAGATCTCAACTTATTACTTTTGGTAAGAATATATAAAATGTCAAATTCGTATAAAAAGACATCGAAAAATTGAAACCTGATTCAACAAAGGAGTATAGAACGTCCATGCCACTTGAAAAGGAACCCTGTAACATTTCTGAATTCTGAGTTGTTGCAAACTCTTGCCATATATAATGATTGTGTTGATCTTGTACATGAGTCGTTAGTCATCTTCAATTTGTGAGTAATTATCATAATGGGAAAATGAATATATCACAATCATTGCAACCTATTTTGTGAGCAATTTTTCATTAATCAAAGGATGATAACTTATGGTGTGCGCAAACATTCTAATAGAGAAAAGTACAATTAAGATTAAAAATAAGTAATAAGCAAATTTTCTATATTTTTTCTTTGGATCTAATTGTTCAATTACTTTTAATGATTCTAATTTGAAGCGACGTTTTCACTTTGTCGAAAACCTTAATTTTTCTAACCCTGTAACATTCCCATGATATCCAATAATATTTTTTTGGTACATAATTGCTAAGCAATATTAGTAATACAATCACTTATTTAATTGATTGTAAAGATACTATTGATGGACTTGATAAATGAGTTGTATATGAAAAAGGAGCTGTTCAAATAATATTTTTCCTATCAAAATTCTCTATCTAATTTTCTATTTGTACATTTCAAAAGAGGGACCAAGAGTAAGGTGAGGATCTAAATGTCGATTATAAAGTACACAAAACAGTAGCAGGAAGTGACCACTGATTGACTTTATTATATGCATTCAAACTTCCCACCAACCAACTTCTACTACATTGATGAACTCTGCTCTCTCATCATGGCTTCATTTCAAACACTATAAGGGACAAAAACTTGAAAGTTCAACACTCCGTAAGGGTTGGGGTATTTGAGCAAGAGAAACTTATATGACCTTCCGACCAAGCTTGGATAAATTGAGACCCCAGATGAAATGTTATAAATTAAAATGAAATGGAGTAAAATAAATAAGATATTCATTTTCTTGTTTAGATATATTTGCATCTTATTCCTTACAAATTAGGGGAAAAGAAAAAAAAATTGAAGGCAAATGCAATAAAATGAAATAGGATCCATTAGTTTCTATAATAGTATTTCATATCATTTGCTAATGTACATAATGGAACATAATGTCCTTATCATTATCATTTTACAAACTCTTCATCAATCTATATTTTTCTGTATTATTCGATCAGTGTCAAATCGATGAGAGATATCATCTTCATCCTCTAGCCATAAGGTATACATGTGTTTTTAGCCTCCATGGAAAAAGAGTTGGGTTTTAGTTAGGAGAAAATTAGCATGTCAACTGCTGTATTTGGATGCAGATGCTGCTACTGCCTGTGCCCACACCTTGAGCCGAGCCTTTACTTCTCTAGGATCATCACCTTAAGGCCAAAAACATATAAAAGAAGATCTTTCTTAGAGAGATCCATCAGTTTGTTCCTATAACTTATTCGAATAAATCATAAGTTAATTATTCACCACACAAAAGAATGTAAAATGTTTCTACTGTCACACAAAGACTGTAAACAACAAAACGTATAGCACATATTCTTTGAAGATTACTAGACTTAGTCTTGTAGTAACTTGTAAGAAGAGTGTACATATATAGTGTAGTGTGCTCTGATGTATAAAAAAAAAAAAAAAAAACTTACCAGGGCTAGAGATGCGCCAATTTGTGATTGGTGAAGTAGCAGCACTGCTAGTATCAAGTGTAGAATTTGAGAAAGAGAGAGAAAGAGGAGAAGGAATCTCCAAGTCCAAGTGAAAGCCAAGATCTCTGCATGCCTTTACTTCCTCCAACTCCATGCACAGTGACTTTCCACCTTCTCCCTTATGCTTCATGACTTGTTCCTTCTCTTTCTTCTCACTATTGCTCCTATTTTTCTCCCAAACCCTACTGCCCTTTCTCATTCTCCTACACTTTTTCCTCCATGGACCCTTATCCTTTGCTTTTTGAGCCTCATTGCCATCAGCATCAGGGTCAGAAGATAACAAGAGCTCTTTGTGGTCGGAAACTTCAGCATCTGCATCACCATCGTCCTCTTCTATGGACAAGCCTGACATGCACATAGCCATGGCATCATCAACATCACTACACATGCTGCTGCTGCTACAAACAGAAAGCCTGGACAAGTTATGGGAAGAGTGAAACTGAAAGGTCACAGTGTCATACGAAGCCTTGGTATACATGCAGGCATTATTGTTTTTATTATTACTAGCATTTACTGGGCAGAAGAAAAAAAAAAGTGTGTAGAAAGTGAGTGAGCAATGTTGTATTTGTAAGAAGAAATAGAACGAAGAAGGAAATGGAGTAGCGGGGTTGTGTGTTGTTGGAACTGATAAGGCAGAAAGAAGGGTTCAAGTATTTATTCCTATATATCTTCACATCTTCAACATCAATAACACTTTTATTCTATTTTTCTTTCTATTTCCTCCTATATTACGCAAAACTTGCACACAGTATTTAGATATTAGGTTTTGTTTTTACTTATATTTAATTAGAATTCAAGTTTAATGTAGTAATTTGTATAATAAGTTTATTTTACATATTATTATAAAATATTTAATTTCACGGGAAGAATAACACAAACAACATTAAAATATTGTATATAAACTTTGTTCTCGTACTATTCGTACTTTTTATCTTCTTTGTCTCTATTTTCTCGCTCAAACATCTCTATCTTTGAGAGAAATTAATAAATAATTTTAACTTGATTATTATAATGTAAAATTGGCTCATGATAAGAGACTTTTGTATAATTTCTTTATTTTAAAAGTACATAGACACTTAATATTTTCTATTGTTTTGTTTTTATTAGCAATGTAGTAATAGGAAATTTTCGATTTGTTCTAATAAAAGGGAAATTTATCTTTTAATTTGAATCATGCTTTGAAACCCAAAATATCGATCATTTTCTTGTCAAACCTATTGTCTGTAGAAGAAACTTAATTATTAATTATTGTCACAAACCAGTATGGGGAATGAATATAATCTAATTTTAAAGGTTAGTCGACTCATATACTAAATGAATTAGGTCGATTTTTTTTAAACACTATTTATAACACGTATAAAAATTAATATCTTTTTAAATTATTATTATTGTTAAATTTTATTATTAATATTTAAGATTATATATTTATTGATGTATTTAAAGAACTAGACCTATTAGCTTCCGTAAAGTCTTATTCCTATCCGCGTATTCAATGAAGTTTTATTAGCCTATTTAAAAAACGTTATAAGATGCATTATACTTTTAAGTACACATTAAAGTCAAGTTATGAGCTTTGAATTAGATCAAACTTTTAAAAAGATTCAAATTATTTCTATTCCCTATATTTATGGTTTGTTTATATCAAAAGTGAAATAAAGAAAAAATAAATAAACAAATTGAAATGAAAATGGAAAATATAAAAGAATAGAAAATATATGTTATTTGGATGAATAAAAAAAATACTCCAGTTATTAGAATGGATAAAATAGTTGATAGAAAAATAAAAAATAATAATTGCATGAAATTATTTATATATATAAAAAAGAAAGTGTAACTAAAAAAACGTTATTATTGTATTAAATTTCCATTAACGTAAAATATTGTGTGTGCCGTTTTCTTTTATGGTGAAGTGTCTTATTGTGAGTGTTAATATCCTATATTTGATATGATAGATAGATATAAATGTAAGGAACATCCTCAATAAGATGTTATATATTTTACACTGTCCTCTAAAAATGGCCACAAATAAGAAATATAAATAAGTAACAAAGTTTATTTGTGATTCAACATATAGTACATGAATGTGGCTAATTATCTGATATTCGTAAAAATACAATTAGATGGAGACTTTAACTCACTACCTCAATTATCAACTATTAAACGTATATAATGCTTTGAACAAAATTATCAAATATACAACTATTTGCACACTATTAATATACAAATTATTTGGTATATTATGAAAGTTAAATTTTTACTGTACATAATACACGTTTATTTATTATTTCCAATTTATTCTCAAAACAAGCCGGCTTAGTATAAACACAATTAATTGAACACTAAATAAATATATTTTTCCAATTAAAATTTTACCTGTAGTCCATCAATTCCACAGAATTTACCCTTTCTACTAAACCTTGTTATATGTCGTACCACATTACTAGCACAATCCATGACAAAACTTGATTATCTCTATCATTAGTTTAAAAAAAAAATCTTATCAATTAAATGTCGATATCCATTAAAAAGCTTACTATGTTAGTAGTTTTCACTTCATATCATTTAGAACCCAGGAACAATAAATAACAAGTTTTTTGTTTTATATAGTAATATTATTTTCAAGTTTTTTCTACAGCATTAATATTACTCTTGTCATAATAATAAAAGAATAAGTTATAAATAAACAATAAGTATATGTTGGAAGCATGGATGCACTAATTTTAGAATTTTGTTTTCTGCGCCCCCGTCATTACTAACTACACCCCGCTACCAATAGAAAATATTAAAATATTATTTTTTACTGCACAACACTACCGTGTCACCACCACTGTCGTCCCTGTAGAAAAATATGAGGACAAACACTCAAAAGAAAAGAAGAAGAAAGAGAGAACGAAATAGTAAGCTCTTTCTAAAACACATTTTATATGTTTTAGAATGTTTGTTCTGAAAACTCATCTAAAAAAATACATTCTTAAAGATATTATATATATTTTAGAAAATTATTCTAAAAATTCTATTTCAAAAATTGTATTCAGGATTTATTTCATACATTTTAAAAAATTTAAATAATTATATTTCAAAAGTCTTGTTTCGAAAATTACAGAAATCCCATTAAAAATGTGAGGGTGCAGCCATAATTATGCAAGTGCAAGAAGAAAAATCCTAATTTTAACACTGTTTTAGTTCCACAGTAGACCAATCCACCTATCATTAGACCTCTTAATAATGGGGTGATAGATGTTTCCTTACGAATTTTTCCTCCACCTCTGTATTCTTGTCCTACACCTCCATTAATTTTTTAATTCTCAAACTACTCTTATGGAAATGACCAAAAAGGATTTATCTTTTTCTGATATAAAACAAGTACAGAGTAGTTTACAATGAAGTAGTGTTAGTTTTTGCTAAAATATATAGTCAACGGTTGCATTTTTTAAAGTTTAGTGGGTGATTAAATGATAGAGAAGGATTTTTGACTTATGGAGAGTGTTGATCGACAATGAGGAACGACGTCAAGGTAAGATTTTTTTTTTGTGGGTTTGAACGTTGTAGTAGGTCACCCGGACGAAGTAATCCGGTTTAACAATTTTTAGAAAATATGAATCGGATGACCGAACGTCTAGTTTATAAATTACAAACCGAATGTAAAAATTTGGTTGGAATCTGGTTTATAATTTGGTCTACGTACAGGTTAAATTGTTTGATGATTGTCCTTTACCAAATGTAGACAAGATGTGGACCATGCACAGTTCTACAGAGGCACAGTTATGACAATCTCATTATATTTTCATAATGCAAAGATTTGTTTTCATATTAAGATCAAATGCAACATATGTTAATCTTATGGATGATTGATTCTTTTATACTGAAATTATATGACTTTTTATTCATTTATAATGAGCACCACTTGTGTATTCATTTGAAATCGACATACTCAACAAGTCAACTTAGTTAATAAAAGGAGTAAATAATTAAAGTACCAAAATAGTTAATAAATCAACATAGTACCAACATTAACATATAAATCCTAACTACATATGAGGTTTAAATGTTCAATAAATGTAAAGCTATGAACCAGAAGTCCATCTCCCTCCAATAGCTATCGCTGGTCTAGTGTATACCGCTCCTTCACACTCCGAGCCAACTCAAGCACAACTTGTGTATCATCATATGATGTAGTCCCTTAGTCACACCCCGACAATCAATAACCCTCTACAATAGGGTGGCTATCCTTTTGAAGATATCCTGAACACAATCAAATCAATTTTGAATAATAAATAGGTAATAAAATAATTTAAATAATTACATAATAAATAAACAATTTAAACAATTGTAATGTAATATAATACTGGACAAGCACGTTGATGCTGTTGTGAAGAGGAGACTAGCTCATCCTCATCTTCACTACGACTACGACGACGAGGTGGTACATGTGGACAATCTCCCTCGTCATCACGTCTAATAAGATAGGGATGTGACACACGACTAAACCAGTCCATGTAGTCCTCCATTCATGCATGCGGCTCAATAGCAGGTACCAACAAAGACACATCAGATGGACCCTAGGAAAACCTACACCCTCACCAGCATCAACACCACCAATAGGAGCATCAACACCACCAACAAGAGTACTAGATGAAGCACCACGATCACCTCTACGAATTGATGTTGTAGGCCTTGTCCTGCTTTCAGGCTGGGAACCTAGTCCTTTGGTCTTGACCATATCTGTCAAAGTTTACAATTAATATTAATTAAAAAAATTTAAACAACATTAAATCCGATGACACCTCATCTGGTTTATGTTTTCAAAAAATAAATATAAATCGAATAAAGTGTCATCCGGTTTACATTTGCAAATAAATTGTAAACCGGATGGTAACTCATCTGATTTACGTTTTTAAAAAATTATATAAACCGGATGAGATGCCATCCAATTTACATTTTATTTACAAATGTAAATCGGATGACATCTTATTCGGTTTATATATCCAATTTACAATTTTCAAATAAAAATGTAGACCGGATGAGTGTCATCCGGATTATAAAAATTAAATCCTTCATCGTCACGATTCATCAATAATTAATCACTCAAATCTACAATACCACTCACAAATTCCTCGTGAACATCAATAATTACTTACCTACCACTTTTTTTAAGTTTTAATTGATGATTTTGGCAACGATGATCGTCTTCATCCCTAAACGCATGCTGCTCCGACCTGCAGCTCCTCCAAATCGAAAAGGGTAATATAGGAGACGAAGTACTTGAATGGATGACGACGGATTTGAACCAACAATGATAACGACAATGATGGACACGGTGAAGCTTGAAATGGACACAGTGAAAGAGATGAAGAGGTTGAAAGGTACTTTTTGTAATTTTAAACCAAGGACATAATAATTTTTTCATTTACAGTATGGGGGTGGACAAGAATACGGAGGTAGGTGGAGTAAGAATTCGTCAATTTTCTGCACTTAACAAATTTTGACTAGCATTATATTTTTTAAATTCCGGAAATGTTCTTTTAACATTTATATTTGAAGATATTCGTGAGGATTAAAGATGGTTCGTAGGAAGTGAACACTGCTATGGAAAATAGAAAAGACGCAAAAATTCACTGTAGAACGATGAAGTTCAACCAGAATTGATGACAACCACCATTAAAAACTACCACGAACTAAATGGGATTCACCAATTGTACACACATGCAAAATCTCTACCAGCTACCTTTTAAATATAAACATCTAAAGGCATTCTAGACAATTGACATGGCTAATATAGTCACTCCACAAAACGGTATAGTGCAGGAAACATTTGCCTAATAGGGTTAACAAAAATGGGTCCAAACTTCAACGGACTAGTGCTTTTTTCCTTCTAAGTTCACCCCCATTCTTTTATAAAACACCAAAATGACAAATATACCATATCCACTAAGGAAATCCAGAATGTAATTACGAATATCTTTTAATATAAAAATTATAAATTAAGTAAAATTCGTAAAAGGCATTTTTGACACACACGTGTATATATATATATATATATTATTTATGATGAACAGTTACTTTCATATTAAATATATGCATATGTAAGAAAAATAATTTGAAATTGCTGAACCAGAAATTTGTAGTTAGAAGATATTGAGAATATCTATAATAAAATGTTCATTCTCATTTATAGTATAAGAATAGATGAATAAAATTAATCTAACGTATAAGAAAACCTTAATATACAATTCATTTCTAAATCGGTAACTGATTACACGATAAAAAAAAATAAAATTATTTAGATCGTAGACAGCATTGATGAGAAAAACTACATTTATTTTATTTTCTCTTAATATTGTGGAAAGTTTCAAAGGAACAACTACATTGTAAAGTGAAAAGAAAAAGGAATATCTTCTGTTGTAAATAAATATAGGTTCCCTAAGTCACCATAGTAAGCTCACAAAAGACCCACATAACATATTACTAATAATCTTATACGATAAAAAATGTTTTTCTTTTCAAATAAACGTTAATCTATAATCATGTACTGAGATTGATTTTTTTTTCATGAAAATGTAATTTGTATAATAATTCATACAAAAATCTGTAGGATAATTATTTTCATAAGATCTCTATCTATTGTATGAAATGTTTATGAATATTACTTTACTTTTTCATAAGTACGTATTTGAGACTAGTAACAATATGTTTAATAATTTACCATCTAAATAATCCGAGTTCAGAGAAAATTAGTAACATCACTTAAGATTCTTCAGTTGATGAAAAAAATCCAACATTAGTTAGTTACTAACAGTTTTGGTTAGTTACATGCATTAGGTACAGATTAACTTGGAATTCACTTTTTTACAACACAATTCACGCTTCTAATGTCTCTCTCTCTAGTCACTATCATGTACATATTTCCCCAAGCTCTTCCATTCACTTACCGTTCAGTGCTGTGTTGATTTTTATTTTTTATTTTTAAGAAAAAAGCCATCGTGAAGGTAGTTATATTTTCAACTATGGTGACTGTGTGTGCATAATATGGTGTCTTCTATGTTAGGTATCACTGTAGAATTGGTGACTCTTTTTCATTACTTTTTAATTAATGTCCATTATCCCACAGTACTTGTTAATTATAGTTTCAATTGAATCCATCATCATGTTAAATAACTTTGACAATGGGAGCGTGTAGGAAGATTTAGAGATGGAATTTGCTTGCAATGGGTTGTTTAGGATAATGTTTGGGGAATTTGAAGTGTCTTAAAGGAAGTAGAAGAGATGGGGTATGGGTAATGTGGCCCTTGTTAGCTTGGAAGTCCTTGTCTCATTGCACGGAAATAAGCGATTTTGAATTCATGAGTGGTGTCACTTAACTTCTCAAAACGTGACCATTCTAGTCTCTTGTGCGTGTTCAAATGTCAAAGAATATCCAGAGGCATCCACCTAAACTTAATAATTATCAGGGGGAATTGCTCCCTCTTTTGTTTTTTAAATCAATCTCTCTTTTGCTTTTCATTTTCTTCCTGTCTTTCCCTATCGTGGTTGTAATTTCTTAAAAGGAAAACTAACGGTCTGGTTGCGCATGTGAAGGTAAAACTCACGTTAATAGATTCTCCCATATGGAAATTTCACACGACAAAATGATGTGTAAGTGATGTCAATCTTTCTTGGTTACAGTAAATAAAAATTAATGAGAAGTAAAATTTACACATGACAAGACTTGTCATGTTGCATGAAAGGATCCAGTGCCAACACTATCATAGAGGGAAAGTGTCGAGGCTACTATGGGAGTGAATATATATTATTCTACTGTCTAGAAAACGATGGACAACCATTAGAACCTTGGATTGGTAAAAGTGCTGGTTACACTAGTTTGGTGTCCTTTTCAGTGGTATGAAAGTGGGAAAACAAGATCATACCGGGTAGAAGAGATTCTGAAAATTGTTTGCAGGTAAAGTAATTCTGTCCCTGCCATCAAAATGAACATCAAACTTTGCATGGACCAATAAAAACATCTCTGATGGCTGGAACTTGGACATGCAAATGCACCATTGCGGTTACAGTGTAGCAAAGAAAGAAAAGAGTAGAATGAAGACAGAATAGCAACCCTTATATATTCTGCAATTCTACCCCACACCCGAGAAGAAGAAAGTAAAGACAAATGGCTTGGCTCACAAATGGTAAACAAAGTGAATAAAAAAAAGAAAAAAAAAAAAAAGTGAAATAATTGTTTTGTATTAGCCTACACAAGAGCAAAATCTGTGGTTTCACACACCTGTACTAAGAACAAAATCCCTTGAATTGGAACGCTTCTAATAAAATCTTTGTTTTTCTCCAATCCTTTTACAAGTGTCCAAAGGCTGCCCTGAGCTTCTGGATGTCCTTGGAAAAGATACTAGAGGTTTGAGACGGTTCTTGCTGCTTGGTGGTATGAGGTAACATAGCCCCTAAAGTATCAGGTACCAAATGCATGGATGTTTTTATCTGGTTGCATAAGGATTCAGGAGCTTGATTTTGTACAGAAGCCAGCATTGAGATTGGGTTGTGAAGGTACTCATCCCACTTGGCTTCTTCTGTATGATTCTCCATCATATGAATTTGTCCCTCTTTAGTAGTAGAGGTGCTGCATTCTGCCAATCCCCAAGAAGAAAACATGTTTAAGGGGCTGCTACCTCTCAACTCTGTGCTGCTATTACTCCTAATGCTGCTACTGCTATTGTTGGAGGCGCTGGCTTCCCAGTAATGAGATCCATAGGCTGTAGAAACACTGTCAGAAGGAACAGCAAGGGAAGGCTTGTAGCTGAAAGAATTAGGAAGAAACAAATTGGTTGTAGGTGTAGGATGGTTCATAGCAGTGGCAGCAGCATTGAAAGGAAATTCAGAGTTCATGTCCAAAGGCCTTCCAGTTTGGCTGAACCAATGACTGGAGTTTGAATCATTAGGGAGACACTCATTGGTTGCATAACTCATCTGAATTGGAAAATTTCCCATCAAATCTGAGGGCTGGCAACTAGTGCTGTAGCTCTCTTGGCGGCTACTGTTCATAAACCTGTCTAGGAACAAGTCTTTGTTGTAACAGTTGTTGGTTACGAAATTGCTGTCACTTCTGCAGTAAATCTTGGAGCTGCAGGAACCATCCATCTCGGGCAAATAGGCTTTTGGAGAAATTGATGTTCTCTGCTCATAGGAAGCTGAATCTGACTTGGAGCTCTCTGATTTCAGGAGGTTCAATTCATTGGACACTTCCGGTGCTTTCCCTTGGCTCTTCCCAGTGTCATCTCCATTCTCAACCTCCGACAGTGGTTTATGTGTCACAGGGTCTATGCCCTTTTGCCTCAGTTTCTTCTTCAAGCAAGAGTTCCATAGATTCTTTATTTCATTGTCAGTCCTCCCCGGCAACTGTGCCGCAATCTGAGACCACCTGAGACAGCACAGGATAACATGCACGTCAAGCAAAAGAAAAAGTAGAAAAGAAAAAAGGGAGAATTCATTCATTCAATCATGAGAGAGTTTTAATTACAGTTACAATTACCTGTTCCCTAACACTGCATGAAGTTCAATGATAAGGTTTTCTTCTTCTTGTGAGAATGTTCCTCTCTTTAAATCAGGTCTAAGGTAATTGATCCACCTAAGCCTGCAGCTCTTACCACACCTTTGCAAACCTGCCAATACATTGAAAAAGAGATGAATAATTGATTACAGGCCAAAGGGTGAGTTGGATATAGAATTGGATGAATTACCTGCTTGCTTAGGCACAGAACTCCAACATCCATGACCATACTTGGTAATATGCCTCAGAAGTTTTTCATCCTCCTCAGGGGACCAAAGACCCTTCCGAAGCTTCTGCTTGTAGCAGCAAGAGTGCCTTCCCATTTGTAGTTTTTCCTTTTCCCTTAATTAGCAAATGAGGAGAGAGCCTCAAACCGTGTCAGTTAACACAAAGTTTGTTTATTTTATTCCTACGAGAAGTGTCAGCAGTGGTGGCAATGAAGAAAAGCTTTTGGGGGCTGAGATAGAAAGAATGTGACAGCCAGAGAGATGATATGAAGAAGGAAAATGAACTGGCAGCTGAGAAAAGAAGTTGAACTAATATAAGAGCGAGGCCCCATGAGAGAGGTCATAGTCAACAAGGTTCCCTGTATTTTCTTTCTTTCTTTCTTTTATTTTAAAGGGTCGAACTACAATTATATGCTTGATCTATCTGATAGAGATTCAACAATGTCAAATAGGACCTCTTGTTGTATATAACAAGGTGAAAAAATGGGGTTGAAACTTGAAACCGTAGAGGAACCATGTCTTTTCCAAGCTGTGAGCATTGATGTCTCTTGCAGAAATGGTGGGACACCTTTGCTGATATTATAATCAAGTGAAGACAGTATAAGGGAAAAAAAAAAAAAGTTGTAAAAATAATGGCAGAAATAATTTTACTCTGCTGACATAGTTGCCACAGAAGTTATCATTATTCAAAAACCTGAATTAATGGTTTTATAGACTCCTGAAGAAAAAGAAAGCAATCGCAATAGAAAAATTTCCTTGTCAAACGCTACAGTCTCGGCCAGTCTATGTCTGTGAAAAGCGAAATGCCAAATACCATTTTGCAAGGGCAGCAAAACTTGTGTCTGAAAAAATCAAATAAAATAGGACCTATCTATTCTTTACTCTTTGAGCTTTATGTGCGATTCATCCATGTCATGATTTCTTTGAAAAGTTCCATCATTACGTGGAAAGAACAATTTTTCTTTTTTTTTTTCTTTATTTCGTGAAAATTTATAATGCATGTTGTTATCTTCATCTGTAAAAATCCAACGGCTGCTGCAAATTACCCTTCTTATCATAGTTTCCATTTTGGAAGATTGAACTCTGATTAAAAATATTGAGTCTTACTCTGGGAAGTAAGAGCGAAAAAGTAATAAAATTGAGTTATATATGGTGATTATGGTCACGTAGACGCATAGATAAATAGGTTAAAGGTAGAGAGTTTGGAAAATATTGCTATTAGTACAACTCTGGTGCTAACCGTTTTTGATAGCTTAGGGTTGTATCTGTATTTTACAAAACATCTTTTTTCTCAATAATTAACCTACCACTTTTAAGGAAAACTTTTATTATGGACAACTAACTATTGGGCGCATTAGTGATTTCGCTTAATATTAATTTTATAATGGTTTTATTAAAACTTCATTAACTCCACAACCATCCCACCGGCATCTATGGTCTTCACATGTGCAATAGTTCTTTCTACAAATCAAATTAAAGGTCCTTCTTTTCATTTTTTTTTTCTTTAATTAATTAGACACAAACTTATTCGCCCGTTAAATATACGCTCTTTTCTTAATTCATTATGAATACCATATCATACAGTAGCTGAATTTGTCGGTTGAAAAATTAGGAATTATCTATAATTACATACTCACCAAACTTCCAATCCATTCATGCAATATATTTCATAATTAATTAAAAACGCACACTAACGGCGCCAAAAAAAAAAAATATTAGTAGTTGCATTTTAATAACAAAATCTGCTCAATATGTCTATCATATATGTCTCTGCCAAGTGACAACTAATTATGAGATTAGGGCATATTTTTTTACGTCTAAATATTCAGTATTGAGTTTACATATAATGAATATGAGCATGAAGAATACTCATGTATAGTGGTCTTTATATGTTTATATTTTATAAGCTAAAGCATAAATTAGGGGTTGTGGTGCAGCACTTTGTGTTTTATGTTATTCTTTACAGCTTAATTAGCTCTTTATGGTTGCTTTGTGCATATTTTGTATTAGTTTTCTTAAGAACCCAGACAAGATCATAATTAAGAAACCATGTATGTATAAAATTGGAAAGGATATTGTGTTGAACTGACATAAAACTGCGACAGGGAAAGAAGGTTATCCCAAAGAGGAAAAGTGAGAAAGAAAATGATGAATGTGAGATATACTTAAAAAGTAAAAAAAGAAGTGAGAGAAGAACATTAAAAAACAGGGGAAGGATAAGCCTGCATTATTGCATATCATTAGCTGTACAGACCCTCACACACATATTTATATACACGCGCGTGTGGGATATCATAAACTTAACATATGTTATATCCTTTTGTTACATCTGTTCTATATATATAACATTATTATTATTATTATTATCTCGAAACAAATAATAATATTTTTCTATACGTTCTATATATTGGTTAATCTCATTAATTATTCTCCAACATGAAGTTGCCTCGTCTGGATAAAATTTCCAATAGAAATTCTTATATGATATTTGCTGAGAAAAATGTTGTTATCATCGTCCAATATCATGTAGTGGTCTGGCTCTTTGGGTCATTTATTAGAAGAGAAATATTAATCACATTAAAAAAAATTGGTATTTAAATGTAGATATTTTTTATATGTAATAACATTATTTTTAATATCTTTACTATTTATTGGAACTTCATATCTGTCATAATTTGATTTTATATTAATATAATGTTACTAGGTATTTAAATTTTAATATCCTTATATATAATGTTGTATTGTTACTTAATAAATAAAATGTTTATAATTTGTATTTATGCATGATTTTAACGAATTGTTTTATAACTTTTAAATGATCACAATATTATTATTCTCTTATTAGTAAAATTTCTATAATAAACAAAATATTAATAAAATTAAATATTATATTAATATTTGATCGAGTTGATAGTTACCCAAGTTAATCTTATTTCAATATATTTATATACTTGTTTCTTTTAGGTTTAGCTCCTAGACCTAGATCTTTATTTGCTCATATAATACATATAAATATAATAATTTTTAAACATGATAAAAGAAAGGTAAGTTATTGTAAATAAAAAATTATATACGATTTTATATAAATGTACATTACATATTAATAGACTATATTTGTTGCCGTTTATATCCACTATTAATTCCACATTGAACCTAAATATACCAATGAATATAAATTAATACACATATCCATAAGACATAAGACAAGAGGTAAATTAAGCATATCCTATTGCCCAATTCAAGTTTTTAATTTATTAGATAATTACAAAATTAATTATCAACATAAATTCATTATTACTTAAATCACTTATAAATGTTCTATTTTTCAAGAACTCCTTATTAGTTTCTCATTATCTAATATTCTAATATAATTGATTTAGACCATCAAGTAAGAGGATCTTTATTAAATGGATTAATATAAACTTAATAGATACAATTACAAGTTAATTATCATAAAATCAAGATATATAACTTTAATTGAATATATCATAGTTGTATGTAATACATAATCATCTAAATTAATATAATATAAAATCATATTATTGTTATTATTAGACTTAATTATTGAACTAACAATAGTTAAACACTTATAATGTTACTTAAGCAAAACTATTTCACTTGAATAAACTACACAAGATAACAAAAAAGTATGTCAGTTGAGTTATTTAATAATGTTGCTTGAGTGATGACTTGATCACTTAAGCTTGTTGTCAAATAAACTCAAATAAAACACCAATTTTTCTGATAAACTCAAATAAAACACCAATTTTTCTGATAAACTCAAATAAAACACCAATTTCTCTTGAGTTTCTCCTCACTCAAGTTACAATATATGTTAATATATAGTTGTAAAATCTTAGAAAAATATGATCACAGGCTCATCCAAAATCTTTTCATCACTTAAGTGATCAATTGTCTAAGCGAGGAGCTTCCAAAAGATATACATCTTTCTCACTCAAGCTTAAATGTTGAATTGGTAATTCAAAGAATAGTTATCTCCACATAAGGTTGAAGTTCTCCCTTGAGATTTGCTGAGAAGCTCGATGCTGAAGCTAAAACGATATTCAAGCAAGATATGCAAAAAAAAAAAAAAAAAAATAAAAAAATAAAAAAAAAAACAAAAAAAAAAAAAAACAAATTAAAAAAAAAAAAAAAAAAAAAAAAAAAAAAAAACTAGCAATTTATGCAAAAAGCCTAAAACAATCCAAAATGAAATTCAATTATTCTAGGAAGTTCAAATATAGTTTTATACTAAATAAAAACACAA
>Ga0209489_104237_pt1 | contig 26647 bp, 12 predicted proteins | sample SiratrowhiteBW_FD_187527 | JGI IMG/M metagenome (GOLD analysis project Ga0209489, IMG submission 187527) | Root nodule microbial communities of legume samples collected from California, USA - Siratro white BW (SPAdes) (version 2) | ecosystem: Host-associated > Plants > Roots > Nodule | place... | reverse complement strand
TGAAATCAGTATTGCATAAATTTTAATAAGGAACACTTTTATTGAGAAATATGATCCTTTTTAAATAATTTTTGGTGATTCTCATTCCATAAGTCATCTGAATTGTATTCGGGAATTACACTAGGGAATCATAATTAGTAAAAAGTTTGGATAAACAAACTTTGTCATGAATATTAATTATACTGCAAAGAAATGCTAAGATTGATACTGATAATAAACAAAGAAGACAATGGTTAAGACTAGTAAGGATAGATGAACATGTGTACATATCAAACCCACCATCAACACTTTAACTCATCTAAATCCCCAAGGAATTAAATCTTTCATTAACAAATATGCTAATAAGGACACAGTCATGATCATAAGGTTTTTCCCCGCATAAAAAAATAAAAATAATTATCAATAAAGATTATCAAAAACATTTTCTACAGTAAGGCTTCATAATCTCATAAAAATATAAGTTATGAAATAATAAATTTATCTCATATAGAGGATTTCAAAAGAAATATGTAAAATTTCATGAAAAAGAGTTTTAATAAAACATTGGGAAAGAACATTTTTAGAGTTGTGAGGCTTACGGGTACCTAATAGAAAAACAAAAACAATATGCAATACATATACACATCTCATTTCCGTACCTTGAGAGTTTTGAAGCACAACCTCCTTCTCAAAAATCTCCTCACAAGAATCTTCTCGCTAGTTTTTCTCATATGTTGCTTAAACATTTTCTCAACATTGCATAATTTAAATCCAGGCCAACTAATTGAGAAACCCAATGAAAGCAAGAAAATAGAAAAATACAGAAAGAAACGCAGAAATCAGAATGAAAAAAAAAAGAGAAGAGGGAGATGATACTGATGTCGCGAGAGAGTGCAGTTATATCATTTTGCCATGATAACCACCCTCTTTGTCGTAAGCACCACCTAATCCCTATTGTAGTGACAACTTCATGAGTGAAACTTTCATCTTCACTCAATTGTGAAGTCTAAACGAAATGACCTAAACCTTTACCGAATGCTTTTGAGTACCTTAAACCCTTTGCTGAATACCCTTAACCCTATTTCGAATAGCCTTTACCCAGAACTGAATGCCATGTAAACCTTACCTGAAGAATTTACTCAAAACAAAATGCTTGATCCTTACCTGAATGCCTCTGAATCTCCACAAAATGCTTTACCCAAAACTGAATGACTTGATACTGAAGATCATAAACTCAGTTCTAAATGCCTTTAACCCATAATTGTATGACATCATCTAGAACCGAATGAAGTCATCCTAAACCTTAAACTTTTACTGAATATTGCATCACGTCACTCAGAGTCGAATGATGTCATTCCATAATCATAACCACATGATGTCACTCGGAGCCGAATGACGTCATCCTACGCAGATTCCCTTCTTAAACTTCATACCGCATCACGTCAGTTCGGAACTGAATAACGTGATACTCAACATAGAACTGCTTCGTCATAAAAGAACCGCATGACGTCACTCGGAGCCGAATGATTCTAAATGTTTTTTGATAAAAAAATACAAAATTTTCAAAAATTAAAAAAAAAAACATCAAATTCTTCAAACAAACAACTTTCTTTTAGAACTGCGTATGCGCTGATTTTGCATCATTAATGAAAATACGTAGGAGTAAGGTCAATCATTGTCGGGTCCCCTAATTTAAAAAATATTTTTTTGTTTTTATTTATGTTTTTATATCTTTTTTGGGGAGAAGAAATAAACATTTTATAGAACCACACTCATTTGATTAAAAGTATTGTCTTAGAACATGCATTGTGGGAGTGTTAATATCTTCTCAACATATAACCAACTCCGAAATCCAACTTTATTTCACCGACCATTCCTTTCCTGGTTTTTCCATAATTTTTCATAATAAACTATAGTGATGACTCTATCTCTTTTCATCACACCAATTCTCATTTTTCTTTCAGATCGTCGTCCCATCGTGATCCAGGTCGCAACAGGTTAGAGTTACAAAAAGATAAGGAATAAGTCTGGATGTGTCATTAGACATAGATAAATAGTAAAAATAAGACCTACAAGGTCAGATAAATAGTAAAAATAATATTTCTTTATACTTATCCCTATAGAAGTTTGTCCTTATTTCTAGGTGTTCATAGATATCTTCTCTAGAAAGGACATTCGTAATTCGTACTCTACAGTCATCCACCAATGTTTAAATTTTAAAATCTTCAAAATAAAGGAAAAACTCATTTATTTGTGCTTGTCTCGCAGTCATATAATTACTTTAACTCATCATAACTATGCACTACTCTGTATCATTTGTTGTTTACTTCAGACAGGAATAAGAACTAACAACATTGTCTTTAGATTATTAACAAAATATCTATTAAATTCTTCATCTCATACCTTTAAGGTAGCTCGACAAGAGTAAGAACTAACAACATTGTCCTTAGATTATTAACAAAATATCTATTAAATTCTTTATCTCATACCTTTAAGGTAGCTCTAAATCTTCCGGTGAATAAAAGCATAATCATACTCTTAGATAATTAATGTCAATCTTCCACTGTATTATTGTTTATTCCTTATAACTCCAATTCTTCATTAAAACTCAAAGTCTAAAACCACAATACTATATATTTCCGTGTTCCAACAATTGAATCTTGATTCTCTTATTCCTTTAGATAATCTCAGGATAACAAATCCTTCTCTTAATCTACCTAAAATTAATTTAATCCAAGCTTTCTGATACCATTTTTCAGAATAATAAGATTTTTATGAAGTATTATTATATTCACATATTTCATTGAAGATTTTTCCCACTTTGCAATAAATTCCAAACTTGGACATCCTTTCAGCCAAAACATACACATCCATATTCGAGTAATACAATGTTAGATTAGTCTATGTGCATATCATTTGATCTAATAAATATGTTATTTGATCATATAATGCTTTATTATAATGCTTTTTCAGTTGTAAACGAAAACTGCACAATGTTGCATCATCTAACAAATAAAATACTTGTATCTTACATGATCTATTATTAGAATCATTCATCTTACAAACAATACATGATCATGTTTTATGCTTTATGATTTTTAGCACTTAATCAAAATAATTAGATATTATATTTTATCTAAATAAAGCGTGTTATGAATATAAATATTCTTGTTAAGAATGAATATTGAGGATTATATTTCTTTAATGATAAAAGGTTGACACTTTGCTCAATTATAATATATTCTATGTATAAAACAGTAAAAGATTATCTCGTGGAAAAAAGTATATATACATTTTTTTTAATATAATTTTAAAATTATGTTTTGATTTATATATTATATAATCATAAAAAATCTTAGTTTTTGCACTATGTCTTTAGATTCTTTTGTCTATGATGAAGCTAACCCAAAATAATTTTGTCTGACGTTGAAATAGGAATGATGAATAAACCCAACTACGCTTAAGTGAAACCATTCAATAATCAAATCTTCGAACGACACTTGACAAGACTGACTTTCTAGAAGAATAAAAATTTACTTGTAAATATGAGGTATCATTGATGACGTTGAAAGCGAATTGCTATTAGATCTTCTATTAACGTGCTTTTCAATGCCATGACTCGTGTCTCGTACGTAAAATCTAAATCTCAATGACTAGATAATAAAATTTGGATGCTTGCAATGCATAAAGAACCGAACCAATTTAAAAGAATATTGTTATAGTGAGATTGCTATTAATAACAAGTTTCCTTTGAGTATGTTTTGCCCTCATGAGATAATATATTTTAAATGAATGTATAAAATTATAAGACATAGAAAGTGATATTAAAATAGAACTTTTCACGAGACTTTGTATTTTGTAAAAATAAAATATAATAATGTTTTTATAAAAAGAGTTACAGGTAATTGTATGCTCCGGTTAAAAAGAATTTCAGATCCACCATTTACCAACCATGTAAAATAATTTTGCTGATTACTCAACCACAAATCATCACATACGATGAGTTTGTCAATTATTATAATAATTATTTTAAAAATTATACGATGGCTTTGAATGATAAATGTGTCTCCATTGAACTCTTAAAGACACTCGTTAGTTTACTCAATTTTTATTTTATCATACTACGATTATGAATAATTTTCAAAAAATCAAAGAAACACGTGAAGTAGTTAAAACTTTATAAACTCACCTTATTACTCTTTTACATATTTAATTAAAATAAATACGAAACTATAAATTATAAACTAAGTTAAATTTAGTATTGTTCTGCTAGTAAATAACAGTAGTCATATACTTAATACATTAATTTATTGCATAATACAAATATTGGATATAGCACGAAATTGGTACCCTTCAGTGGCCTTTCCGTAATGTAGACGAATATCAAGATACATGCCTTCACGAATCACCACAATATCAGGATAACTCCTGGGAAGGCGTTTGATGAAACCAATGTATAATCGTCTCCACTTGCTCAGCCTCATGTTTGTCGTGTATTGTAGGACTTGCAGTTCGGGCACTTTCGAGCCACAAAATGGAACTGAACGTTAGAAGTTTTACCACAGTCATTGCATAGGATCCAAACCTGTGGGGAGAAAGAGCATTAGGCCGTATGATATTTGATTTGACATGCAACAAAAATACATGCAGATTGCAGAACGAAAACATAAAAACTTAAAAATCCAGGACAACCACCAAATATATCGAAGGTGTAGGTTCTTGTGTAATTAGTATGAATAACATGTAAAATAGGAACACTGACCATTTTATTTTGATATGGTTCAGGCATTGGTGTAGCAGCAATCTCTAGGTCAAATTTCTCCCAAACCTTTGACATATCACAGACTGACTTCAAGCAGAGAGGGCAGGCATACCTGATATATAGAATCAAATTTAAGTAACAGGATAGCTTTTCAGATAAAGAGGGAGAATAAGGAGAAGAGAAACTTGGTTATACTCACTGGAAATGCTCCCTCATTTCATTCAGGCAGCTCTGATGTATTGTATGTCCACATGGCATAACAGTGACATCATTTCTTGATTCAAACAAATACTGCAATCATCAAATTTGGTGTCATTGAATCGGCCTCCAGCAATTCAAAGAGCTGTCAGAGTGATATTTTTCAATTATAAAAGCTATAAGAACCTCAAAACAAACAGGGCAATCATGATGCATTGCTCCTTCTACACAAGGGTGACTGTTTTTCAGCAGAATCGAGTAGCAACAACCTGTACAGATAATTTCAAATGTAATGACTAAACATGTAGTATATTTTAAACCAAATGAATCACTACTGTACTTAAAAACGCATTGGAATGATGCATTTAGGAAAAGAATTAAAAAAAAAAAAAAAAAAAAAAAAAAAAAAAAAACTACTTACCACACTTGTAGCAATGGAAGAAATTTTCGCTTCCTCCAGTTCTGTATTAAGTGAAAAGATATCCAAATCAATCAGTTTGAATTTTGATACAAATCCTAGTCAATCTAAGAGGGCATAACATATAAAGCTTCAAGGTATCCTAAAAAGTGATCTTTAAGTCCAATGCAAAAGAGAAAGAAGGCAAAAGTTGGATAATCATACGAACATATGTATTTGGGTGGCTGCTAGACTTAGTTAAGGTGGCCAAGTGAGAAAAACCTACTACTGGGTAGCTAAACTAACATTTTGAAAAATGGATCCAGAAAAAAGGAGGAGTCCCCTTCAAATGCATTACCATCCCTGCCTAAAATGCAGAGACGTTGATCTTTTAGATAAAGTTACTATATAACAATTCATACCTGCAAATTCCACAGCCACTGCAATGGTACTGCTGCTTAGATATCTACAGCAGATTAAAGAAACAAGTTAGAAAAATAATAGAAATTGAAAACCTTCATAGTTTAAAAGTCTTCCCATCATTGCATGCCATCGCTAAGGCTTCGTTTGGTGCAGTGAAAAGAAAGAGAGAGAGGGACGAAGGGGGTGGAACAGAGTAGCAGTTGGTTGTTTGGGACAGTGGAAGTGCGAAAAAATAATTACAAAAATTATAGGACCCGAAAGATAAATTTTCTGTTCAAGGAGTAAGAAAATGCGCAAAAATCGATTATGCAACCTCGTTTTCCTTTCTACAATTATTAAGCCTGGTTTTTCAATTTCTTACATACAGGAATTTCGGTAATTATTGAAAAATTTATGAAAATGATGAAGTTATCTTTGCGTACCCAAATGTCGACTTTGGTTTTTTAAATTTCTTTTTATTAAGAAATTGTAATCTTTGTGAGATTTTGGTGTTTTCACAATTTTTATTTTCAAATAAAAGTCATTATTGGTAAGACATTTTTCATTTCTTTTTAAATAAAAGTTTCCAAACATGTGACAAATTCAACTTTAAAGTGAAGTATCCATGCAAACAGACACTTTACTTCTTTTTTATGTTTTTATTAAATGAGCTCTTTTATATACCTTGTAATTTAGGTTTTCTAATTTGAATTTAAGAATTAAATTTTATCATTAGTGTTTTTATATATTTTTTAAAGATAATATTTAGGTGTTTATAATTTTTAGATGTAGTAAGGTTTCTCTACATGATAGATTTTGAATAAAAATTTTGTAACTTAAGTTAACTTGAGCTTTGTTAATTGGAAGATGAAATAAAAAAATTGAAATTATTTATGAAAGTCTCAGCATGTATTATGTGTGAAAAGGTTAAAGTCTTCACATGCACAGGGGCTTCTGTCTGTTCATACAAGTCATTTTATGATAAGGACTTCTACCTAAAGACAATTACAAAAACACCAAAGTGATAAAGATGATGACTTCTTAGTAAAAAAAGAAATTAAAACCCAAAGTCATCATTTGGGTGATGACTTCTCCATAATGAAGTTATACACCTTAAGATGACATACCCATTTTTTTTATTTATTTTTTTAAAAATTACTCAAATCCATAAATTCTGAAAAAAAAAATTGCACTATTTCGGTGCAAAAACCGATTAACCCCCCCACTCCCCTATACTGATTAACACTCTTCCTTCACGTGTTCTATTACAAAATAATGAATAATAATAATAAGCAATATTAATAGTAAAACAACATTGCTAAGATAATAATAAGGTCATTAGTTCCAGGATTATTTACTTACATCATCATCAAAAAGCTTGCATGTTCCACAGAAGTACTTGCCCATACAAACACCACAATTTCTACAGTTCTGCTGAACCTGGAAGCAGTTAAAATAAGTAAAAGAAGAAAATAGCAATGCAGATTGTAGATGATGAAATGTAAGTTTAAAGTGGTTTTTTTGTTGGATAAGACAGAAGTAATTTCAATAAAGCAGCTTATTGTCTAGTGTTGAGTCAATGTCTTCATGAACTCACGAGAATACTGTTTCAATAAAATATCTGGCAGAACCTTCAGAAAGTACTAAGCTTTAAATTCCCTTACCAAATGCACTATTTTGTTACCTTAGCGCCTGTAAATGCACACATATGTATTCACATGCAGTGGGATTTTCTTTTTATTTGGCATATATCAAAATAAGAATCAACCAGAAAGACACTAAAGGATTTCTGAACCCACCTCTTGTTCTGTCCCACACAGCGAACAAATCACCTGCGTATGTCGATTATTTCATTAGCATCGAGGAATTCCTCGATCACCATGAAATAACAAAGCAAGATATGAAAAACAAAATTATTAATTTTCCAATTGGAAACGGCTAAATAAAAAAGTCATACCTGTTTGACTTGGTGCCGGGGAATGTCATGTCTATCCTTCTGATCAATGTTGATATCATTCTGCGGAAAACATGATAATAAAAGTAAGTTCCTGAAAAGTAAAAGGTAATGCTACAACATAAAAATGAAACACTATCAGACCATTCCACGTTCATTATAAGTCACAATTCAAGAGTCGCGCTTTCATTACATTAAAACAGCAGAAGGCTGAAAAAGTTATATGCTTTTCCTAATTTAAGCAACTCAAATAACAACTACTCAAATTAGTTCAACGAGCCTTGCCTCCATGGGAAAGGAGGCAGGGGGTATAGAGAGAGATGGAGGTCACCATAAATAAAAGACCAGAATAAATGGAATGGAAGACAAAAATAAGTTAGAATACTCTGCACTGGACGGTGCTCTACATATAATTTACTTTAAAAGCAACCAAAGAATGAAATTGGCAATTAACAAAAGAAGCATTCAAGAAAATTGGGTACAAATCCACACAAAATCTACGGAGCTGTTCTAGTTACGACGACCACCATAAATTAAATAAAACTATCATCCAATACTACCTTAGAGGAATTTACTTACTTTTGCTTCATTGTGACAATGACGGCAATCAAAAATCTCATTGCAACAGGGGGACCTGATTCGACATCTTCTCCTGTAATGTTGACATCTGCAGAGAAAGAATAACTTTAACAAAAAACAGGACAAACACTTACAGAGTGGATAAGAGTTTGCGAACAGGAAATTACCCATACTCCATATACCCCTTCTCTCGCAAGTCATTGATATTTATGGGGTCTGTTGATTGACATGATTCTTCTCCAGGCAAGTCTTCTGCATTCGATTCTGGAGGGTACACTTCCTCCTCAGTCATATGTTTAATGTCATTGCACTCGAATTGCAGAGGCTCAGAGTGCATTACTGCCACCTCTCCCATTGTAGTGGTTACCTTCAGATAAGATTACCAACTATCTAGAAGCAGGAAGAAAGCTAAAGTACCTGCATATAGGAACGCATTTAGAAATAATCCTAAAACTTCTAAAGGCATATTTAGTCACCCCATCAAGCCAGGTAAACACCAATGCATCGTTGCTTTCCTCTATACTGCGGCAGACCATTTGAAATCAGTATCAACAAAATTGATTAATGCAGCTCCAATCAGCACTACTCCAAGAGGGGAACACATCAAAACTATCGTTTATATAAGAATTCCACATATAACTACAAGGTAGTACTGGGGTACTTGACAGCCTCCAGCAGTAAATAGAAACCAGTAGCATTGAATGGTCACTTGAATCCTTGAAGTTCTCCCAGAACCAAATCCAACTATACTGGAAAACATCAATAGACACTCCAACCTAAGTTGAAAGCAATAAATCACTCAATCAAATGAATCCCTTATAATATAAATATAGTATATCTGTTGGTTTTATTGTCCATGAAGGACAGGCCTACCTTAAGTTGCAGTTCTGCATTGATTCCTCCAAGAACTGAAACTTACCAAAAGGAAACACTCAAAAACTGCATATCTTCTGCACCTTGGTAGCTTCCTTTGGATCAAATTACAATCCTTATCTTCGTTAACTAGGTAACTTGACAGTGACTAGGCACTCACTGCCAAAAAAGAGCATCAAGACTACTCCAGGGACTTGGTTACTGATATTCATAAACAAAATTGCAGGAGAGCAGCAAGATTATCTCTTCTACAAACCAAGACAAAACAAAGGCTGGAAGAAAAAAGGAGGAAGGATTTGTACAGATAATAGTAACTAGTAATCACGTTTCGCCGCAATGGAAATAGCATCAGGCCAGCTTTTTCGATGATCCTAAACTGGCACGGAAACAAATGGATAGGTCCTGTGAATAAGGCAAAAAGGATATCCCCACTCCCACGCATTAGAAGCTTTAAGAACATCAAGATTGGCTCCAATCTCCAAAGCTTTTGCCCAGAGTAGAGGGAGAACATAGACAAATAATGAAAGGTAGCAATGCAGATATATATTTATTGGGTCATATTTCCCTTTAAAAGTGTAATCGTATCGAACCATGCATAACCAAGGGTTGAAATATAAACGAATCAGAATCATAACCAGTTCACGGTTTGTCCAATTGAACACTGATGTTTTAAAACAATATAAAAAAGGACGATTGACAGAGTTTAGTTTAAGCTCCTCCGTCCACATAATAATACGAAGATATGGATCGCCATGCATAACTGAACAATAAGGAACAATCGTAATCACAATTTTAACTACAAAATCCAAAAATTAACAAGGACCACGGGAAACTACTCAAGGCACAGTTCATTTTGAACTCAACCGAATCGTTACACCAACGTTTGAATCGAGACTTCATTTTCTGACTTAACTATGATAATTCAACCTATTGAATCCCAAGTATATCGTCCAATAACGACAACAATCTTCTTGCCCGAAACCCAACGTTTTCTGAAATTCAATCAAACCAAACAAAACCTTGAAATTCACTGACCATCCAATTGTGCAGCTACGTAAACGCAGACAAAACAAACAAAATTACACAGATTCAAACAAACATGTAGAACTAAAAATTGCACAAAAATCTAACACCAGACAACGTAAAACGCAACCCCAACGGAAACGAGTATCTTCGCCTACAAAACAGCAACGAAATTTACAGAAAAAAAAAAGAAAAAAGAAAAAACACAGCTACACTACATAACAGAGCAAAAAGAAATCGCAGTTATTGTTATTAAAATTATTCACAGAATATCACAGAAAATAAACTAATGGCATTCTCATAACAACAACGAACTTTCGACTCGACGGCGACGTGACGGCGATTAGGTTGGTTTATTCGTAGCTCCGATTCGAATCTTCTGCGAAAATTTTTTTCTTCGTAGTGCGAAGGGGAATGAAACGACGTCGAATTTATAGGCTCGTGAGTGGTGAGGTTCTGCGTTCGGATTCGAGAGGCTTCGAAACTGACCGAAAGATTTGAAAGCTGGTGACAGCTTCACTTTCGTCTTTTTGTTCTTCAAAATATCTCGCCAATGATATCCATTGACGTGGCACCACGTGGCGCATTGAATTCCGTGCAAGTACCTTCCGTGTTAGAATAATATTAATATACAACTAAATTAAGTAATTATCGACACGACGAAGGGATATGGATAAACTGCGTTTTAAGGAGAATTAAATATGTAAGAGTAAACCTACTCAGCATGAATTTTTTTAAATTTTGATAAAATCTACCCATAAAGTATAATAAAACAAGATCATTAGTCAAAATTCATGATCTAAATATAAAATTTTAAAACGTGTCTACTAAAGAAAATAATAAAACGTGTCAGAGCCTTAATCACCAAAAATACATTATTACAAAAAATTTACATTATAGAGAATATTTTCTTAATTTTAATACTCTTAACAGATAAATTTGATTATCATATAAACTCATTTTTAAGATAAGCATAAAGAAACAACTAAATTAGAGTATTAGGAATTATTTAGATTTTAGGTTTTGTATCGAAATTAAACAGGAAGTTCACTTTTTAAAGTTTGCATAAAATATAAAATAATACTAAAAAAATTTAAATAAAATATTACATAAGAGATAAGTAAAGCTATATAAAAGTTATATAGAAGCTTATCTTTTAAGCTTTTTTTTATACTTGTTCTCATTCCATTGCACAGGATACAAATCTTGAAATTACTATGAATATATTATACTTTTTTAATCAAAAATCTTTACTCATGACTCTTGTCATTTATTAATCTTTTATTAAAGAGTTTTTGAGAAATTTAGGAGACAAATCATTTTTTAACTTATAAATAAGTGACTCTAGTTAAATTTTACCTTTTTACTCTCTTTCAAAATCTCTTTCTAGAATTGTTTTCTTTTTAAACTTGTTTTTGCTTTTTTTAGATGTATGGGCTTAATCTTATATTTTTTTTCACTCCAAAATTTATCTTAAACACTTTAATTTCCTACAAACAACAATTTTTCCTCTATATCAACATTAAATCACATCTAAAATATCAATTTTTCGAAAAAAAGAAATACATTGAAATAAAACTATAAATTGTATCAAATTTTATATTAGGTCAAACCTTGTGAGAATTAAATAATCCAAACCTTATGAGAGTTAAAGAATGAAAAAAAAAAAACAGTAAAACAAAGAAAAATGTCTCATCAAAATCATTAATCCACACTAAAATATTCAAATGATGTTTTTTTTTTAACTATTTGTTAGGTAAAATTCACCATTTTTACATATAGTTAACAATAGGTCACAATAAATAATCTCAAGACGTTAAATATCATTTATGAAACAAAGCTAAAAATAATCTGAATATTATAATATTATCAATTATATACTAACAAATGATATATGATTATGTTTACTTTTAAATTAATTTATAAAGCAACATTAACCATATTTATATAGAGTAAATTATAATTTTTCTACACTATGTGAAAAAGAGCAGATAAAAAGTACACCTTATTCTAAAAATATATGAAGCATGAAAGTAAGGGATGAGTTTATGTTAATTTTGAGGATACTTTTATTTTTATAAGGAGAACATGTCAGAATATTTAAAAAAACTCTACTACAAACTTTTGCAGCTTAAATTTTTATAAATAAATAAGTGATTTAGAAAATTAGATAAGTTCTACTATTCTAAAAGGTTAACATTAATTAGAAATTAAGGTTAATGGAAACTATTTTTTCCCAAAATAAACTCATCTTTTAAAAAAAAAAAAAGTTACCTAAATAAACTCATTGTTACTCTAATTCTCCAAGTAGACTGATTTACTGTTCATGTTGAGAATTTGGCTATTTGAGGAACGAATATAAAAACTGAATTCTTAACGTAAAGCGGACCAAAATTCAGCTTATCAAGAATCGAATTTCGATGAGTTTTTTCAATTTCTTTTTAAAACATAATAAGGAAAAAAAAAGGAAAAGAAAATATGGAGATAGTGTTCATAATTGAGAATTTGACTTTTCGGATACCGAATTCTATATAGGTAAAACGTAGATAAGTTTAGTTTGGAAATTAAAGTTGAGATAAGTTTATTTAGATAATTTTTAAATGAATTTATTTTGAAAAAAAAATTAAGGAAAGTTTATATATATATATATATATATATATATATATATATATATATATATATATATATATACTATAACCCAAAAATGTTAACATATTTAATAATTGAGATAAGTAATAGTTTATATTAATTTTTCTTCAACTTAGTAATAAGTCATTTAAAGACAAAATTATTACATAATCAACTCAGAATATGTCAAATAAAAATAGTATCTGATCGAATCTCTATTCCTTTATTCTTTATATTTTCTTGTTCTTTCAATCTCTCTTTTATTGATTGTTTATTTATTTATTTTTCTCAAATTATCACTTTTAAGCTAAAATAAATAAAAAATATTAAATTGTTTTTCTTAAATTTTTTATTTTAAGTTTTAACAGTAAAATAATTTTATGCAAATTAAAAAGTGTAAGTTAAAAAATATTATCCTATTAGATAAAGTTGTCTTATCTTTTTGACAGCCTTTGATAGATTTGACTATTATAGTATTAATATAAAATTAAGTTTAATAATTCTTTAACAAGATATTGTTACTTATGGATTAAGAAAAAATTTAACATATTACAAAATTTTGATTAAGTGTTGCAAATCATGAATTATAAAATACGAATTATGCATAACTTTTAAAATTATTTTTTTTAATTATAAATTTTATAAAAGCAATTATTTTATCATACAATATAATATTGTGTAATATTTTTTTTATATATATGATAAAACACTCTTATGATAAGATCACATGTTTATAAGAATCAAATAAAGTGTTATCAAAATCAAGATTATCAAAAGAATTTTTCTTCAAAATTTTAAAAGATTTCTCAACTATAATGATATGTATGTCTTTCCTGATCCAATTGAGTATTAGAAATATTTAATTGTAATTGGTTATCCATATTAAATATATTAAATAAGTCTCTTAGAATTGTTTTAAAAAACAGTGTCTATTTTTTCAAAAGGATCTTGGACATAAAAATATTGGTGGACTTGAGAAGCCAACACAAAAGGATCATTTCGGTAATATTTTTTGTTGAAGTAAACATATGTAATTTCATATTTGTTTTCATCACCCTCAAACCAATCATACCTAAACATCACAAACTTGAAATGACCATGATAGTCTAACTCAATTATTTCATTGATTGTCTCATAATAAGTGACAGGTTCTATCCTAGGATTTTCATTCTTAGAACTTGCATAACCTAGAGTTAGTGAAACCAAAGTTACACCAGAATTTTGAATTTTGTGTTGCATCTGAAATCTATAACCATTAATAAGTGTATTGTACGACCGACCGGTAACTATGGACCGACCGATAAGTGGTCTTGATGGACTACGCGTGACATATAAAGCAAGGATATCCAAGTAAGGGCAAAAGCGTAATTGAATATCTTGTAATTAATTCCTGTTATTATTCTGTTACCAAAACCGTGACAGGAGAAAATAGGCCCAAATTCATCAAGCCCATTACCACACTTATAAATACAGGCTCAATCATCTCAAGCCAGGTATCTCTAAACTCTGATCTTTATTCCTGCACACTCTAACCCTAAATTGACTTGAGTGTCGGAGTGCCTGCAGGACCCCCTCCCGGGACAGTGAATTTCAGAGCATTCGGTACGCTAAGGAGCAGATCTTGGAGCAGTCAGGGAATCAGCACAAGGAGATATTGTTGTTGCTAGAGTCAACCGGTCCTGTGCGATAACATTTTGGAGCCCACCGTGGGGCCGAGATTGACCTAGCAACGATGGTGACCGAAAACCGATTTATTTTGTAGGACGGGCCTTGCAAGATGCAGAGACCAGATATCAGCTAATAGAAAAGGCAGCGTTGGCGGTCGTGTATGCCGCTAGAAGACTTCGACCATATTTTCAGAGTCACCCAGTGACAGTGAAGACCGATTATCCTGTGGGGAAGATCCTTTTGAGGCCTGAGCTGGCCGGACGAATGATATCGTGGTCGGTCGAGCTCTTAGAGTTCGGATTGAAGTTCAAACCGAGAGGGCCCATTAAGGCGCAATGCCTGGTCGACTTTGTGTTAGAACTCAAAACACCGGAGCAGCAAGTTGTATGGACGTTGTATGTGGATTGTTCGTCCAACAGTAAGCAGTGTGGAGCGGAAGTCGTTTTGAAAAGCCCGAGCGGGCTGAAAGTGGAGCAATCGTTGCACTTCAACTTCAAGGCATCTAACAATCAAGCTGAATACGAGGCCCTCATAGCTGGATTAAACCTAGCAGGAGACATCGGAGTCAAGCAACTGAAATGTTTAACCGACTCCCAATTGATGGTCGGTCAGATCAACGAGACTTTTCAGGTAAAGGATCCGCTATTAACAAGGTACTATTAAAAGGTGTCTACCCTCCTCTCCAAATTCCAACATGCAGAGGTCCAGTATGTGCCTAGGAGCAAAAACGGAAGGGCAGATGCATTGTCTAAACTTGCACTAGGCAAAAGGAAAGGCAGATTCGACACTGTCATTCAACTCACCCTGAGCAACCCAACCGTATCGGAAGAAGATTGCATGAACATCGAGATGACGGAAGACTGGCGGTCGCCCATTATCCAAACCCTGAAAACACTGCTGACAGGGGAGGCTGTGACAGATAAGGTGTTGGCCAAGAAAGCCGTCCGATATGTCCTCATAGCCGACGACCTATATAAACGAGGCTTCACAACCCCACTTCTAAAGTGCCTAGGGAAAGAGCAGTCCGAGTATGTGATGAACGAGTTACACAACGGAATTTGTGGCATGCACTCCGGTCATAAGACTTTAGCTGCCAGAATAGTCCGGGCCTGATACTACTGGCCGACCGTCTGCCAGGATTGCGCCGAATACGTGAAAAAGTGCAAAAGTTGTCAAGAAAACGGACCGCTTATCTGTCAACCGCCAACCGACTTGCAGATCATAAGTGCTCCCTGGCCTTTCGCCAAATGGGGAATGGATATCCTAGGTCCTTTTCCACCGGCAACCGGACAACGACGATTCTTAATTGTGGCAGTGGACTATTTCACAAAATGGATAGAGGCCGAACCCCTGGCCAAGATCACGGCCGCCAATGTTCAAAACTTCACGTGGAAGCTAATTTGCAGGTTCGGCGTTCCTCATACGGTCATCATTGACAACGGCCGATAGTTTGTGGACCGAAAGCTAGAAGCCTTCTTCGCTGAGCTAGGGGTCAAACACATAACCAGTTCGGTGGAGCACCCACAGACGAATGGTCAGGCGGAGGCCGCCAACAAGGTAATCTTGTCCCAGCTGAAGAAAAGGTTAGGAGCTGCCAAAGGAAAATGGGCTGATGAGTTACTCGAAGTCTTATGGGCGTATCACTGCACGCCGCAGACATCTACAGGGGAGTCCCCATATAATCTCACTTACGAGACGTACACCATGTTGCCGGTCGAGATAGGAGAAGCCACAATAAGGAGACAACTGAGAAACCTTTCACTGAACAATGAATGCATGAAAACCGAGTTAGATCTCCTTGATGAACTCAGGGAGAAGGCAAGAATAAAGGAAGCAGTCTGTAAGCAAAGGGTAGCTCGCAGGTATAATGCTAAGGTAAATCCGAGGAATTTTCAGCAGGGCGACCTCGTTTGGAGAATAACTGACGATGCCAGGAAGAATCAGACGGATGGAAAGTTCGCGGCCAACTGGAAAGGCCCCTACAGAGTCGGCTAGGTGTTAGGCAAAGAAGCGGTTAGGCTGGAACAGCTGGATGGGGAGCAGATTCCCAATACCTGAAATGCAGACCACCTCAAATTTTATTTCAATTAAAGTCACAAATTGGTTTGATTTTGTTTTTATTATTCAGACTTATGTGTATTGGTTAACTTTTTCAACGGTGTACTCTTTCCTACCTATGACATTTTCTCCCTAAGGAGGGTTGTGACCAAGGAGGTTTTAACGAGGCACCGCACGCAATAAGAATTGCAGTTTTCTTTTACATTCCGCACAGGTTTTACATCCCATGCAGCCGACCGAAAGGTGGCCACACTCAAAGGTTCTCTTGGCTTACCATGAGACCATTTGCGATCAAACTGACCGACCGAAAGGTGGCCTCATTCAAGGTACTCCTGACTTATCATGAGACCTCCATTTGCGATCAAACTGGCCGAATGAAAGGTGGCCACGCTCAAAGGTGTTTTTGGCTTACCATGAGACCTCAATTCGCGATCAACTGGCCGACCGAAAAGTAGCCTCGAATGGAGGTGTTGTTGGCTCGCCATTAGACCATTCACGATCGAACTGACCGACCGAAAAGTGGTCACGCTCAAAGGTGCTCTTGGCTTACCATGAGACCATTCGCGATCAAACTGGCCGACCGAAAGGTGGCCACGCTCAAAGGTGCTCTTGGCTTACCATGAGACCTCCATTCGCAATCAAACTGGCCGACCGAAAGGTGGCCACGCTCAAAGGTGATATTGGCTTACCATGAGACCTCAATTCGCGATCAAACTGGCCGACCGAAAGGTGGCCACACTCAAAGGTGCTCTTGGCTTACCATGAGACCATTTGCGATCAAACTGACCGACCGAAAGGTGGCCTCATTCAAGGTACTCCTGACTTATCATGAGACCTCCATTCACGATCAAACTGGCCGACCGAAAGGTGGCCACGCTCAAAGGTGCTCTTGGCTTACCATGCGACCTCAATTCGCAATCAACTGGCCGACCTAAAGGTGGCCTCATTCAAGGTACTCTTAGCTTACCATGAGACCACCATTCGCGATCAAACTGGCGACTGAAAGGTGGCCACGCTCTAAAGTGCTCTTGGCTTACCATGAGACCTCAATTCGCGATCAACTGGCCGACCGAAAAGTAGCCTCGCTCAAGGTGCTCTTGGCTCGCCATTAGACCATTCGCAATTGAACTGGCCGACCGAAAAGTGGCTTCGTTCAAGGTACTCCCGGCTCACCACGAGGCCTTCGATCACCAATCGTCAGGGCCGATCAAAAAGTTGCTCCCGTTGGAGGCACAAATCACGATCCACATGTTGCGGTCGGCCGACAGTCGTATTTAAATCAATTTAGCGTTCGGATTTTATGAGCGACACATACACTAAACGACATACTAGTCAATGCAAACAATCACGCGATTAACAAGCCAATAACAAGCAAAAGGGTCGATATCATTAATTCTTGTATTTACACGTTTGTCAAAAACGGACGGCCGCACACTGGCCTCCGAAGTACATATATAAAACATTTAATCAGAAAGTATAACTTCAGGGGCCGACTGATCCCCTCCCAAATGCTCGCCGACCTCATCTTCCTCATCCGGCACATCCATGGCGGACACCAGCTCACCGCGATAGATGTCTTTTCTGTTATCAAACTTTTCTTCGTCGACCGAAACTTGGTAGAAGTAGGCCGCCTGCCTTACGGCACGCATGAATCCTAGGTTGTGTTGTTCAAGGATGAAGCCCTTGAACTCAACCAAGTTTTCCTCGGCCTTCTTGTGCTGCAGCCGCTCCTCCTCCAGCTCGAGGGTTAGTCTGGTAATCTTATCGGTTAAATTCGCAACATCTTCGCTCAAGTGGTCTATCTGGTCGGCCGCAACCTTCTCCTTCTCCGCGGCCGTCAGGCACTGCTCTTTTAACGCCCGATTCTCCCCTCCCAAGTCCTCCACCAGTTTCCTCAGGCTTAAATTTTCTCTCTTTACCCGCTCATTATCAGCCTGGGCAACTTTCAGCGATGTTGACACTTCGGCAAGCTCGTCCATCAAGCTTTCCACGGCCGCCGTGTCATCTTTCAGCAACTTCTCTCCCGTAACCCGGCTAAGCAAGAGAGCCCGGGCATTCATTTCGTGAAGGGCATCTCTCAACTCTTTGCGGGTGGCGGACATGAATTGGTTCTTCTCGTAGTCGTTCAGACCGATGACTACACGGTCGGCCACCATTATCTTTTTATTGAGAAAGTTACAAGTAGAACTTTTCTCGTGATCGATGGCTGCCTCCTTTAAGCGCTTGGGCGACCGTTGAGAGGATGACTGATCAGACTCTCGCTTCGACTTTTTCTTTTCTGAAGGACCGGGTTGTCCGACAGTAGGAGGGGGGACTGTGGCCAACAGCTCAACGTTCTGCGGAGGATCGGGCATTCGGGGAACAGATTTCCCCTTATCCTTGGCAGCCCGCTTGCTGCTCTCCCCAGCTGGTGCTGATGATAAGGTAAAATGATAAGGCAAAAGGGAAGAACGTACCGAACACTGCGCCGTTCGGGTTTTCACACCAATAGGTGTTGAGAATATCTCGGGCAGGGATACCCCTAGGTAAGCTATCAAGCAGAGCAAGTGCCGAGGTATCCTCTGCCGATAATCCCGACCGCGACCAAGGCGCAACACGAACAGGGGATCTAGTCCAATATAAGGGAAACTTGGGCTCCTCCCCGTAAAAAATGTTCTCCCTGCCGACCTCTCCGAAAGCGATCTTAACAAAGGTATCTTTGAAATGTTTGTACGAGGACGAGTACGGCTTAAACAAACAGTTTCGAGATTGCCTAATGAGAGATAGCCATCCTACCTTGTTACCCGGCCGGGTGGAGTAGTGAGTAAAGAACAACGGAATGGTAGGAGTAATGGCCAGGGCGGAACACACAAACTGGAATGCCTTGAGGTATGCCCAACCATTGGGGTGCAACTGGGTGGGGGAAATATTTAGGAAACGAAGGACGTCTGAACAGAAGTCATCAAAAGGAATTACAATACAAGAATCGTTCATCACTCGAGCATACATGAAAAAGAAGTCAACTGGAAATGAACTCCGACCGTGGAATACACGGTCGGTCGACAAACACCGGCGCAACGAAAAGGCGCCGTCCGGTATAGAAGAATCTACAATATCCTGAACATCCACTAATGCCCTAAGGGAAGCAGGGGTCAAAAACCTAGAGTATGCAGACCTCACGTCCTGGACCACCCAGTCGTCATCAGTATCGACATTATTACTAGAAGCCAGAGACTCTACCACCAGGTGTTCTGCTTCCGGTCTGTCTAACCTCACCCTCTCGTTCCTATCGGACGAACTGCTACCCACGTCAGATGTACTACCTAATGACGCCCTAATCGGACTAACCCCCTGCTCGGCAATGTTTCTATGATCATCCGAAACAGACCGACCGCTAGAAGAATCAGAAGAGGAATAAGAATGCAAAGAGTAGAAAGCCATGGTTACCTTGAAAGATAGCAATAGACGACCGAAGACTTGGCGGAGCTACTCGACTTAGGAAATGACAACGACAGAAAATGACGGGACGTTGGGGCTATTTATAGCCGATTTTTGCGGTGACGTGGCCAATTCTCGTACGCACGATCTCTTCAATTTCAACGGCCGTGATTGAAGAGCCTGTCAGTTCACGCACAGACATCGAAGAGGCGCGAAACGACTCAGTTGATACGGTCGGCATAAATGATTCATCGGACACCTAAATTGCACGTTCGGTCACGTTTCATAAATCCTTTTCGGCCACTTCGTATCCTCAAGGACTAGGGGCCCTATGTACTGTACGGCCGACCGGTAACTATGGACCGACCGATAAGTGGTCTTGATGGACTACGCGTGGCATATAAAGCCAAGTAAGGGCAAAAGTGTAATTGAATATCTTGTAATTAATTCCTGTTATTATTCTGTTACCAAAACCGTGACAGGAGAAAATGGGCCCAAATTCATCAAGCCCACTACCACACTTATAAATACAGGCTCAATCATCTCAAGCCAGGTATCTCTAAACTCTGATCTTTATTCCTGCACACTCTAACCCTAAATTGACTTGAGCGTCGGAGTGTCTGCAGGACCCCCCTCCCGGGACGGTGAATTTCAGAGCATTCGGTACGCTAAGGAGCAGATCTTGGAGCAATCAGGGAATCAGCATGAGGAGATATTGTTGTTACTAGAGTCAACCGGTCCTGTGCGATAACAATGAGGTAACCTGAAAATCTCTTTGCAATACTTCTTGAACCACCATATAATTGTTTAAGTCTTTGTGGTACCTTATCTTTCATTGCCATATCTTTGAATTATTCACTAAAATCGTGACTTTGGTTCTTGGGCTTAATCCACTTTCTTTTTTCAGTCTTCCCATTTAAAATTTCATCATATTCTCTATTAAGACAAACAATTTTTTGTTAGTGATTTGAAAGATAATTTATAAACAATACATAACCTAACCAAAAGAAAAATCAAAAATTACATACATGAAAAAGCAAGACAGACGAGGGATAGAACGACAGATCGTGAAAAGGTGGAAGATGACACGCAACGATTTAGATCGATGACAACAATGAATTGATATGGTGGACTGAAGAATCCGATGATAGACGGTGAAGGAACATCGACGAACCAACGAGAATGTACGAGTGAGAAGGAGAGTCGACACGAGAACCTCATGGAACGGTTCTAACTTTAATGAACTTAGTTTCTATTTTGACGACAGAGGGAAAAAGCAAAATTATGTTTTTGAAAGAGAGGAAATAAGCAAATATGTTTGTGCGGATTTTTATTTTTTATTTTTAAATTTAAGACCACAATTTTTGTTTTTTAGCATATATTTTAAAAGTAACATATAAAAAATATAACTTAAACGTGACTTTTAATAGTCTTTAATCTACACTCATAAAATGATCACTTTTAATATGTTTAAGTAACACTTTTGTACTTTGATTTTATTTAGTGTTGTCTAAAATAATATTTATTATAATAATATTTTATGAGCATTAAATTTTTATAAACAAAAGTATAAAATTTAGTCTAATATATATAAATTATGTGACTGAATAAACACAGATGCTATTTGTTATTTGTTATGTTCTTCATTTGATAAACACAATCATTTTACGTATACTTTTCATTTACGAAAACAAACATATTTAATAGATTAATTTAAATCTTTTATAATACATAAATATCATATTTATGTATATTAGTAGAAAATATCTGCTTCTTTATCAAATTTCATCTTAACAAATTAGTTGATAACGATAGGATAAAGCTTCTAGAAGAATTCAAGTCGTACGATCTAGATAAAAATAAACTGATATTAGTGTTTACCAAAAATAATCTTCGAAAATAGAATTATCCAATGCTTCTTATGTCACATTTTTACTCTCTGAATCTGAATATGAATTTAATGGAAAAAAAGAAAAACTTTTCTTTTTAGATTAATACTATGCTAAAAAAATTCAAAAATAATAAAAACATATTTAACCTTTTTTCGATTAGGTTTTATTCTCTAGGGAACCTACCTTTTTCCGATGCACTTTTCTTTCCATCACATGAACTAGTGTATCTAAAGCAATTATTAAGCTTGATTTTACATTAATACTATAATATTGAAACAAAGTTGTCGAAAGATCAAGACAGCCTTATCAAGTAGGATAAGATTTTTGACTCAACCTTTTCTGTTTCGCATAGGATTATTTTACATCTAAAACTTAAAATAACAAATTTAAAAATTAAAAGGAAAATTGTTTAATGTTATTTTCCATTTCTTTTAGCATAAGAAAGTGACGATTTGAAAAAAAAGAAAATAAAGAAACAATGGATAGAGAGCAAGGAGAAAGATCGAGAGAGTAAGAAGATATAAATAATATTTAAAATTGAAAAACTTTTTTTTTTTTTAAAGTTTATACTTCTTAACTTACATTTATTAAAATAAAAGTTTTATTTAAATTATTATAAGTTGATTATTAAACACTCATTATTACTGATTTTTCTTATTAGGAAGATGTCTTCTCTTTTTATTCTGATTAACATTACTTCAAGTAAATGTCTTTTAAGTTTTCGACAAAGGTTTAACTTTTATTTAAAAGAAGATGTCACTCTTTTATTAAAGTTATGATTTTTTTTTAAGTTTTTTTAGAAATCTTGTGTGATAGTCTTTGGCTTTTGATAAGATGAGTCAAGTCTTTGGATTTTGGACAGATTGGTATGTCGGTATAATACCAAGATTTTCTCTCTCTCATGATTGAGTATCTCCTACACTTAAATTAATATTTGTATTTGGAGAGAGTAGAACTAGATTTAATATGATTATCAATCATAATTAAACTTATTAGTCATTTTAAGTATTAGACAAATATTTGTCACAAATCAAACACGTCTCAACTTATTTATCATCTTGACTGGAAATATCTTGATCTTATGCATTACATTAAAGTTTTCTTTGATATTTATTAAAATATCTTGATAGCGTCATAATCTATACATATTTTTACTCAAGTACATCTTAACATTTTAAAATATATCTACATTAGACACAATTATAATATAAATTATTATTAATCTTAATTGTCAAAAAATATTAAAAATTTTGGAGATAAAAAAATAAATTCTAAATACTTAACCTAATTTTTTTTATTTCTACCTACATAAAAAAATTGTATATAAACTTCCACGAATCTTAATTTCTAATTAATGTTAAATTTTTGGAATAGTAGAACTCATCTATTTTCTTTAAATGAATTTTTTATTTATAAAATTTAAGTTACACAATTTTTTAAAATATTGTAACATGTTCTCTTTAGAAAAAAAAGTCTCAAAATTAGCATAAAATCGTCCCTTAATTTCATGCTTCATACATTCGTGGAATACGGTGTACTTTTTTATCTTTTTTTTTTTCACGTAGTGTAAAAAAAAAAAAATCTAATTTACTCTATATATTATGTTGTTTTATACATTACTCAAAAAATAAATATAATCATATATAATTTGTTAATATATAATTGATAATGTTGTAATATTAATGAAATGACTATTAACTTTTCATAAATGATTATTAATGTCTTGAGATTATTTACCGTGTTTACTACACATGATTATATAAAAAGATTATATGTAAAAGTGGTGAATTTTACCTAACAAATAGTTAAAAACAAAAGAAACATTATTTGAATTTTCTTAGTTTGGATTTATGACTCTTGTATGGCATTTTTTTTTTCATTTGATTTTATTTATTTTCTTTTTCTTTAGCATTCTTTAACTCACACAAGGTTAAACCCGTCGAATCCGAATGCAGAACCTCACCACGCGCGAGCCTATAAATTCGACGTCGTTCCATTTCCCTTCGCACTCCGAAGAAAAGAAAGTTTCGCAGAAGATTCGTAACGGAGCTCCGACTAAACCAACCCAATCGCCGATCACGTCGCCGTCGAGTCGAAAGTTCCTTGTTCTTCTGTGAATGCCGTTAGTTTATTTTCTGTGACGATTCTGTGAATAATTTTAATAACAATATCCGCGTTTTCTTTATTCTCTGTTAGGCAACGTAACTGTGTTTTTTCGTGTTCTAAATTTCTTCGCCGTTTTGTAGGCGAAGACAGTTGTTTCCGTTGGTGCTGCATTTTACGTTCTCCGGTGTTATAATTCTCCGCAATTTTTAGATCTACATGTTTGTGTGAATTCTGTGCAAATTTTTTTGTTTTTTCTGCGTTTAGAAGATTTTCTTTAGTTGTACGGAGCTGCACAATTGGATGCCCCGTGAATTTCAAGGTTTTGTTTGGTTTGATGGAATTTGAGGAACCGTTGGGTTTCAATAGGTTGAATTATCATAGTTAATTCAGGAAATGAGGCCTCCATTCAAACGTTGGTGTAACGATTCGGTTGAGTTCAAATTGAACTGTACCTTGTTTAGTTCTTCCTTTCGCGTGGTCCTTGTTAATTTTTGGATTTTCTAGTTAAAATTATGATTATCATTGTTCTTTATGGTTCATTTATGCGTGGCGATCCATATCTTCGTATTATTATGTGGAATTGTTGGAGGAGCTTAAACTAAACTCTGTCAATAGTCCATTTTTCTGTAGTGTTTTAAAATTAGTGTTCAATTGGACAAACCGTGAACTGGTTATGATTGTGATTCGTTTATATTTCAACCCCTGGTTATGCATGGGTACGATACGACTAAACTTTTAAAGGGAAATATGACCCAATAAGTATATATCTGCATTGCCCCCTTTCATTATTTGTCTATGTTCTCCATCAACTGTGGGCAAAATCTTTGGAGCTTGGAGCCAATTTCGATGTTGTCAGAGCTTCTAATGCATGGGAGTGGGGATAACCCTTTTTCCTTATTCACAGGACCTATCCATTTGTTTCCGTGCCAGTTTAGGAACATTGAAAAGGCTAGCCTAGTGCTAATTTCATTGCTCAGCGGATTGTGATTACTAGTTACTACCATCTGTACAAATCTTTCCTCCTTTTTTCTTCCAGCCTTTGTTTGTTTTGGTTGGTAGAAGGGATAATCTTGCTGCTCTCCAGCAATTTTGTTTATGAATATTAATAACCTAGTCCCTGGCGTAGTCTTGATGCTTTTTTTTGGCAGTGAGTCCATAGTCCACTGTCAAGTTACCTAGTTAACGAAGGTAAGGATTGTAATTTGATCTAGAGGAATCTACGAAGGTGCAGAAGATATACAGTTTTTGATTATTTCCTTCTGGTAAGTTCCAGTTCTTGGAGGAGTCAAATGCAGAACTGCAATTTAAGGTAGGCCTGTCCTTCATGGACACTAGGACCAACATATATGCTATATTTATATCATAAGGGATTCATTTGATTGAGTGATTTATTGCTTTCAACATAGGTTGGAGTGTTTATTGGTGTTGTCCAGTATAGTCGGATTTGGTACTGGGAGAACTTCAAGGATTCAAGTGACCGTTCAATGCTACTGGTTTCTATTTATGCTGGAGGCTGTCAAGTACCTCAGTGCTACCTTGAAGTTATATATGTGGAATTCTTATGTATACAGTAGTTTTGATGTGTTCTCCTCTTGGAGTAGTGCTGATTGGAGCTGCATTAATCGATTTTGTTGATGCTGATTTCAATTGGTCTGCCGCAGTATAGAAGAAAGCAAAGATGCATTTGTGTTTACCTTGCTTGATGGGGTGACTAAATATGCCTTTAGAAGTTTTACGATTATTTCTAAATGTGTACCTACGTACAGGTCCTTAAGCTTCTTCCTGCTTCTAGATAGTTGGTAAGCTTATGTGAAGGTAACCACTACCATTGGAGAGGTGGCAGTAATGCACTCTGAGCCTCTGCAGTTGGAGTGTAATGATGTTAAACATATGACTGAGAAGGAAGTGTACCCTCCAAAATTAAATGCAGAAGACTTGCCTGGAGAAAAGACACTGAGCACTAGTGCAGCTGTTTTGTTTCATTGTGTGTCATTTATAGTTTTAGTTGTTGACTTTCTTATGTTTATGAATCTACAATTATGAATTTAAGCTTGATTATGTATTTGATGTTTGCTGCAATGGTTTGATTTGTTCTCCTTTTATACATGCATATATAAAAATTTACATATATATATATATATATATATATTGATTTTGTAAATCTTATAGAATCTTAAGTTACATAGTTACAATTTCATGCTTTATGATTCTGTGATCACTATTGGGTCAGAATAGAATCTTGAGTTTGACTACCTTGGTCACAGGAGAGAAGAGAACTAGGGTTAATATTATGTGTCTAAATAATCCGTAGGATTGCCCTAAACAAGTGTCCTCTTTTTGCCCCTAGTTAATTCAAGTTAAACAGATTGAGGGCTTCGATCCCATGAACTCATCCAATTTGTTGATAATATTTCTACGTTGTTTTTTATTTAAGTTCAACGCTGTCCTTGATTTTGTCGGGTGATGATTTCTAAAGAGTTGATTTCTAAATCAATTCAATTCTATTATGTGTTTTTTAAATCAAGTCATTTTACATTTTAATGTTTTCAAACATGTCCTAATGTTTTTAGTCATGGAGGAGCAATTCATACTTAGAGTTCCACCGAATGTGGCAGAGCGGATAGAGCGCCTTTTGAATGAAACTGATCCTTCTTCATCCGAAGACAAGTCATTAGATTTGTCATTTAGTGAGGATGGAAGAAGTGGTACGT
>Ga0209489_104236_pt1 | contig 26660 bp, 10 predicted proteins | sample SiratrowhiteBW_FD_187527 | JGI IMG/M metagenome (GOLD analysis project Ga0209489, IMG submission 187527) | Root nodule microbial communities of legume samples collected from California, USA - Siratro white BW (SPAdes) (version 2) | ecosystem: Host-associated > Plants > Roots > Nodule | place... | reverse complement strand
TTGAATGTGACAGTTATTTCTGTTACAACTGAAATACAGTTATGGCTGTTACAACTGAAAACTTTGACTGGGTCAAACTAACGGTCAAATTCAATCGATTGAATGGTTTGTTCAATTAATTGAATTGTGACAGCTAAGCAGTTTTTAAAAATGATTTTGGGTATTTAAAGGAATGAGAATCATCACTTTCAGATTTATCAAAACAAACACTTTCGAAAAGCATTCCTTGAGATTTTCTAAGAGAGATATTGTCCTTTTTGTGCGATCATCATTTTTGTAAAGCTTTTCAAATCAATAAACCTTCAAGAACGTGAATCTTTGAAGCATCCTTAAAGTGAGTTTCTTGCTACTTTGGTTCTGGACCAAAGCTAAGTCTTCTACACCTGATCTTTAGTCTGTGTAATTTGTTTTGTGTAGAAGCACTCTGTAATCTTTTCTGATCCTGTTGATCTGTAATTTGTTTGTTGTTTTCAATTACTGGGTTTGTAATTGAGTTGGTGCAGTGGGTTCTGCACTGATCTCGCATCTGCTAAGGGGTTCAGTAGAGGGTGAGTGCTGCTGGGAGCAGTGTTGCTTGCGGACTGCAAGTGTTGTAGTGCAGTGGGTTTCTGCACTGGTTACACACTAGCTGAGGGGTTCAGTGAGGTGTGGGTTTACTGCTGGGAGCAATTTGTAACTTGTTGGGAGCAAGGGTTGTAAACTGATCTTGTGATCTGTTTTAGTGGAAATCTTTGCTAGTTTGCAAAGGACTAGACGTAGCCCTTGAGGAAGGGTGAACCAGGATAAAAATTATGTGTTCTTGCTTTTCTCCCTACTCTTCTTGATTGCTTTTATTCATTGCTGCCATCTTTAAAATTAACTGGATTAAAATTTGTTCATACTGTTGATCATACTCTGAACATCAGTTTACATAATCAACTGTGATTCTGGATTGTGTTTAATCTACTGGACTATGTTTAAACATCATAAATCTGGGTTAAAACATTTTTACACTGTAAACTGTTTTCTGGGTTTAACTGATTTCTGGGTTTATCTCTGATATCTTCCACTGTGCACAATTGATTGTTTACCTGACAGTTCAGAATTACATAGTCAATCGATTGAGTAAAGAATTTTCATTCTCTACTTCAAGAACAAATCAGATTTGCGAAAAGTTTTTGAAAGTTCAATTCACCCCCTCTTGAACTCGGTCTAAACCTTATTTTACATATTTAGTATCCCTCCTTGCATGGTCCACTTAACCCTCCCACCTCCTTGACCACCATCTCTTCTTGATAATGATATTGTACCTTTCTCTTCCCTAATACCATTTTTTTTCATCAAAACTTTAACATAACCAAGTGTTTTGATTTAGAATAGTACATTAGAAGGCCATCATCACTTACCACATAGGAGCTAATATTTGAAGCTTTATTCAACCACTCATCACAAGGTCACACCTACTTCATGGGCATAATTGCCTCTTTCACCATAGTTATACGGAAAATAAACCTTTGATTCTTATCCTTTTGTTCAATGTTGTTGATTCCCCTATAACCAATCATTTCCCATATCTACCTTAATCTCATCTCCCTACTAGTTATCTTATTTTTCATGGTTATCTTATGTTTGTCCTCCTCTAATATCCTTAATTCAAACTATTGTTATTATTTATACGCATGTGTACCCACTCTCATTTCTCCTTCATCTCTCTATCACATTTAACCTCCATCTTACAACTTTTTTAATTACCCAATTTTCCTTTTCATGTTGACCAATTCTTCTATTAGAGAAAAAAAATAGAACATCTTGAATGTTTTGATTATGTGTTTAAACATAACAAGACAAGAGCTTGAAAGACATGAAATAGTTGTGTTTCACAGACGTTGATCATATTATAAATGCATATGCTTCATCAGACAGATGATGGAGCACTATGTCAAATTCCACTTCATATGACAAGTTAATTTAAGATCGTTTACATGATAAGTACAATTCAATCCTTCAAGCTAACACACACAAAGAATATTCCAAAACTTAAGTTTAAATAAACAGAGAATGTCTTTTACATTTGTTCCAAAAAGATCCAGCAAAACAACAACGTTAAAAATATCTTTATATATAAGTTAAAGCTATAGTGAGCACCAACTTCTCTGGCATAGTTATTTTCTACTCTAGCTTAGTTGTCTATCTTGTTCACTTTTAACTAGTTTTGGTGTAAAAGGACCTACTACCAAAAATGATAAGTATTCTCACTTGTCAGAGAGTTTGTGCAAATAATAGAAGAGAAATTAATGTTACATGTCATACATTTAATGTTTCTCAACGTAAAAGCTCACCAATAATAGTAAAAGAATAAACAAGACAACAAAGAGAGTTCAAAGCTACTCAAAGGCCAGAAAAATAATGCAATAGTTACTTTTTTCAGGTTTATAAGAAGACATGCTTCGAAGAGAAGAACAAGAAAGTGCACAATTTTCCAATTGTTGAAACTCTGTCAAAATAACCAACACCTTAAAAGTTTTGAAAGAACATTGTTTGTGTATATTTTTCAGCGAAATAATGAGAAAGTCTAACCTTGTACATGTCGAAAGACGCTACCTTCTCTAATGGCTTAAGCTCGTACTTTTTATGTCACCCAAACTTTTTGTTTGTAAAAGTTAGGAGTGGCTTGTCCAAAGAATACTTAGTTAAGCTAGAAGTGATTTGTTGAAAGAATAACTAGTTAAGCTAAAAGTGACTTGTTGACAGAAGCTATAAGTAACTTGTTTAAAGAATACTTGATTGAGTTAGAAGTGAGTTGTTGAAAGAAAAACTAAAATCAACCTTGCAAAAATTTTTAACTTTATTTATGAATTCATCCTTGTATCGCCTCATAGCACAAGTAAAGACGATATCAATGAAAAATGAAAAAGCTACAAAATTTTTAAAAACACAATTCAACTCTCCCTTCTTGTGTTATTTCATGTTTTTCATGTCTTTTTTCTTGTTGTACCTAGGTAGATTTACATGAATCTTTTTGTCACCTATCCAAATTTGATTAAGTTGTTTTTATAGAGACTTTAGATACATGAATCACTAAACCTCATAAACCTCTAGTGTTGACTCATCTTATTTAGCCTTTTGAATATAAGATTTATGTATTTAGTCACACTTTTCAAGATATTCCACATATCATAGTCACTTATGTATCCTCTTTTTAGGACTTTTGCTTACACGTTTAGAAAAATCCTATTTTGATTATAGGTGGCTTTGTTCACTATAAGGAACAAAGTGAAAATAATATCAATGGTTTGTATACCTCTTAAAATAATCATTAGTTGAAATTAATTGTCAACTTTATATTTCTACAAATTATTTTTCAAACTTAAAATTTATTAGATATTAATTTTTAGTTAACTATATATGACACCAATATATTGAAAAGTTTGTCTATAATTAAAAGAAAAAAAACATTGTTTACGGGACAACAAACTTATATGATATTATAAACTTTATAATTAGGAGAAAGTGAATTTGTTGGAACAACAAACTTATATAATATTATAAACTTTATAATTAGGAGAAAGTGAATTTGTTGAAAAAAAAAAAGTTATTGTACAAAGTAGTTGAAATTTCTCTTACAAAATTTTTGATAAATTGTCAATTTAGTACAATAAGATTTAAATATTTCTTCTTTAGTACTATAATAAAAAAATAATTTTAGTAAAAAAACTTTAAATTGGTTAGTTTTATTTGAACTTGTGTGATGGGAGAGGTATGTTTGAAGAAAGTATTTAACTCTTTGATTTTTATTGTGTAAATATTAAATCCTTAATGACTCTTTCAAATATTAACTACGTATTAACATTAATTTTTCCTTTACTAGATACACATGACAATTAGTAAATACCATACAACCATTAACACGAAATTGGAACAAAACTGATGAAATTAAAATTTTTGTACTAATTATGTTCTTTTTCTATTGTACTAAAAGTGAAATACGTCAATACTTATTGTGTTTAACTGACTATTTATCTTAAAATTTAAAAAAACTTAAAGATTGTTGAGTTTTATAAGTGTAACTTTAAATCTAGTAAAAAATATGTGCTTCTTTTTCTTTTGGTGTCTTTTCTTCTTGAGGTGAAGAGAGTACATATCCTTTAATAACAATCTCACCAATTTAATTTAATAATCATTGAACACATTTGTAAGATCATGAAGATAGAATTTACCAAATTTAATACAATATTAAGTTGTCAATTAGTTAAAGATGACAACAGGGTAGGATAAGTGCATGTTTCACTATCTTATTTCTATCTTGAAGTAAAAAAAAAAAATCATTCTCATTTTCGTAGTAACAAGTATAAAATTGTTTAGGATTTATCCAATTTCTATTGGGTAATGAGTATACTCGTACTCCCACTCACACCTACACCTATTCCTTATTATTTCAAATACTAATTTAAATATTTTTTTTACAAAAAGATAAAAATCACTATAAAATGATTCAACGTTAAAAGAACATACATATCAAGGATTTACACAATTGAATACTTGTAAGATATTTTGATATGAAAAGATAAATAATAAATTAAAATATTAAAAAGGAGTAGAAATGATAAAATGTATGCACTAAAAACTATTTGATTTCATGAAATTGATTGTTTTATTTTATGGAATATAATACATTATTTGAACAAAATCATGCAAAAGAAGAAAAATGTGTAATCAAGATTGTGATAAAAAAATATACCTTACCTTTATACTTTGAGTGAAGTTTATGAATATTGAGCAAGTCAAACTATAATTAATAGAGATAATGGAAAAATAGTAACAAAGTAAAGAAATAAAAATTTTTCAAATGAAACAAAACTAAGAATAACAAAAAATGTGAAAACAAGTTTTTAGGTTACTTAATAAACTGAGTGTTTTAATAATTTAAAAGGAGAACGTGTATAAGAATAGAAAAGACTATAAATATGAACATAATAAATATGTACATCTCCATCTTCTATCCAATTTTAAAAATTAAGTATTAATTATACGCATATCAAACCAATACAAAAATTATCTATCAAAACAAATTAAAAAAATACTCTTATATAAAAACATGATTATTTATCATCGATTGAAAAGATAACAATCACAACAATAAAGAAAAAAAAATAATTTTAAAATTTGTTCTCCCAATGATACGAAAAAATTCCAATAAAACTCCTATTTTCTAAAGTTTTCTTAAATTAACAATCTTTTAGTTGAAAATCTATCTGTTAATAAAATAACACTTAAATTTCTTAATTTTTTTTATTTATATTTGTACTAAAATGATATATAAATTTAATTACTTTTTGTTTTTATATTAAAGTAATGATTTTTCATATACATGCTTTATCTTTTTGTATCTTTGTAAGAAAATTTTAAACTAAATGATAATTAACTCCTTCAACTTTTTATTCATAAAACATCCTTAAATTTTATGCTTTAAAATTTCAACTTTTAGTTTTCATAATTTATTTAATGTAAGATTTAAGCTTTATTTTGTTAAAATATAAAAATATGAATTATATTTTAAAATTTAAAAATACGTGAGTGTCGTTTAATGAGTTTCGGAATGTTCTAAAAATATAATGTCTCTTTTGAACATAATTATTTATTCCCCTGCAACAAATATTACTTTTAAAAAAATAATATATTGTTTTCTAATAGATTGGCAAACTATCGTTTAATCAAGTATCAACAAAGTAAGTTTGTTGATTTTTATTATAAGTGTAAAAAAAAGTGATAAATATAAATAGATTGATGGTAGATGATAGAGTGAACAGAGACTGAATGCTTGAGAAAATTGATCCATTGTATGATTTACAAAAATCAGAATGGAACCTGATCCATGGGGTTCCATTGCTTTATCCAATTTTTGTTTTCTCTGAAATTGGGATGCAGTGAATGCAGTTAGTTCCAGCATCCCATGTCAAGTTGCAGCAAGAGATGCTTAGTACTATTGGAGAAATGCAAGAACATGAAGCAACTGAAGCAGGCCCATGCCCAGGTATTCACCACTGGTCTTCACACCAACACCTATGCCCTAAGCAGGCTTTTGGCTTTCTGCTCCCATCCTAATCAGGGAAGCCTCAATTATGCATGCAGACTCTTTCAACACATTCACCACCCCACTCTTTGCATATGTAACACTCTCATCAAAACTTTCCTCCTCAATGCAAAGTTCTATGCCACCCTTCATGTCTTCACCAAGATGATGCAGAGTGGCTTGTGCCCTGACAACTACACCGTCCCTTACGTATTGAAGGCCTGTGCAGCCCTTCATAGTTGTTCTTTGGGGCAAATGGTTCATGGGTACAGTTCAAAATCGGGTCTTGTGTATGATATCTTTGTGGGTAATAGTTTGATGGCAATGTATTCTGTGTGTGGGGATGTTATAGGTGCACGGTACGTGTTTGATGAAATTCCTAGGTTGAGTGCAGTGTCTTGGAGTGTGATGATCTCGGGGTATGCAAAGGTGGGGGATGTGAATTCAGCTAGGTTGTTCTTTGATGAAGCACCTGAGAAGGATAGGGGAGTTTGGGGTGCCATGATTTCTGGGTATGTGCAAAATAGTTGTTTCAAGGAAGGACTTTATTTATTTCGTTTGTTGCAGTTGACTGAAGTGGTGCCTGATGAATCTATATGTGTGAGCATTCTTTCTGCTTGTGCTCATTTGGGGGCTTTGGATATTGGCATTTGGATTCATAGATACTTGAATCTAGCAGCGGTGCCATTGAGCATTCGTTTAAGTACTAGTTTGTTACATATGTATGCCAAATGTGGGAATTTGGACTTGGCTAAAAGATTGTTCGATATGATGCCAGAGAGAGACATTGTGTGTTGGAATGCCATGATTTCTGGCATGGTTATGCATGGAGATGGAGCAAGTGCACTCAAGATGTTTTCAGATATGGAAAAGGCTGGGATAAAGCCGGATGACGTAACATTCATTGCTGTTTTCACTGCTTGTAGTTATTCAGGAATGGCACATGAAGGTTTGCGGTTACTGTATAAGATGTGTAGTGTGTACAAAATTGAGCCCAAGAGTGAGCATTATAGTTGTCTAGTTGACTTGTTAAGCAGAGCCGGGCTTTTTGAAGAAGCTATGGTAATGATGAGAAGAATGAGCAACTCGGGGAATGTCTCAGACGAGACATTGGCTTGGAGAGCATTTCTGAGTGCATGCTGCAACCATGGACAAGCCCAACTAGCCGAACGTGCAGCCGAAAGACTCTTACGGTTGGAGAATCATAGTGGGGTCTATGTTTTGCTTTCTAATGTATATTCAGCATCTGGGAAGCACAGTGACGCGAGAAGGGTGAGGGATATGATGAGAAACAAAGGGGTGGACAAGGTGCCAGGTAGTAGCTCTGTGGAGATTGGTGGGGTTGTGAGTGAGTTCATCGCTGGCGAAGAAACGCATCCAATGATGAAAGAAATACACTCAGTTTTGGAGAAAATGCATATGCAGTTAGATTAGAATCATTATATTATTTATTAAATTATTTCAACTATTTCCTTTAGCTGGATGACTTATTTGGAACATCAAGTCAGTGTTCCATCAACTACTTCTAAGTCTGGTCGTTTAACTCAGGGAACAGGGATGTTGGAGTTAATTTGAAATTGAAATACTCATTAGACTAAAGAAAAAAGAGCCAAATTCATTTGTGAAATTTATAGATCCATTACACTTCAGTAGTTGAAGTTCAATATACCCATTTTTTAATCTTATCATTTCAGTTTTAATTTCTACTAATAACAGTGTACAATTAGAAATTTATCAAAGCAAACTTTAGGTTTTGAATATGTTTGGATAAGTTGCTAAAATAATACAATCAGAAAAAATACTAAATTAGGTTAATCCAAAATGACAATTTTAACCTTAGGCAGTTTAGTCCAAACCAAAAACATGCAAGCTTAGCCAGGATTTCAACCTATATTTTCCTGTTCTGAGTACATGCCGAAATGAAGCAAATGCTTTCATTAGAGTCTCCATCAGGGATTCATTTTCATTTCGTGCATAGTAATATTTTTTTACTGAAAAAATATGTAATATCATTCTTCAATTTTGAAGCTGATAACAAGTGTTCATGACTACATATTACAACTTGTTGGAAACGTGGAAAGCTCTTACATAGTAAACTAAAAACGACTGTTTATTACGATAAGTCAGACTAGACAAAATTGAATTACCTATGTGGGTATTTCATTGAGGTAATTAGAGGAACAAATTTTTTTCAATAATTATACAAGTACAGTTTCTGAAAAAATATAAATATTTAGAGCTTTTATTAAACAAGGAAGTCTGAATCAGAAACTTCAAGCACTTTATGAAAACCAATGGGGTTGACACCAGGCCGGAATGCATTTCCTTCGATGTACCTGCCAAGAGTATATAAAATTTCTCAGTTCTAAGAACAAAATAATTGGTGATCGGCACAACTTTGTTGGAAACTCACATTTCTTTCAAAAATGGATGCTTGTAAAAGGGATCGGGAATTCTCCCTGAGAACTGATTGTGATCCAAGTACCTGAAATAAAGAGAGAAAAAATCTTATAATTGTTAAAAACTTCACAAAGATGCCAATTGAATTTCATGGAAGTATTTCAGAACATATTTATCAATCTTGCTAGCAAGATGAAAAGGAAAGGAAAGTTCAAATTTCCATTTTCTACAGAAAATAGAATTCTAACCCAAGTGTGTATAGCATTGAAAAGCTCACAGCAGACATTCAGACTATAGTTTTCCAGCGAGAATAATAAATGAAAGCAAGTAAAACATGTGTTTCTAGTTCTTAAATGGCATTTAGAGAACTCAATGCCTAAAAGACAGGGCTTTTAAGTCTCAACCAAAAAGAGTAGACATACACTTACATCAATTTCTACATGACAAATATACTCTGATGTTTCAAAATAGCTCTCACCATTGGATTTTCTGTTATGTATCCGGTTACAATACAAACATCTCTTTTTGTCAGTAAACCAATAGAACAGCAACAATAACTTTATCCCAGTTGGTGAGGTTAACTATATAGATCACATGATGCCCTTGAACTCAGTGAACAACCAAATTGTATAAACTTTACCATTATCCATCTTCTTATAGGCTTCTTTTACCACAATAATTCAAATGCTACAACAAGCCAAATTTGTTCGACCAGTTAATTTTCTAATTCTTCCATGCAACATATCAGTCCTTACTTATCATTGAAAAACTTCAAACATAGCTATCCCATCTTTCTTTGATATCTTGATCTGTAACAGTAACTTAGAAATTCTCTTAATCTTTTACTACATCTTAGTCCAAAATTCATGATTTCATTTCCCTACTTCTGGCAAGCTTATTATACGTGTTCTTTATTTATTATTAGTCCCAATATCTAGCTAAAACTGCGCAACCGCTTTGAATAGTGTCTCATTCACAACTTTCATTACTTCATTTCTATGTTTCTAATATCTTGCCCAATTTCCAGTATTGTTGGACTCGTGTAAAATCCTTAAAACACCTTTATTTCTTTCCTTGAACACTTTTATTCCACCACCAAGATTTCTTATCACTTGGTCCAAAACTTTTTAATTCACCCATTTGCTTTATCAACTTCTCTATCCTTTGACATCTCACATTCCAAATGAAATTAGAGCACTACCTTGGGTCCCCCAATTACCTTCCTCCCATATTTTTTCTTGAAAGTCAAATGTTTACCACTTTTTCCTTGGATTTGTAACTTGTCAAAACTTATATGTTTGTGGCTCTAAAATGAACGTCAAGGACAAGGCCTCAATATTGTGTAGTAAGACTTTCGTTAGACTCTGCCATTTTTACAAACTCTTTTAGCAAAACTTCTCACAAAAAATGGTCAATTTTTTTAGCAAAACCTTTTTATTGGATTTGTAACTCATCAACTTTTCTGTTCATGGCTCTCAAATTAACAACGTTCAAGAGACTTTCTTTAAGAATCACTGCATTTCTAACAACCTCTTTTAGCAAAACTCCTCACCAAAAAATAAAAAACAATTTGCAACCTTATTCCACTCTTCTAAGTGATTAAATGTTCCTCTCATTTCTTAAAAGCCTACCTAATCTTGAAATCACATCACTGAGAAATAAAAAATAAACTGTCTCTCCTCATTAGATCTCCAAAACCAAAACCACCATGAACTCTTCTTGTCAAGTGTCTTGCCCCATTAACAGCATGTCTATTTAAATCCCTGTCTACGAGAATCTTTTCCTCTAGTGGAAAACTTAGAACCAAAATATTTTCAAAATTTCTCCTTTGAAAGAGCTTCTGATCCTACATGTGGTGCATGCACTAAATGATATTATTAGTCTGCAAAGTAACTTTTACGGTAAATTTTAGTCTCCAATTCTTTTTTACTTCCACCACTTTCCCCCAGCACTACCAATTTTATTCTTACCTCCAACTTTCTTAGTGTGCACCAAAGTTCAACTCGTGCAGTATCTGACTCTGTACCTTTATCTCCAACCCATTTAGTTTCTTGAAGACGCATAATGTTAATCTTTTTATCTGAATCATATCATTCACTACCTCCAAAAAGTCACCAATCAAAATAACAATATTTCAACAACTACACCTAATAAGGTACTCCAAGACTAGCTTCTGGACAAACATCTGCCCAAAAATGGCGAGGACCCTTCCGCATTTGGTAAACCATAGAACAAGTATATAAATTAAAATTAAAAGATATATATAAGTAGCAACAAAATAAGAAATCAAGAGTTTCATGAAAAATTAAAAACAAATTAGTCCTTATTTGATGTACAACACTTTTAATGAAGATTCCAATCAACACAAGAAAGAAAAACTTACAAGTATGTCAATTTAGGAATATGAGCAATGCTAGATGGTATAACTCCTGACATTTTGTTGAAGGAGAGGTACCTGCCTCCATCATACGAAAATCATGTCATGGAAATTCCAAGGAATAAGAGATAGATCTTGCAAAGAGCGAAATTATTGTAAAGCAATACTGTTCCTCTTCCTCTCTCTCTCACTCTCACACACAAGCTCAAACGAGGGAGGAAGAACGAAAAGTGGTACAAAGGGAAAGAATGAAAAGAAGCACTCACAATATTTCAAGACTGGTTAAGTTAGCAAGTTGTGCAGGAACTCCTCCAGTAAAATAATTATTGTTTAGATATCTGGCTCCACAACAAAAAATTAAAATTTGGACAACATTATTTAACATCCAATGATAATATATTGAGGAAAATAATTCACCAGCAATAACTTACAGATTGCGTAGTGCTGGAAAGCAACCTTCAATACGAATGAGTTCCCTTATGGTACCCACCAAATGATTGTTACCAGCATCCCTATAAAGTATCACAGAATTATAATTATGATAAGAAACGTTGAGTAAGACAAATAGTGTACTCTGCATTAGAAGATTATTAAATTAAAATGATTTGATTATTACAAGTGCCGAAGGTTTTGCAGAGTGCCCAACTCTGGTGGTATTCTTCCAGTTAAACGGTTTTCATGGAGATGAAGATAGCGAAGATCTGGCACATTGGCTAGCTCCTTAGGAATTTCTCCCTTGAAATTGTTGAAGCTTAGGTAACTGCATAAAGATATTACATTACAATTACAATTCTAAATAAAATAAAAGCAATGGTACAAAAAGCACAAGAAAGCCCAGAGAGATTAGGAAGGTTAGAGTTACTCACAGATGTGTTAAACTTTTAAGCTCACCGATTTCTGGAGGAATTGCATCCTGTAGTTTGTTCCACCTCAAATTTCTGGAAGGTAAGAAAGGACAATAGTGAACCAATATCACATCTTAGAACCATGATTAGTAGATGATCAACAACAGTTTAAATAAAAACCAAGTAAAAAACAAAGTCTTCCTAAAAAAACAACAGTTTTTAAAATAAAAATGTAGTATTCATTGTACTGCATCACATCAAAACATAAGTATCAGAACAAAAATAGGGATCAGAAAATTCTTACAGTATTTTAAGACGCTTCAACCGGCCAATTTGAGGAGGAATAGGCCCTGTCAACTTGTTATTGTGAAGATCACTGCCATAAGTACACAGTAAATCAATTCATAAGAACTTCAAAGGGAGAACCAAAATGGAAGCATTCCGATGATACACATAGTAATTGTCATTGAAAACAACAAAAACAAAACGCAGATGAACTGCAGCCAAACAATGCATCATCTTAACAAGTATATCTCAATCAAACATTTATAATTTCTTTAATTATTATTTTGCAACAAATCAAAAAACACCAACCAAATAAACTCCTAGCTATCCTGCCAATCAATATGAAAAACATACAAACAGAATACAATATTAGGCTCTCAAACATCCAACATCAACACAACCATAGGCGAAAATCAACACCACATGTTTCTAAACCAGTTATAAGGCACAAAATTAAATGAAACATAGACTAATGAAAAAAAAAAAAAAAAACTTACAGCCGTGTAAGATCCAGCAAGCTGGTAACAGCAGTGGGAAAAGGTCCCACAATCGACACCGCATACACCTCACTGAAAAACACCAAATCCCCATTACACCAACTTTACACCTCAAATCTCATCAACAACAACTGAACTTAAAAATCAAACCTTTATCTTATCAATTCCAAAAAAAGAGGCGTTTTTTTGCATTTTTCTAAATCAAGTGAAAATTGAGAAATAATGCTCACAGCTCGGTAACGACACGATAATCACCGACAGTGGAGCACGTGACACCAGACCAAGGAGGAAGATCCCCATCACCACAAGGGTCATCACCGACCCACGCATACACCACTCTCCACCCAAGAGAAGCCTTGATCTCGTTCAAAGCCTTAACTGCAAAAAATTCGAGGAAGACATAAACGAGTCCGACCCATGACGGTAAAAAAGCAAAAAACAACAACCCACTTAACCGAATTGGAGAAAAGTTGAGAGAAAAAGACATGGGTGAAGTGGCCGAGTAAAGTAGCTAACGTTACCGTCACGCTTGAGGGTCTTGCAGTGCGAAAGGTGGAAAATTAACAGAAGGGTAACGAAGACGAGGAGGAATGAAGTGAAGGGAGAGGGCGCCATTTTGAGAGCGCTTGGTGAAATCGGTTTTCGTTTGTTTGTTTGTTGTGTTGTGGGAGTGGAAACGTAGATCTGAAGTGTTGTTGGTGTGGTTGAGTGAGACGTTTGTTGTGAATCTTTAACTGTCTTGATTCAGATTTTGCAAAGTGAGATTTGAAGGAGAGAGAAGGTGTGGGGATTTGATTTTGGTGATTTGATCAATTGAAGTTGAGAGTGAGCGAACGCGGTACCATGTTGGAATATGAACATCCAACAACACTCGTTGGCGTCGGCACTGAAGTTTTATGCCATTCTTTTTTCATACTCTCTCTTTCTTTATATTATTATTATATATTAATTTTTGAGTTATTGGGTTTAGGCCTGTTTGGTTTGATTGGGATTTGACCATGGCCTTGTATTGCCTTTTGACAGTTAAAATAGCAAAATAGGAGTTCCTGCCATTTGTCTATTTAGTCTCTTAACCTCGATGATAATTATATTAATAAATCAACAAACAAGGAAATTTAATCTCCTTGAACAAGATTTCATGGATTGTGTGAACAATAAATGCGTAGTTAAAAACTAAATTCCTTTAAAAATCAATCAATTTTTTCATAAAGCTAATTCACAGTAACACAAATAATTAGATACATATTAGTCTGACTTAATTCATCATTGACGCGCTAAATGTAGGGTGGAATGGACGAGTTAGCTGTCAATTCTAATATGTCCACTAATTTTTCTTCTTTCTTTTATAATTTTGTTATTTTTTTATTTCATATATAGATATAATAAAATTATACTTAATTATGTAAATATTTTTAATTATTTAATTGGTTAATTAATATTTAATTAAATAAACTAATAGAATTATTATTTTTAAGTTAAAATGTTAATTTATATTTACGTTCTTTAAATAATATAATAAAAAAATTAATATTTTCAATATTTTTATTCTATTTTTTAAATAAAAGGTTAATTAATTGATTATTAACTCATTTTGTTTCTTTAGTAATAAGTTGGTGAGTTAGACTCACGAATATTATTAATAGAATTTAAAATATTAATTTACTTTCTATATTAATAATATATTATTAGGTTGGTGAGGTAGACTCACGAATACTATTAATAAAATTAAAAATATTAATTTACTTTCCATATTAATAATATGTAATGTACTGTATCATATCGAAGATCCTTCAGTTGTTAGTTATTCTAAGACTATAAGAGGTGGATCATTATCATTAATACAAAATTTGAAATTTGTGTCACCCCTCTGATAGCAGGACTATGAAAGAGAGTAACTTTTCGTGTTCTTTACATATTTCTTCTAACACAAGGTGAAAGGATATGTTGAGTATAATTTACGTATTTTCTCTGACAAAAAATAACGATTCATTATTACATGAATACGAATATAAATAACAAAGAATAGAGGAGAGGAGAAAAAGGTATGTTTTCTCTAATCCAAGTCATACTAAACCTCGGATAACTAAGTACTAACTTAAGCATCGGAGTGCCTTCTGCAGATACTTCCCCCTTGTTCCAGACGCCGGAGACCGAAGATTGACAAAGGAGTTGTTGGAGTTGATATCTTGGAAGTATTGTTGTTACCCCAAGGTCCTGTAAGAACGCTTGGCGCAAGCCGAATAATACGTTGGTCTTCACTTGATAAAAACTCAATCTCATCTATGGTACCAAGGCTGAATACCACATCGGTATTCACTAGAAAAACCTCAATCTCATGATTGGAACAAAGGTACTCAGCAAAACCCAATCTCATGATTTGTACAAAGGCACTCAACAAAATCCAATCTCATGATTGGTTCAAAGGCCAAATAATACATCGGTCTTCACTTGATGAAAATCCAATCTCATGATTGGTACAAAGGCCAAATAATACGTCGATCTTCAATTGATAAAAACCTAATCTCATGAGTGGTATCAATGCCGAATAATATGTCGGTCTTTAGTTGACAAAAGCCAATCTCATGATTGGTATAAAGGCCAAATAATACGTTGGTCTTCACTTGACAAAACCCAATCTCATGATTGGTACAAAGGCTGAATAATACGTTGGTCTTCACATTGCAAAATCCAATCTCATGATTGGTTTGAAAGTCAAACACTAAGTCGGTCATTACTTTTTGAAAACACAATCTCAAGATTGGTTTAAGAGCCAAGTACCATGTCCACGAAATTTCGTATTAATGCGAGAAAGCTGATGTGATGGGAAATAATGAGGGAAGCCCAACTATGATGGTACAGAGGATTCGAGATTATGTCAGCCAAATATCATTAATACAAAACTTGGAATTAGTGTCACTCCTCTGATAACAGCCTCTAAAAGAGAGAGTTTTTTTGTGTTCTTTACACCTTCAATCTGATAGAATGTGAAAGAATATGTTGAGTGTATTTTACACCTTTTCTCTAACAAAAAGTAAATATTCATTATTACATGAGTATCACTGTAATAATATGCATTATTACATGAATACCACTTAAATAACAAAGAACAAAGGATAAGTCATATTAAACCTCAGATAACTTAGTACTGACTTAAGCATCAAAGTGCCTTCTCCAGGTACCTCCCCCATGTTCTAGACGTCGGAGATCGACAAAGGAGTTGTTGGAGTTGATATCTTGAAAGTATTGTTGTTACCTCAAGGTCCCGTAAGAACATGTTAAAAACTCAATTTGCTATACTTTACCATTATTAATAATAATTATTTATTTTAAAATATGATAATTGATACTAGAAATAATATCTATAGAGATGTCATGAATAAAAAAAAGTTAAGTCGAACATTTCTTTTAAAACTTAATGTGCTAAAAATGAAGAAAAATAAATAAGTTACTTTCTTAAATAAAATTAGGAAGATAACTGGAAAGAAATGTATAACAAACTAAATTAAAATAAAAGTTGCACTAGAACTGAATAATTCCACAAAACATATGTTTAATTATATTTCATATGTTTCTATTCTGAAATAGTTTGCTGTTCTTTTGTGTTTTTCTGAAATTGATTAGACTAAAATCAACACTTACGGAACTACTAGAGAAGCTCATGATTTTGCAACTAGTGGAGATATTTTCAAGGGCAACCGTGGTGAATATGTAGGTAGCTTCTCTACTTTCCTAGGTATTCAGTATGTTCTTTATGTTGAAGTTATGGGTGTCATTCTTGCTATTAAATATGTTCGATTGAAAGATTTTTCAAAAGTTTTAGTTGGAGTATGACTCTTCATTGTTTTGTCAAGCATCTGGTTCTATTCATATCACTAATACAAAATGGGGATTCTACAATAGGATTCCACGTCATTTAAATGGAAACCATTATAAAGAAAAATGTAGTGACAATTTTGTAATTATTTAAAGATATATTACATCAATTACATACCAAACCAATGTAAAGAGCACATTGCAACATTAGTTCTAGCTAAATACCAATGTCGAAAGTGATCTCGGAAGTTTCTTTAACATAAACTTTTGAAATAATTAAACGTGTCACTTATTGTGTTTGTTGTTTAGAGCAACCAACCTTAAAATTTTGAAACTATAACTTTAAGGATTTTTCTTTCAAACTAGATTATTAAAAATAATATAGTCCAATAAAACATTTTAGAAAAGAATTTAAGCTTAACCCCACAAAGTAAGGATTAACCAAGCTTTATAAGCTATATTTAAACCATAACTCTAGCGTCATGAAATTAAACACCACTCTTGAGCCTATAATTAAATCAGTCCCAAAGTGGTTGCAATAAAGGCAAGTTAAGGGTGGGGTCACAATTATAGAAAATTTTCAACACTCCCTTCTCACATTGGCTTGTAGTATAACAATATGAGGGGTTCAACAATATAGATCTAGGATAAACTCCAACATTACATAATTTAGATTTAATATCTAACTCAACCCTTATAAAGTAAGGATTGTTCAGACTTTATAGGTTTTAAATGTGAGACTAAACATGATAATAGGCCCAGAGCAACAAGGCCCATAAAAAAATATCAAAGCTAAAGATTTAAAGATTTCATCTAAAAGGATGAGTTGTCCTGTATCTCTTGCTGGAGAATATTTTCTGTTACGATTTGTTAGTATCAACAATTGTCCTATATCTTTCTATAATGTTTATTGCAATAGCTATCCTATAGGGACTAGCTGACAAATGGTCCAAGGGTTTTTATAAGACCCATCCTTATAAGACCTACCTCTGTGTCTCCCAAACCAAGCAAATAATAGATGACACCCTCTTATCTATCATAGAAAAATTAGCCAATCTACAAACCCAACTCCTTACCATCCAAGAACACCATGAAGATCGCTACCTAGCTCTCCAACAAGCCTTGGAAACCCGTCAAATAACCCTCGAATCTAAACAAGACACCCTCACATATACCCTCACTAACCTATTAACCAATTTCTCTTCTCAAACCACCAATACTACACCCAAAATTAATTTCATTCCTTATACTCACCCCATCTCCTTTGACGCCACCTACTCCATTCCACCACCAACTTCTGATTATTCTCAAAATCTTTTTACTACCTCCACTAGCACAACCATTCCTCCTTTTTACACTCACATCCCCATTCCTCCAATTATACGTTCACCCAAGATCCAACTCTTTTTTTATGGCACTAACCCATTAGATTGGTTATTTCATGTTGATCAATTTTTTCAATTTTATAACATTCCTTTCGATTCTTGTTTACACATTACTGCCTTTTATATGTGAGGTGATGCCCTCAGTTCGTTTAAGTTGATGTATCAGAACCATCAACTCAATGATTGGGTTTCTTTTAATTGGACTCTTAAACTTCGTTTCGGCCTTTCTACATACGCCAATCATCAGGCTGAATCATTTAAGTTGCATTAAAAAGATAAATCACCAACTATCAAAAGGTATTTGAAAAAAATTTCAATCTAGGCCTTACCCTAAATATGATCCTAAATTGTTTCATCTCCGGCCTCATACTTGAGATTCGTAAGGAAATTAGTGTCCTCCAACCCACATTCATAATGCAAGCCATGGGCCTAACCAAACTTTTAGAATCCAAAATCAATGACTCCAAACCCTATCCAAGTTTCTCACCCAAATTGCCCCAACCATCCCACCACCTGTTACCCCCACCATGTCCTCCTTTTCCAACCACTCTCACACCTACCCCTTCCCCTCTTATTCCTATAAAAAAAACTCACATCCGTCCAACTTCAAGAGCGTTGAGTTGTTGGATTATGTACAACTATGATGAAATTTTTTTTACATGTCACAAATGCACAACCAGTTGTTTTCTCCTTTTATTAAGTGAAGAATCCCTCTCCAAATACATTCCTGAACCCTACTCAAACATCTGCCCTTATCCAAAACCCGATAATCCTTCACCCATCCACCTCTCCTTCCAAGCCCTATCCACACTTCTCCTACCTATACCTTTAAATTTGAAGGTTGCATTTCTTACCTCCTTGTTACTATCTTAATAGATACAAGATGTTTCCATAACATACTACAACCCCGTTTAGCCATTCACTTCGAACTTTGCACCATTCTCATAACACCTTTCTTCGTTATAGTTAGAAATTGGGAACACATTCAATGTTCTTCACTTTGTCATAATGTGTTAGACTCAATACAAACTTATACATACATTCACCATTCCATTCTACCTACTTCCAATTGAGGATGTTGATGTGGTCCTCGATATGGATTGCTTATGCTCATTGGGGCCCTTACAGGTTGATTTTTCTACTCCACAACACTTTTTCACACAACGGTCCACCAATCAACCTACATGGTTCCACCAAAAATTTACACAATCAGACTTCATTCCCCTATCTTTGCCATTATTTACACACTAATGCCATAACCTTTCTCCATCTCTTCACTGTTCACCAAGTTCCAATCCTTACACTTACAACAAACCCACCCCACCACCCAGATAGTTCTACACTTCTAAACACATATAAAATTGTTTTTGCCCTTCCTCATGGACTACCCCCTCACCAACCTCATAATCATCATATTCCTCTTCCTCCCCAGTCTACTCCAGTTATTAAACCCTATAGCTACCCACATGCCCATAAACACACTATGACTTCCCTCATCCAATAAATGTTAGCCGAAGGTATTATCCGTCTGAGCACTAGTCCATTCTCTTCCCCTCTCATCTTAATAAAAAAAAGATGGCACTTGGCGTTTTTGTGTATTATAGAGGCCTTAATGCCAGTTTGTCCTAATCTTTTTTTACGATATCCTAATCTATAGCAGATTTATGCCATAACATATCTAGCATCTAACTTTCTTCTACAATTGTTAGACGCTTACTGATTCTTTATTAAAGATTCCAACTACATTTTTGTCACCAATACAATTGCATACCTGAGCCATCTCATTCAAGCAGACATTGTCTCCCTAGATCCAAATAAAGTCCAGGCCATTCTACTTTGGCCCAACCTAACATCATTTACCATCCTACATGTGTTTTTGGGTATCACATGATTTTATCCAAGGTTCATTCATGGGTATGCTACTCTTGCCTCTCCACTCACGAATTTACTAATTAACAAAATTTACGAGGTCTACATAGGTTCAAGAGGCCCTTTTAAAATTAAAACAAACATTAACCACAATTCTAGTGTTGCATCTTCCAAATTTCTCCATTCCATTTGTTGTTAAAATAAATGCTTATAAAAAATAAATATAAAAAATTTACTTACATACAAAAACAAAATAAATTTATGTAATAAAAAATAATTTATAAATATAATAAATAAAACATGTGCAAAATTAAAAGTAAATTAGTATATTATATATTATATATTTTTTTAAAAAATAAAAATATAGTAGTCAAATTGTAAAAAATATATAATATAATATATTTTTTAAATTAAAAGTTTGGCCTATTTTTTATAATATCAATTTATCATTTAAAAAATAGATTAAGTTATAACATAATTATATTATATATTTATAATTTTAAAATAAAATAAATAAATAATAGTCAAATTGCAAAAAAAATATAAATTACAATATAATTATATAATACGGTATATTTAAATATAAATTAAAAATATTAAATAAATAAAATGTATTATTCAAATTTTAAATATAAATAAAATATATTCATTTTAAAACCTGACATGATAAAATACATAAATTATAAACTTATATAAATCAAATTATAAATGTAAGTAAAATATAATTATTAATATAAATTATTATTAATACTAATTTTTTAACATATGTAAATAAAATATTAAATTATAAGTAATATAACACATTAAATAATAAAATACATAAAAAAGAATATGAAACAACTTTTAAAAAAATAAATAAAGTGTAACTTACTTTTTGCTTCGTTCTAGAAGAATCAGAGATGTTCTTCTTCTTCTTCTTCTACGTTTCCCTCTGTCTTTCTTCCTAACGAGCGGTTCTTCTTCTTTTGCTTCAACATTTTCGTCTGTCTCCATCCCTGAGTGGTTCTTCTTTTTCTGCTTCAACATTTTCCTCTGTCTCCCTCCCTAACGAGCACACAGCAGCACAACGTTTTCAAATGAGATTTCGTCTTATTTTCTTTTTGATTTGATTAGTTTATCTCATATATTTATAAGTATTTTAAAGATATTTTTAACGAATAAAAATATCTGATATGATTTTGTTTGATTCAAATATATTTTGTGTGATTCGAAAATATCTGTTTTGATTTGCATGAACATTCTATTTTGATTTTAAACTTTGCGATTTTTGTGGAAGATGATGTTAGCAGAAGCAACATGTCCAAGAACGTGTCTACTAAGGTTAACCGTGTCTGAGGAACGTGTCTAATCAGGTTGACCGTGTTCGATAGAAGAGTGGGTGTCCGACGCGGTGTCGTTCCCGCCTCCGTCGCGTGTTCATGTCGGAAAAGTGTCATTCGCCGAGAAGCGGGTCATTCTTCCCGTGTCCGAGCTTCATAGGTTGAGGTGCAGTTTTGTTGAAGGATGGGAGATTTGGTGGGAATGAGAGAGTTGGAGGTGCATGGCAGTTTTGGCATGGTAGTAGAATGTAGTGTTGGTGGGGCTTGCTTGGTTACTTAACGTGGTAGGTTGGAGGGGGACTTGAGGTGATGGTGAAGACATGGTGACGGTGGGGTGTAGGTGCTAGTTGTTTTTTTTTTCTCTCTATTTTCTGAATGGGTTGTTTGAAGAAAAGGAGTTTTCGTGTTGTGTGTGGTGTGGGAGAGAGGCGACAGTGGTGGGTGTGGGTGCATGGTGGAGCTGTTTGGAGGTGTAGTTTCATGGTGATTTTGGGTGGTATTTGGGGCTGTGTGTGAGGCTCATGGTGGAGGTGTTTTGTTGACGTGCGTAGGGGTGGTATGCTTGCGTTCTTTGAGAGTGAGTGGATGAGTGGTTTTGTGTGTATTGGTGGAAGAAAAACGTGAATGCTAAGGGATAGTGAGCATGGCTTGGGATCTTGATGGCGAGGTGTTCGTGGTTAGTGGTTAGAGGGGCATGAGGAGGTGCTTGGTTCGTGGGGTTACGATGAGGAGGAGGTGCAATGATGCACAAGTTCATTCTTCCCGTGATGTTTGAAAAGCAGCCATATGACATATAACACCAAACATATAATAGCAGCATAAGCAAAATTAACGAGAAGAAAAAGAACTAACAAAATTCATGCAAAAAAAAAGCAATTAATAAAGTCAAATTGAAAATTTTCACCGTGAACTACATGAACTACAACTGAGAGAAAGGTGAAGAAGCCTTACCTTCAAGAAGGCTATTCGAAAAAAATCTCCGAGAAACCTTTCTTCTTTGTTTCTCCCACTTCCTTTTTTGCTCCCCTCCTCATTTTCCTCTCTACCCTCTCATATAGCCTCTTCTCCAAAGAAGCGAATGACCTCCCGTGTGTGATTTCCCTCCTTTTTTTCCAAAAGAAAAGCAAGCAAATCCTATGTAACTTTGAAATGCATGATGTTCGTAATACCAAAAGGGAGTTGCACGAAAATGTTGTGCTGCCAGGGCAGTGTTTCCAGAGGGTCAAAGTTACCATTTACTTTGTCTCTAGCCACATGGTGTGTAAGTAACCCCAAAGCATGCCAATTTTTTTAAAAAGAGTAATGTTTCTTGACACCGCAACGTGGCAACCCCCATTTGACATCGAGATATTTTTTTCAAGAACCTTAAGTGGCAAGGTCATTTTTGGCAAGTGAGGATAGTGTTACCCCTAAAGGCAATTTGGGTGTTTTGCCTTTCATTGCTGAAAATGCAGAAGCTTGAAGCACCTCCTCATTCTCGTCTTTTCATCTTCTCCTTCCACATGCTTGCTCTCGTCGCCCTCCGTGCTCGTATTCTCATCTTCTCCTCCCACACATTCTACACACTCGCTTTCATCGTCCTACGTGCGTGCTTGTCACTCTCGTTTTCTGATCTTCTCCTTTCACACACTCAGTCTCGTCATTGTCCATGCTCCGTCTCTTATCTTCTCCGTGGTTATTTTTTCTTCTGTTGTTTGGAGTGGTTGTTAAAAGTTTGTCTTTTATGTCATTTTTCATAGAAAATGAACTATATTTTATCGTTTAAAGGTTCATCTTGTATGAGTTTCGTTTGGGGTTTAGGGTTGTGGAATAAAGGTTGGTCTTTTATGGGATTTTTTTATGAAAAGGGAATACCTGTATTTGGTTTCACGGTTTAAGGTTTTGAGAAAGTATGATTTTTGTTTGGGGTATAGGGTTCTGATGTTTGAATATAAAAAAAAGTTTTTTTTTGTCGTTTAAAAGTTTTGTTTTTTGTTGACGTATGATTTTTGTTTGGGGTTTATGGTTGTGGAGTAAAGGTTCATTTTTTATGGGTTTTTGATAGAAAAGAAAGTTTTTTTTGGTCGTTTAAGTTTTTTTTTTTTTCGTTGACATATGATTTTCGTTTGGGGTTTATGGTTGTAGAGTAAAGGTTTGTCTTTTATGGGGTTTTTGGTGAAATAGGAAGACTTTTTTGGGGTTTCACGATTTAGTTTTTTGTTTAAGGTTTTCATGTTTGAATATTTTTGTTTCTTTAGTATATGGTAACGAGAAAGATGGGCTGTGAACATATTTTGAAAATGTTTTCCTTTTGGATGAGTGGTGGGTGGGTGGGTTGGTTGGTTTTTCGTGGATTGTTTGCTGACATGAATTTGTTATTTTGTTTAAGAGTTTGAAAGTTCCAACATTCATGGTTAGAAAAGGAGTTACTGTGAATGATGGACAATTTAATGAACACATCTGACTCAGTCGCCAAAAGTTCAACAAAGTTGTCCCCTCATTAAAGCACGGGTAACCTTTGATGTTTTGTAAGGTCAACTAATATTAATGCACAGAAGTGTATCAAATGAACATATTTTGGTGAATCAAAGTGTTAGTATTCCTTAGTATGGGTGTAAATGAAGATTTTAAGAACTTAATATGCAAAAATGGTCCTCATGAAGATGTTTGAGTTCAGTCGCCAAAAGTTCAACTAAGGTGTCCCCTCATTAAAGCATGGGTAACCTCTAATGTTTTGGAAACTAGGAACCAGTATTAATGCACAAAGGTGTATAAAATTAATATCTTTTGGTCAACCAAAGAGTGATTAATCCTTATTATGGGTGTAATTGAAGAAGTTAAGAACTTAATTTGTGAAAATGGTCCTTATGAACACGTTTGAGTTCAGTTGCCAAAAGTTCAACTAAGGTGTTCGCTCGTTAAAGCACGGGTAACCTCTGATTTCAAATAACATTAAAAGAATTTACTTTGATCGCAATCACTAGTCACTGATTTTGGAAGATAAAAGAAGCAATCAACATCTTATTTCGGAAGATAAAACAAGCAATCAATAACTTAGCATTTAATTCACAAGAAATTAAAATAGAGAATAACAAATAAATCAGATTTTGCCACTCAATCATATTAAATAATTAATAGAATTTTCTTTAAAAATAAACTTACTTAAAAAGTTGCAAGATAATTGATTAATTCAATAACGTAATGTGAGAAGTTTAAACTTTCAATTCTCATTTAATTACTAGCTGCATTATATATAATCATATATAGCTTTCCAAAGAAATCTATGCATCTCACCAAATTTTAACTTACCATATAATAACACAGTAATCGTTGAATGCTATATTCAATTTTTAAATAGCATATTTCAATTCTCGATAATTTAAATTTGAATGAGAGAATAAATAAAGATAGTGATTAAAGACTTTAAAGAGTATATATTCAAGTTAGCAAATAGTCTTTATTTTTTACGAAACTTTTCTCTTGAGAATTATTTTATATCGTTAACAAAATAATAATTATTATAATTAATCAATCAATTATGTCTTAATTTCATATAATTGTATCATTGTATCATCTATTGTGAGTAATCTTTAAGCACTTTATATGCATTTAATTTGAAATTTGCAACATTTAATGCTATTAAATACACATCAATGCAGTGCACGGACATTAAAATTAATTTGAATCTGATTTAAAATAAAATTTTCGTTATAAAACCATATTTAAGACCTTATAAAAATAATATGCATAATTAACTATATCAACTTTTAATATGCTTAACAATTCGAATTCAAATATGTCGTTTAGTGAAATTATATATGTATATGCTTTTATTAAAACTGATTTACCTTTTTTAATTTCAATTATAATATAAAAGTAAATAGTAAGTTAAGAAGTTAAAAACTTAATTTGCAGAATGGTCTTCGTGAACACGTGTGAACACGTATGAGTTCAGTTGTCAAAAGTTCAACTGAGGAGTTCCCTCGTTAAAGCTTGGGTAACCTCTGATGTTTTGTAAACTCAGAATCAGTATTAATGAACAGAGGTGTATGAAATGAATATATCTTGGTCAATGAAAGCGTGATTAATCCTTATTATGGGTGTAATTAAAGAAGTTAAGAACTTTATTTGCCAAAAGGATCCTTATGAATACGTCTGAGTTCAGTTGTAAAAAGTTCAACTAAGGTGTGCCCTCGTTAAAGCAAGGGTAACCTCTGATGTTTTGTAAGGTTAAAATCAACATTATTTCACAGAGATGTATAAAATGAACATATTTTGATATATCAAAGCATGATTAATCCTTATTATGGGTGTAATTGAAGAAGTTAAGAACTTAATTTGCAAAAAAGGTCCTCATAAACACATTTGAGTTTAGTCGCCAAAAGTTCAACCGAGGTGTCCCCTTGTTAAAGCTTAGGTAACCTCGGATGTTTTGTAAAGTCAGAACCAATCTTATTATTTTACAAAGCACCTGTGGTTATCCCTTCTTTAATCAAGGGACACCATAGTTGAAGTTTTGGCGACTGAGTCAGATGTGTTCATTAGATTGTCCACCATGCATAGTAACTCATTTTTCAGCCATGAATGTTGTAACTTTCAAACACTTAAACAAAACAACTAATTCATGTCAGCAAACAATCTACGAAAAACCAACCAACCCACCCACCCACCACTCATTCAAAAAAAAAAAAACCCTTTCAAAATGACAAAAATCATATGTCAATAAAAAATTAAATCGTGAAACCAAATAAAAGTCTTCCTTTTTAATCAAAACCCCATAAAAAATGAACCTTTACTTCACAACCATAAACCCCAAAGAAAAATCATACGTAAACCAAAAACACAACCGTTAAATGACTAAAAAAACTTCATTTTCACCAAAAATCACATAAAAGACCAACTTTTACTTCAACCACCACAACCCAAAACGAAAAGTAAACATAAAAAAAGTAACCTTTTGTTTTCCACCAACAATCAACAACAACACAGTAAAACAACCACTAAAACTACACTTTCCATAAAAAAATAACATAAAAGACCAAACTTTTCCACCAACAACCAACAATAATATTGTAAAACGACCATTAAAACAACATTTTTCATGAAAAATAACATAAAAGAGCAAATTTTACTTCAGCCACCACAAACCCCAAATGGAAAATGAAGAACAAAATTGTTCAACGAAGAACAAAACTATTAAACGACCAAAAATACTTCATTTTCCATAAAAAAATCACATAAAAGAGAAAATTTTGCTTTAGCCAGCACAAACCCCAAATGGAAAATGAAGAACAAAATTGTTAAATGAAGAACAAAACTGTTGAACGACCAAAAATACTTCCTTTTTCTATCAAAAATCAAAGGAGATGAGAGAGACCAACCTTTATTTCCTTTTCCAACAAAAAATGACATAAAAAAAAACTAACCTTTACCAAAAACCCTTCAAGGTGGACAAAAACGTGAGAGGAGAAAGACGAGAGTAGGAAGGCGAGAGTATGGAAATGAGAACTGAAGACGAGAGTAGGGAAACGAGAACCAGAGACAAGAGAACAAGAAGAGAGCAGAGAGACAAGAGGTCACCCGAGAGTGAGCGAGAGAAGGAGAACAGAGCAAGAGGGTCGAGACTAGTGCAGAGCGAGAGAAATAAACACGCCTTTTAGGGTTTAGGTTAGCCAATCTTCAAATACAGGTCATTTTTTCACGCTGGATTAAAAAACTATTATTTTTGCCACATCAGCGATGTCAAATGAAGGTCATGTCATGTATTGATGTCAAAGAAACATTATTCTTTTAAAAAAGACAACCTTCTCCTCTTTTTTTTTTTTTATAAAAAATTAAATAA
>Ga0209489_104234_pt1 | contig 26666 bp, 46 predicted proteins | sample SiratrowhiteBW_FD_187527 | JGI IMG/M metagenome (GOLD analysis project Ga0209489, IMG submission 187527) | Root nodule microbial communities of legume samples collected from California, USA - Siratro white BW (SPAdes) (version 2) | ecosystem: Host-associated > Plants > Roots > Nodule | place... | reverse complement strand
ACCTGCAGGCGGGGTTGGATGACCTCGTCGATTCGGGCCTCGTGTTCCGGCGCGGGACGCCGCCGCAGGCAACCTACAGCTTCAAGCATGCGCTCGTGCAGGACGCCGCCTATGCGACCCTGGTGCGCGTCAAGCGACAGCGCCTGCACGCCCGCATCGCCGCCGCGATCGAGCAGCATTTTCCGGAGACTATGCAGGCGCAGCCCGAACTTGTGGCCCACCACTACACGGAGGGAGGACTGACCGAGCCGGCGACCGAGTATTGGTTGAAGGCGGGACAACGAGCCATCGCCCGATCGGCTATGGCTGAAGCGCTTGCGCAGTTACGGAACGGATTGAATCTTGTCGCGGGGTTGCCCGAGGCCGATCGAAGGCGGCGCGAACTTGACCTGCAGGTTGCGTTGGGGGTCGCGCTGATGGCCACGCAAGGCTGGGCGTCGCCGGAAGCTGGACGGGCCAACGCCCGTGCCCGCGAGCTCTGCGAGCAGATCGGAGCCACCGCCCAGCTCTGGCCCGTGCTCTATGGTCAATGGGTGTTTCACGGCGTGCGCGCCGAGCACAACGCGGCGCGCGAGGTGGCAGACGAGTTTTTGCGCCGGGCGCAGAATCATCAGGAAACTTCCGCAACCATAGTTGCTCACCGCGTCAGCGGGACCGGTGCCCTGTGGCGCGGCGAGATCGCCGCTGCCCGCCTCCATCTGGAGCGGACGCTCGCGCTCTACGACCCAGAGCGGCATCGCTCGCTCGCCTTTTTCTACGTGCAGGATCCTCGGGTGGCGGCGCTGTCGGCGCTGTCATGGACGTTGTTGGCGCTGGGCTATCCGGAACAGGCCTTGGCACGGAGCCGCGAAGCGCTCGATGCCGCCAACGATTTCAATCACCTCAACACGCTGGCGTACGCTCTCCTGTTCGCGTGTCTCTTCGAGCAGTACCGCCGGGCGGGGCCCGAAGCCCGGAATCGAGCCGAGGCACTGGTTGAGCTCTCGACCGAGCAGGGTTTTCCGCATTTCCTCGCGCCCGCCACCGTGATCCGTGGATGGGCTCTGACCGAGTCAGGTGAGTTAGAGACAGGGCTGGCGCAGCTTCGGCAGGGCTTGCCGGCTTGGCGTGCCACCGGGGCAAATGTCTATGAGCCGCATTTCCTCGGCCTCCAGGCCGAGGCGCTTGGCCGCTCCGGCGCAGTGGAGGAAGGCTTGGATTTGATTGCAAAGGCGCTCGACCGCGTGGAAGAAACCGGCGAGCGGTGGTTCGAGGCCGAACTCCATCGGATGATGGGCGAGCTGATGCTGCGGCTGCCGAGGCCCGATCCGATCGCCGCGGAAGCACGGCTCTGCCATGCCGCTGCAACCGCGCGCCGGCAAGGCGCCAAGCTCTGGGAACTGCGCGCAGCGACATCGCTCGCGCGACTTTGGATAGAACAGCGCCGGCGCGGCGAAGCTCACGACCTGCTCAGTCCGCTCTATGGCCAGTTCGCTGAGGGCTTTGAGACAGCGGATCTCCAGGCTGCTAGAGCAGTACTTCAGGAGATCATTGTCAGCTCCGAGAAGAAGCCGATCCCAGGTCCCAGCAGTTGATTCTGCAACGAGCATCGCAGCTCCCTGGTCAAGTCGGCCGCGCGGGAGACCGCGTCCTAGTAGATCGCCTGGCCCCACCCAACCTCAGCCAGAATTTCGGAACGCGGAGAACGCCTCCGCGTTTGCGACACGTGAGTAAGGCAGGTGCACTGCCCGCCTCAGCGCCCAACGCCAGCGGCGGGCTCTCGTGAGTTGCGTCAGTGGCGAAGCGTACCAAGGCACCTCCGGCCAAAGCGCCGGAAGCCGCGCCCATGCCGGGCTTCATCAGCCCGCAGCTGGCGATCCCGAAGATGAAGCCGCCTTCGGGGGCTCAGTGGATTCACGAGATCAAATATGACGGCTACCGCATCCAGCTCCGCATTGACGGCGACGACCGCAAAGCCTTGACGCGGAAAGGTTTGGATTGGACGAACAAGTTTTCCACCATTGCGGGCGCCTTCGACATCCAGGGACAGGCGATCGTGGATGGCGAGGTCGTGGTCATCCACGAGGATCGTCCCAGCTTCGCCGAGCTGCAGGCCGATCTCGCAAGGGGCGATCAGGATCGCCTGCTGTACTTCGCCTTCGATCTCCTGTGGCTCGATGGGCGAGACCTTCGGACCTTGTCGCAGGTTGCCCGCAAAGAGCTGCTGAAGCAGCTGATCGAGAGCCACAAGCTGGAGAAGCCGATCGTCTACAGCGAGCACCATGTCGGGGACGGGCAGGCGTTGTTCGAGGCCGCAAGCAAGCTCAACTACGAAGGCATCATCTCGAAGCGGGTTGACGCGCCGTACCGGTCGGACCGGGTCGAAGCCTGGCAGAAGATCAAGGCTGTCCAGCGCGAGAAATTTCCCGTGGTCGGGTTCATCAAAGATCCCTCCGGCGTCGCGGCGCTATACCTCGGCAAGCAGGAGGGCAAAGAGCTGCGCTACATGGGAAAGGTCGGGACCGGCTGGTCTCGAACCAAGTCCGCGGAGATCCGCAAGGCACTGGAGACCGTCGTCAGCCCCAAAACCAAGCTCACCAAGCCCATCAGGAAGCCGAAGGCCACCTGGGTCGAGCCGAAGTTCTACGCTGACGTGGAGTATCGCGACATCACATCCGAAGGGTTGTTGCGCGCAAGCTCATTCAAGGGGCTGAGCAAAGGAACGCGCCGTTCCTAGCTGCGTTTTAGCTTCCACAGTATGCGTGGAGTACCGGCCGTGAAACCGGATCGCGTGAGGGCAGCCGTCAAGCAGGCCCAGGCCATTCTCGCAACCTATGTCGAGCCGGGGGCGCGCGACGGCAACAAGACAATCAATGATCTGCTGGATGTTCTCGATGACGAAGAGCTGATCGAGGCCATGGAGAGGGAAGATGCGCAAGGCACTGGCAGAACTGAGTGAGGACGAACGTGACGTGTTGCTTTATCTGGCCGACCTCGGCACTGCAGCATGTCTCTCGGGCCTGATCGTCAGCATCCTCAAGCTCATAGGCGATCTGTTCTGACAAAGCCTGATTGTCCGATCTGGCTGGGCATCGGCTTTGTGTGCGAGAGCCATCCCGGTCGCGCTCGGAGTCCTTTTCGGAGGCCTCTAATAGTGGTCGCTGGCCAACAAGCGGGAGCCGGCCGGACTTGCACCGTGCTCGTCGACCTCATGAGTTCGAGCAACATGGGTTCGAGCAAGTCGGCGTGGGGCTACCACGGGAAAGTCCGCTAGCGAACAACGCCTGCCGCATCGTCGTCCTCGTTCGGCAAGAGCCAATCGATCGCAAGCAGACCGGCCTCAAGTAGAACGAAGGCAACAATGCCGCCGAGCAGTCCGAAGAACACAATCGAGAAGGTCGCGAGCATGATCGCGCAGAAGACGTCGGCAAGCACCTTGTAAGTGCGTTGCGCCTGGTCCTGCTTGGGCATGAAGTACGGCATCCGACTCCTCCAGCATTTGGGTCAGCCTAGTCAAAACGAGCGGCGATCGTCTGTTCCCTATGGAAGGTAGGGCTCCCGCGCACTCGCACGCGTGCATCCGTTCTGGGCGGGTGCGACGTAAGGGCGGCGCAGGCGGCACAAATTCCTCCTTCTCAGTGCAACGTCGGACTCGACTTTCCGTTCCGTTTTTGTTCTCATGGACCATATTCAAAATCGCGGGGCTGAACATGCCGGACCTGGACGTTGTCAGGCGGGAGATCGAACGGATGCGCATCCGGATGGGAAGGCAGAGGAAGGAGATCCTCCAATTGCAGCGGGCGGGAGTCGGGACGGCCTCGGCCGAAGCGCTGCTGTCGCGGATGGAAGCGAAGATTGAAAGTCTTTGCGCCCAGCGGGACGCGCTGAAGAGCGCGCAGCCGCGCCAGACCAAGGGCAGGGTGCTCGGCGGGAGGACATGGTGAGCAGGCGTTGGTTCGACGATGAGAGAGAGCTATCGCCCTTCCTGACCGCGCTCGAGGATGTTCGCCGAAGAGCGACGCGGGAAGGGTGGTGCTATGCCCACGTCCAGGCCATCATCGTGGCCATCGACCAGTACGCGGAAGCTGCGACCGGTAATCGCGAGTATTTCCTGAACAAGCCGGTTTCAATTGGTGAAAGCCGGAAGGCCGGGGACGTTCGATGAGGGGCGGTTCTACTGCGGGACAGGCCGAGCTGTTACGGCGGTTGAACCCCGCTGACGACCGACACGACCTATTGCCATGCTTCAAGGCCTGCTCAGCGCGATCGCGGAGATGCTCCTGTCTGCCGCATGGAGCGCCACCGCCCGATTTTTCGGTCTGGAAAACGTCGTCGAAATCGTGACGGCGGTCTTCGGGCTCGGCTGCATCGTGATTGGCTTCACGGTGTTCGTGCTGGGCGGCCAGTGAATGTGGGAAGGCTCGCCACCCGGATCGCATCTTGCGATGCGATCCGACCTCTCCCTAGGGGAGAGGTGCTCACGGCCCGCACCGATTCAATCAAAACGCATCCGCTTCAGGCTGCGATCCGTTGCTCGACCGGCGCCGTCAGGTATTTGAGCACTTCTGCGTGCTCGAGGTCAGGGACCGCGATGGCCGTGTGGCTGTACATCGCATGGCTCCGCGAGTTTGCGATCTTGTCCAGGATCTCTTTGCCTTTGATGACGTGGAGGCCCATGCCGTCACCAGAGGGGAAGATCGCGAGCACGACGTCATAAGCTGCGATGACGGCTCGCAGCGCTTCGGCCTTGTCCTCGGCGATATCGACAAAAACGCGTACATCAGCCGCGAGTTCACGCAGCTCGTTAAAATCCAGCACTGTGAGGATACTCCAACGCAACGATACTGATGCGAGATTGGAGGCGTTAGGTTACCGAAGTCTCAACAAGGCGTGCCCAGTCACAAGTTTCACGATGAGGTGACTCGTCGTGCTCGCTAGCGCCTGGCTTCGTCTTTGCGAAGCTTGGCCTCCGCAGCCTCGTCCACGAGGTTCAAGGCGAGGCCGTCATAGCTCAGCTTGAGCTCACGGCCGACGATCCATGTCCATCCCGCGTGGACCTTGATCGGCTGGGCGTTGAACTGGTCGGAGATCGATTTGACGGCGGCTTCCTGCGGCCCCGGATTGTTCAACTCCGCATGGACGCGCCAGATCGGATGCTTGGCGTCAGCGTCGTCACTATCGACCGTGACCTTGGCGCCATTGATCTCGCATTCGAGGACGTACGAGCCCCGGATCTGGCGGCAGAGGTAGCGACGTTGACTGACGAGCTTGCTGGTCTCCTCGAACGTCATCCCGGGCGAGAAACCGAAGATGTCGGATTTTTTCACGAGGGCCAGGGACGCTGGCTTCAAGAAGCTTGGCTGGATGGCGACGAGGGCGGCGATTGCAACAACGATCAAGCCGGCGATGACGATAGCGACTTTCATTTGTCCCCCACGAGAAACCTTTCGACCATATAGTAGCAGCCGCAGCGCTCTATCAGGCCGGCAAAAGCGAAAACCCCGCCTGGGGGAAGCGGGGCTTTCTGGTGGGGTGAAGCTTAGGGACTTCAATGAGTAAGACGCGCCAGGCGGCAAATGGTTCAAAAAGAATCGGCAAATGCTGCAACATCTTTCACAGGAAGTCGGGAACCCTAGAGAACCCCTGCTTGCGTTTTGGGCCTCGATAGGCTCTAAGCCCGGTCACTTCATGACCTCTGGCATGAATTAGAAGCGCGCCTCCGCGGTCCGGCCGCGTCCACAGCAGAGTTTACGCACGCGCATCCCTTCGAAGGAATTCAGAACATGGCGAAGATGACGAAGACCCAATTGATCGATGCAATTGCGGAAGGCACGCAGCTGTCGAAGAACGACGTGAAGTCGGTGATCGAATACATGGCGACGGTGGGCTACAAGGAGCTCAACGAGTCCGGCGAGTTCGTCATTCCCGGCTTCGTTAAGATGTCGGTGGTGAACAAGCCCGCGACCGAAGCCCGGATGGGCATCAATCCGTTCACCAAAGAGCCGATGCAGTTTGCGGCCAAGCCGGCGAGCAAGTCGGTCAAGGCCTCGCCGCTGAAGGTGGCCAAGGACGCCGTCTAAGGCGCCGGCGATGCCGGGGCCACTTCGCGCAGCATCGCAACGGATCAGCGGCTGAAGTCGAGGTGGTGCTCGGCGATGACCACGACGATCAGGAGAAACCACAGGCCCGCCGGCCGTCGCCTGCCGCGCAACCGCGGCTGACAAGAAAAACCCCGCGCTTTCGCACGGGGCTCTCTTGGCCGACGGCGTTGGGATTTCAGCGCCTGGCCGCCGGTTACGTTCGTAACGTAAGGTTGAAAATCCAAAAAGCAACAGCGCCGCGATGACGGAGTATGTTCGTCAGGCGGCGCTGCCGTATGACTGGGCCCTGAAATCCCCAGCCTCCATGGGTCCCGCACAGCGCGGAAAAGGTTCAAGCCGCCGTGCCCCTGTGGAATTTCGGGGAGGGGCTGGACTTTTTGTTCTCATTTTGTTCTAGTCAATCATCTTCTCTTGGAGGTGATTCATGACCGTCGAGAAACAGCGCGAAGTGATCAGGCTCTGGAACGAGCTCAGGAAGCTCGAAGGCCCGGCTGCAGAGGAGCTGCGCATCCAGATCCTGGAATGCTTTTCGGAGAAGGGCAAAGCAAAGCGGGCGGCGTGAGTGGATCGGCGAGAGTGGACGCAACGTGCGACGGAACGAACGTGTGAAGTCACGCGTTCGCGCAGCATGACGTGCCCGCAATGCGCCAAGCCGATGACGGCAAAACTCACCCAACAGCTTTCGGTGCGAGCCGTGCCGCGAGATCGTCATCGTGTTCACAGTCGCCTCTAAATTCTTGCCGCCGAAAATTTTGCCGCCGAAGAGTCCTGTGCCAGTGGCGGCGCCCCGCTTTCATCGATCGTTAGGATTCGCATCTCTCTGATTTTTCCGACTCCGATTCGTTCTTTGCGAACGAAATGGAGTCGGATGCAGAACAAGCCGTGCCTTCTGTATCGATGCGGGACATGTCGGTCACGGCTGGCTTTTGCAGGCAGTCGTTTGTTGCGACCGCGACTCGCGGCTGCGCCAGGACAAATTGTCGGTGCCGCAGCGATCGACCTCACGTGATCGGGCGCTCGCCGCGCGCGTTCACACCACTTGTTAAGAGTTGCTCCGCGCCGATTTCTTCGATTCCGATTCGTTCTTCGCGAACGAAAGGGAGTCGAAGCTGGAACAAAGGCGGTCGGGCGCGGCGCACCGAGATCTTGGCGCAACGTCTAACGAAACCTTGTCCGAAAGCCGATAACCCTATTCGGTTAGGTTAAAAGCCCAATCGCGTTGCGCTTGCCGCTACTTGGGATAGGTGTGTGGCAACGACAATCAAGAAGCGATTTTGCGAAGAAGCCATTTTGTCATGACGCCATTTTCAGAGCCGTCCTTTCATCAAGGCGATCGCCACACCTACCGGCGCGTCGCCATCGTCGGCACGCTCTTCTGTCTCGCTTTCGTGGTGATCAGCTTTTCGCTGCGGCCGCAGGCCGAGGACACCCGTGTCGCGGTCAAGGCCGATCGGCTGGTGCGCACGGCAGGGCAGGCGCTGCACGCGAACTAGCGCTTCTCGCCGCAGATCCGGTCGTTCGCGGACGTATCCCGGAACGTGCCGCCGCGCGTCGCGAGCGCCACGAACCCGGCATAGCCGCACAGGTTGAGCAGGACTTCGAGCCACACGGGCATGTCGGGCCTCTTCTGCCTGAAGACGACTTCAACGTGTGCGCGAAAATCTTGTTCCGTGCTCACAAAAAGAAACGTCTTTCGGTGCCGCGAGGAAGGATCGAACTGCCGGCCGAAGGCCGCAACGCTGGCAGCCGCTATGGTCTGCTGCATCGCTCCTGCGAAACTAAAAAACCCCGCCAGCACCGCGGAGGATGCTGACGAGGTCTTCGTGCTGTCGCCTCAACCCGGATGGCGGAGGCTTCCGCACTTACGATGTCAATCGGCGCAGCGAGCGTTCGTTCCCGCGGGTTCACTGTTTTTTTGACCGTTTTCGGTTCCGCACTGCGCGCAACCATCGCAGGCCCTCGCGGTTATTCCGCGAGACGCGCGAAGGAGGAAAATCATGAAGAAGACACTGGCAGTTCTCGCCACCGTCGCAGCCGTCGGCGTAACCGCGGTCGCGGCGCCTGCGCCAGCCGAGGCGCGCGGCCGCGGCATCGGTCCGGGCCTCGCATTCGGCCTTGCCGCCGGCGCAATTACGGCGGGCGCAGTCGCAGCATCGCATCCCTATGGCTATTACGGGCCGGGCTACGGCTATTATGACGACCCGGGCTACTATTACGGACCGGGTCCCTACGCCTATTATGGCGGCGGACCGTACTACCGGCACCACTACTGGCGGCACTGGTAGCGAGTTTTAAAGCGAAAAGCCCGGAGCGAGGCTCCGGGCTTTTTTCGTTCATGTACACGTGACGTCACGCCCTACGGCCAGAGCGAGGGACGTTCGACCTTGCGGGCATTCTCGAGCGTCGACACGAAATATTCCTCGCGCTCGCGCTTGAACTTCTCCTGGGTGGCGCGGAAGGCGGCAACACGGGTGGCGATCTCCTCGCGTTCGCGCGCTTTGCGTTCTTCATCTTCGGTCATATCCATCCCCTCTGTTCGCACCTGTTTCCAACGACCTCGAGCACTGCCGCCGCATCGCGCTGCGAGTCGGATTCGATACATCCATTGGTGCTCCCGAATGGGGCGTCAATGGGGAGGAGGCATTGCAGGATTGTGATATGCGATGGGCGGCAGGAATTGCCGAGTCCTGTTTCTGTTCGCTCTTTTCGTCACGGTGGATCAGAGCGTCAATAATCTTGGCGCTTGTGCGTCTTGCAGCGAGCGCAACACACATCGGGAGCAGCGCGTGATAGCATCGGACCTTCGCAGCGGCGTTGAACGGCTCGGCAACATGATCGCCGAAGCGAAGCGAATCGTGCCGTTCACCGGTGCCGGCATCTCGACCGAATGCGGCATCCCGGATTTCCGCTCGCCGGGCGGAATCTGGACGCGCAACCGTCCAATCCCGTTCGAAGAGTTCGTGGCGAGCCAGGAGGCGCGCGACGAATCCTGGCGCCGGCGCTTTGCGATGGAGGAGGTGTTCGCGGCGGCAAAGCCGGGACGCGGCCATCGCGCACTGGCCTCGCTCTACCGCGCGGGCAAGGTTCCCGCCGTCATCACCCAGAACATCGACAATCTGCACCAGGCCTCGGGGCTGGCTGCCGAGCACGTGATTGAACTTCACGGAAATACTACTTATGCGCGATGTATCGGATGCGGGCAGGCCTATCAACTCGACTGGGTGAAGCGCCGGTTCGATGCGGAGGGCGCCGCGCCCAATTGCACCATGTGCGACGAGCCGGTGAAGACCGCCACGATTTCGTTCGGCCAGATGATGCCCGAGGATGAAATGCAGCGCGCAGCTGCGCTGTCGCAGACCTGCGACCTCTTCATCGCCATCGGTTCCTCGCTGGTGGTGTGGCCGGCAGCGGGCTTTCCGATGATGGCGAAGAACGCCGGCGCACGACTTGTGATCATCAATCGCGAGCCGACCGAGCAGGACGACATCGCCGACCTCGTGATCCATCACGACATCGGCGAAGCGCTTGGGCCCTTTGCCGGCAATTGAGGCATCAATTTGATTCGCGGCTGTGCAAGCTGTTCATAGGTTCCGGCGAATCTCTTTTTTGTCTATGCCTCGCAACCGGGAGTGTTATCTTTTGAGTCGAAAGATTCGCGTCGCGTCGAATTGAGAACATTCTCTTAAGACGCGTGATTCGAGCGCCGCCAAAGTGGCGGGTTGCATGGCAGTGTGGGGTCCGGGGTTATGGGGTCGTCGGACGGATTTGAGTCCAAGAAGGTCGGAGTTCCCGTGGGCGAGCACGGAAGCGGTCGCGACAGCGCGCTCAGCCCCTTCACCGGACTGGGTGAGGGCAGCGCCAACCTCGTCGAGGTTCACGGCGTCATCAAATGGTTCGACGCCTCAAAGGGCTACGGCTTCATCGTGCCCGACAATGGCTGGCCCGACGTGCTGCTGCACGTCACCGTACTCAGGCGCGACGGCTTCCAGACTGCTTACGAGGGCGCCCGCATCGTCGTTGAGTGCGTCCAGCGCGCCAAGGGCTATCAGGCATTCCGCGTGGTCTCGATGGACGAATCCACCGCGATCCATCCGGCGCAGATGCTGCCGCCGCGCACGCACGTCACGGTCACCCCGACCAGCGGCCTGGAGCGGGCCCAGGTCAAATGGTTCAACCGGCTGCGCGGCTTCGGCTTCCTGACCTGCGGCGAGGGCACGCCCGACATCTTCGTGCACATGGAGACACTGCGCCGCTTCGGCATGACTGAGCTGCGTCCCGGCCAATATGTGCTGGTCCGGTTCGGGCCCGGCTCCAAGGGCATGATGGCGGCCGAGATCCATCCCGAGACCGGGTCGCCGGGCTTGCAGTCGCACTAGAGCCTTATCGGTTCTGATTGAATCAGAACCGAAGCTCTAGATTCTTGTTTTGACGCGTTTTCTTCACGCGAACCGGTATCCACTTCGCTCGAAAACGCTCTAAAGGCATCAATTCCCGCAATCGTGAGCAGAGGCGCGCCGGCCAGCCAGCGCGCCTCTGGCTTTTCCGGCGACCGTTGCGTATGGACTGTTCCAGTCCCACGCCCCGAGAGCCCCCATGAATTCTGATCGAAAGGCCGTCTGGTCCGTTGCGAAGGGCTGGCTTGCCGCCGTCCTCGTCGTTGCCGGCATGGCGGTCGCAATCGGATCTGTCCGCGCCGCGAGCTTCCAGCCGCTCGAGATCGTCACCAGAAACGGCGTGCAGGTGTTCTCGGTCGAGATGGCGACGACCGAGCAGGAGAAGCAGACCGGCCTGATGTACCGCAAGGAACTGGCCGACGGCAAAGGCATGCTGTTCGACTTCAATCCCGAGCAGGAAGTGTCGATGTGGATGAAGAACACCTACGTCTCGCTCGACATGATCTTCATCCGCGCCGACGGCCGCATCCTGCGCATCGCCGAAAACACCGAGCCGATGTCGACCAAGATCATCTCGTCCCAGGGGCCGGCCCGGGCGGTGCTGGAGGTGGTGGCGGGAACGGCGCAGAAATACGGCATCCGTCCTGGCGACCGGGTCGCCCACCCGCTGTTCGGCAGCAAATAGCCGCCCGGGAACGGCGTCACTGGTGCCTTGCTGGCGCGCCGGGAAGCGTGTATCGACGGGGCTCGCCGGACATTCGGGGTATAGCGCAGCCTGGTAGCGCGGCAGTTTTGGGTACTGCAGGTCGTTGGTTCGAATCCAGCTGCCCCGACCAATAAAATCAACGGCTTAGCCGGAAGCCTGAAACCTCAAAACTAACGAATCGCCACCGGGTAGCCACCAGCCGAAAACTGCACCGAAAAATCTTCGGCCGGCCCGTTACCGATTCCGCGCCCGCGACCTATCTGTTGGCGTTCTTCGGAATTCAGCGGCGCGCGCTGAAATCGACGGGACTGATTTAGTATTTTTCGACACTAGGAATACTAGATCTGTATACGCCGACTGGCCGTAGCCGGGGCGCTGCATTTCTCCCTCTCGGGAGTCTTTCGTGAACTTCCTATCAATCGACGATGTTTCGGCGCTGACCGGACTGTCGGCCTCGACGCTGGCCAAAAGCCGTATGACTGGCACCGGCCCGGCATTTTTCAAGCTCGGCAGGACCATCAAATACGCGGCTCCCGATGTTGACGCTTGGATTGCCTCCCGGCGCCGGACCTCAACCTGGAAACCTGCCAACGACGACGCGGCGGCCACGTAGCGCCGCAGCTAAGCACGACTGGCCTCAGCCAGGTGCACCGCTCCAAAAGAGCAACCCCATTCAGGGGATTCCACATTGCGAATAGTTGACATCCGACCAAGCCCACCGGGCTCGACGACGCTCGCGCGCTTCGACCTGCAGCTTAACGACCATCTGCGCCTCTACAACCTGGGCCTTCGCCAGCGCGGCGACGAGCCCGCGCGCGTCATTGCGCCGAATGCTTTTCAACAGCGTGTCGCCACCTTCTCTCCTTCGTTCAATAAGGCGCTCGCTGAACTCGCTCTTAAATCACTTGTGGAGCTTCAGGCCGCCGATGCCAGCACCAACTCCTGAGGCCACCGGTCCGAGCGGCAAGTCTCTCGCCGCGACCCCATTCAGATGGACCGATCCGGCGAAGTTGCCGCCCATCGGGATGGTCGCTAGCGCGCCCGCGCTAGAGGAAATCGATCCGAAGATCATGGGTTGGATGCGGCAGGCTATAGCTGCGCGCGACATTGTTGAGGCGTCCCAGCCGGTCGCGGCCAACGACAATCAGCAAGCCGACAATATCAAAATCATTGATCCTTCGGACTGGGAAGGGCAGCCAATCCCTGATCGGCGATGGTATCTTGAAGGCCTAATCCCAAACGGGCAGGTGACATTGCTCTCTGGTGACGGTGGCACCGGCAAAAGCCTGTTGGCGTATCAGGTCGGATTGGCCGGAGTACTCGGTATCGAAACGCTGGGGTTTAGGCCCGCGGAGGGGCGGGTCGTCTACTTTGCTGCGGAGGACGACGAGGGCGAGCTGAAGCGACGCGGCCATGACATCCTGACCGCTATGAGGCGCACTTGGGCTGACCTGGGAGGGAAGATGCGCGTCATTCCAATGGCCGGGAAGGACGCCGAGCTAGTGGCCGAAAAGCGCCGAAGCCGTGAACTTGAACTTACAGCTCTGGCCCAACGGATTACGGACCTGTTGGCGGACTTCCTGCCGAAGCTTCTAATCCTCGACACCGCAGCTGACGTGTTTGGCGGCGATGAGATCAACCGCAAGCAGGTTCGATTCTTTGTGTCGATGTTGCGCCGCTTTGCGATGGAGTTCGACCTAGCTGTGCTTCTGCTCTCACATCCATCGGTGCAAGGCATGCAGTCCGGCACAGGCCTGTCAGGGTCGACGGCATGGAATAACTCGGTGCGATCGAGGCTGTATTTCACCGCGGACAAGACCGATGAGGATCTACGTCTGCTGAAGAACATGAAAGCGAATTACGGCAGGAAGGGTGCCGAGACCAAACTGCGCTGGCATGAGGGGGCTTTCATCCTCGACGACGGCAAGCCTTCGGCGCACGCGTCGCTGTTGGCCAACCATGCCGACGAGGTGTTTCTCCGGATGCTTTCATCGATCAACGGAAGCGGCAGACGCGTGTCATCCTCTAGAAGCAGCGCATATGCACCGACCGTTATGGCGGCCATGCCGGAACGCGAGGGTACGAGCAAGAAGGCGTTGGAAGAGGCGATGGCGAGATTGTTTGCTGAAAACAAGATCGCGGTCGTCAAGGAAGGTCCACCGTCCAGGTCGCGTGAGCGATTGGTGGTGGTAGAGGATGAAATCCGCCAGAAGCGGATGGCGCCAACCTAGGCCTTCCAACGGTCTACCGACGCCCTACCAACGGCTACCAACGGGGTGTGTGTTCCAACCCCCTTATACCCCCACCGTTGGGATGGAATCCCAACCCGGTTGGTAGGCCGGTTGGAATTCCACCCAAGAAAGCAAGGCTAGCGCTGGGGCGATTTCCTTCGGACCTGTTTTCCTGAGTAAGTGTTTGATCTCTTTATCCCTAAGGCCGATTTCCAAAAGTGTGCAGCCGGCAACCGGCCACGCCAAGAGCCAGTAAATGGCCAGTACGTCACGTCGCGAGATATTTCACGTGAATCGCTCTCAACTTATTCCAGCTCTCCAAAAGGCTGGCGACACCATCACGCTGCACGGCATCAACGCATGGTCAGAACTCACCGGCAAGGCGCTCATTGCCGATAACGACAACCACGCCGAACCGGCGCGACCTGTCAATAAGCCAGCTGTGCCTGAAGGCACCATCGTCGAAACCCTTATGGAGACGACAAGCGCCGAAGACCTAATTGCGATGTACGAGGAGGATCAGAAGGCGAAGGGGGATCCAACCTTCGAAAAGAAGCTCCCTCCATACAGCGCGGCCATGCACGTCGAACGATTCCGTCGACCGCGCAAAGCCAGGGCTTCCCCCGCTCAAGTTAATACTCAGACGGTCGAGGACGTCATGGTGCGGAATATCGACGAGAGCCGACTCAGGACCAAGATGGGGAAGCACGCAGACGTACTGGATGCCGTTCTCGACGACAGTACAGCTGCCCAGATCGGCCAGCTGGTTGCCGGTCCAGGTAGCAGCAAGCGCGCATACGAAGGAATCGGCAAACAGGCAGTAGTCCGAGCGGCGCGAAAACTGGCCGAACTTATGGCCGCCTAGCGGTTTGCGCTAATCACGGCTGCCGCCGACAGAGATATGAGGCCACATTTTGTGGCAGACGTGACGTGCATCTTGGCGCGCCGGCCCGCTGAGGCACGGGACGTAGCCAGTAGAACCGTATGCGCCACCGTACGCCAAGAATATCAACGACGCCTGACTGCAGTGTGCGAGGCCGCTCGCGCGTTGGAGGCAGCTCGCGAAGAGCATGACACGCTGCTGGACGATCTGGAGCGCGAGGACGTGCGTCTCGGTTACTTGGGACCAGTCCGTCCGTTCTTTCTCGGCGACCGTGGGCATGGCCGTGTTTTCCACTTTCTGAAGGAAGTGAGGGAGGCGGGTCATAATGTCTAAGGGATCCGAGCGCACTTCCGACGTCGCGGACCGAAAGCCGGTCCGCCGCAGTGTCAAACTGCCTGGCGAAAGTCGACACTCCGAGTGCTCGGACTCGCCAGCAGTGATTGCGCGCAAATTGGTACAGGCTAAACGCGAGAAGCGATTGCGGGTGACAAAGCGCAATGGCTGAGACTATCTCGGGATACGCTATCTCCTGGAACAGGCCTGCCATCATCGCGGGCCTTTTCGAGGAGCGCTTCGCGCGCGGCGCCTTCGATAAGCACCTCGCGCAAAATCCAGATGTTGCCGCGCTCTGGGCTCATGACCCGAGCCGGCCGCTGGGGCGAGTGTCGAATAAGGCGCTCTCCCTCAGGTCGGATAATATCGGGCTCTATTACTCGCTGACGCCAAATCCCGCCGCACCGCTCGGTCAAGAAGCGTTAGCGACTGTCGGCAACGGCACGGTCAACGAGGTCAGTGTGTCGTTCACTCCGGTGGTTGAGGAGTGGGACGATAGCGGCGACATGCCGCGGCGCCTGATCACCGAGGCGAAGCTGTATGAGATCAGCCTCGTTCTTTGGGGAGCCTATGGCAAGGACACCTCAGCTCATATCAGCCGGGCATTGACCAACAACCAGGCCGCACTCCAGCGAATTCGAGAAAAACAGCGAGCAAGAGGAATCCTGAAATGACAACGATCAATGGCTTAGTGCACTCATGGGATCGTCACAGGCGCCGCGGCATCGCCGTATTGGACGATGGCAGGACCGTGCAGGTTCATGCAAGCCACCTCGGTGCCGAGCGGCGTCACCCTGAGTGGAAAGGTCCATTTCAGTTGCACGGTGGAGATCGCGCTGAGTTCGTCGTCAATGATGACGGCGCGATTGTCGACGTGCTGCGGACTTGGTGAGACGACGCTGGGGCCGAGTAGTGGGAGGGGTGTAGCAAATCTCTCGCACCTTCGGCAGCAAATACCGGCGGCCCAACCTAAACATTCGCGACCGCTGCCCCAGAGTTTTAAAAATTTTGGAGACCTGAATGGCCTCGCCGAAACCTCCAGATCACCTATCTCGGGCTGCAAAAGCGTGGTGGCGCCAGGTACATACGGACTACGACCTGGACGACCACCACCGCCATTTGCTGCGGCTGGCCTGCGAGAGTTTGGATCAATCGGAGGAGGCGCGTGCGGCCATTTCGGAGCATGGAGCCGTAGTTCTGGACCGCTTCGGTTGCCAAAAACCCAGTCCGTGGGTCGACATTCAACATAAAGCTCAGAACAGATTCCGGATTCTCTGCCGTGAACTCGGCTTGGACGTCCAGTCGAGCGACGGGCCGCGAATGCCAAGGGATGCAACATATGGGGCCCGCCGCTGATGCCCGTTCGCAAGCGGAGAGATAGGCGACGCAACACGGGCACGCTCGATGATTGGGAATGGGCGCTCGAACTGGGATGGCCGTGCACAGGGGATCTAGACGGCATCTGCGAACTCGACGAGCACGGTCATCCTGATCGGGAGGCGGCGCGCAGCGCGTGGAAGCTCTACGGGGCGCAAATCATGGCCAGGTGGTGCGCCGAGCACCCGAATGGTTCGCAGTACGTCTGCTGGGGACTCGAACAATTCGGGGAGCCGCCATGCCGGTAAGATCGCGGCGAAGCAGGCGCCGTCAACGCGTGCGCATCACCCCCGAGGCGGTTGAGATATTTAGGCGCGCGCACAAAGAGCCAACTAATGCCGACAGGATCGCACTGGCTGCTGCGCTCGGCAGATCGAAATTCGCCGCATGTCCGCTGGATGCTGAGCCACGCTCGCTCTGTTGCGACAATGAGCCAGTCGAGGCTGTCCTGGCGCTCAGGGCCGCGTTGATGAAGTCGGCGGGACTATCACTCTAAAGGAGAGACACACAATGCCAATTTTCACTGCAGTCGCGGTGGCCGTAACGGGGCTTGCCGCTGGCACCTTCATCGATGAAGCCGAGATCATCGAGATCGAAGAAACATCAGAGGACGAAGAGGGAGACGAAGAATGACGGCGATCAACGTCTTCAAATCTCTGGACTCGATTCATTTGTATTCGGATGGCGCCTGGCACCTGTCTGACAAACTGCTTGGTATCGGTACCAAGGTTCACACGATCCCTCAGCATAACGCTGCGTTTTCGATCACGGGCCTGTCGGTCATACCGACTCTGCTGGCGGCACAGTTGATCGAAACTCAATTCGCCGATCTTCGATCCCTTGCCGAGGCAATGCCGGATCTAGTTAAGACGAGTTGCACCCGGGGCAAGGCGGTCGGTCACAATCTTACCGGCCGCGGCGAGGTCGTGCTGGCGGGCTGGTCGGCCGAAACAGGCCCGTTGATTCATGTCACTGAATGCTTTCTCGACCACAATCTGTTCAAGGGGCGAGCGGTCGAGCGGTACATCAGGCCCAGCGTAGCCGGCTCGGCCGATATGCGCTCCCCGGAGGATGGACTGCAGTTGCTAGAGAAGCAGCGCGCAGCAAAGGTTAGCCGACCTGATGCAGGAACGTTCGGAGGCACCACCGTTACCGGACTTGTGGGCGGCTTCGCGCAAGAAACGCGTATCGATGCGGCCGGGATACATATCAAAGTGCTCAGGCGGTGGCCGGACGAGATCGGGCAGAAGGCGGCTGCGTGATCCGCGTCATAACGACCGACTCGACGACGTATCCCCGCTCGCTTCGCTTCTGTTCGTAGATGCGGGAGTGGTCAAATTTCCACTCCCTCGGGATGCGCGTCCCAAAAGCTCGCGTTGGTATTTAAGCGATGCGTCTCTTTGCCCTACCTGCCATCGGATCTCGGTGACTTCGTCGACGAGCTTCTTGCTCTCGGCTATGGCGCGGGCCGCACGTTCTAGAAGGTCATCTTGCATGACGGCACATTACCTCACGACTTCAGGATGATCTCGACGAAGGCCGATACCGTCAAAACCGCCGCGGTCTGAGTTCTCACCTCGACGAACATCTGGCCCATCTCGGCGCGGATCTCGCTTTTGGCGCGGATGGCTTCGGCGAGTGCTCTAAGCGCTGCATCCCGGGCGACATCAAGATCAGGCAATTCCTCACCAGTGTCGTCGATGGTGAGGCCGGCGTCATCACGAAAATCGAAATAGTATCGGGGCATTTTCTGAAACGCTGGAACTTATATCGCGTTCCTACCGCTAAATCCGATGCCGCCCGTCCACTCCCTCAGGAGCAGTCAGCGCAGCCGTCGGATCTTCTTTTTGCGCTTTGCAAGCGCCTTCTTGATCTGCTCGCGCAGGCGCAGGATTTCTGCCCATCGAGCCGCGATCTCCGGATCGAAGGGCGTCCGGGTCAGCGTCCTTTTTTGACGGTTGCGTTTCGCCATGTTTGCAGCCTAGCGGCTACAACCGGCGCTCGCGCGATCATTCCGTCGTTAAGCTTGATGGGCGCGGTCCGGGTTAATTCTGGAACCGTACCGCGCGGATTTGCCGGGCGCGGTCAAGCTGGGAAAGGCAAGAAGCGCGCGGCGACGATGACAGAACCTGTCGAGTAACTGCCCAGCGCCGGGCAACGAGGGGGCGCTGGGCTTCAGGCAGTGCTAAGACGCGACGTAGGCGCCTTTGAGCATCGCCCGAACGATCAAAACAACAGATCTAGTGCACGACACGAAGAAAATAGTAGCTGACGCCACCGATCACGAGAACCGTAGGCACAGCCCAAAGCAGTACGACTGGCATGGTTTCCTCCTCCTTGTTCTGCCCGCTAGCCAACGGGCGAGAAGGGTCGCGGTTCCAGAGCGGACGAGCACCGTCCACTCCCTCAGGAATTGTGAAGAATCCCGTCCAGCGGATTCGCGGCGTTTTTCCATGTTCGGCAGGTCGGTGAAGACTGTTCGACGCGGGGCCGGTCCCAAATCACCCGCGCATTTTCTCTCCCCACAGCGTGACGGCGGTCAATAGCCGCGCGCTTCAATTTTAGGATCCTCATGGCAAATGACCTGGTAGTTCAGCTCGGCGCGAAGCTGGACCAATTCCAAAGCGATATGAATCAAGCCGGAGACATCGCGGATGCAGCGATAGACCGCATTGAACGATCATTCGCAAATTTGAACCCTACAATGGGCGGCTTCGCGTCGCTTGGCGCAGCTGCCGCTGGCGTAACTGGTCTCGTTGGCGGATTGCTCGCGGCACTTACCAAGGTCAACAGCGAGTTGGCCGACCTACAGAAGAATGCCGAATACACCGGCCTGACTGCTGAGCGATTTCAGCAGATCCAGTTCGCAGCGGGGCAGGGTGGTGTTTCGTCACAAGAGTCCGTCAACGATCTGCGCAAGGTGGCTTCGCTACTGGCAGATGCTAAGGAGAACGAAAACTCCCTGACTAAGCTGCTTGATGCCAACAACATCAAGTACAAGGACCGCAACAGTCAGGTTATCAGCCTGAACCAGCTTCTGGTGATTGCTGGCGATCTTCTTAATAAGTTCGGCTCAATGCCAGAGAAGACGAAGGCCGCGCAGATGCTCGGACTGTCCGAGAGCTGGGTTGAGGCGCTTCGCAATGGCAACAAGTCATTCGAGGATATTGCGCAGGGTGCCGAGGCGGCTGGTGTAATCATCGATGGCGCTACCGTTGCCAAGGCCGCTGCTTTCGATCGGGCGTGGAAACAGTCATCAGCGCAACTTGCCGCGCAGTTTAAGTCGACTGCGGCTGATATTGGTGGCTGGCTTGATGATCTAATTGATAAAGCCAACGATCTCGTAAAAACCGCTCTTGCCTCGCAGAACATTCAGTCCGGTAGTGGGCAGAGTCTCTTTGACAGGTACGCAGACGCAGCGGACATTTTCCAAAAGAACTTGCGCGGCGCGACACAGGACGTTGAGCAAGTCACTCGCGCCATTGATGCGATGAACAAGTCCGGCAAGGGCGACCCAGAGATCGTCTCGGCGCTAGAGCTTATTCGCGCTAAGGCTCAGCTCGCGCGCGACATGTTGCAGGCTGCAGCTGAGCAGCAGTCCAAGGTGGAATTCCCCAACGGCGTTCCGCTGCCGGCCTCACGCCCTGCATCGGCTAACAACGACGATCCTAACGCAGCAAAGCTGCCGAAGCGCGGCAAAGATAGCGCCGACGCTTATGACCGCGCAACCGAGTCCATCATAAAGCACACAGCCAGGGCTCAGGCTGATGCCGAGACCGTGGGCAAGGGTGCGGCTGCGCAGGCCGAATTGCGAGCTGAGACTGAATTGCTTGCCGCGGCGCAAAAGGCGGGCATCCCGATTACCGATAAGGTCCGCGACCAAATTCAGGATCTCGCGCAAGACGCTGGGGAAGCGGCTGGGGCCCTGGCCAAGGCAAAGGTCGAAAGCGACATTTCGCGCGGGCGGCAAACGGCGTTCTTCACGCCGCAAGACTTGGCAATCGCGAACCAGCTCAAGGATATTTTCGGCGACGACATTCCAGCCGCGATGGCATCGAGTCAGGCGTCAGCGCTGCGCTTCAACTCTACGATTAAGCAGCTTGCGGATTTGGGTCAGCAGATAAACAGCGGATTTTTGGTTGATTTTGAAACCAAGATTCGCAATGGCGCGTCCGCAATGGATGCTCTTAAGGAGGCCGGTCTTAACGCCCTGGGCAAAATTGCCGACAAGCTCGCCCAAATGGCGGCAGACAATTTGTGGTCATCTGCTTTTGGTGGTGGCGGTGGGTTTAGCCTTGGCAGTCTGTTTGGAGTTGGTAGCAGCGGAGGCGGCGCGCTGAGCTTCTCAGGAGACCTTGGTGCTGGCACAGGTGGTCTTGCTTTTCCCAAGTTCGCCACCGGCACCAACTTCGCGCCAGGTGGTCCGTCGATCGTCGGCGAGAACGGCCCCGAACTCGTCAATCTTCCGCGCGGTTCGCAAGTCGTCCCAAATGACGTACTGCGCAACGGCGGTGTTGGCGGAGGTGGTGTCACCGTTCACGGCGGCTCGGTCTACATCCAGGGCGATGCTAGCGAGAAAACTGTTGCACTGATCAAGGCCGCGCTGGCGCAGCAGAATGCGGAATTGCCGAGCAAGGTGATTGATACCGTCAGACGCGCTAAGTCGGGACGGGTGTTGTGACGTAACTGCAAGTCCGGCCGTGTGCCGGCGAGGCGGGTGGCGGCGTGAGGGAAGATAGTAAAATGGATTCGGAGATCCTATCGAAGAGCATCAGCTTGCTTTGCTGTCTGGCGCAGTGGCGACTGTAGCTCTCGGCGTTTCTATAGCGGGTTAGTCTCTCTGGAGGATTAGCCTTGGTCGCTATTCTCGTGTGTAAAATGGCAGCGCAACCTAGAAGGGGATCTCCGAAACTGCTATGTTTCCCATCAACAGCCGGGACTGAGTCTCGGCTTTTTTGTTGGTGCTGGAATGGATAAGGTCAGGGATATTTTCTCCTACTTCGTGGCGGCAATGTCGATTTTCGCCATGTTGGGGGCTGTTTATCAGGCTTTCAACGATCAGAAGGCCTCGGCGGTCACGCTGGGAACGATTTTTCTGGTGGGTGCTCTGATCGTCTTCTTGCCCCAGGTCGAATTCATTAAAACCCTCGGCGTAGAGGCCAGGCTGCGGCAGACAGTGACTGAGGCTGTGGCCACCTTGGCCAGTGTTAGACGGCTGGCTGAGATTTCTGCGCGAGCGAGCTATCTAACGATCGCATGGGGAAACAGGCTGGGAACGCCGTCGGCCAAGGATAAGCAATCTGTGCTCGACGACATCGATGCGCAATTAAGTGATCTTAAGGTCACTCCCGAAGAGCGCGCCATAATCGTCAAGCCGTGGGTAGCCATGATAAGGGCTGATTTCTTTTTCTTGTATAGTCGTGTTGTCAGGGAGTTCGCGACGATGAAGGCTAGCGATCTAACTGCAAAAATACATGCTACGCAGAGCCGAGAAGCTCACGACGCGAGCATGACTCATTCAGATCTCATTACACCGTGGTCGAACCAAACCAGCAAATTCGGAGCGATGGAGCGACTGGAGACCAAGACCCTCTCGACGGTCATCAACGAATACATGCCAGCAAAAGGTGGATGGCTGTCCGACAAAGAGCTGGCGACATTTGAGACGTTTAAACAAGAACTCGTCCGCATGAATGATGACTGCGCCAAGAAGGGTGGCTACACGGCGGAAGCCGCCGATTATTATGACCGATACAAAGAACGAGAGGCCGATAGGGAGAAGGCCAAGGAGCTTTGGGAAGCGTCAAGGTAATGACCGCTTAGTAGGAAACGGTGCCCGCAATCATAATTTTAGCGGACTTGGGAACTGCCGCGCGCAATCCAACCGAAGCTTAAGGCCAGCAGCATTGTCAGGGCCCAAGCGCCGATACCCCATCCAAGCGCCGTGCAAACGTGGGTGACGATCTTCATTCGCCGGGTACGAACCTCTTCATCGACATACGCTTTGAATTGGGAAGCCGCTCGGTCAAAACTAGCTGTATCCAGACTAGCTGAATTGCAAAGAGAGCGGCCTTCATACTCAAATCCGGCCGGACCATTCCGGGGCCGCTGCGCGAGCTGCGCAATCGAGCATCTGTATTCGTACTGTTTCCATTCAGGAGATCGATAATCCGGCACAAAACCGACCGAGAACATCTCTCGCCCGCCAACAGCTGCTGAATAGGCCCCATCCGAAATTGTATAGTAGTAGGGGTCCCTAGATGGAGGCGGGAACGACCACCATGCCCACATCAGCGAGCACGATACCGCCGCCCCAGCAGCAACGATGGCGAACCTACCCAGGCGACTCTGCGGGATTTGCGAAAGTGCCATTTCCAATATCAGCTTCTACCGAGTAAGCCGAACATCGCCGTAGTCTTCCGGCATCGGCCGCTCACCATCGAAATCTGTGTGAGCGAGCAGGGCGCCGATGCCAAACAGCACCATGCCGCCAATCCATACCAGGCAAGTCGCGCTCAAATAGGCGGATGTGCCGACGCCAATATTGCCAGTGAGCCCGAAGAGCGTGCCGGCATTGAACAACAGTCCGACGACGCCCCAGAGCCAGAAAAGTACGGCTAGAAGTCCCTTTGAAGCGCCATGGTGGCTTTTGAGCCGGAACGTGCGCTCCCAGCTCTCTTTAGACCTGAATAGTCCCATTGGATTCCCCCAGACCCGCAGCCACCATAGGGCGAACGACCGGAGAGCGGCAACTATTCTTTAGCCGTGTCGCTCGCCGTGTCCAGGGCGGTGTCAGTAATGAAACCAAACCCGCCCAGCTGAATTGCAGTGCATGGAAATTTATCTTGTTCGGGTGACCACTGACGATGATCAAAAGCGATACTGGTTGGCGGCCGCCCCCGATCAAGATGCGGCTGTGCAATTGGTGTTGGACGCCATCCCAGAGGGCTGGGCGGCTAGTCCGAGCGGGCTTGCCGCGAACGATGAGTTGGCGACACTTGGCCTACGACCGGGAGAAGTTCGCGAGGTGAACACCAAAGTCGGGCTGTCCTGATGTTCCGGCTTAACCGCTCATGGCACTTAAGTGTGGCGTACGCCTTTTTGGGGAGCCTTTGGAAATTGGAGGGTCCCATGACCGAACGTCGTGAACTCTATCGCAGTCCGAACGGGGATGCCTGGTTCCTAGGGCGGGAGCCAACGAACGGGAACGCATTCATCATCCATCAGCCGAATGCACCTTCCGGAGGGCGGCTCTCGCACATTGAACTCGGCGACTTCTTGCGGGCGGACGTGAAGGGTCCTGAGCAGCAAGCGCTGTTGCGATTGATCGGCACGCTGGTGGAAGTGCCACCGTACGCGTAGCACGGGGTGGGGACGGGCTGGCGGCAGGTTCACGCTGCGGGCCTTGAGGCTAGGGAAGAGGCAAGCCCTCTGCCGACAAGGCCTTTGCCTCGTCGGCCAGCCGTTTACGTCGCACCTGGTGCATCGTTGGAAATGGGGCGCCAATCTCGCGCGCCTTCGTTTGGACGGACTGCACAGAGCGCTTAAGCACGACCGAGGTGCGAGAAACCGACACGCCGGTTTCAGCGGAACTCCGAAGGAAGTCGATTTGCTCTGGCGTCCAGGATCGAGATGTCGTGCGGGGCATCAGGTTGCAACGGGACGCCACTGGGAAAGTTCCGGCACGCGGATGGAAGTTGCACGTACGCGCAGCTGCAGAGCGGGGACCGAGGGCAACTCTATTTCTTGGTGAGCCTCACACCAGGCCCGCCATCGATCGACTGTCCATCATCGAGAAAGATAACCCCAGCGGATTCGAATGCGGCGCGGATATCGGCCACTGTCCTGGGCAACAATTCTTCACCGCGCTCCAGCCTGGTGATGGTGTTGGTAGATACACCAGCGGCCTCTGCGACATCGCGGACACCAAGATTGAGGGCGGCGCGCGCCATGCGGGATTGAGAAGCGGAAATCATCGGTCCTCCAAAAGTCGTGTGCAATATCGCTATATCGTAGCGAAAACGACTTGACGTAGCAATTTCGCCAAATATGGTTACTGTGTAGCGATTCCGCTACTGATTTTGGAAGGCATCACATTTATGGCCGATACTGCTACCGATTTGTCCGACTTCAAATCCACCCCCTCTTACGTCGCCTCGGAGATTTTTAACCTGCGCAACGGCTTTGCCGTCCTGCGAGGGCTGCTCTACGACCTGCGCGACATGGAGGGGGAAATCACTGCCGAGACGATCTACCGGATCTTGTGGGCTGCCGATCACCTCAAGGAAGAACTTGACGAGGCCTATGAGCACGCTGAAGCACTGGCGGATGACGAGCGCGCGGCGGTAGTTGCCAGGCGGTCGTCAATGGTGCTGCAGGCGGCAGAGTAGCTACTATCGGCGGCCAGTCATGGCCTGACACCCATCAAGCCCACTCCGCTGAAGCGCCTCACTCGCGAGAGTGGGGCGCTTTACTTGCTCTCTTTGCCGACTGGCGCTAACGCTGGCTAGGCTGCCTCTAGGGAAATGCGGTGACCAAGGCTCGCGAGTTTATCGATTTCTGGACCGAGAACAGCATCCACGCTGTCGAGCAATATCGGACTGCCGGCGCATCTCAGGATGTGGAGGAACTCAGCCGGCGTCTTATTGAGGCTGCCAAGGGGCAGGGTATTTCAGAAGCCGACTTGCAGGCCGAAATTGGCGAAATCTCGGATTACATTGGAGACCGGCTCAAGGCGGCGAACGACGCTGAGCGCGAGCGGCGTAAGTCGACCTAAAGGCTCGAGACCTCACTTATCCAACCTATGAACGTCCCCAGGCTGCAGGTTAAGCTGTTCGAATAAGCGCTGCTGCTTAGGCGTCATAGCAACATTTAGCACCTCCGCAGTCCATCCCTCAGGAACGGCGGCGAGGACAAGTGTTATCGCTTGGCTCGGTTTGGCGAGTGCGATCCAAATTTGCGTTGTTGTGTCGTCCGCCGTCACTTGAACAACGGTGAAGGTGTTGCCGAACGATTCCGCCATTTCGTTTAATGCGGCCCGCTAGCGCGTTGTTTCTAATGTGACGTGCCTTAGTTGCAGTGGGACTGTGACCGCACTGCGGCTTTTCATTTCCCGCCGTTCATGGCGTCGGCAATCTGCCCAGCGATGAGGTCCGCAGCCCGCTTCGCGGGATTCACTGCAATGTGTGCATAGCGTTGCGTGGTGCTCGCCTGGGTGTGGCCCAATAGGCGGCCAATGATAGGAAGCCCGAGATCGGATCCGGCTCCGACGCTGGCGAAGCTATGACGTAGGTCGTGGATTCTCACATCCTCAATCCCAGCCCGCTTGCGTACCGCGCGCCATGGCCGGTTAAGGTCTGAGCGCGGCTTCTCCTCCGTCGTGCCCGCTGATTCACCGGCGATCACATAGGCGCCGACACGGGGCAGGGAGTCGAGTATCGCAACCGCTGGCGCAGAGAGCACGACGGTTTTTTGCCCGGTCTTCGAGTCCGGCAGGAAGAGGAGGCCGCGGCCCGCGTCGTATTCCTTCCAGCGCAAATCGAGGATCTCGCGCAACCTGCAGCCCGTGAACAACAGCAAGCGCAACGCCGCAGCGGCGTGTTGGTCAATCTTCGTCAGGCGATTCTCAGGCTTGGGGGCGTGCTTGGCTTTCTTCGACGGATCAGGCTCCCACGGAATGCCGACCGTCTCGGCCTCGCGGAGAGCATCACCAAGGCGCTGCAGTTCTTCCCCCCTCAGGTAACGCTGCCGCAGTTGCTCGTCAAAATGCTCAATGCCCGTGGCCGGATTCTCTGTGCCCTTTGGCAGCGCCTTAGTCTTAATCCCGAACGCAAAGATGGTACCGAGCAGCGCAACCACGCGGTTCGCCGTCACTGAGTGCGTTTCGCCTATTTTCCGGTGCAAACGGTCAACATCAGAGTGAGTGACGGCATTCGCCTTCTTTTTACCGAGGGCCGGACGGATGTGGTTTTTGATGTATCCGCGGTTCAGGCGAATGGTTCCAGCCTTGCGCTTCGGTTCGAGGTGCTTCTCGATGAAGCTGTCAAGCAGCTCGTCAACGGTCTCGGCTTTTCTGGCGGCACCACGCTCGGCCGCAGGATCCTCGCCAAGCTTCGCCCTGGCCAGTAGGGTTTCCGCAGCTTCCCGTGCCTTCTCGGGCGATAGTGTGGCCGGCGTCCCAATCACCATCCTCCGCTTGCTGACGCGCCTGCCGCCTTCGCCTGGCCTGTACTCCACGATCCATGACTGCGCCCCGGTGGGCGTTACCTTGACGCCGAAACCGGTTAACTCGGAATCGTAGAAGATCGTTGGTTTCGTCACAGCGGGCAGCCCGGAAACGCTCCTTCGCCCCAGCTTCAGTATTGGCATTGCTTCCCCCAAGTCGCCACCGAGTAGCCACCGGATTATCTATTGAGCGGAAACGATAGGAAAGCAACGGAAATGACGGAAAGAAAAATAATTAGTATAATCAATACATTGTAAGGCGAAAAGAACTCTGTGGCATCATCTGGCACCCACTGGAAAATAGTCTAATGAGTTTTGGGTACTGCAGGTCGTTGGTTCGAATCCAGCTGCCCCGACCAGTTCCGACATGTACCCCAAGAATGCCCAGGCCGATGCCCAAGTCTCTTGCCTCGGGATTCGGGGGCCGCCTCAAGACAG
>Ga0209489_104232_pt1 | contig 26668 bp, 12 predicted proteins | sample SiratrowhiteBW_FD_187527 | JGI IMG/M metagenome (GOLD analysis project Ga0209489, IMG submission 187527) | Root nodule microbial communities of legume samples collected from California, USA - Siratro white BW (SPAdes) (version 2) | ecosystem: Host-associated > Plants > Roots > Nodule | place... | reverse complement strand
CGTCATCTTTTCTAAATTTGATATGAAGTCGGGATACTATCAAATTCGAATAAAAGAAGAAGATAAATATAAAACCGCATTTGTAGTACCCTTTGGGCATTATGAATGGAATGTGATGCCAATGGGACTAAAAAATGCCCCGGCAGAATTTTAAAATATTATGAATAATATACTCATGTCTTACTCAGGATTCGCCATTGTTTATCTTGATGACGTATTAATATTTTCAGACTCAGTAGAGCAGCATTTAAAACATTTAAAAATATTCAAAGAACTAATAAAAAGAAACGGATTGGTAATATCGGCAAAGAAAATGATTCTGTCAGTCACTAAAGTCAGGTTCCTAGGACATGAAATTTGGAAAGGAACTATAACTCCTATTGCCAGAAGTATCGAGTTTGCTAAGAAGTTCCCTAATGAAATTAAAAATAAAACTCAATTACAAAGGTTTTTAGGATGTCTTAATTATGTTGCAGATTTTATTCCAGAAATCCGGATAGTGGCCAAACCCCTATTTAATAGGCTCAGAAAGAATCCGAAACCATGGGAAAAAGAACATACGGAGGCAGTAAAGAAAATTAAAACCCTTGTTAAAACTCTCCCCTGTTTAGGAATACAAAATCCTGAAGCCAGCTTAATAGTCGAAACTGATGCATCAGAAAAAGGATTTGGGGGAATTCTAAAGCAAAAATTAAAAGAAAGCCCAGAACAAATAATAAAATATCACTCTGGAGCATGGAATGAAACACAGCAAAAATATAGCACGGTAAAAAAGGAAATATTGTCCATTGTTTTATGTGTTTCCAAATTCCAAAATGATTTAATAAATAAAACTTTTGTTTTAAGAGTAGATTGTAAATCTGCAAAAGAAATTTTAGAAAAAGATGTAAAAAATATTGTTTCAAAACAGATCTTTGCCAGATGGCAAAGTATTTTGTCTTGTTTCGATTTTAAAATTGAATTTATAAAAGGAATAAACAACTCTATCCCTGATTTTTTAACACAAGAATTTTTGCAGGGAAATGTCTGAAAAGAGCAAGTCTCGGGGCTTGTCGTTAGACGACTTTGCTCCCCTAGTTAGTAAACAGGCAGCTGTGGCAGCAGCTTCTTCATCCACTGTTGCCCAAACCTCTAAAAGATCTAATCAAAGGGTTCTTCCCCCTTCGATTGCCACTCCTTCAAAATTTACTGTGTTAGGGACACTTCCCGACACATCTATAGAATCACCAGTAGGTTCCATCTTAAAAGAAACCTGTAAACATATAACAGTATTAGAACCTCATATGGAAAATATTGACCCCTCTCAAATAATAACCCAATGTATCTCTCCCCACTGGGGATGGATACCTCGAGAAAATACTAAGAAAAATAAAAAGTTCTATCAGCTGATATTGATAGACACACAATCAGCTGAAATCACTCCTGAATATGATAAAAATGACCCTTCCATAGTTTGTTTTTCAAAACTAAAAATTAAAAAAAATACTTTCAGAAGAAGATTGGAATCAAAATCCAATGACAGAAAAAAGATTTTCACGAATTTTTGAACTACCTTCTTATAATTATTTCGATTATCAAGAAAGTTGGTATAAAGTTTTATATGATACGAATCCACGACATTCCTGGTATATCTCTTTTGCAAACCCCCAGGTTTTGCCAACTAAAATTCCAGTTTGGTTCCAAGAATGGTTTTGTTGGGTGGGACCCACTAAAACTCTCTTCCCACCAGCGGTAGTAAAATACTACGAAAATTTCAAGGATTTAAGTCCTGAGCTTCTAGCTCATTTAAAATTTATAAATTTTTGTGAAAAAATGGGTGTGGGTTGGATATGCCAACATATTCTGGAACTTCATCAACATCGCCCGGTTCCATTTCCCCAACACTTATGTCTAAAAATAAAGGTAACTTGGTGGAAATGTTTCGACATAAAATTCCTTGAGGAGAAATTCCGAAATTGGAAAAACAAGTCCATCGCTCCACCGTCCACTCCAAAGAAGCTGGTCCAACAGCCAAAAGAAAAGTTAAAATTAAAAGGAAAATCTAAAGCAGAAATCAGGGCCACTCTGCTAGAAGCCTTATCCTCTCTCGACTCAGAAGAAGAAGAAGAGGAAGTAAACGACCCCTTCTACGATAATGAAGATGATTGTTTTGGGATTATTCCCATACCATGAAAGATAACAGCACCGACAGGAACCCTTGAATAAAAGATTGATAAGACCTCAACCAAAATAACAAGGCCCCTCTGATGAGACCCTTGTTAAATGACAAGAGTAACATGGGTAAAATAAAAGTGGAACTGGTTAATGACCCAAGTGGTTACCAGCTCATATTCCCACTCCCTTTACACGTTATTGGAACCTTTTTCCTGCGTGTTAATGAAGGAAGACTCTGGAATACACTTTAATATCCCATACACACCAAGAAAGCAGCCTGACAAGACAACTCTTCAGAGAATCTTGTTGACTAAGCCACCAAAAGCAGATTCCTTTGTAATTATTGTAAGAATTTGTAATACTTTCAATTCCGCAATTGAGCGAGATTTTGAAATCCGCCAATTTGCAACTTGTATAAATAGAGAGCAAGGCCAGAGGAAAAATCATCAGATCATCCTCTATTCTCTATCTTTCTCTCTTCTCTCTCTCTAAACCCTTTGTAAACCTTGCTTCCTTGTATCATGTTCTAGAGCTCAGACAGTTTCAAAATAAAAGAATCGTGTTTGAACGTATTCAGAGAATCTTAAACTCTTTGTAAGTCGTTTAAATCTTTGCAAGCTTTTATCATAAAATGCTTTATATTTCCGCCTTTTGCAAGCATTTATCATAAAATGCTTTATTTTTCTGCCTTCCGCTTAGACTCTGGTATCAACTGGTATCAGAGCCATCAGCGCGGCTTTGCCGCCGGTGGCATCTGGTAAAAGTAGATTCTGGCATGGCTGGTTTTATGGTGTTTATATATATATATATATATATATGTGTATATATATATATATATATATATATATATATATATATATATATATATACATATATATATATATATATATATATATATATATATTGTAAAAACATTATTAAAAATTTTGAGCCAACAAACAACTTCAAGAAGATCATTGTTAGTGTTCACTTTAGCAAGCTAGAAGAGAGAACATCAACTTTATATCTATCAACAGATGATCAACCAATCTAGTGAACAAAAGTCTATGATCATTTGATTGCTGCATATACAATCTCTACATCTTTGCCAGGAGTAGCTGTTTGGCAAAAAAAATTTAGTTATGAGTCATGAGTGACTACTATTCAAAAAATACTCGTGTAAGCCAAAAGTGATTTGTGAAAGAATACTTGTTTAAGCTAGAAATAGTTTATGAAAAAAAATACTTAAATGAGGTTAGTGATGAATATTTATTAGTTGAATAAATATTCATTAATCCAAAAATGACTTTAATAAAAAATATTCAAGGGATTAGTAAGAGTGACTATGAATTCAAATAATACTTATATTATACTTTGTAATAATAATTTATTTAACAAAACTCAATTTATTAATTAAGAACTAAATGTAGTCTGTTATAACATGAACTAATATAAAAAATTGTTATAACACATGAACTAATATAAAAAATTGTATGTATGTTCTCTCTAGACGTACTTCTCTATATTACAAGTTATTTATGAAGGGTAGTTGTTTGGTCAACACGCAACTAAAATAAAATTTTAAACAAATAAATCAATCAATTAAATAGTAAAATTGTATCCATAACACTTGATTAGAAAAAAAGTGATATTAATTAATTACTTAAATATACAGAAGTAAATAAATTAAATTAAATAGTTTCGTTTGATACTTAATCATATACAACTAACAAGTATATTCTTTATTAGATGATTTTTGAAAAAAAATACTTAAAAAATTTTAAAAAATATAATTAAACATTTTTTCTTATATTTTTCTTTATTTCACATTATGAATGATTGATTAGCCTTAAAAACAACAATTAGTGTTTAAAATATAATTCCAACCAAACATGTAGCTAATATAATTTTTTTCAAGTAATGACTCCCACTTACTTTTATGTGATTTGGGAAAAATTGGACACGTTTTCGTCATTTTAATCTTAATAGAAAATTATACATATAAAGCGCAGTAAGAATTCTATATTACTCTAATTTTTGTGTTTGAATATCCTAGGTGTTTTCAATAAAAAAATATAAAAAATAAATTGATTCTTAATATTATTGATAACAATATTTAAAGGATCTTTCTCCATTAATGTATAATTTTATATTTTTATTTTATTTTATTTTTAATTATATTTTAAAATTAAAAAAAGAAAACTACATACGCAGTTTAATAAAAGAGCAAATTGTTAATCATTCACATTTCTCTTTATCTAAATATCATTATTAATATTAGTTTTTTCTTAGGGATAAGAGTATCTATTTTTAACTATTGGTTTACAATATTAACGATTGAACTATTTATATATTTAGATACTAAAATTAATATTTTCTCTCCTTTTTTTCAAAAACTAAATTAGCACTAGTGCACACATTTAAGTGTGAAATTAATTATTTGTCCCTAAATTAAAAAACTCAACTTTACGTGGATTGTCTTGATGAGAATATTACGAAATCCAATTTTCTACAATTTGAAACGAACAATTAAAGAAAAAAAAAAAAGATATTTTACACCACCAAATTTTTAAAGTCATTAGCATAAAAATAAATTATCATAATATATAAGAATATCTTTAGGAGCCAATTATATACTATAAAGAAGCAAAATTTCTCGTTGTCGACCAATAGAGGAAGGTTTCCGTCAGCAACTGGCGAATGTTTACTTCTGTGCAATCAATAACGAAATCTTTCCCTAGTAACACAGTAACAGCAAGTGAAAGAAATAGCCTTCGTTTTCCAACGTTGTTACATAGTTGTATTACCCAAACTAACAAATATATATATTTGTTATATATATATATATATATATATATATATATATATATATATATATATATATATATTTGTATGTACGAATAAGGACGAAAAGATTGAGAAAAACTATTCTAGTGGTCCATCTTTTGTGCTAGTTGTTGAGATCCTTGGTGCAGAAAAAGTACAGCTAGCTGGCATATTTTAGATGCAAGTTTATCCTCAGGAGTCCCAAAGGAGGGTTTAAGTGAAAAGATCTTCATTCTCATTCCATTATACTCTCACAATTCTATTGTACCTTTCATCACCATGCAACTGTGGGAATAACTTTTCAGGACAAAAGTTTAATCTTGTTTTAGCTTTCTAACAAGACATGCGATGTGGCTCTGATAAGAGTTCCAATACTTTCGTACATTGGCGTGTTGTGTGCTATTTATATTCTGCTTCTATTTATTTTATTTTTTACCTCTTTTGAAAAAGCAGATACGTGATGGTATTTCAGACTCACTGATATAGCAAGCCATCCCCAATTTTTCCAGAAAGAACCAAACATGAAAAACAAAGGCACTCTCATTTTCCATTTTGATATGAAAGTTCAAAATACAGTAGCTCTCAATTTTATACATGGTAAAGACCTTTTTCCATCTCTAGCAAGTATTTTCACATATATTTATATATGTACACCAACTCAAACTCACCAAACTATAAGTACATAAAAAAAAGGAAAAAAAAACAATATAGTGTGACTGACATGAAAGACAGAAATTAGTTGCCACTTCCCAGCTCCACCAACTAAACCCTCCTAGTAGATTAGTTCCCCCTACCTATGCTGACCAAATCCGAGACTACCACCCTTCACTTCATGTCCCAACACCCATTGCTGAAAGATGGTCACCGTCTCTTACTAATTCTGTTGCTATTGCAAGTGCTGACTCAAGAGTTCTCATGAAAGTTAAGGGATCTAGACAGGGCCGCAGGGTTGGCCCTCAACACAGAAGAGGTTTCAATGACACGCTCTTTCTCATCTTTCTTTGATTGGAACCCCTTGAACATGCCACCCCCACTCACACACTCGTTCTTGATTCCTAAAGTTGCCCATATAGAACTCTTCGCAGCCTCACTCGGGTCATCGATTCTCAAAGTTTTCGGCACCAAGACAGACCGGTTTCTCGACCTCGACGGTTCCTCGTGCAGATGCTCTTTCTTCGCCACATCATCGTCCCTGGAGTGTTTCCCAAGAGTAGGGGAATTTGGACCAGAACCAGGAGACCTTGGAGCTGGAGCAGCATGGTGCTGCGAGTGTGTGGGAAACCATGGAATGTTCCAAAATGCATGAGGGTAGAATGACATGGGAAACCCTGGAGGGCACAAAGCAGGTGCTGAGGGAACCCCGGAGTTCCAAGGATAAGCCCAAGGAACAGTGGAGATGCACGGAACATGGTGATGATGATGTATGAAACCGTTGTTGTTTGGCACCAGTGATTCTTGTGACGTGCTTTTCCCGCTTTCTTCATTGGAAACGGTAATGGATGATGCACTTGAGCACTCATCATCTTTGTTTCTTTGATCCTCGTTGGAGTGAAACCCGTTTCTTGTTTTCTTCTCTGCGAGGTTGAGGACTGATGCCATGGAATCACAGATTGGAGGGTCTAAACCAAAGCTGAGGACTCGCCCATTGGGCTTCAAAAGATGAGTCCCGTTTGGGGAATCGATTCTTGCAGCTTGAAGTGCTTCAGAGATTGTGATATGGCGATAGTGAGAGGCTGAGTTTTTGTTCTTTCTCCTCCCTGCACCCACAGGCACGTTTCGCATGGTGCCCCCGGCGGTCCAGTACCTTTGGCACGCTTTGCAGAAGTATCGTGGCTGGTTCACATTGTAGTTGTTGTAGTAACAGAACTTGGTGTCCATGCTGTTGCAGCGAGGACATGGAAGAATTTTGTCTGGTTTTTTCAGCGTTTTATTGTTGTTGTTGTCTTGAGAGTTGGTTGTAGTGGCAGCAACTGTCGTGTTTGGATCGGTTTTATCGTTTTCTGACTTGTTGGATTTTGACTTTGCAGATTCTTCGTCTATGGAAGGTGTGTTTGGATTCTGAATACCCTCTGGGGTCTTCTTAGAGTCTGCAGCATTTGGAGGAAGATCAGCTTCTTTCGTTTTCTCACTAACTTCTTCTGGAGGATCCTAATATTTTGCCACAATGTTTTTCTCAATTAATGAAATGCATACTTTCGGATATCGAATAACAACAGGCATATACAAGCTGATTCACAGAGTTGTTAGGGTAAAATTTTGTTTTTGTCATGTTCATACTGTATTACCACTATGTACACGCAAATGACATTATATAACACGAACCACAAGATCATGAAGGTTGGAGAAAAGTAAAAACATTCTGTTGCTCCATTTTTAAAATGAAAAGTATTTTTGTTGGGTGTATAGCGTAGGTTTTCACGGATGAAGAAAAGCATGTAATTTGAGTAAGACCAATGAAATTACCTATGATGTAAAACATATATTTCTAGATCAGGATATGTACCAAGATGATGAAAGCAACATCCTAAGGGTTAAAAAATTATAAATTCAGGATCTGAAGAAGGAAAAAACGTTCTATTTCAGCGCAAAGAAAAGTCTAAAAGGGAAAAATGGAGCTTTGAACTCAGATGGTAGATTATTAGCAGAAAGATTTGACTAGAAGTATGAGTGGACTAAAAGTGAAACGTGTTCACAAAAATACTGCTCCACCAGTCAGTTTTTTCAACAAGAAAAATAATTCAGGTTCCTCAGGCATATTGAATCAGTACTAAAATGAAAAAAAAAAAAAAAAAAAAAAAAAAACAAAAAAAAAAAAAAAAAAAAAAAAAAAAAAAAAAAAAAAAAAAAAAAAAAAACTCAGAAAATTACAGGTAAAAAAAACTTCACTTCCCCTCCTAAACAAGGGAAGGATGCACAAAACCTGAAATTAGATGGTTTTTGCAACTAAATACAAAAACTTTATCTATTTTTGTAATCGACTCTGCTTCGAGTACTCTGTTTCTGAAGTTCCAGATCCCATACACAAAAACCGAAAATTGAGCAACGCCCGACAAAATATAATAATACTGAATTTCATAATCCAAAACAAACTATGAACTAATAATTTTCAAAAAAAAAAAAAAAAAAAAAAATACACACACAACAGTTTTACATTCGAAAACCAATAAATAAAAATTTGAAGTAGAAAAGAATTTGAAAAGAGGGAAAATTTGCCACGGGAACGGAAAAAAGAACCAACCCATGAATTGTTTGAACCAAGGTGTTGCTAATTACCTTGTCTTTGTTCTCATCATCTTCAGCCTCAGAGTCAGCAACATCCTCATATTCTTCTTCTTCTCGTTCTTGTTCTGCGTCTCTGACAACATCCACCGGCGGCCAGGCGGCTTGGGCGGCGGCAATGGTCGGAGCGTCGGGTTCTCCGGAAAAGGCAATCTTCTGGCCGAAGAGCCTGATTGCGGGGTCCTTACTTTCGAGCATTTTCTGGGAATTGAAACGGCAACGAGAGGAACGAAAAACGCGGGAGATGGCTTGTGTTAGGGTTACGTGTGTTATGATTGAAGCACGTTGGTTGGTTACTACTGCTACTACTACTGCAGGTGTTGTGTCTGTTTTAGTGAGTTCGGTTTTTTTGAGGTTTGGGTTTTGATGAAAGTTGGCAATGGAAGCAGGACGAGGTGGATTTTGATCCGTTTAAACGAGAGCAGGGTGCCACGTCACAGAGGGGTTTGGATTCATGGCCACAAGTTTTTGTGGCTTGGAATAGATTTTCTTTTCAAGTGTTTGATTCTCTGCGTTGCACACTCTTTCTGTGCACCCTACTAGCCGCCACGTCGGCGTCTTCATCGAGGGTACCGCAATTTTCGCCGCCGTGGAACAACCTCATTGGTTACTTTGTTGATAATATTGTCCAACCAAATTACGCTACATGGACTTCTTCTTCCCTCCTTCAATCAAAAATTTAATCAAGAAATTTAACATGATGCTATTATTACTTTTAATAAAATATTATTTCAGTCCTTCTAACTTTTTTTTTTCGCTTTTAGCCTTTTCAATTTTGAAATACGTCTTTCCTTCAAAACACAATTTGGATGATACTTTATATAGAGAAGAAAAAATGGTTTTTGTTGACATTTGGAGAACAAAAACCATACCTTTTGAAATTAAAGAGAAAAAAAGAAGAAGATTAAATTAAAATTTAAATGCTTTGGAATAGTAAAAGCATATATACTATTATTTTTAATGAAGAAAGTAAATTTTTAATTTAGAATGTATCAAAAAAAGTTTTTATTTCAGAATTTAATATTTTTTGTTCAAAATTGGCATCGTTGGATCTAAAATCTAAAATTTAATGCTGATTAGTTAAACTTTATCTCTAGTAGTGAAATGGAATTTTATATGGATACAATAATTAATGGTGTAAAGGTTTTTTTATCTTCTCCGTATAAATTGTTAATGATAATTGATAAATATATATTTAAATGCTTTTCGATTGATTGATAATGATAAAATTTTATATTGAGAAGTGTTTGTGTGTAAAAATAAATTATTTATCTTAATAATGCATGTTAACCTTTAATATATTTTTTTTGTCAAAAACTGTTGAGATGAAAAGAGTTGTTTTTACTTAAAAGGGTGGTACTAAAAAAGTCGTGATACTGTAGTTAAATTTTATTCATGAAAAATACAAACATACAAATTTAAAAAGGTAAAAAGAAAGAAAAAAGTGATTACATTCTGTCCCTTTTTAATTCTCGATATTCTCTTTTGAGACTTTTTAGTTTCTTTGATAATATTTAATTAAACCCAACAAGAGAAAAAAATAGGAGCATATTATGGTATTATATATGCTGATTCTATACCACCAGTTAAATTAATAGGGTTGGCAGTTCTGAGGGAACCCAAAACACCAAAAAGTGTTAAAACCAATAAAAAAATAAATAAATTAATGCAGTTGGTTATTTGATGTTGTTGTTAATAAATTAATAGAGTTGCCAATAAGATGTCACTCTGTTAAGAACAAATGATAATATTCCATGATATTGAAAGAAGCGTAATCATAATTTGTGTTCATTATTATGCATGAAAATAAAAAGGATTCTTGCAATAATTCACTTTAGCAAAAGAATATTTATGTAGTTATATGCACAACAAGTGTCAAATAAAAGTCTCAACTTATGTCTCTTTGTCTAACTCCAAGCTCTATTTTCCCATGGCTAAGACACTTCAATTAAGTTATTAATATAAGTAGTGTATACAATCACTTATTGCTTATCACTTTTTAATCTAAAATGTTATATATGCCACAAACATGGAATAAGTATCCAAGCTCTTTAAATTATTAATATATGTTGCCTAAAAGAATTGGTATAATTGTAACTTATATATATAGTAATTAGTTGTTATATTTTTTAATTGCTCGTTCTATAGTTGTTTTAATTTTTGGAGACATTTAATACAAAATGAAACTTAAGAATATATTTCTACGTTTGGATTATTTAAAAAACATGTCTTTAAGAATAATTTTAGTCAAATTTGTCACAAAAATATTCATATGAAAGATAAGCACCCAACTTCCTCACAATGAAAAAAAAAACTTATTAAAAATATTATAAATAAATCATTTAATACAGTAATAAATAAAAGTTTTAGAAGGAAAAATATTACCGTTTGGTTTAAAAAATTATATAACTATTTTCAATAATATATTCTTACCAGTTAAATAAATCTTAATTATTTTTAAGAATCTTAATTTTCTAGATTGATTGTTTTCAGAAATCTTAATTTAAAAAAAAAAGTACCCGTAACAAACACTGCCTTCATAAAATTATTGGATCAATCCTAACTCTATCACGTTGGTGGTTTCCGACAAAATATGGCTAGGCTTGAATTCTCGTTGGGGATCACATTTCTATGTAAAAATCTAGTTTTAAATTTTCGGAAGAATGTTTTTCTTTTACTATTCTGTAAAATAAAAGTTATCTTTATTTGTTTAAAATTATTAAACGTAGTATTATTATTTTTTTTTTAAAAAGGCTTATAAGTTGTTTATATATGTATCCATATATAAAGCACTTTCATCTTAATAATCATTCCTACATTTAGGTAATATTTTTTCTCTAGTGATGACTTTACTTATTGATGTCTCACTTTTATAGGAAATCTTCTTTAATGCAAGGGTGTGTTTGAGAAAATATTTCCAACACTTAATATATCTAGAATTTTTATTTTTCTTATCATTTTTAGTGATATCTTGGTGTGAAAATTCTAATCCCAAAGTGTAATGTTTATAATTAAATTTATAAGTTAAGTTGTAATAAGTTAAGTTGTATTTTCTAGTACGTGTGCATTTTTATCTTAAGAGGATTTTAAGCAATTCTTTTGTCTATTTTCCTTTGTAGTTTCTAATTTTTTTTTTAATGTAAGAAAATGACTTTGTTCATCATCTTAACTTGTTTATTAGATTAGGGTTTGGAGACTTTTCATTGAGTTTATGATATATTGTGTTTTGAGATTTTGATAAAAATTAGTTAGACATTTATTAATAAATTATGAATTATTATTTGTTATGATTACGTGTGAGATATTATATATGAAATATCTTAAGTAACCAGAGATAAAGTCAATTTATCATATATAAATAAGGATAATTATCACTTTATAAGTCATTTTTATAAAGATAGATTAGACTTAAACCTTACTTCATAACATGGTATTAAAGTTTATTCTAGTAAAATTTGATGGACTTATCGGATTACCATCCACAAATATTTATCTCATAAGAATTTTGTTAAGTAATCTCTATATAAAAAGTGTGTTAAAGATCCTACATCACCTATAAATAAAATCAATCTATTATATATAAATAGAAACATTATTTATTTTACAAATTAATTTTGTAAAAATAAGTTAAAATTAAACTCGCTAATTATTAGCAAATGATATTTTTTTCATACATAATTTTGTAGATAAGAAAAAAATTAGAAAAGATCCCGCGTAAATGAGAAGAAAATTGAAAAAAGAATCTAAACACGTCTGTCATCCATGAATTTTATCAACACCCCTTTGTAACTGAGATCGAGGTATTAACCCCCCTTTGTCAATGAGATCAAGGTATTGTTAAGTTAGAAATGTTTGTCAATGAAGTACTGTGACAAAATCATCAACCCTTAGAAACACATAAATGTTTGTTACCCAAGTCATCCTTTATATAAAAAAAATTATACACCCATTTTACCGTATCTTTTTTACATATTTTAAAGGAGTACCATTAAGCTGATATTTACGTTTGCAGAGACATTTTTTCATATATTATTTGAATACGTTAGTAATGAAATTCGACCCCAATTTAAAATAAACCAACGCATAACGTAATCGTATTAATAATCATCCACTAAAAAAAAAGAAATTGTGAGTATATATTTTTGGGACACAATTTGATGCTCAATTTACAGCTAACTTACCTATCACTTAATCTATATCGTATTAATAAACATCCAATAAGAAAATGAGAAATTTCTACTATATTGTTGGGACGGAATTGGATACCCAATTTACACCAAATAACCCACCACTTAACCTATGTCATATTGATAAACATCTGATAAGAAAATGAGGAATTGATACAATATATTGTTCGAACACATTTTGATACCCAATTTACAGCAAACTGACCCATCACTTAACTTATATTGTATTAAAATATATCATGGGAACATTTAACCAAAATAAATATATCCAAGCTGAACACAAAAAGAAGTTCTACACAGTGAATCCCATACCCTTTTACTGAGAATTTATACAAGAAACTAACATTTCATTTGTACAAATCGAGACATAATAAGACTACAAAATTCGTATAATTGGAAGAACTCCAAAAATTTTAAACTGAAGTCCAAACTAAAACAAGTGTCTTAAAAAAGAAAAATTCAGCAGACAAAATCGAAATCTTGTTTACAACGACTATAATAAATCATCCGTACAATGAAGGACATTAAATACTTACGAAAATACTTACAAATCTAAAAATTAACAGATATTTTTTTGGACCATGTCTCAGTAGCATCCATAGTGACATATCCTTACTAATTGACGACATAGCTTAAGGCAAAAACCATGTTATGACCAGTTTGCTTAGAAGTACGTCAAGCAAAAATAAAATAAAGAGGCATCACACTAGAAGTAAGGCTGTTTGCTATAAAACAATTTAATATCCGAAATTAAAATTGGTAAGAATAACTACACTTCATTTGGTTAATAAAAGAATGCAGTTTTGAAAATATAAGTTTCCTAAAAAGAAATAAATAATTATAAGTTATTTTTACTAAAATTTTAAATTTATTATAGCATTTAAATGATATATAATAAGTCATATGGTAATATTAAATAAAAATTTTATTTTTAATTTGGAAAAAGTAGATTCTTACTTTTTTTCACGATTTTTTTTTGTAAGAAAATTGGCTAAAAATTATTCATGAAACATGTTTTTTTTTTTAAATATTATTTAAAAAATTCAAACATGAAAAACATTTTTTTTTTCGAGTTTAGACATACGGAAAAAAGAAAATCCTTCAACCAATGCTCCCTAAAGCAATATTTATTTTATGCCATTTTATCTTCTTCCCCCAAAATATGAAGGTGATAGTAAATATTGTTTCCTATTCTTTGTTATTTTTTTTAACTACTTGATTTCAGTGGTTGTATAATTCCTAGTATTACAAAATTTTACTATGAAACGTAACCCAAAATTAAAACTAATATATAAAGTCTCTGCACATAATGAAGACGTGAAAAACGTTAATTATGTGTTTAGTAATCAAAACAATTGAAACTTATGACGGTATAGTATAGAACAGAACGGTATAAATAAGAAACCCAAGATTATAACCCAAATATAGATGCACATATTGAATATAGAAGGAATTTTAATCTTCATTATGCACATTTTAATCTGGTTGAGATTTTAAATCTATCTCAAAAAGAAAACTTTTCCTATAAAACATAAAGTTAGTGACATTTGTAAAATTTAAATTAACATTACGAAAGTAATACTATTATAGGCTGTCATTTAATTATATTTTTAGAAGAATTTTGTGGATAAATTTAGAAGGCTTGTATCATAAAGATAACAAATATTGAAGTTATGACATATTACACATACAACCTCTTTTCTTTCCTTATTTGTATAACTTTCATATGGTTTCATATCTTGGAATGTATCTCCTCCAAGATATCTCCTTTTTTACTTTGATAGGTAGCTCTTTAATAAAATTTGCTCTTTCATTTGTATTGCTACACATTATATGTAATTCATAGAACTTTGTGTTTTACACAATTTCATGTAAAGATACTTTGACCAAAGAGATAAGTACCTCTAGATTTTGGGATATTACTTAAAGAAGAGAATAATATTTAATGAATGCATAAAGTTTATTTATTGCATCTTCTACCTCTAAGTTGCTGAGATGAAAGGAAGACCTTCAAGTGAGCTAAAAGTATTCAACAGTTAAAAAAGGATTATGAAAAATACAAGAAAAGAAGGTTGAATTATGTTTTAAAAAATTTTATTATTTTTTGCTAGTATTGTCTAATACATCACAATTAGACAATAGGTTTTAAGAATGGGATGAACTTAAAAATATCTTTCACAAACCTAATTTGAACAACTTCACCTTCTTTCATTAGCACGAGCTCAATATCATGTAATGTAAAAGTTAAGGGAAGAAAAATTACTCAATATTTTTATATTGGTATGATAATAGAGACTACATCTAGTTCTTGACCAATAAGTCAAGTTTCAATAGGCACACTATTATTGTGAAGTAGAAACGGGTATTCTTTTGGATCGCAACCACTTTAAGTTGACCCTGCCAAGTATTCTTTGACACTTAGCCACTCTTGGTTTTTATCCCGAGTATTCATTTGAATCTCAGCCACTCTTGACTGACTTCATTCAAGTATTCTTTCAACAAGTCACTTCTGGCTCAATACAAGTATTAATTCAACAAGTCACCCATGGCTTAAGACAAAGTCAAATGTCTTTGTGATTAACTGATCACAGGTTTCACCCATTAGAGAAAGGTTGCATTTTTTGACATTTATAGGAATAAATTATCTCTCCTAGTTTGTTAAAATGAACATAAATAATGTTCTTATAAAGCTATTTAGGGCACAAGAATATTTTAGCATCATTTTGACATTTTTGCAGCTCTACCTTTCTTGTTCTTCTTCTTAGATGGCTTTATATAAGTGTGGAAGAAAATAACCATTGCAAATATGTTTCTGATTGTTAAACAACTTTAATTCACTTGAATGTCCTTCCTATATCTATCAAGCTTGATATTGGATGATACATTAAATGCACTCCATCCAACTTTAATTACCCTTCTTTTTTACACAACATATTAGATAGGTAATGGTACTTATCTCTTTAGGTAGCATAATCTTTTACACCAAAATATGGTAAAATGCACACTATACTAGGCAAATAGTTGTACCAAACTTGAATACTGCTTGTGTTAGGTTGTTGTTGAAGAAAACAACTTTAACTCTTTATGGAGATCACTTGATGTGGCTTGTGCTTTAAAGAGATCTCCTTAGTAGAAAAAAGCAACAACATTTCTTGTAACATAGAAAAACAGATATTCAAGAAGTTCAAGATTAGCTTAAACTATACTCACATCGTCTGAGTGTGTGAGTGTTGCACAGTGTTATACACTTTATAGACGAAACACTTGCATCTTTCATGATTTGTTGTTTTAACAAAGCTTGCATCTTACAAATGAAACACACTCATGTTTTATGCTTTGTTGTTTCCAATACATAATCAAAATAATAGAGTATTGAATTTTTCCTTAAGATACAAAGCCATCCTTTGAAAGGAAGACAAAGATCTTGAGGCGACAAAATATTTTTTATGTCCTAAAAGCTTTTTAAAAGCTTTTTAAGAACATTGTTGTATTTTTTTAGCAAACTAAAAGAGAGAGTTTAAACCTTGTAGATGTTGAAAGATGTTACTCCTCTCTAATAAGTGAAATATGTGATCTTTTGATCACAACTTAGACAATCATGTCTTAGTCAGAAGTGATTTGTTGTTAAACAATACTCGTTGGGTTAATTAAGAGTAACTACAAGCCAAAAGAATAATCAGGTCTTTAGCCAAAAGTGATTAAGTGTTTAAAGAATACTTGATGATGCCAAGAGTGACTATGTTTCAAAACAATACTTGTACGGTTAGCCAGGAGTGGCTATAGTTTGCATAGTGAAACTTAATCTAATGATTGAAAACTATATGTACTTTCTGCAATCAAACGAACTAGTATAAAAATACTGAGTAATTTTTTCATTTCCTATTTTTTAAAAATTGTGTGTTATTAAATTTGCAATAACTTAAGAAGTGGAATTTAAAGTTTTTGTCAGTTCATTTGACTAGAATATAAATATTGTTTGACTACATATCATCAGACAATATTTGAAAATTACTAAAAAAAGGTTTTACCTGATTTTCACTAGAAGGATCTATATCCTTCCAAAAAATGTCTAATTCTCAATTAACTGATTGAATTTCACCATGTAGACTACTATTGCAAGTTGAACATAACCACTCTTGGATAAAATCCAAGTATTATTTGAACACTCAACTACTATTGACTAAAAATCGAAGTATTTTTTTTATAGTACAACCACTCCTTACTAACCCACTAAGTATTGTTTGGAATGAAATCACTCATGAAAACAATGGCTCTTGGCTAACATACTGAATATTTTTTGGAACACAACCACTCTTGACTAAACAAAATAGCTTTGTATAAAGATATGATCAAACAAATCGTAGGTATTCACTCATTAGAGAGTGTTAGAGTCTAATGACGTATTCAAACATATGAACTCTCTTCTAGTTTTTTTTATATGAATATAACAAACTCTACAAAAGTTATAAGAGCACAAAAAGATTTTAACAGTGATTTGGCACTTCGCAATAATTTTCTTTTCTATCATATTCTTCTTCTTTTTTAAAGGATGACTTTATATAGAGCTTGGAAGAAAGAGTTGTTGTAAGTCTCTTTCTAGGCACAAAGTTTTTGAACTTAGATAACTTTGTCTTCCATCATTTAATGAGCATAGACTAGAGATGCATTAAATACATATATTCAACATTGAATGTCAATCTCTTCTTTAAATAACATCTTGATAGTTGACAATACTTATTAGCATTTAGTCAGAGAGTCTTTCACTTAAAACAAAGTAAAAACAAAAACAGTATAAAGCATATAGTTGGACCAAAGTTGATATAAGCTTGAGTTAGAATCATTGTTGAAACAAAATAACTTTAAGTCATATCCCAAATGATCTTGATGTAGACTTGTGCTTTGTTGATCATATGAGTAAATAGACAAAACAAAAATATGCAAAATTTTATATCATTCATGAAGTATTTACAGTTTACAAAATATATTGTTTTACATAATTTATAAGATACGAAATATCCTTATATTTTATACTTTATCGTGACATAACGAAGACGGTTAGACATTGCTTTAACTAAATATTTATTTATTAGAAAACAATATATAATTTCTTTACTTAAAAACAATCATCACATATTATTTTCATTTATTAGACATTGTTATTTTTATAAAATTTATATTTGTTAAATTTTATTATTTTAATATTGTCAATATTATTTTGCAAAATTATATTTTTAAATTAGATTATTTCACTGCAATAAAAAAATATAAATATATATACGTAGAATTATGTATTTTTCCCAGTAAAATTATAAAACCAATAAATTACTTAGAGGAAAGGATTTTATTTTTTATTCTCTTTCCTAGAAGATATATTACTTTATTATTACGCACGCATATATACATGTATAATAAAATTTATTTTTGATAAGTTGTTTAGTGTAAACAATTTTATATTTGTGAATTAATTAAAAATACTTTAGATATAATTTTTAAAATATTATCCTGAAATTTAATTTTGTTATGTACGGTATACATTTAGATTTTTTATCAAAAAATCGGTGTCTTCTTTCACCGAAACCTGTTTGTTCTCTGAAGTGCTGACTATCAATAACTCAGACGTGGAGTTTGGCAAAGCAAAGTGATTTGTCTCGGTAGGGAAAAAGAAAAGAAGGAAAACGAAAGGTATAAAAATCACACGTAAGAAGATTAATGGAAAAGCAAACAAATAGGACCAAAAAAAAAATTACTTGATTAAAGGCTAATAAACTATTCATATTTCATTTAACTAATAGAAAGGACCAAAAAGGAAAGAAAAAAAATATTTATGTACCTTTCTCATCAACTCTTCCATTTTTCAACTCAGACCTTTCTCTATTCGACCTTATGAAAGCCGCCTGGGTTCGCGACACGTTTCCAACGAGAGGACACGTGGTGGTCATCCATGCAAGTTTCTGCTAACCGTTGGGTCGCTTTAACAAATAACGTTCCATAAATGGGACACGTGTCCCTCTTAGTGGGAAGTTATAATATTAAGAAAAACTAATAATGGTACACGTAAGGAAAAGAAAAGGTTGTTTTGTGTGCGACCATGGAGTTAGGAATCTTTCGGTGCTAGAGGTCAACCAGTTTCGCAGTTCTTAATCTCTTATCACAATCATATAATTAAGTTATAATATATACAAGTATATTCAATAATCTCGTATTATTTAGTAGTCAAGGTTAGAGTAATTTAAATATATATACTTTTTTTATTTTTTGAGACATTTTTTAAGTATAAAATTACAATAAAGTTTTAAATTTTAAAGTGGAAAGTGATTCATCTATATGAATTTAAGGTCGAAATAATAAATTTTATTTTATAAACCTATTTTGTGAATTTAAATAATCTAACATGAAATTTTGTTGCATACTCCGTTTATATGATATATAAGTATAAAAGGTTTAACAAGGTGTATTAAGAAGATTGGTTACAGTGGGATAAATGATTTGTTAATATTAAATTATGGTAAGGTGAGGGAGAATTTAATTTAATTAAACGAAGATTAAGACGTCTAATTCAGGAGTAACTTTGTGTGATTAAAAGTGGCTTTTGATAATGGTTGGGGCGGCCTCGTGGGCGGTTGAGCCTCACTTAACATCCTATTTAATATTATGAGTATGCCAAAACTTTGACGTGGATGGTCACCAACAACTTTTTATATTCTCATGTATCATTAGTTTAGTTAATTGTAGATTAGTAAATTAATTAGAAAACGCAACGTTCAAACTATGCAACTTCTTCGTATGTGAGAATCAAACTTAGGACCAAGTATGATTCCTATTGTGGAGTTGCCTCATTCTTCCCTTTTTCGATTTTTCTCACGTAGAAAACACCAAAAGCTATAGTTTAATATTAGTAATTTAGTACTACCTATTACCTTTCTCATCAAAGACCCAAAAGAAACGTATCGAGAAAAAAAAAATACTCAGAAAAAGAGAGGCAGCAATGAGAGTTTGACCATAATTGCCTACTAAATGTCGAATCTAATTCACTTTTTGTCTCAAAAATCTGTGATTGCAAGAGTCAGTGGTCAATTTACTTCAGAACTTTAAAAATATTTTAGTTTGAGTCTTATAAATTAGTGTATTAAAAGCATTAGTTAAGAAATTTTAAATAATTTTTTATTAGTTAATATTTATTTAAAACATTTAGAAATTAATACTTTTAAAGCACAACAAAACAAATTGTATTGACCGTGCATAATTATTGGCCATTGATACCCACAATTTTGGGCCCATAAGCAAGTTGACCCCAGGAATACCGTTATAGGGCCTGGCTTCGTTACTAGTTTGCTACAAGTCAAGCCTTAATTAATATGTTATTGGAGCATTGGGCTTATGGAGAATGGCAAGGTAGTTTCTTGGGCCATTTCTTTCTTCACCCCGCCCCTCAGTTTTCATCATCCTCTTAAATTTCAAAATTCCAACTTTCTCTTTGTGGTATTAAATGACAAGGATGGGGGATTGTTCGTTTTGCTATTGTGTTGTCGTGGCTTCTTTTAGTGTTTTTACACACTTCATGCTTGTGGTAGTGCTTGGTGGTAATGCTTGAAGTATAGAATGGCTATTGATTTCCTAGATTTGTATTGAAGAGAAGATAGTAATGGAAGAGAAGATAATTTTGTGGTTCCATTTTACAATTATTCTCTGGTTAAAGATTTGAAGTTAACTTTTAGACTGTGTAATCTGGAGACCTCTCAAATTCTCGAGCACAATCCAAAACGTTACATACAAAATATTTGTAACATTTGTGAGTTCTGAAGTATCCAATTTGATAGTTAAAATTAACTTCTTAATTGTATAATTTAAAATATATTTTAGAAATTTAAATGTATTAAGGGTCGCAAAATTTAGAAGTCAAATTGTATTCACAGATTGTGCAATTTAGAATATATTTAAAATTTCAAAATGTATTATGGACTGTACAATCTAAAACTCAAATTTATTTTTTAGATTGTATAATTTAGAAGTCATAAATTGGCATCCAAATTGCACAATATACATTATAATTTTTTTTAATTTATTTATAGATTATTACATACAAAATTTTATCAATAGATAAATTTAGCAATACTTTACAAATTTTACATATAGATCTATTTCAACAAATTTTATTTATGAAAAATTCTATAGATAGTTATATACGGATTTTAATCCGTTAAATTCGTACGTAATTATCTACGGATTTAATACAGATCCAAATTCCTATATAATTAATTATTTATGGATTTAAATTTATATATAATTATCTATGGATTTTACCGTAGATAATATTAATTTTAATTTTATTAAAATTATTATTATTATTATTATTGAAGATATCAATATTTTTAATATTATTACTAATAATAATAATAATAATAATAATAATTATTATTATTATTATTAAGATTATGTAATTAGTAATATTATATTTATTATATTTAATATTAGTCTTATTAATTTTATTATTAATATTATTACTATTATTATTAATATCATTAATAATAATAATAATATTACTATTATTATTATTATTAACATTATTTTTGATGTTATTATTATTATGATTATTAACATTATTAATATTACTAATATAATTATTAATATTGTTAATAATATTATCATCATTACTATTTTTAATATTAATATTAATTCTATTAAACATAATAATAATAATAATAGTTATAATAAGAATAATAATAATGAATATATGTTAAAAAGTTGATGTTAATGTAGTGACTATGACTATAATTTGTATATGCATAGGTGAAGGACTTGGACTCACAATTTGTGTATGATATTAACAAAAATGTTGATAAATAATAAAATAGTAATAATAAGTGATATTAAAAAGTATAAATAATAATTGTAATAATAAATAATATTAATAAAAATATTTGTAGATATCTACGGATTTAATCCGTTGGTAAAACTTGTATGTAATTATTTACGAAAAAATCTATTTGTAAAAATTCGTATGTAATATACGCAAGTAAATTACCTACATCCTGATTACGTATGAATTTTTGTCGATAGGTAATTTGTATGTAATTTTGAATTACCTACAAATTTTGTTCATTACATACGGACTTTTGTTGTAGGTAAATACAGTTTTTCTTGTAAAACAAATCTAAGTTTTGGATTGCACAATACGGAAGTCAAACTTGTGCAATTTTTTAAAGTTTTTTAAATTTTATTTTAAGTCCATACTTACTCGGTATAATTGTACAATAATATCAAGCATTACATTATTTTGTTATCACTTTTACCATTACTTTAGTAGTGATAGTGATATATATAAATGGAATCCAAATTATAGAATACAACATCATATAAGTTGTTTGGCATGAATGAGCTTGATATTGTGAAATTTGAGGCAATAGAAGATGAATTGGTTGGAGAATATTGCATTCAACCTTTTACAATAGATGAAGCAAGTAAAATTTTTTATTATTTGTGTGAAAAATATATAAGACATATGGTTATGTTATAATGTATTTGTGTATGTATTTTGTACATGGGATAACTTACTTGAATGAATGCATATGGTAACATTTAGACTTGGTTTTGTAATTGTCATTTTGAGGTTTGATACAATAAATGGACAATAGGGAAGAAAAACCTAAGTTATAAGAATGCATGAGTTATTTTGATTAGTTTAGTCATAGAAAGTGCTCTAATGGGATGGTCATGAGTTAGAATTTATTTAGAAAGCATGTGAACGAGATAGGTTGTTAATTTGGATTTCCATGACTTGTTTTGGAGAGGATGAAATTCTTGAAGAAAAAGACATTACTTGTTGATAAAAAATGATGAGTTAGAATTGTGTTTGAATGTGAAATAAGGTAAATGAAAGTGATTTTGCATGGTGAGGATTTGGTGTAGTAGTTTTGTATAACTATTTTTTGCCTATTTCACTCAAGTGAGAAGATTCTCGCTCAAGCGAATCTAGTGAAAATTTAGACTTACTCTCTTGGGTTTATTTTCGCTAAAGTAAGAGTATTCTCACCCAAGCTAAAATAGTACTAGAAACTGGAGTGCTTATGGGTTTATTTTTGCTCAAGCGAGAAAACTTTTACTCAAGCGAGGGAGATTCTCACCCAAGCTATTTTTTTTCTTTTTCTTTCTTTTCTTCTTTTCTCTATTTTGATTTCTTTATTCTTTTGTAATACAATTTGTGTATTTGATATAATAGATTGATTTATGATTGAGATTGAATAATATTGATGATTATGAAATTCTTGAGATATTTGAGATTGAGATTGAGAAGTGAATGAACGAGCCAGTAGAGATATATATGCATATGATATGATATTGTTAAGTGTTGATTGAAATGATCAAGATCAAGACATAGTGTTTTCAGGAAAGAGAATACTCGTGTCTAGGTAAATTAGAATGTGCATTGTCTAAGGACATAATCAATAATGATTGATATCCTGACTCTACTAGTAATAGGAATCAAATAAAACAATCATTACTAGGTGGTGAGAGTTGAAGGAGGTCTGAACTGGGTAACTACATCTTGAAACATAGCTGGTCAGAAAAGACTTAAGGGGACTAACCTTGCCATACAAGATTGATAATTCATTGGTTTGGGGACTGTGTGGATTCACAACTCAGAGTTGTATGACAAGTGCATATATTGTGATCTATTTAATGCACGAGTCTTCTGAAAGTATAATCGAATTTTTTTGGTATGTTAGAGTCTTATAGTTGTAATTGTGAATGAAATTGAGTGTAATGGATGATTTGGTATGTTTATATGTTGTTGAAGTATGTGATAAGATTATCTTAAAATTATTAGTTTACCCTTTTCTTGTTTGTGTTTGTTATTTTTATTTTATCTGTGACGAGGAGTAGATGGTATTGTAGTAAACCCAATGAAAGATATTTTGGGTTAAAAAATAATAAAAATTAAAAAATTATTTAAAAAAAAAACACACACATATATATATATATATATATATATATATATATTGAAGTACATTAACTATGAATGATGGTAAATTATGTTATGTTGTCATCTATTATTTGAAAGGTGATAGTATTATGTATACATTTAACATTTATATTAATCAAAGATAAAAATAAAAAGAAAAAATTTAAGTGGTAGAAAAATCTAAACTCTTTTTATCGTGTACACAAAAAGAAAAAATGTAAAAATAAACAGAATTTTAAACAAAATTGTATACAAAAGTCTAAATGAGACGAGAAGGTGCACCTCATTTACTATCTTTAATATGGAGTATCTTAATATAAACATGAGAATGTGTGAAGGTACACTCATTTACTATCTTTATATGGAGTATCTAAATACAAATATAAACATGAGAATGTGTAATCTAAATAATGTGAGATTCTTTACCTTCATATTACCCACTCTTCACATTATATGGACAAGATTTCGGGACAAAACCCCAATTGGCAAGTTCTCAACTCTTCAAAACGTGCCATGTTTCATGGAAATTAACTTTCTGCTAACTTTTGTTTCAGATAACACCTAGCTTAACCTATCTGGCACTAAAATCCCAGCACTCTTGCTTTGATCATTACTTAAATCAATACGCAGCTGCAATGTTGATCTGTTTTATAATGAATCCCATATATGTTATTATTGAGTGCAAAATATATAAATGATCTCTGAAAGAGGTGTTGCTATTACAATGTCACAAGTGTACCATCGTGTTCATGACTCAATTTTTTTACATGCATCATTTTCTCAAGGAAAATATAATTAATATTATATATATATATATATATATATATATATATATATATTTATTCAAGAAACACGAGCTCTTTCCTTTAATAAGAGAATCCCACTAGCTCCATGTACTTCATAAGCGACAATGAATATTATTATAACACAGAAAAAACAAAGACAACTCCATTCTTACCACTTTACATTTCACTTTCTCCACGATCATAAAAAGCACGTTATAGTATTATACACTACACCAGATATTTTTCAAGGCTTTTCAGAGGCCAAGTGATATGATTACGCAAAATAAAAAACTGTTCGATTCATTCAAACTCATATCCTGCAAGATTAGTTATGGGTGCACCAACAAATGGTTTTTCATTGTTATATCTTCGTATCTTTTTCTACACCAAAAGAAGAGCTATAAAGCCTATTTGTCACACACAGCACAAAAGAAAAAGCCTATCTGTCTGTTTATTGCCACATGTACTCTGTTTCTAGTAGACAACTTCATGTGTTAACCTTTGTTTATTCAGCGACTCATTAAATAAAAGTGGAAGAGGGTAAACAAAATGAGAAAGTTCAAATTTTTTGTCCCATTCAATGACACGTCTTCTTAGAACAAATAACTTTACTTGTTAGTTGTAGTTTTTTTATGCATATTGTCTTAAAGTTTTCTTCCAACAGAAAAGTAATATCTAAACTTAAGTTTGATCTAAGATTTCTTTTCCAAGAACTAAACTTAGAAGAATTATTTTGCCACTTTTTATATAATCAACTTACATTACACATTCATTGGTTGGATCTCATATGTGAAATTAATCTATAACATTTTCCGTGACGAGGAGGCAAGTAATTAATTAACTAATTATACTAATTTACACACTTACTTTGCTTATATTTTTTTTTCCTTTTCTTTTCATTACCAAAGAGTTTATTATATCTATATTTTTACTTTTATTTTTCCTATCCGTTCCCCTTTTATACCTAAAAATGAGGACACACTCAACAATTTCGTAGAAGTTAACAGCGTGGACAAGAAGGTTAAGTTTTATTTTCTTCGTGAAATGCCCAAAAGCCATTATAGTAGGAACTTTTAATATTAAATGTAGTGTACACTAATTGGTTTTAATCTAATTTTGACTGGGATCCACGTCAAAGGTTTTCTTCAATCCACTATTCTGGGTAATTTCATGAACGTAACCCTACATCGGTTATTATTTTGCGGAAATAATTTAGGTAAACCCACAGTACAGGTAATTGATTAGCAAGCTTAATAATTAATTAATATATTTTATTTTTTTAGAAAATGAAAATAATTAATTAATTAATTGGTAACATAATTATTAGAATAGAGTATGTTTTACTGATAATAATTTATTAAAAATTTAAAATAATCAATTAAATGTATTAAAATAAGTTTTTAAAATATTTTTGAGAACCTTATAAATTGACCTCTGATGCAATCTGAATTAAATTTTATCATTACAAAGTACAATCTAAAATGGTTATAGTAATATAAATGAGTTGTTTTTCATTGTTCCAAGAATATATCTAAGAACTTTCCAATAATTCTTTCAATTATTTTAAATTTCTCAAATTGTTTTGTTGCATTAATCCCAATTTTTTTTCCCGAGTTTTCGTTGTCTTGATGATTTTTCGAGAGTTATTTGTTATATTTCTCTTTGTGTGATCTAAGAGTAGAAAATATCCTCCTTGAGTATGTTTAGGAGTTTGAATGGGAAAAATAGTTAGAAGTGTAACTATTGAATTTGATCTCAAAAATAAAGTGGAATAGGGAGGGCCAGGATAGGTTGGTGTGGGCAGGGGATGACCAATATGAATATACAGTTAAATATGGCTATAGTGTTCTGAATAAGGAGGATCAAATACAGATTTTAAAGGATTCGTAGTTGTTATTATCATAAGAAAAAAGTTATTTAGAAACCAGTTTTAGCTACCGAATAAAATGATTATTAATTGTGACTAAAATAATCATCAAATTTGGTTTTGGTTGCTAAATAACTATAAAATAAAAGTAATGATTGAATTTAGTGACCAATTAAATCAAGATAATTGGTATCCAACATTAACTATCTAAGATTTTAGTCACTTATACTATTAGATTCTAAATTAATCTTTAATTAAGCTAGTGACTAATTTATCATTTTAGAGATCAATAAATTGGTTTTTAAAATCAATTTTTCTTGTAGTGTATGGAGCCTAAAGACAGGCCCATCAATGTTGGTGTGTGTTTGGAGGTTAATAACAGATAGGTTGCCAACCAAGGCTAACTTGGTCAAAAGGGGAATGCAGATGGGGAATGATAAGTGTCCATTGTGCCAAGAAGGTGTAGAAATTGTCCAACATCTCTTTAGCACTAGCACCTATAAGTGATGGGTACCTGCAGCGGAAACAATACAATGGACTACCAACCAAACAATATGGAAGCTCCCTGAATGCAGTCAATCAACCAAATAATATCCAATACGCAATCAAAAACAGCAGAGAAAACAACACC
>Ga0209489_104231_pt1 | contig 26685 bp, 11 predicted proteins | sample SiratrowhiteBW_FD_187527 | JGI IMG/M metagenome (GOLD analysis project Ga0209489, IMG submission 187527) | Root nodule microbial communities of legume samples collected from California, USA - Siratro white BW (SPAdes) (version 2) | ecosystem: Host-associated > Plants > Roots > Nodule | place... | reverse complement strand
CCTCATAAATTCTAACAATTTTAATATATAAATATGAAAGTGACCACACAAATGCTTAAAATCAAAGTCCTTATATTTCCTTGTTAGGAAGGATTATAGTTGTGTGTGTGTGTGTGTGTAGGTGTGCGTGTGAGTGCGTGCGTGCGTCCGTGCGTGCGTGCGTGCGTGCGTGTGTGTGTGTGTGTTTTCAACCCGTTAACCAATCTCTTAGTTAGTCCATTTCCAAAATTTGGAACCATAACAAACACATTCTCTCTTTTCTAAAACTCCACTCATTTCTCCACACTAAGAATCACCCATTTCGTTGGTTGTGGCTAGTTCTATCTCCACTTTTCTAAAATCCAAAGCAGGCTTTAGTTTATCAAAACAAAGAGGGAAACAAATAACATGGTCGAGTAACCTACCAGTTTAAATATACGTATTAATATATATATATATATATATATATAGTTTATAAATAAAATAAAATTTAAAAACATGTAACTGAAGAGAGAAAAAATAGAAAATATTAGCATCTTGCATATTCCTTCTATAAATTGATGTGGGGTTACAAATACCAATATATTGGCATCTGTAACTGCATATTGACATCCTTAACTGCATAATCAACCTTTCAGAAGAAAAGACAAGTTAAATTTTATAATTTTTTGTAAGTTTTAATATTATTTAATTTGACTAATTTCATTGATTTTGTGTTCTAAAATAAGTTTTACATTCATGTCACAAGTCAATAAAATGAAGGCAATGATAACTTTTTTTGTGCAAAATTATCTTGAAGAATTGTCTCGTGACTTTGCTTTTTAAGCATAACTGGCAGCATTTAAATCTTAATTAAATTAAATATTTTATATTGTAATTTGAATGATCCTAATTATAATTGTTTTTACATATTAGGTATTTGATAAAGGAAGTGATTATTAACATTAACAACCATAATTGAATAATGTTATTTTTATTTTTAATTATGTATAATTTTATGACTAAGAACAAATGATAAAGTATAATGCTTGGCTAATACCTTGAGGTTTACGTTATTTTCATGTTTACGAACCTTGAAGTTTCAAGTTTCCGAACTTTGTTGTAATAATTATTTTACCTTGAAATTGTATACTACATTTCATGAATGTTACATTCAATTTCAAATACCAATATTTTAAAATATTCACCTTTTATAAATTTTTAAATTTTGTCCTTATGTGCACTAAAAAGATACGTGCACTAAAAAGATACAAGCCATTTTAAAAAAACACAAGAAACGAAATTATTGGGGGTTTTGAAAATCGCTGGAAGTTACAGGATTCTCAAAACTGTTGGAAGTAACAGTGTTTTCAAAACTACTGGAAATAACAGAGGTTTTTGAAAAACCCAAACCTCCAATAAATAATTGTCATTCCAACAGTTAGTAAAAATCATCGGTAATCCGTTAATGATGCGGGGTTCTTCTACGGAAAAGTCAAATTGCGTGTAACGCACTTTACGGGGCTGAAAATTGTCAAAAACGTTAAAAATAACCCTAGTTAAAATAATTTTTATTGTAGTGTTTAATTAATTAGAGAATAATTATAATATCATTAACTTATTTATATTATATATTAAGTTTTGTAACCATTATGAAAACATTAATGATAATTAATCATATTTTATTTGATAGAATATACTAATAAGAAATTTATTATATTAGTTAATTAAGATAAAATATTATATTATATAACTTATTTATATTATATATTAAGTTTTGTAACCATTATGAAAACATTAATGATAAATAATCATATTTTAAGTTTTGTAACCATTATGAAAACATTAATGATAATTAATCATATTTTATTTGATAGAATATACTAATAAGAAATTTATTATATTAGTTAATTAAGATAAAATATTATATTATATAACTTATTTATATTATATATTAAGTTTTGTAACCATTATGAAAACATTAATGATAAATAATCATATTTTAAGTTTTGTAACCATTATGAAAACATTAATGATAATTAATCATATTTTATTTGATAGAATATACTAATAAAAAATTTATTATGTTAGTTAATTAAGATAAAATATTATATTATATTTATTAATCTACTCACAAGAATTGAGAAATAAAAAATAATTTGATATTTTTAATAACGATTATAAGATTTGGAAGGAAAGAGTTATTATTCATTTCAGTTGGAGTTTGATGGATATTATGTTACCAAGAGGGAATAACATTTTACTATTTGTGAGACAAACACTTAATAATTATTTATTTTTACCACTTTTCGATTGCATAATTGTAACAATAAAGATAAATTAGTTGGTAATTATTAGGGTTTTACACCGTTTTTGTGTAATTGGGTCAAGTAGGTTTCAGTTAAAAGTTTGTTATTACTTTTAGAATTTTAACATATTTGAGTGTGTTTCACATTTTGTCCATAACTTTTGCCAGACAACTTGGATTTACTTAATTCTTGTTTTGTTTTGCATATAACTTAAAGATCTACAAATGTTATTCAAGGGCTGAGATCAATTTCAAACTGGAAAGTGGTTAAAATTGGACTTGAAGTCGGTATACAAAGACTGGACAACAAAGAGGCCAAATATTTTGAGGAGATTTTCTTTATGGAAAGCTATTTAGTCATTTCATGTTTTAGGTTAAATTTGTAATAAATAAAGCTCTCTTGGTAGAGCTAAGGGACATCACATCACAATACACTGTAGATAATTAAATACAACTTTTATTTTTCTCCTTTCTTTCTCTTCTTTCTTAGCTGCCTTTGTTTTGTTGTGAAGTGAATGTGAAAAAACTTTATTTAGGCCTTAGATAAACTACGAGAGTTGTTTTTAAGGGTAGATGTGTACCTTGAAGTTATTGTTAGTGATAGGAACCTTTCTTTGATGAATGCAATTAGGCTTGTTTTTTCATAAGCTTGTAACTTACGATGTCGGTTCCACATAAATTAGAATGTCAAAGTTAAGCGTAAAATATTATTTCATCCAATGGAGGCTTGGGAGGTTGTTATGGAAGCATGGGAAAGTGTGATTGATTGTTCTAATTGTGACCCATTTGTCGGGTGTGTTGAACGATTTGAATGTGTTTGTTAGCCATGGTCTTTATTTCTTGAGTATATGCAAAAGACATGGGTTAGGCCCCACAAGGAATAGTTTGTGAAGACATGGACATATAGGGTGATGCATTTGGGGAATACGACATCACATAGGTATGAGAGTATATTTTGTGTTTGTTTATATTTTATTCAGAGTTGTAACACTTGGAGACATTTTGTGTTAGTTATGCAGGGTTGAACAAGCTCATGAAATAAATTTTACAAAGTAGCATGAGAGATTTGTGTACATGTTGGGACACAATGAACGATGTGTTTATCCTTCAACATAATGAAATTAAGGCCTCTTTTAATATGAGTCTACATGTTGTTGGTCATATTTTCAATGTCACGTTATATAAACGTTTAGTGGGTGTGGTCAACAAGTATGCATTGGTGCATAGTGCAGAAGAGTTTGATAGGGTGAAACATGTTGGCTTTGATAAGGAATGGTGCGGGTGTGTACTTAGACGTACTCATGGTTTACCATGTGTGTGTGAACTAGCAAGATATGCTTTTGGTATCATACCACTAAATGAAATGCATGTGATGTGGATTAGACTTAGTTTCTCAGTATATCATGAAGTGAATCATCATTTGAGTTGTCCATTCAATAGGAATTTGATGTCATTTTAGATTGCTTTAAAAAGGTTGACATTGGAGGTAAAGTGACCATTAAGAGCAAGCTTCGAGAAATTTCATACCCTAATATGACATCAATATGTCCACCGCTAGATAAAGTGAAAGCTAAAAAGTTTAAAAAAAGTCAGCAAAATTGGTTTGAGAGGTCAACAAAGTGTAACCCTTAATACTTTGAACATGTAAATAAAACTCATTCCATTGATGATAGTTGCTCTTCATAGAAGGTTTTAAGAGTTAAGGTAAAAACACAGTTGCCTATACCCGCTAAAGTAATTCCCATGCTTGATCAATTTCATCCTATTTGTCATCAATACATAGTAGATGTTATTAATGTTAAGGCTGATGGACATTGTGGTTATTAATCTATTGTTGCATTGTTGGGGATGGGGGAAGAGTCATAATCACTCATTAGAATGGATTTGTTTAAAGAGATATATCAATGGCCTGATCAATATGCAAGTATCTTAGGTGGCTATGAACAACTTGAGCAACTCACAAGGTTATTATTGGTTGATGGGACGACGATTGTAAGTTCTTTTTATTTTCCATATTTAACATTTTTTTTACATATATACCATTTTTTATTTGTACATATGTAACATTTTTTTTCTACAGGATGGTGTTGACAAGTGGATGATGATACCATATATGGGCTACATCATTGCTAGTTGATATAATGTTATCTTAGTTTGCTTGTCGTTAAAGCAAAATATAACCATTTCCCACTACGAAGTAAACCTTTGACTGAACGTAGTCTACATCGACTAATATACGTATGACATGTCCATGGGTCACATTTTGTACATGTACATTAACTTACAAAGTTTGGACATTTCATTGTGGAAATTTCAAAATAATACAAATTGGAAATTTCATTTGCAGGTTAAATTGCTTGATGGATGTCCTTTACCAAACATAGACATTATGTGATCCATGCATAATATTACAGAGGCAAAGTTATGGTCATCATATATGTAGACAGAATGTAAACATTTGTGTAGAATACAACATATGTTAACCTTGTAGATGATTGATTGGTTTAGAATGAATTTGTAGCCATGAAACTTTATTGTTATTCCTTTATTTAGAATGACCATGTACTTATGCATTAATTTAGAGTGGCCCTGTTAATGGCAAATATATAATAACCAAATAAAAAATATTCAAAATAGTCAATACATATAAAATAAAATACATCATCAATAAATTTGAAATAAGATACTATCTGCCTAAGGATACCTTGCATACATTGAAATAATTAATGAGAATAAATACATAAATTATAATAAAACAAAAAATTATAATAAAAAAGTTATCGGATAAACATGTTGTTGTTGTGATAGGGGGTTGGCTCTCCTTAATCTCCCTTACGAGGACGACAACGAGGTACTACATGTGGACGATCTTCCTCAGAATGTCGAATAATGTAGGACTGTAGGATTCGGTATGTATAAATTATTAAAATGTATATCGGATTGCAGGATTCGATATGTATAAATTGTTAAAATGCATACCGGATTGTATAATCCGATATTCAATTTGAAAATTTATATATACTGGATACTACAATCCAATATGTATAAATTTATGAAATGTATACCGAATTGTACAATTATTATTTCTTATTTTAATAGTTATTACGTAAAAAGTAAAATTTGTATATTATTATAACATTTTAACAGTAAATTTTATTTTTTCAATACAAAATCATTTTACATTCTTCACTTCACATTAAATAATATTTTTAATAGTACTTTAAAAAACACTTCAATACTATTGATACAATATTTTAAAATTCACAATTATAAAAACAAATTTTATTGTATATAGTGAAACAATAATAAACACATTATTATTTGACTATCAACACTTTCATAACCATCCAAACTTTTCTTTTGTTCATGACACAAATCAACAATTTGCAAAATAAGTTAAAAATCTAACCATCATCATTATTTCGTAATCAATTCCTCATTTAGTGTAAGTTGAATCCAGTGCGCCCATTACCCTACATATGATCTATACCATTGCTTTAAGAACACATACATACCATGCTTATATGCTTCTAAATTAATTATGAAATATAAATTAAACCATTTACGAAATTAAAATCATTGCATGGAATCCACCATTCACCTTAAATAAAACAAACCACCTTTCTGTTTGCAATATTCATCTTCATATGGGGCAATTTCTAATCATAAATAATAATTATTATTTCAATTTTTATCTCGATATGTTTGCAAATGGTCAAATCACATAAAATGAGAAAAATGTCCACTTTTAATGTGCTTATACTAAATTGTTTAGGATCACATACAATTGTACCTTCATTAATATGAAGGAAAGAGTATGCACTATCTTTCGATGACACAATATTCAAGAAGTTCTATTACCATCAACCTAAAGTCACATATGACGACCTAATTAAATATGATATGTTGGGAAAATTCGAGGGACATGTTTGGTTGAAACCTCCATCAGGAAGACTTTCGATACAGGGTCAAACTATACTTGCCCAAGCCGCAAACCATCGACTCTGATACCACTTGTTGGGAGAATCCAAGGGGAAAATCTTGGGGAGATCTCACAAGAATGAGAACTGAGTCAAACCATATATAAGGAAATGACACCACCTTCAACCCAAAATCTTAAGACATTAGGTTTTTGGATCTTCTTTCATATATATTGCTTAACTTTCTCATTTCTACCCAATGTGGGACTTAGATTCACACTTGAATACCCAACAATCTCCCCCTCAAGTGAGAGTCTCTCCTCTACATTGATACACTCCCCCTCGCGCAGAAACATTCTCAACCCCGAGTACATTACTCATGACCTCTCACTTGTACCGCCATTCACACACTTATACGGGACACGTTTGCCTGAAACCTCCATCAGGAAGACTTTCGATACAGGGTCAAACTGTACTCGCCCAATCCGCAAACCAATGGCTCTGATACCACTTGTTGGGAGAATCCAAGGGGAAAACCTTGGGGAGATTTCACAAGAATGATAATTGAGCCAAAGCATATATAAGGAAATGACACCACATTCAACCCAAAGCCTTAAGGCATTAGGTTTGTGGGTTTTCTTTCTTATATATTGTTCAACTTTCTCATTCCTACCCAATGTGGAACTTAGAGTCACACTTGAATACCTAACAATCTCCCCCTCAAGTGAGAGTCTCTCCTCCACATTGATACACTTCCCATCGAGCGGAAGCATTCTCAAACCCGAGTACATTACTCATGACCCCTCACTTGTACCGTCGTTCACACACTTATACGAGACACACGTGCCTGAAATTTCCATCAGAAAGACTTTCGATACAGGGTTACCCAAGCCGCAAACCATCGGCTCTGATACCACTTGCTGGGAGAATCCGAGGGGGAAACATTGGGGAGATCTCAAACAATGAGACATGAGCCGACATATAAGGGAATGACACCACCTTTAACCCAAAACCTTAAGACATTAGGTTTGTGGGTCTTCTTTCTTATATGTTGCTCAACTTTCTCATTCCTACCCGATGTGGGACTTAGATTCACACTTGAATACCTAACAATCACCCCCTCAAGTGAGGGTCCCTCCTCCACATTGAAACACTCCCCCTCGAGCGGAAGCATTCTCAAACCCGAGTACATTATTCATGACCCCTCACTTGTACCGCCGTTCACACACTTATACGGGACACGCTTGCCTGAAATCACCATCAGGAAGACTTTTGATACAGGATCAAAACTGTACTCGCCCAAGCCACAAACCAACGACTCTGATACCACTTGTTTGGGAGAATCCGAGGGGGGAAACACCGGGGAGATCTCACAAGAATGAAAACTGAGCCAACATATAAGGGAATGACACCACCTTCAACCCAAAACCTTAAGGCATTGGGTTTGTGGGTCTTCTTTCATATATATTGCTCTACTTTCTCATTCCTACCCAATGTGGGACTTAGACTCACACTTGAATACCTAACAATCTCTTCCTCAAGTGAGGGTCCCTCCTCCACATTGAAACACTCCCCCTCGAGCGGAAGCATTCTCAAACTCGAGTACATTATTCATGACCCCTCACTTGTACCGCTGTTCACACATTTATACGGGATACGCTTGCCTGAAATCACCATCAGGAAGACTTTTGATACAGGGTCAAACTGTACTCGCCCAAGCCACAAACCAACGACTCTGATACCACTTGTTTGGGAGAATCCGAGGGGGTAAACACCGGGGAGATCTCACAAGAATGAGAACTGAGCCAACATATAAGGGAATGACACCACCTTCAACCAAAAACCTTAAGGCATTGGGTTTGTGGGTCTTCTTTCATATATATTGCTAAACTTTCTCATTCCTACCCAATGTGGGACTTAGACTCACACTTGAATACCTAACAATCTACCCCTCAAGTGGAGGTCCCTCCTCCACATTGAAACACTCCCCCTCGAGCGGAAACATTCGCAAACCCGAGTACATTATTCATGACCGCTCACTTGTACCGCCGTTCACACACTTATACGGGACACGCTTGCCTGAAATCACCATCAGGAAGACTTTCGATACATGGTCAAACTGTACTCGTCCAAGCCACAAACCAACGACTTTGATACCACTTGTTTGGGAGAATTCGAGGGGGGAAACACCGAGGAGATCTCACAAGAATGAGAACTAAGCCAACATATAAGGGAATGACACAACCTTCAACCAAAAACCTTAAGGCATTGGGTTTGTGGGTCTTCTTTCATATATATTGCTCTACTTTCTCATTCCTACGCAATGTGGGACTTATACTCACACTTGAATACCTAACAATCTCCCCCTCAAGTAAGAGTCCCTCCTCCACATTGATATACCCCCCTCGAGCGGAAACAATCTCAAACCTGAGTACATTACTCACGACCCCTCACTTGTATCACCGTTTACACACTTATACGGGACACGCTTGCCTAAAACCTCCATCAGGAAGACTTTCGATACAGGGTCAAACTGTATTCACCAAAGCCGCAAACCAACGACTCTGATACCACTTGTTGGGAGAATCCGAGGGGAAAACCTTGGGGAGATCTCACAAGAATGAGAATTGAGCCAAACCATATAAACGAATGACACCACCTTCAACCCAAAACCTTAGGCATTGGGTTTATGGGTCTTCTTTCTTATATTTTGCTCAACTTTCTCATTCCTACCCAATGTGGAACTTAGACTCACAGTTGAATACCTAACTTGATACTATTGAGATACTAATTGATGTGCATGTTAGGCAAATGATTTCTTACAAGTCCCAATTTCATTTGAATATTGTGATTGAATTATATGCTAAATACAAAGATTTATGGAATCAATTATAATGCTTATAAATCCGCTTAATGCAAGTTTTCTCACAAATCCTAACTCTAACACTTTTCCTGAAGTAATATTTCACTTCAAAGGACTTATCCAACAAGTCATTACTATAAAAAGCATAAATGATTATCACATTACTTACAAAACGTTATGCCTTAAATAATGACTATCCAATAAAATTGGTCTTTCGATAAGCTATTTCATAAGATTTCCAAAGTATTAGACTATATGGACTGTAAATAAGTGAAAAAAAAATTAAGTACTGAGTTGTTAATAAAAAAATCCTCTTTGACTTAGTGCAAATAAAAAATAATGTTGAAGTGATACAAATGATCACAAATGATCAAGCATTAAATAAAAAGTTATGTTCTTTATCCAAGCAAGCAATGTAAAGAATCATATAACAACATTGAATTACTTGTTAAAATCAAAGACTTACCTAAATCAACACCTAATAAATTTTTTTGTGACTTATTAAATAATAATTACATCAACATGAGATAAGAAGATTCACATTTCACTAAACATTCATATTTTCATTTAAATTATGCTTTTATTCTTCAATTTCATTTACTTTTCTTTCAATTTCATTTACTTTTCTTTCAAATAAGTAAAATTTCAATTATGTTTATGTAAATATCTAAATCTCTCTACATTTAAATATTGTATCATTAAATACTATTTATATATTTAAAATATTTTTTCCAAATATTACTAATTAAATTTATTATATTTTAGTAAATCCATAAAAGTTTATATTTTAAATAAACTTTATTTCTTAAATGTAAAATTTATAGCTATTTTGTTTATTTTCTCCAACTTTTATCAACAAAACTTATAAAATAAAATGATTTTTAATGATTACTTAAATAATAATTAATGATATATGAAAATATTATTTTAAATTTTTAAAAATTTATATTTTTAATTTATTAATTTTTTATATCAATCAATAATAATAACACAATATATGTTATAAATTAAATTATATAACACTAATTAATATTTATCTATTTTAACTATTTTATTTTATATATATATATATTATTTAATTCATTATTTAACAACTCAAAAACAAAACCATATTAAACTTTTTATTGTTTATTTCAAATTTTACTAATTATTTTTTTTATTTTCTGAAAAATGTAAGAAACTTAAACATAATTCAGTTTCTTGACAGACAAATTCCAACCAGTTTTCAACTAAGTGGGAGACACTGACACTGTTGAAGGCCACAATTCAATTATCTTTAACCAAATTCTGAGCATGAATAATAATTGTATCTATTTGAATAGATGAAACTTGGAGGTTATTTGTGTAATTTTGTAAAGTATGTTTATAACATAAAACATGTCTAGTAACAGCAGTTCTGTTTTTCCTTAAAGTTTCACAATCTCGTCAATTTTGTATAAAAAAAGTAATTTTTTTTAGTAGTATCCTCTAATGTATAAAATCCAAGCTTTGTCTAAAATAGAAACACTTGGCCATTATTATCAACATTCAAATGGAGACAGTTGTTGATAACACAGTGAGTTTATGTAACATGTGGTTTTATAGTATAACAATTATTAATGCCACATTTATAAATTCTCTGTAGTTTGTAATGGCTAGAAAAGTTTATTTAAAACACTTTGTAACAACACTACATGTACATGCCAATCACATTCAACAATGACTACTACTTCACTTCAATGAGTCATGCCTTCAACCACCCATTTCAATAATTTGTCTACATTGTTTCTTTCCCTTTTCTTCTAAGTTCCCTAAATTCCAAAGTTGTTTCATTTTTTTGTTTTCCATTTACAGATCTGTTTTATAATTGCTTTATTTACAAGTTTTACAAGCATCTCTATCTATCACTTTTAAAAAATATTCTTATGTGTGTTTTGTTGAGTTATGGTTCATAAATAATTCTTTTAAATTGATTTCTTTACCATTCATTAGCCATTTTCATTCTTGCTTTTATTGATCTTTATAGGCTAGTTTATTTAGATTACTTTACTGGTCTGCTTCCTTTCACTTCAACCATTCTGCTTTTAAAATCTCATTAGTCCCTTTAAAAATTCCCTTTATTTTATTTTCAAATTAACTCTTTCAAGTTCAATCTTTTATTAGTCATATAACATGTGTTTTGTTGTATTTTCCTCTGTTAGTTCAATCACCCAAACTTTTTTATCAATATCATTGGAATTTCTGGTTACAAAGTGAAAATTGATCATTCATATTTGTTTGTATGTAAAAATATTGGTCAAAATAAACAATTAATATTTAAAATCCATATACACAATCAATTGAAAGTTATACGTTATTAGCTTACCAAAACAAAAAGAATATTCTATTTTTATTGTTACATTATCCTATGTAAAATCCCATGTGAACTAAAATAGAAATTTATTCTTAAAATAATATTCGTTGTCAACGCATGTATTACATAATTTCTTCTTTTTGAAATGAGTTTTCATTTAATGACGTGACAATAGATTAAAAAAGAACACGCAAAGTTTAATAGATAAATTTTCTGTTAAATATTTATAAAGGAAAAACATATATTTTTTTTATATAAAGTTAAAAATAATTTTTTAAGAAAATTAGATGTAAACTTCTACAAATTAACTTTAGTTTATAGAATACTTTATTTAATTTTTTTATATTAAAGTACAATGGCATATCTAGCGTATAAAAAAAAACCTCATAAAATGTTTAACATTCATCTTTGTTCAATTAAAAAACACACATAAAATAACCCAAAAAAAACATCTTATAAACTACTTAATAGTTCTCTATAGTAAAATCTTGTGATTTTGTTATTCTCTTGTTAGATGTATTTAATAAAGAAGGAAATGGAGCATATGAAATACAGTTTCATGACTTAGATGGCTAGAAATTTAGAGGGTTGATAATTAAATGAGATATTACTGTAAAAATTATTTTCCAATGAATGGAAGAGATAGCACAATGCCTCGTAATTTTTAGGTTTTAAATATTTAAAAGTTGAATTATTATTTTATGAATAAATTTTATTGAATAAACCACATTAAAGATAACATAATAAAATGATGTATATACAGATATGTTCCATTTAGATCATATTTATGCCTACTTTTTATATATACAAATAAGAGAGTTACATATTTATATCATATTTAATTCTAAAGATTTAGATCAAATTATCATTAATTTTATATGATGGCTCAAATCAATCCAGATTAAGGGCTACCTATCATGAACAATTAATGAAAGAAAAAGTATTTGACAACATAAAAGAATATCAAATTTAATAAAATTAAAGATTAAGATTTGATGTAAGTAAAGGGATTCTAACCCTATATATACATATCATCTTACTCACACAATATTTAAAAGAGTTAATCTTTATTTTTCATTTTTTTCTCTTAATCTAATGTTTAAATATTATTTATTGATTCATTAAATTGAGAAAAATAAACTAGAATAAGAAATAACATAAATTTTGCTTGAATAAACTTTTTTTCTAAAAACTTTTATGAGAAAAATAAGAAATAAATGGAATAAATTTTCTAAAGTTATAATTACCTTAAATTGTAAAAAATATCTTATATTTATTTAATTTTTTAACTTATATATAAGTTAATTTTAATTTATGGAAAAACTAGTTTTATTTTTTTATTATTTTCTTCTAAAAATCCTTATAAATAAGTTATCAAACTTACTTGAAATCTTTCTTTTTCTATCTATCTATTCACTTCATTTTTCATATATTTTTATTTTTGTAGCCATAATTGAAACAAAAGATTAGAACAGTTACAAAACTTAAATTTCAAAGTTTACACTTAAATGTCCTATGACTCATTTGTTGGTAAATGTACATCTTTAATATTGACCAGTGATATTTTATATTTAATTCACTTTACTTTAATTTAATTTATTCTTTCTAATTAAATAAAGGAAAAAAATGAATTATTTTAGGTTTGCATTTTTTTTCAACCTTTTTCTTATGCATTGGAAGACATGAAAAGAAAGTTGTGTAGCTTACACACATGAAGTATATCAGAATCCTTTTAATGATTTTTCTCTCTCTCATGTAATCACTAAAATATTAATTAATGTAAAATTTATTTGTTAGAGTTTATATAGAATTAAATAAATTAATTTTAAAAAAGAAACCAGTTTACAGAATGAGTTCCTTTTGAATTACTAATATAAAAATGATTATTATATTTTCAACAAGAAGGATATAGAAACAAAATCCAATACATCATACATTAGTAATTATACATATTTTATTTTTTAATTTCTATCTTTTACCATAATATTTTCGTATTAAATAGTATCACACAAGTGTTAAGTATAGTTAGGTATAATTCACATGCTCTCATTTGTCAATAAAATATTTTTTTTCAAAGTTTTCTTATAAAGTAAAATAATTATATCATATATTTTTTTATATTATTCTTCAATAAAACATTTTGAAATATAATAGCATATCCAATTTACTTTTAATAAACTAAAAGTTAATTTATATACAAATTAAAAGTATAAAATTATAGATTCTTTTAAATTATCTCACAAACTAATTTTAATTCATATAAAAAAACTGATTTCAAATTTTTTTCTCATCTTTCTTTCTTGAAACGAATTCACCAACGAACTCACCTACAAATGTCTTAAGGTTATGAAAATATTAAAAACATTTTTTTAAAAATAAATATATTATAAGTTTTATTTTATTTAATAAAACTTTCATTTTTTTATTTTGTTAAGTGTTTGATATCACTATCATTATATCAAGAAAATGTCAAAACCAAACTTAAAAAACCAATACTACCCTTTTGCATTGAAAAAAATCAAAAGATTATTCTATCAAAAGATATTACATTATTAGCCACGGCTCTTATGATTAACCCCCTAATTATGTTTAATGCATTAACAACAATGTGAAAGATAAGTGTTTCATTAATTGATGTACGGAATAACAAATCCGTGGCTTTGGTTTAGGAGTAGTATCCTGGCCGATGCATGAGACGCGTGGCGACATGTGTGACTGAATGGGGCAGTTGTGGAAAATTAATGAAAAAAAAAAAAAAAACAAAAAAATTGAGTCACGCTGTCCAATATTTTCTTTGATGCATTCATCATCACCGTCAAGACAAGTTGGGACGTTCTTCTCTGCTGCAAGGGTCTAAAAAGTCAGTGCAGTGAAAACGGACGATCCGAAGAATATTACCCTCTCACATATCTCTATAACATTAATCGTCAGTAAGATAAACCTCTATCACCAATTTCTCTCTGTTTCTTTTCTGGGGTTTTAAGGTTGTTTCTCTTTTGTTGTTGTTGTTGTTGTGTCTCAATCTCCAGGATCAGTTTGATCTTATGTCAATGAAGAATTTTTAGACAAAACCCAGGTTTGTTTTCGTTAGGAATAAGGTTTTCTCGTTCTGGGTCTTTTCCCTTTTTAAGGTTTTACTGCTGGTTGATACAGATTCACGAAAAAACCTTAAAGCCAAGAAAAAAGACAACGACTTTCATCTCTACCCAAGTGATTATGGCGGTTGCTGAGAATGTTGGGGCGAAAATCGGTTCTTCGAGTCAGAGTTTGGACAGCGGTGTAGTGTCTGCGGATTCGAGTGAGGTCGAGAAATCGAAAACCAGAAGCGATCAGAATCTGAACAACGGTGTGTTCACCCATCAACAGCATACAGAGAGAGTTCCCAGCTCTATGACAGTCCCTAACGGAAATTACAGCTACAAGACTCAGATGCACGCAAATGGGATGAACAACGATGGGTATGGGATGAATGGGGTCATGAGTGGGGAGGATGGGGGTGAGAGTTTCAAGCGTGATATGAGGGATTTGGAAGAGCTCTTGTCAAAGCTGAATCCTATGGCTGAGGAATTTGTGCCCCCGTCACTAACCAATACTCATGGTTTTTTAGCTGGACCTAATGCTGGGTTTGGTTACACTAACAATTTTATGCTGCCTAATAACTACGCCAGCACTAATGGACAAACTAACAATAGAAGGGTATGAGTAAATTGTTTTTGATTTCTATTAGATTATGTTCTTTTCCTCCTAATACTAGGTCACTAGCATGAATGTTTTACTTTTTTTCTTGATACTATAATATGTGTTACAGAGGAAGAATGGCTATAATCCTGGGAAGCGAAGAGTCAATCATAAAATGGATATGGAGAAAAGAGAAGAGATGATTCGGAGGACCGTTTATGTGTCCGACATTGATCAACTGGTATAAATTTTAGCTCTGTTGTTGATTCTCTTGTTTCAGTTAGCTTGCAATGTTTGCCACGTCTATTAGTGCCAATCATTATTGTTTAGCTTTTTGTGGATTCTCTTGTTTCAGCTATTTTGCAACGTGTGTGTTAGTGCCAATTACTATTGTTTAGCTGTTTTGTGGATTCTCTTGTTTCAGCTAGCTTGCAATGTTTGCAAGGTGTATTCGTGTGAACCAGTGTTGTTTAGAGGTGTTGTGGATTGGTTGCAATGTTTGCCACGCGTATTCATGCTAATGATTGTTGTCTAACTGCGTTGTGGATTCTCTTGTTTCAACTAGCTTGCAATGTTTGCCACATGTATTCGTGCAATTGATTGTTTTTCTCTGTTGGAATACACGCAATTGATTGTGTTTTTGTTGGTATCTAGGTTACTGAAGAGCAGCTGGCTGCTCTTTTTCTCAACTGTGGCCAGGTAGCATGGTTACAATTTGTTTACGACACGTGTTTTCTTCGTAATTATGGTGTTTTCTTCGTAATTATGGCGGATCGTATTTACTAAATTTATACCTTGTTACTGGTTATAGGTTGTTGATTGCCGCGTTTGTGGAGATCCTAATTCTATTCTTCGGTTCGCCTTCATTGAGTTTACGGATGAAGGTAAAAATTTGTTGCCAGTGTATGTTGCTCGTAAGCTGTGATTGTTATTGATGTTTCACTGTATAACGTTGCTATGCGCATAGATGGAGCAAGGGCTGCCTTGAGCTTGTCTGGTACCATGCTTGGATATTATCCGCTGAGAGTGCTGCCTTCGAAAACTGCCATCGCACCTGTGAATCCAACATTTTTGCCTAGGGTAATATTTTTCTGTTCATGATGCCTATTACACATATTAGAAGATGATTGGCCATAGTGAAGTAACATTGATTGTTACCTTTCTAATGTTGCTGTATTTTTCAGTCCGAAGATGAAAGGGAAATGTGCTCAAGAACAATTTATTGCACAAATATCGACAAGAAGGTACTTTTAGGATTTCACACATTTGTAGAATCTGGCTTGAAGGAACTACTTCGTCTTCTCTCACATCTTTTGCTGCACTTGATTCCTAAAAAAAATTGTTGTTTCTGCAGCTTACTCAAGCAGATGTCAAACACTTCTTTGAATCTATATGTGGAGAGGTTTGTAGCTTTTAATGGAACTAGGATTATAGTATTCTTTTTATGGTTGACTTTAAGCGCTACCTGAGAAATGTTCCATTATTTTGGTGTATTCGTTTAGGTTGAATACCGTTTGTTGTTGGTTAATGAGTATGTTGTAAAATATTTTGTAATATTTTGATTTATTCATCTAGGTTCAACGCTTGAGGCTTCTTGGGGATTACCATCATTCAACTCGAATTGCATTTGTTGAGTTTGCACTGGTAATTGCTTGCTAACATTTCAAATGTCTTGTTTTCTTGAGTGAACTCTGGTTTACTTAGCTATTTTGTGCATATTGGAGTGCTACTCTCCTATTCCCGCCCCTTCCCCAAAAAGGAATCCATTATATTTGTACTGCATGTGGGTACACCTCTGTCGATAATTGTTATTCATATTTTCATATTTATAGTAGCTGCACATTGGCTGCTGAAATAGCTCCAAAACAGTCTTTTTGAAGAAAAGAATCAAGAGAAATGTGTGTAAAGGGAGTCATGAAGATCTTTCTACTTTGTTTAGTATTGTCAGTAAGCTATTTCTTTAATTTTAGGAGAATCACTCAAACATTTTTTTAAATGCTGGGTAATTTAGTAAAACATTACCATTTATTGGTGTAAAACGAGAAACTTAAACCAAAAAGTCTCTCTTTTAATTTCATATGCTTGTATTATTTTAACAACAAAAACTGTAGATAAAATTTTTGGATTGATTTCATCTTGGTTTTCATTTACCTCCTTTTCATCCACATATTACAGCCATGGGTAGAAACTATCACAGTTCCGTAAGTATGTCTCTCATCAACTTATTTGATGGAGATTTGGTCTCTTCTCAGTCTTCTCACGCAATTTCCACTAATTTCAAGTGATCATAGTGGTCATGTTTCTCTTTTTTGCATAAAAGAGGAATGATGCCTTGGGTTGGTTCTGTATTCATAACAAGGTTGTCCAGATCGTGATTTTACTCCAAACATGGTTTTTGTATTACGACCAGCTGCCTCAATGACACTCACTGATTTGCATCAGTGAGATTGGGGTTAGATTGCAAAGCAACATTGTAGAAGCGGTGAAATTGGCAATCCTATCGAGTGCTTGATTTGGCATCTGCTACTATATATGCAAATAAAGGATGCAAATCTCAGAAGCTATATAAAGCTGCTTCTACGTTAAATTAGATTGTGATATATTGTGGTTTTTTGTGGACATAAAACCAAACACATTTAATGTTGTAGCGAGCTGCCATTTTGGTGGTGGACCAAAACCAATCTGGAGCGGGAAAAAAAAGAAAAAACTATATCCATCTGAACACCAATTTCTTGTTTGATGTCATCTCTCAGTGTGTTCTGTGGTTGATTTGTTCTTGGTGATGATGGGATGATGGCTGCTGGCAATGTGGTGGTTGGAATTTGTTTGTGTATTATCACAGTGAAGTTTACCAATCATCTCCTTCAAAGTTCAAACTTGGTTGTCCCAGTCTGCTGGGTGTGGCCCATACTAGTTTTTTTTCTACATTTTGCCAAATAATATCTCCCCTTTTAACTAGTTTCTGATTGCTTGCTGATTGTGTCAAACAACGTCATACTGGTTTGGCTAATAGTTAACTGTAGGAGTTGTAGAAAACGTGTCCTTTTCTTAAGAATAGTAAACTTATGTTATTTTGTAATGTATAAGACTATAGATAAATAAAATTTTCATTTATATTAGAGCTATAATTTTTTAACTTCACTTGTGGGTTTCAACCGACTTGTGTATTTTTAATTAAAATTTAATTAAATGTTAGTGACGAACTAATGATTTTTAAAATTATTTTTCTTACCTGTTATTTTATGTGTTACTAATGATTTTTAAGATTATTTTTCTTATCTGTGATTTTATATGTGTATATGTTTTTTACCATAAATGTGCATAATAGGTAGGATCTTATGATCTGTGTTATAATCACATTTTTGGTGTTTCTCCTGATTCTAGATAGGATCTTAGTGTTGCCAACTTTGGTTTGAAGTGAAGCTACACTGTGATGCCGATACAATGAAAAGGAGAGAGAAGAGTTAGAAGACAATTTGAATTGATTTTTTTATGACGAACTAAATATTAAATTACAACAAAGGAATTGGCTTTTTGTCTACAGAAAACAGTATAGGTTGCATATTTCAAGTTGGAGGATGTTGGCAGCTCTCTTTTAATGTTACTTTGTTTTATCCAACATTTTGTTTTCGCTATCCTATAAGCGTTGCCTTTTTAGCATAGAACTTGTTTATTTTCTTTGTTTATATTTTTTAAAAGGAAAAAAAAAAACTGTATCAGGAATCACCCTAATCCATGAAATAGTTTTTGAAATAAATAGTGTGGTCAAAATAGGTTATAATAATGAATTTTTTTTTTTCATATTAATAGAAATGGTTGATTGAATTTCAGTGGGACTAGTATAGCTAGTTTTCGCTCCAATTTTTTGGACTATTGTCAGAAGGCTTTAGGTGGCTCCCCATTATATTAGAAGATCGCTGCGCTACTTTTTTTCATCCATGGACTGTATATGAGAGAATGATATTCGTCTCTATTCACCTCTATTCATCCATTGAGTCTTAGGATTAGTATAATATGGGACTGACAAAGTTCATTAGTTTCTTGCCTCTATAATTGCTTGCCATGAGCTGCAATATTGGGTGGAAATTCCACTTCAGTGATGTGGCGTGCATTGAACATAGCTGGTGTTTTAAGGTATATAATCAAATGGAACAAAAGGGGCAGTTGAAAGGTCTTGGGAAGGATAGAAGAGATAGCAGATGGGCATTGATCATGTACCTAAGTATTTCAAGATTATAAGTACAAATGGATAGATACAGCTTTTGATGTTTGATTACAGCACATTACACTTGACATGCTATGCTCCATTATGATGATGCTTTGGTGATTTAGTTGTTAGAGATGCATATCCATTTGCTATTATCATTATGGTGGGGCTCACTTTGAGCCATGAAAGGGCAATGGTACCTGGGCTTGCTCAACAAGGTACAGTTTGTTTTTCATGAATCACATGCTGGTGGCTCAGTTTGAATTGGTAGAACAACTGAGTTTGACTTGTTTAACTTTAATAATTTAAAATTGATAAATTTTAAATATTATGAATTTCAGGTTGTATAGATATTTTTTCATTTTAGACTTGCAAATGACTTGTTCTGAACCCCCATGAATCCAATTAAACCTGGTCTTCAATTTGATGGAGCCATGCTCAAACTTTCTGCTGTTTACTTAGTAACTCAGAGTTGCCCGTCTAATTTTTTTGATATGTTGTTTGTCTGATATAGTTGTCCTTTCCTTTTCATCCATCTTCTACTTCTATTTCGACATCTTTTGGCAATTTTCAAAGTTGTTTTGTTCCTTTTTCCCCTGATTATTTTTCGAATGCAGAAAAGCTCTCACACAATAAGATGCTACATCTTTTGCCTTTGTAGTGTTTGTAATTCTGTTTCATCCTAGCTTTGTTAGTTCTGATTTCTCTCTTTTTGTAAGATGTATATGTAAAGTTGTTCTTCACTGGTGTGGTCGCAGTAAAATCTTATTTTGGAAGGGTTTAGATATTCGGTGTTCTTTGTATCTGTGAAATAATGAAATTGATAAAATGTTCTACTTCAAAGAATTATATCTTGTGCTAAAGGCAAGTATTAATAGTTGTTTCCAAATATGTTTGGCTAATACTTTTTTTGCCTGATTCTTGCAGGCTGAGAGTGCAATTGCTGCTCTGAGCTGTAGTGGTGTGATTTTGGGTTCACTGCCTATAAGGTTAGATTAACAGATTTTCCTTTGATTTCAAACATAGTATGACAACCTTTTTAATGTTTCTCCAAACATTGTATGTTGAGCAGGGTAAGTCCATCAAAGACACCTGTCCGCCCTCGTGCTCCTCGATCCTCCATTCACTGAATCGTACTTTTGCATGTTTCTGGGGTTGCTGTTGCTGGTAGATATATTTACATATATACATACATAGAAACAGATATATTCTAAGGTACCTGTGGCGTTTTGTTGATACTTTTGTCCTTGATGAGACTTGCAGTATGGTATCTTTGTTTCTTGTTGGGGTCGTTAATTATGTGTTTAGATGTAGAGTTGGATGGCGTTTTGAGGATCTCCAAGGCTTAATTTATGATGGGTTGATCTTGCAAGGGGAAAATTTTATAGTTGGATTTTTCTAACATCTGGAATTTACTTAAAGAAACATCTTACAAAGCCTTTGTTTTAGTTAGGTTCTGTTTCTTTGTTTGTTATCTTGCATGCACCAACCATCACATCACCTATACCACCACTTTTACCTCAATAAATTTTAGCCAATAATGAAACAGTGAGAAAGAAGTGTGTTAACACTAGTATTGGCTGCTCGTGTTATTTTTCTCTTTGCTAGCTAGTGGTTGGTGGAAGCCACCTTACTCAGTCTCCCAGTCATTTGGTTTCATAATATTGCCCAAACATGTTCCCAAATTTTCGCTACTTTTTTATTTCTACATATTTCTCTTTTGGAGAAAACACTGTTTTCTTATGTATAAAGGGAATTCATTGTTTCAGTTTATTTTGGTACTCATAAAAAGATAGGTTAAGTTTTTTAGAAACATTTGGTATGCTTACATCTTAGGGTATTTTTATTGAAGCGTGATATAGAGTCATAAGTTTGACTCTTTCATCATTAGAGAACTTGTATTTTATAAGAGATTCATTTTTGCATTATAACATGACATGACGTGAAATTTAAAATCATGGATCTAAATAAGATTTTGGGTTATACAAGTAAAAGGTTACTTTTTGTCATAGAGGTAATATTTTTAACAAATTTACGGAAAAATATTATTAAATTTTTTCTTAAAGTGGGATGCGTTAAGAATCTTGTATGTAGGATAGTTGTTTTTTATTCCCTTGTACGTGGGATAGTTGTTTTTTATTCCCTTACGTTGGAGGGGAGGGGTATAAGGTGCATGCTGGAGGGGAGGGGTATAAGGTGTATGCATATATATCCAATATTAGAAATTTATGTAATTTGAATTTTACATTTAGACAATTATTAAATATTATTTTAGAACTTTTTGAATTAAAAAGAAGTTCATTCTAATTCTTTAAATTTAATAAAGTATAATCTCTAAGTTTATAAACACTAAATTTAATGAGTTTTTCAGAAATTATTTTTAATCTTTAAATTTAATGCTTAGAATTAAAACTATATTGTTTAAATTTTGAGAATATAAAATAACCTTTTTTTGTTTTTGGATTCAAGAGACTAAAATTACAATTATTTTAAAATTTAAGGATTAGTCCTTCGACAATTAATTTATTTAACTTTTATAGTTAGACAATTTCAAAATTAATAATTGACTTTACTTTTAAATTCAAGGAACTTATTTCAAGATTTTATCCTAAAAACAGTTTCTAAGGTTTCCAAAATTTATAGTATATAGTCTACATTAGTCACTTAAAAGTTATATTAAATGCTACTATAATACTATTATGTTGATGCCTTATTGCACATTACTAGAGAATATTTTTAAACACTTTTCATTTAAAAATATATTATGTTTATTTAATTTTTTATTTATAAAATTTTTAGATAGATAGAAAGTTTTTATGGCAAATATTCAATAAAAAAATGTTTGTAGAGGGAGATTGACAAATTTTTCTAGGAAGCCATATTCAATAGCTAGCGATAGATTTAAGAGGGAGGTTTTTCTATTAATAATTTTAAAAATGTAAATTAACTAATTTCTCTTATCTTTTTATTTATACATTTAAAATCCAAAACTGTTAATTTAAATAATTTATTGATTAACTTGAAAATATTTTATATTTGATATATTCCTCTACCATTGAGACATCTTGAGTTTTCAAAATACTGTGAAGTGTGTACAAGAATCGTTGTTTGACTTAAAGGTATTATCTTAAAGGTCTTGAAATTTTGTTGACCATTAATAAGACTAAATTATTTTTATAAAAAAATAAAATTAATTGTCACAAGCATGAAACATTTGAATTGTAATTTCAGAAATTTGAATACAATATTATCATTAAAATATAATGAACATCAATCTTACTTGTTCCTACAAAAAGGGTAGCTTTATTTCTCAGGGGTTGACTAAATTGTTATCATTTTAATGCATAGATACGAAGTTCACTGCCTGTGCAACGAATAAAGTCATTATTAGTTATATTAGGAAAAACTATAAATATCATTATTAGTTATATTAGAAAAAACTATAAATATCGGAAGAGTTGTATACAACTCTTGATATGATGGTTTTAGTTATAGTTATATATAATAGTAATAATAATAATAATAATAATAATAATAATAATAATAATAATAATAATAATAATAATAAAAGAAAAAGGATAAATTTGTAATTAAATTATTAGAATAATAATATTGTGAGTTGTTATATATATTCGTTAATTATCCTAATGTAATGTCAAACTATTACGTGTTGATGTCATCCTACAGTTTACTAAAACATTGGGTTTACTTTTAAGTATATAAAGGATTCAATAGATATATACTACCAAATGAAAGAGTTATACTACAAATTTATTAAAAATTACTTTTGATATGATTATTAAAATAATTGTCATAAAGTCAATAATTTGTCACACATTAGTTTATAGTTAGATAAGTAAAGACCACAATATAATTTTGATTTCATGTTTGAACTTTTTTTAGTTTAATACTTAAAGTATTATTGTTATGCTTGATTGATTTTTTAGTGAGTTGACAACAATAATTTGATCAACTGACCAATTATAAGATGCCACTGTGAAACACTCAATAAAAAATAATATAAAAATAATGGAAATAACTATTTGGTTTAAGATACACTAATGTGATTTTTTTTTCTTAAATCCAAGAAACTAGAAAAGATTTCAGATGACAAAATATATTTTATTTTAATATAAAAGGTTATAATATTTATAAATCTATTATTTTGTAAGAATATATTTTAAATTAACTTTTCTTTTTTCAAATTACTTCTTAAGTTTCTTTCTCTTATGCCAAAACAATTAGGATGAAATGTTTCTCCACAAGACAAATTTATGGAACTTGTAAAATTATTATAAAATGTTTAAATTTACTTTAAGAAAATATACAAATGTAAATTTAATTAATTTCACAAAATTATTTGGATAATGTAAAGTTTTTAATTGATTATATATTATAATTTGATTATATATTTTATCGATAAAAGATATCTAATACAATTCCTTATGCTAAAAGTGATAAAACATTTAAATTTATTTTAATAAAATATATAACTATAAATTTAATTTAATCTCACAAATTTATCCAGTTATCTATAGAGTGAGCTTAACCATTGTATACTTCAAAAATACATTACCTATTGTATACTTCAAAAAGACATTATCCAGCTATCTATGAGAGTGAGCTTAACCATTGTATAGTTCAAAAAGACATTATCCTTCCTAGAAAGTATGATGATCTGAATTAGGAGAAAAAGTCTAAATATTATATTTGTCATCAGACATAATTCTCCCTAGTCATCAGACTCAATGATTAGTAGATCGTTGAAATACCAAATCTTCATATCTTAGCCAAAAGTGACTATTTGACAAAGAATACTATGTTCAACTAAGAGTGATTTGAGTAAAAAATACTCCTTAACAGGATTAGCCAAGAGTGGTTGCGATTTGCAAGAATACTTAGTCAAGAGTGACTAGGTGGCTAGCCAAGAGTGGTTTGGGCAAAGAATACTCAAAGTGTTAGCCAGGAATAGCTTGAGAAAAGAATATTCAAGGAGTTAGCCAGGAGTGACTTGTGTTAAGAATACTCAAGGGTTAGCAAGGAGTGGTTATGAGAAAAAAAAAATACTCAGTTAAGAAAGTGACTCTAATTAAGAATACTTAATGGATTAGTCAGAAGCACATACGAGCCCCAAAAAATACTTAATGTGTACTTTGCAGCATAAGTCTGCCTAGTTGAACTTGACTAGTTGTCCAAGAAGTGGACATAATTTATGAAACAAACGAACCAGTGTAAAATGTTGTGTATGTATTATCTTCTTCATATCTCTTTTACATTACATGTTATTATAATCTATACTAACAATATAAGGAGAGTTGATATGTGAATATGTTAGAATTATGATCTATTCACTAGACATAGCCAATATTTAAAATACATTAATTAAGTAATTGAGTTAAGATACAAGAACCTATGTTTGACATGACCTTTATAAACTAAAAAGACAAAATAAAATTTAACATTCAAACATGTTCATCCGATCTTGCTCTTAACTTGTGTTTAAGAAAAAATGTTTTTGAATTTTATCAGACTAAAGATGTTGGAAAGCATATATTAAATAGACATCTCTTTAAATTTGTATGTCTTAACGAACTTTTCTAAAGTCAAATATGCATCAGGTATTGTAAATCAGAAGGAACCATAGTTTGATCTTTAGTAAAAACAAACAAGAAAATTTTCTAACAAATGATTTAGAAAGTTGGCAAGATGCGTTTGACATGATGCATCACATGAAAGATATTTAATTAGATTGTTTTACAAACCAAATCTTGTTCTTAGTATTATTAATCATATAAAATATTTGTGAAATATTTTTAAAATCTAATTAAATCATAATTCAATCATCCCTTCTTGTGATTTTTCTAATATACTATTAACATCTTTCTAAGCATCTCAAGTAAACAAACCTCATATCCATAGGTAAGAGTAGGTTTAAGTCATCCAATATCCAACCACATGTATGTCTTTCATACTGGCAGAAAAACTTTTTCTCAATTTCTCATCACCTAAGGTATTAATCTATATAATTCAGATACTTAGTGAAACTAAGATATATTTGTCATTATAATTTCATGTACTTAATACTTACAAACATATATTTGGTCAACACATCTTTTATATGTAACTTCAATTGAATTCTTATTATTCTAAAATATAAACTCTTCCTCACTTTCTTAGGATTAAATAGTGAGATAAAACACATATTCATAAATAATCCTTACAATTTAAATCATTGAACTGAATTAAATATATAACAAGGTAAAATAGAGTATGTTTTGAACAAAATTCAAATTATTGTACAGATTAAATTAAAAAATTATTTTAATTGTTCTTTCATGTAAATTCATTGAACATATTTCAATATGCCAATTCGTTGAACGAATTGAATCTGAGAGTAAGATTAACTCAAGAAAAAATCTATTGAACACCTCAAAATCATTGAGCATATCAAATTTGAAAATTAGTTTTTACTCTTTGAATGAAGTCCAGACAGCAAAATTTGAATTATACAAGATCAAGAGTTCTACATAATCCTTCAAAATCAACCTTAAATTCTAAACTAACCAATTCACTCCTTCTAACAATTATAAAAACACAAAATAATACGTATAAAGTCGTCATGGTAAAATCAATATTATTTAATTTGTTCATGCTAAACCCTTTCCAATGTAAAACTAGTAATAACTTCAAATTCAATCAAAGCAAATTAATTGCATCAACCACAATTTCACCAACAATTTAACAAATCAATTATAATTTAAGGTAGTTTATCTTATATGAGAGTTACTAATAATCCAAATAATTGTTATAAATAGTAAAAAGACTCCAAAATGGTAAAGAATGCAGCGCAATATAAGCTAACAATACAAAACTGTACCAAACAATATCAAATTATAATCATATATTAAATTAATTGAAAGAATTATTTTTCTCAACTAGTAAAACCATCAAAAGTTCTAATATTAGCAAAAAAATAATAATTATAAAGATATACTATAATAAAGCTATATTTACTTTAAATTAACTGATCGTGAACAAACTAGAATTTTATTTCATAAGAGAAGTGGAGTTAAATTTTAAAAGAGGAAGAAAAAGGATAGAGATGGAAAACTTTGCAAAAGAAGAAAATGAGAAAAGTGAAGAAAAGAAAATAAAAAGGAAAAGGAAAAGGAAAGATGAGAGGCCCGTTAGGCCTTACACGACATGGTATTACGAGGTTCTATATTATTATATTAGGGCGAATAAAAGAAGAGAACATCATAAAATATGATTTAAAGAATTTATAATAATTATTTTAATCTTACCTGAAACAGGACAAGAAGCATAATTAAAATGGCAGCAAATTGCATTCATATTCAAACTCAATTTTTGTTGTCTTTTAACTACACTTTTTTTTTTTTTTTTTATCCATTTTTTTTT
>Ga0209489_104228_pt1 | contig 26694 bp, 10 predicted proteins | sample SiratrowhiteBW_FD_187527 | JGI IMG/M metagenome (GOLD analysis project Ga0209489, IMG submission 187527) | Root nodule microbial communities of legume samples collected from California, USA - Siratro white BW (SPAdes) (version 2) | ecosystem: Host-associated > Plants > Roots > Nodule | place... | reverse complement strand
AGAATTAACAACCAGCTCTGATACCAGTTGTTGGGAAAAATACACAGCATTTTCCCATGAAGTCAGATTTCTGAGAGTGAAATCACAGCGAAATAATTGGACACACCAATTTGATAACGGAGTTCGGACAATACTGCCTACGTCTCCGGACTGCTGCAGATAATTTAATAGTAAAAAATTGTACACTGTGTTTATAAAACACTCACAATCTCACACTACCCACAACCCAATTACACTCGAGAATCCTAATTTTTCTCTCTTAGAAAAATTTCTCTCTCACTCACGGATGTTTCTCTCTTTTTGCTGGGATGATATTCTGAAGGATGAGCTTTGCTATTTATAAGGAATTGCTAGTACTGTGCATCATTGGAAAAGTCAAGAAATTAGGCACCGCAAATTTAATTTATGGCTTCTGAATTAGGTGCAGGAGGCGCTATCCACCTTTGCAGCTTTTGTTAACGCTGCCCACCTTTGCAGCTATTGTTGACCAACAATATCGTTCTTTATGATGACATTTTTTTGTTTCATAACAGATTGCTTATTTCCTGATTGGAAGTATTTATACTAATATTTAACTTCTTTTTTAGTCACATGTTTGTAAGATATTGTAATATTCTCGTACAGATGCTCTTCTTCACCAAATTCCTTATATCCTCTACTCCCAATGGTATTTAACATACCAAGTGAAGAGATTTAGTAACTTACTGTCTTAATGTTTATTACTATTTTATCCATACATTGCATTTTTTTTTTCTACTACTTACGCCTTTAATATTTATCATTGCTTACTAAACCTAAAAGATGTGTATAGAAGAATTAAAGAAAAACCTTAAACCTTCTATAGCAAGACCGATAAAAGAATTGACTGTTAAGAATGATAGCATATGTCTCAAAAAGGAAATATTATTAGTTTAGAAAAATTTAAAATAGTGGAAAAATCATTTATGTGGGATAATTTATTAGAGTTATATTTTTTACATGTAGTGTTAAATTTATGTTTAAGTTCACCGAATTTAATTGACCATTTGTTAGTGTTTAAAGTTATTTTAATTCAAAAGATTTGGAGAAAAGAGGCCAGGAAGGAGGGCAATGGAGGAGAGGGAAGAGGGACATATGAAATGACATGGACATATTTTGCTCATATAAATAATTACAACAACTTCCTTTCCATTTAGTAAATTTGTGTTTTTTTTTTCCTTTATATAATCTTATCATGTTACTTAACGTTACTTAACATGAAAGGATTGAACCAATCCTAATAAATAAATGTAAAAGAAGCTTTCTAAATGCTTTTAGATTGCTTTGGTATTTATTTTAAAGAGTTATATTTTGTTTAATAAATTTTGTCTGACCTTTTTATTTTATTAAAAAGGATTAAAATGAAGTTCTAACATTTTTCTTAATTTTACCATTTATAATAGAAATTAATATTTAAAATACACCAAATAAATACAAGGGCAAAATTCATTATCTTGTAATCTTGCCTTCTCAAGGTGGATAAGAAAGAAGAAAATAGAAGATATCTTGGAATTTTCTCCGTTCCTCTCCTTTCCACATGTTCTTTGCTATCCACCCACCATCAAGCAGCGCAAGCGCGCGCGCGCATATATATATATATATATAGATATATATATATATATATTTTTTTTTTTTTTTTTCTCATTTTCTCTGGTTCATCTCCTATGCCTAAATCACACACAACGTCAACATGATCCATCAACTCTCCTAACATCAGTCAAATATACCCATTTCTCTATATCTCTTAATTGCATAAAACTAACATTATCATTCAAATATATATACTAAAAGTCCCAGCCAGTGTCAAATAATATGGTCCCCAACAAATAATGCTTATTCTGGAAACAGCTGGAAATTCTAGTTTGGTATAAAACATTAGAAGCAGCCAGAAGTAACCTCTATACAAATACAGAAAGACCCCCCTCATAGTAATGACACAAGAATATCATGATTTCGACTGAGGGGGAAGAAAAATTCAACCAGAACTCTCATGCGCCAAACATGTTTCAAAAGTCAGCCTGAGCATGTAAAAAATTATTCCTCCCATTCATAAGCTGTTCCCTAATCACTGGTTACTCTTTAGTAACCCACCTACGGCCTCTAATCTGGTAGCCTCCAAAACTTTGATCACTGCTGCTCTCACCTCCACTCTCACCACTTGTATATCCAGATTTCTTGCGGTGCTTCTTACCCCTCAACATGCCACTATCGCTGACACTCCCATTCAAGAGGGGGTCATCGATTCCACGAATCACTCTCCTTGCAGGTGATGATGAGGAAATGTAACTATCATCCTTGGTTCTTCTTCCATCTTTGTCATTTTTCTTAATATTTTCGGAGATTCTGTGTAGTTTTTCATTGAATCTAGTAATCCCCTTTTCCACAGGTTCCACAGCTTGATGGACAGTGAACTTCACATCTTTAACAATCTGAATGTCAAAAAAAGAGGCCGAAGCATATACAATATTAAGAAAAGGCATTAATAAGCCAATATTTGTCTAATACTAATAAAAATTGTCCTGAAGTTTCTTCATAAGTTATATTTGTTGACATGTTTAGAAATTAAATTAATAAGAAAGAATGGGGTTAAAAATTGAAGTAAACAAATAAGAAAAAATATTTCCGACAGATGCAGTTCATTCTAAAATTCCATCCTAATCTTATCCAAGATCTTGTTACCTATCTAGCGTTCCTCTATTTTTTTTATAAAATATACCAATCAAGTTTTCAATTAAGAGGACATCTGTATCTTTACACAAAATTTGCTGTTCAAAAACAGCAAATTGGCAGACAAATTAGAAATGATCATACAAACAGGTTCAAATAAATAAAAAATAACATGCAATGATCATACAAACAGGTTCAAATAAATAAAAAATAACATTCAAGCCGTTGAACATTTTAGCCCATTTTTTATTTTATTTTCCCTTGGCAAAATATGCACAGTACTAAAATTTTGAAAACATTAAAAGCAATTTCTTCTACTCGGTGATGGAACCTGACCAACTAAAGGGAAGTATTTGACCAATTCCCCTTAGAATAATTTTAAAGAAGAAAGTTATTAGTCCCTTTATGATAAGCTCATAAATACTTTAAGGGATTTAATTTTTCAGAGACCCTTACTAGGAAAGGGGATTTTATGCAGTGTAAACTAGCACCACAGCAATGTTGTAATATTATCAAACATCGGGAAACTTACATATCCACCACCACCAATAACAACATCACGAACACTCTCTCTAATTGTCATCCCACTCTTGGTATCATCATCTGGTGTAGGAAGACGCAGCTTTGTGGGTCTCTCACTGTCCCTAATCTCATCAGGGTCCAGAGGACAGTCAGCAGAGTAGTCGCCCAGAACTGAAACGATTCCAGGAAAGCGGTCTCCCATTAGCTCATAAGGCTTGGCTGGAAACACATACAGGTGAACTATGGAAGCAATTCCCATCTGTGCTTGATGAATACAAAGTGCTGTTAAACTCTATTCTTCCCCTTATCTGAAGCAGTCATAAAAATGTAAAACATGAAGATAAGAAGTGCTGAACATGTACTTAAGAGTCCAAAAAGGTTCAAGTACAAGTTCAAGAAACAGTGTGTAGAAGCCTAAGAGCTTGAGTGTTGACAAATTACATGCAAAATGTAACAGAACACTGAAAATATATAATGAACTACCACATTGTGGCGTATTGTCATCCATGACATTATGCCTGGTTATTATCAAGATTAATTAAACGGTCAATCTACTGATCAACCAAACTACATCAGTTTAAAAGTTGGATTTAAAAAAAATACCTAGGTCCGTGAAAAACAATAATATTATATTTAAGCACACCGTTTAATAATCCAACACGGATAATTGTGTCTTGAATCTATAGGCTTTTAGACAGATCAATTAGCGGCAAACTAAAGTAAACAATCCAGAGAAAATTTCCACGCTCAAATTGCACAATTTACTTCCCACCAAGACTATGATTAAAAGAGAGAATTCAATTCCCAGACCATGTCCACCAGGCATTCTGGACCATGGAGGACCAGGAACTGAGTTAGTCATGGTTAATGGTTGCACAAAAGGCTTCCTTACAACAGTCAGCTGTAAGATATAATAGATACAAAAGAAATTCAATTAAAATGCTGTCACAGTTCTAATGCAATTGCCAAAAAAAAAATGAAGCAAGGCAAACATAAGAGGACGAAATCTACCTCAATGCAAATGATGAAATCTTGGACACTTGACTTGAACTGCAAGCCTTGAGCAATGGGACTTTTGAACAAACCAAAGGTGCACAGCAGAGCAATTGCCACACCTTGCCACCAAGTGAGGAACACAATTGATTTAAATGTCAAAAACTTGGCCAATGGTTTTATATGAGCAAGTTCGTCCTTTGTAACAGTATAAAATTGAACAAGGCAGTACAAAGCCCACGACTGACTAAAATTCAGAACCACTGCCGTATAAGGATACCTACAAATGTAGCAGATAGCTCATGCAGTTATATATAACTTGAAAACCTTAACCTGCCACTAGAATTGCATAAGAACAGAAAATTTAAAATGAAGATACCAAATATGAAATTTTAACTACCAAATCTAGAAATAAACATAATAAATTCAACACAAACCTTTGCATGAAAGTAACTCTCAAGAGCTTCAGTAATAATTACTTCAAGACTTCTTAGAATCTAATACAAAACATATAGTCCAAAGAGAAATGCTAAATCCTCTAAACAAATCATCACAACAACAAAAATCTTATCGCACTAGATGATGTCAGCTTACATAGATCACATGATGCCATTGGCTTGGTTAAAGACCAAATTAAGAGATTTTATCACAAGATTATCTGAGGAATTAGAATACATCATCATAACAGTCCTTCTAATTACATAAAGAGTAAAGAGAGACAAAAAATGCACGTGCATTTAATATTTAGAGAGTCTCAAAACTTCCCTTTCCTCGCCTCTTCCCTCCTCAAATAATTAGGATGTAGTAGGATTACCGAGCTAATATTTAAAGATGATTCAGCATTTCTCTAGTTAAAAATATTTTAAGACAAAAAAACAATTTTGAATGGCTAAGTTACTGACAACAATTTAAGCTACCATTTTCGGGTACACCAAGTTATGTTAAAGCCGTTTAGGTGTAATAGGGCATATTTATACGGTGTATCCAAATGGAAATGTAATCTAATAATCTATTTCCCATGATTGGATACTTTCTTTCCTTCTCCCCCCTCTTTTTCTTGCTTGATACTCTTGTTTCTCCAGTTTAAGATTTTCATGTTTATTTTAAAAATTCTGTTTCCCTTCTCGGTTATCTGTTCATGTGAAATTGGAGTAGTTTAATAACTAGCTCCTTAGAAATTGAAGAAAGTGGGTTCTGAATAGTCAAGGAGAATATTCTTAGCATGGTATGTTAGCAAAGATTAGTAGTTATTAGTTAAGGGTAAAAGTGATACAAAATGCATATGTATGGTACTTGGAAGAAGGATGATCATAAAATATAACATAGATGTAGCAGTCAACGACCAATACAGAGAAAGGTGACTGCAGAACATAGTTTCATAAAACTCTACCTAATATAAATGATAGTTCCGTAGATAAAGATGTTAAATGTTCTATGCAACAATAATAATGATTTAAAAGGATAACAAAGAATAGTAATAATAAGGAAAAAAAATTATTTTAAGAGACAGTTAAAAAAGCAAGAGGGAAAAAGAAATGGGACATGTTTATGCGATATGGTTGAACAAGGCAATTTGAGAGTAACTTACCCACAGCCTGCTTTAAATTCTCCTTCACAGTAGACTCCGAAGGCTTCAAGGATTACAGCGAGAATAGCAGTGAAAGCTTTGATTAGCATCTGAAAGGTTTAGAGAGAGTATTAGTGGTACATATTGAAAGAGTGGGGGAGATGGAGAAGAGAAGCATAGCATACATATTGAACAATGCCAAATTTAACAATTTGGTAGAAGCGATGACCGAGTTTCCAGGGTTTAAAGAAGTAGTTGAGAGGAAAGGGATGGTTGATAGTGGCCTTGTCAGAAGAATGTTGTAGAAGAGGAGCTTTAACAGAGAGACGAGCCTGTCTTTCCATAAACTGAATGGTCCTTTCCTCGCCGCCAAGGCAGGCAACAAGGTATCGTCCAAAGCAATACATGGCGAAGGATTCATAGCAGTCCCTGAGAATCTCGCAATCGACCCCGATTGATGGATTGACCAATGATACAAACTGGTTGGGGTTGGAGGGAAGAGGAAAGTGAGTAGAGATATAACACGTGATATGTAATATGATGGGTGAGTGTGGACTTACAGATTCAATAGAATAGCAGGGAACCATTAGGATAACCCCAATCAAGAACTTCTGCTCCTCGGGATTCTTGTAAGCGGAAAGATGCTCGAACAAAAGATACATGGAGAGGGCGAGGGTGGGGAGAAGAAATGCAGCTGCGATTGCAGTTGCCCATGTGGGAGGGGAGGAAAGCAATTGGATGAGAATGCTGGTGTCGTTCATTGACCAATCACTCCCACACACACGCACCACTGTATATACCTCAATTCAACTCAGACATCACCTGTTCTGTTCACCAGATTTATTGGATCACTGGACGTGAATAACGAGCATGGATAACAACAACAATAACAGGTTAAATTGATTGAATTCATGAATGATGAATTCGACAGCATCACCTCACCTGGATCGTCTCCTGCTGCCAAGGAGCATAGCATAGCATAGCAAAGCAAAGCAAGTAAGAAATTCAATTCACCAAAGGAAACCCTTTTTTCCCAACTCGCATCCCAAACAACCTCTCTCTCCCTCCGTCCCTCCTAAAATATAAATAAATACATAAATAGATGAAATAGGTTATATAATAATATCGCAATCAATTTAATTACCACACGTCTCTCTTCTCCTCTGCCATGCCTTCACTTTGGTTCCATTGTTTTTATTATTCTTCTTTTTATAAATTATAAATTATAAAATAAAAAAGGAAATGGAATTGTTTTCATTTATTAATTGATAAACATGAAACGATGGCGTTTTGACGAGGTCGAAGAAGGTATTTCTTAGCTAGGTGGAGGAAGGAAGAAGTTTGTGGGAAACGAAAGAGGATGGAGAACAGGGTAACATTACAGGAATGGTTTGACCGCGTTGACTCGGAGAAAAGTGGAAGCATAACGGCGGTGCAGTTGAAGGTAAAAGAGTGTTAGTTGGTTGCGGCGATGCGATCTTAATCTTCTTTTTTCTTATTCTTCTCATTCTCAGGCAGCTCTGGCTGTGGGCAACCTGCAATTCCCCCTCTCGGTGGTTCACCAGATGATCAGGTTTCTTCTTCTCCGTTTTAATTCCTCTTATTATCTATTAACTCTCAATTTCTGCTTTCATCCGTTCTGTGGCGTTCCATAGGATGTACGATTTCGACAGAAATGGTACCATGAGCTTTCAAGGTACATACATACGCCATTCTCACTACCCTATTATCCATTTACCATGATCCCACCAAATTTCCACCTTTTTTCTTACTCTGTTCCTGCCTTTTCTTTATTTTATCTCCTATTCCAACATTCCACTCTGTCTAACCTTCAAACAATTTCTTTTTCTCAGAATTTGTTGCACTCAACAGTTTCCTTCTTAAGGTACTACTTACTTTTACTTGTGCTAAATTGCTCTACACTCTACACCTGATCACATCACATGTCTGTAAGACCACCTCAATTATCATCTCTTTTCCTCCTAACTCATGCCCTCCCTTATCTGCAGGTACATTACATTACGATTGATAAATTCAAGTTATCCTATGATATTTATCCAGTGTATTCTTATACCACTTAAATAAATGGCTTTGCAGGTTCAACATGCATTTTCGGATCTAGAGAGGTAATCATGTTATTTGTTTTCACCTCCCAATGCCGTCTCATGTCTCTTTTTATAAATTATTCTCCTTTATAGTTACACCTACTTAGATTTACTAAGTGATGGATGACCTTTCCGAAAGAAACTATTAATGTGAAGGTTCATAAACCATCCGACTGGTGGTACGAATCTTAATACTATTGTGGCCCATTACTTCTAAAGTCTGAATACCTTGTATGTGATAGAATGTCAATCAGTAGATTGGTGGATAGTGCTATTGAATCACCCAAAATACAGCAGTAGTCGCTCTGGCTTCTCTAAAGTGAGGGCTTCACTTCAGAGAGTAAAGTCAGGGGTTATGCTCTTTGATTGAAATTTAAATAATTACATAATTTTTTTTATCTCTGTGCTTTCCATGAGGACTGGATGGATGAGTCGTAACATTTTTTAGTCTCTCTTCGATGCAGGGGTCGTGGTTTTCTTGTACTTGATGATGTATTTGAGGTATATTTTTGAAATTATTCTGTGAGTTATACCATGTACTTACTGTAACTATTTTATTCCACCCAATTGAGCTTATAATTCTTAGAACTAATCTCCAAGCTGTAGAAACAAAATATCAAGGTCCTTTGCTGGTTTAATGTTGCTTGTTCTCCTCTTACAGTGGTGTCCTTGCATGATCTGCGTTTCCCTTGAGTGCTAGGAACACACCCTTTTATTGGTTATTGAAAACTACAAAATCGAGAGTCATTAATAAGATGTGAGACCTAACAGTTTTAGGATTTCCTATCAGTGAGAAAGTGTTATAGTGTGTATTCCTAGCATTTATTTTTTTCCAGTGATGAGAGACTACGATACAAAACTCTGCTTATTTCGCATAACATTCTCTCTTGCAACTCATCTTGATGAATTCTAAATGCTTCCAGGCTTTGGTAAAAATTGGTTTCAAGCTTGATTCTCCTGCTTTTTACTCTGTCTGTGAGGTAAAACATCGTTATATCCTCATTTCTTTTTTTATTCCTTTCTTGGAATGATAGCTTGAATATATATTAGTAGTGAGATGGAGAATCCTATAATGCATTATGTTTGACTTATAATTATTTTTCATTGTTTTGACACCTAAAGTAAATTTTAGTTTGAATTTGCGTTTCACATTAATGCAATATAGAAGACCATGCTAAATTATTTCTTTTTTATCCTCCTTAGAGCTTCGATCAAAGTAAAAATGGAAGGTTTCAGCTGGACGACTTCATATCAATCTGTATATTCTTACAATCAGCACGGTATGTTCTCATTTTATACAAAATCCGGGAAAGGAAAGCCACAGATTTCTAACGGCACCATTTTTCCAACCTCATTGAATTTTAACTTTTTTATCCACTGCAATATTATAACAAGGATCTTTCATTATTTTTTGCAGGAATCTGTTTAATTCTTTTGATACAACAAAACAAGGCAGAGTTACTCTCGATCTGAATCAATTTGTGTATTGTAGTAAGTACGCACTAAGCTGCCTTATATAATTGGTATCCACGGTTAAATCAGAGTTAGCTACCAAATAATTTTTGTTTTAGAAAATATTTATCTCAGTGGAGTTGTATACTAAATAGTCCTTAAAGTCATGAAGTTATATAAGTAACTTGTAATGCATTAAATATCCATCAATTTAGTACTTATTTATTTTACTAATATCCATGGACTAATTTGAAAGATTTTTCAATACTTAGAGAATTATTTAGTATGATTTCTTTCTAATACTTGAGGGATTACTTATATTTGTTTACTTTGGGAACTTTAGGAGAGAGAGAGAGAGAGCAATACTTTAGAGATTAAATTGATGGTTTATTCTATTTTCCTGTCTTAGCAAAAATAATTTTCTAAGTAGTCCTTAAAGTAATGAAATTATCCAAGTAACCTCTACAGTATTGAATATCCATCAATTTGTCCTTATGTTTATACATTTTACTAATTTCCAGGAGTAATTCGAAAGATTTTCAATACTTGGGAACAATTTAGTATGATTTCCAATACTTGAAGGATTACTTAAATAATTTGTTTACTATAGGAGAGAATAATATTTTAGAGATAGATTGATGATTTATTTTATTCTGCTGCGATGGCAAACACAATCAATTTTCTTAAATTTTTTTAAATCTTCAAACAATTCATTATAGTGTGCTTTAGGCAATAATAAAGAAACTGCAACTCGCATAATATAATGTCTAAATAGTTATTATGTTTTATATGAAATATTCTGTCATGCATAATCCAACTGGACTAGATGCAGAGCAGTTCTGCGACTGACACTTAGTTTCTAGGAGCTGGGTTCCAATCAACCGATGCATTTGATTTCGTTTTATTCTTGTTAAAACAAAGTGGCCTACCATTTGAAATGTAATTAATAAGGAATAAAGATCCATTCTTAGAATACAAAAAAGTATTTGCTCTGCTGCAATTCTGCTTAAATTTGGCATGATGCACTTTGTTTGTTGACAAGGACTAGCTCCAATGCCCACGGGAACTGGAAAGAAAAATTACAAAAACAATCTCACTGGGGCGAATAACTTATGATTGACTCGCATTTACCCAGTTATTCCCTTCCATTTTATTACTACAAACATCACGCGGGTTAGTTTACGATTTCGAGGGGTAGAAGTAGAAAGTAATATAATCTATTCTTGTCCTGGATGTACTCCATCTGCCCGTGCTATTTGGGCTGCTTCTAATGTATTACATTTGCATTTGACTTGGCACATTGCTACTATATTAACTCGACATAATTTCTGACTCTTTCTCTCTTCTCTTTTACAATCTGTCCAGCTGCCAATTGCAGAATATGATTGAACATATGATGGCTCGGGAAGATGATTCGCGAATACTTCACTGTCAACCACCATTTAGTCATCTTGTAGCGAGTTAATTTGTGATGAGGAATAAGACAAACATTTTAGGTTTGGACACTATTTGCCATCTGTTTTCAACATACAGTTTTTTTTTTTAGTTGACAATGTAATCTTATTTTTAAAACATAAGTCGTTATCAAATATATTAAGTTACCACCCAAAAAAATACATCTTGAGTTATGGTAACTTGTGAAGATGATTTGTATAGTTGGATTTAAAATTTAATGTATCACAGAGTCTCATTTAAAGAGGTTGGATAAGCCGGAGTAGTTTTAGGAGCAACAAGATCGAAGTAAACAAGAATTCAAGATGAATGAAAAGTTGGTTTGAATTATGTCTGAAACAAATGTACTTCAAAAGACAAATAAACTGATTTTCACACAGTTTATAAGCACTTGTGGACTTGTACATTAACTGTGGTTTGAACTCTTTACTAGGAGAAGTCTGCTTATCGCTAATCATGCCTTCACCCGGCCGTGGTAGGCTACTCTTTCCTTAGAAGTAGTCTCTAACCGGTTTGGTATTGAATCATACATTAAAAGGAGAACGTTCCATAAAATACAGGGAGAGAAATATGACCAGGAACAGTGGGCAACTCATTTTTATTTTTTATTTTATTTATGATGAACTCAATTAAAAAATATTATCTAAATAGATCCTTTCACACTTTACTTCAAACTAGTTTTTTTATTATTATTATTATGTTAAGTTCAGAATTCAAATTCAAACCCTCATATAAGGTGTTTTCAAATCTGCATAACGGTTCCGAGTGCTGAAAACTAGGTCAGAATTTGGCTCAATTGCGACCCATTTTTTACTTGTTTTTTCTTTTTCTTTAAGTTGATAAATATAAGAAAGCGATTTAAGTTGATAAATAATATTCACTCCTTAAAATCTCTACTCCATAAATCTATATTCCTAAGAGCTATTTTCTTGAAATCTATTACTAATGTGTTTATGTTATATAATAAAAATTTGTGTTAAATCAATAGTAATAATAATAATAATAATTATTGTTATATAATAAAAGTATAATAAGAATAATAATTATAATTATTATAGGGTTTAGGCTTTATAATATTAATATTAATATTATTATTATAATTATTATTATTATGACAGAAAAACTTTTCTAGTGTAACTCTTAGGAAAGGAAAGAATGATAATATACTCAAAGTCTTAACTTTAATATTTGAAAATCGTTGGAATGTGATGATGACTCTAATAATATACCAACTTATATCCAAAGAATAGTTCTACTTAAAAATTATTTTTATATACTTAAAATCAAAAGTTTTGTGATATATGATTGTAACAATTCTTTCAATCACAACTCTGTTAAAATTATTTTTAACTATTTTATTATTAAAAGCTTACTGTAATTAATTTTTATTGTAACACTTCATTCTTAGGTGTAAAACCAATATTTGCATAGTTTAACAATTAATATAGAAATTATGACTATGGAATTTTTGTATTAGCTTTGATTGTTTTTTATCTTAAATTTAATATTATATTATTCTCAAGCACTTAAACTATAAGTTCTGACCTATAAACATTATTATAATCTATTACTTATTATTATTGCTATAATTTAATCTAAAATTTTGAATGGTCTGAAATGAATAAGTAAATTATAATTTGAGAGGAAAACATACCCATACTCCTTAAAGATAATTTAACGATAAAAATAATAATTTCACAACAATAACAAACATTAAACATATCTAACTTTTTCTTACTGTTATATCCATACTTCTTTAAAATAATTTAAAAACGAAAAATAATACTTTGACAACATTAATAACAACATGCTGTTAAAAATATTATAGTCATTACAAAAATAAAATTTTATATTTATAAAGAAAGAAAAAATAAAGAGTAAAAATAATGATTCAAACTCATTGTAAAAATTTATTAAATGTCAAAATATCATATATCAAATAATATATTTATATATTTTATTTGAATTAATACTGTGTTTGTCGGTACAAATAGAAAGATATCAAATAATAAAAAATGTCGAAAAAACATAAGAATAAAAAGATAAAAAATTAATTGATCACATAAAATATGAAAACAAAAGTTGGAAGTATTTTTTTTTTTCAAATTCATACGAAAAATTGTAAAAAAAATAATATATCTTTCATTTTTATAAGTTTTATCTTCACTTTTTATTATCTTTTTCTTAATGCTAACAGATAAATTTTATTTATTTTCATTTTAAATTTCCTCTTTTCCCGTCTCAAATCCAAACACATCAAACAGAATAATTAAAAGCAAAAAAAAAAAAAAAAAAAAAAAAAAAAAAAAAAAAAAAAAAAAAAAAAGAAAAAAAAAACAAAGACAAGAGATCGAAAATTTAGTGGAAAGTTTATGTTAGATATTATTTATATATAATGAAATAAATTTTTAATATATATTTAAAAGTAATTCGTAATATAAATTAAAATATTGACATAATTACGGCTTTCTGCACTTAAAAATTTTTTTAAAATGTCAAAAATATTCTTATTATTTTTATTTTAAAATTTATTCATTATATATTTTTTTTCTCTGCAACAGTCAATTGAGTCAAACGTCTCTTAATAAATATAATCAAGAAAATAAGTGTTAACAAACTAAAAGTTATAAATATTTTATTTTAACAAATTAAAGTTGTAAATATTTTAACAATAAAATATTTCATTTTAACAAACTCTTAACAAATAAAATAACTAATAATATTTAATTGACTGAAAAAACAAAAATTTATTTATATTGTCTATAAACCTAATAGAAATACTTGAATATGTAAGAAAAAATAAAAATTATTTAATATATAAATCTTAAAATAAAAATATTATTGATATATTAAAAATAAATTTAGTGTAAAGAGCAATTTGTATCTCAAAGTAACTACCTTCCTCTTATCTCTCTTATCTGGACAGAAATACTCTATACCTTCCTCTTATCTCTCTTATCTAGACAGAAAAACTGTAACGAAAGTAATTTTTTTGCGTTTTGTGTATATATTCTATTTTGATTTTCGTGCATTCTCTTTAAAGGATGGATCCGTCAACTGAAAATTCCTTAGCACCTCTCCATCTTAACCTTCAACAGATTTTGAACACCGTTTTAACCAATTGACCATAATTTTAGTCCTTACTCTCATAAAGCACTAATTTTCATCCCTTGGTTTGTGCTTATTCACTTCTGCAAGTGCTCATTTTTTCCTTTCAGCCTAACCACGAACAGACCCTTGGAAACTAATTGAAGACCTTGACCGATGTGAAAATGTAATTTGAAAAACTGTGACCATATTGAGGGATCGTAAATGTAATTCGAAGACCTAATTTCTCTTAGATGCACTGTTCTTAACATACTCATCTTATCTTATCGCAACCATTATGAAAATCGATCATGATACTTTGATATTTCATCCACTATATTAAAATAAATTATTATTTTATTAAAAAAATAATGTCAAATAAAGCGATAATTTTTCTATTACAATACCTTCGAAGAGCACACCCATTCTAGAATTAGGAAAAAGATAATTTGAGCTGTCAACGACACCCGAAAGACTATATAGTAGGATTGAGTTGAAGAAAAGAAGACCACTGAAGACAACTTCAATTTCTGTTGATAGGCCCCTTAAACTACAAGCAAACTCTCACAAAACAAGCAAAACTAGAAGTTTACTTGCATTCCCTTAATTATCCTTAAAAGGACGACCACTGAAGTAATAGGCATTTTATACAACCTTCTCTGAAAGGTCCTTAGAAGTTTACATCCACCACAACTTATGTTGCCAGGTCTTCTGCAGCTCTCAAAACAAACTTCTAAAAAACTCTTCAAACAATCAAAGCCACCTATGAAAATTGCTAACCAGAAGTTCATGCGCGTTCCGTTAATTATCTAGTAAAAACAGAGCTGGTTCTGTTTTTGCAGCCCATCCATACTTCCAGCTATTGTACTTTCTATATACACCAGTGAGTTTCCCTGATCCAGCTTTCTCATGGAAAGTAACCATCAGCCTTGAGCATTCTCTGACATCACACAGAAGGAATATTCACTTTACACTTGAGAAATTCGGCAAAATCAACTGACACTGACAGAAACTGACGACTATAAAGACATTGCAAAAACAACTCACAGAAGCTGCTCCTCTGAGTAATCAGTATACCACTCGCTGGTCTTAGTCCATTGCTTAAACTGGTACATGCTACATTGAGCTGTGTATATGGCTGCAGCAGCTAGCAAAGATGGTGAAAACTTCAGCATTTTGCATTCCACCAAGCAAAGCTCAACCAAGAAGAAGGACAAGAGCTCCAGCTGCCACAGTTTCACAGATCCCATACTCGTCAAGTTACTTTACTATTATATTCATTGTAAACAGTGCTGCATTACTCACCTTTTTATCAGAATGAGCTGCCTTAAGAAATCTTCTCATGAACATGTATGGAGTAGGCACAGACAAGTTGAATTGCAAGATATTCATCATCAATTTCTCCTACTGGCACATGTTTGATTAGATGCTTTTCTCAAAATTAAAGGGAAACAAAAAAAAGAAAAAGAACGACGAAGCGTAAACTGACTTACCATATCTAAAACTTCATCTCTTGTATATGCCTTGTCCGTTATCAGAATAAAATCCTCAACGGTAGGGACTGAGACCTCCTCGTACTTACAAGCTATTAGCATAGCTGTTACACCAACTAACTGAAGTTTCTTTCTGATCACTGCCTGACGCTCCAAGAACCTGTCTATGAGATTGACAGTAAGGAACAATGTCTCCTCCAAAAGCTCAAATTTGTAGTGAACCTGTTACATGCAATAAAGCTTGATTAAGTTTTGATAAGCACAACTTCAACGCTTAAAAGGAATTCCATTTCAATCAGACTTGCCACGTACACATGAACATGGAAATGTAAATAATGTACCTCAATAAGCCAGTCAATAAGAATGGCTCTCATCCTCTCATTAATGTCAAATTGACTAGTCATGTAATTTGGAGAGACACAGCTCAAATCCTGCAAAAGAACTGATGGGTCAACATCATATAAGTCCTTCCACCAGATTTTCCAATCAAGTAATTCAGAAATTCGGGCCCTTTTTTAACATTTTCCCATCTGATCAAGGATCAGATTGTATGAAGGCAGCTGACAAAATCAAAGCCCCAAGAACGCTCTGTCCCTTTTGATGTTCTGATCTATAAGGGAGTTCTTTTTTTTTTTAATTGTTTGGGGGGAGGATGCGATGAATGTCCAAAACCAAGAAGAAATTTTCTACTGAATTTCTAATTTTAAAGAACAGCTGTTCATTACAAGAACCAACCAGCCGAGATTTTAAATATTGGCATTGTACTCGGTGTTGATGATGCAGCATGGTCATAAGCCTGGATGTTTAGGTGAACAGAAATCAAATGTTACCTCAATTTTCTTGTAGAGGATGTAGATATCATCAACGTACTCAACAACTGCAAGTGGATCTTTCCTATCGCAGGCGTCGATGTCTAAAACAGGTTCCTGCACATCTTCCATTTCAACTTCGTCCTGAGAAACAGAGTGGCACAATACATTACGATGTTGTGCCAAAAAACGCAGACGATGAGATGAAAAGTTGAAAGACTTACTATCCTGTCTATTTCGTCGAGCATGGCTTCAGTATGCTTGACGAATACAGGAACTGCATTGTCATCGGTATCCTCGTCATCATCGTCAATATTTGCGATTTCACAGTCTAAGTAGTAACTCGGGCTGGGGACCAACAGGTTCTGTTTCTTAGTTGCCTAACATAACAGGATATATAGAAGAGATAAGAGAGCAAACAAAATAAAAAAAAAAAAAAATTATCCATATCTGGTTTATGCAAAGAGAAGAGTACTTGAGGCTGAGGGGGGTGGTGGTCCGGATCCGTGTGTCCTTTGCTCTTGCTGTATCATCAAAGAAATTAGAAAAAGACAAATGTATTTTGAAGTGTTATCAAACATTAGAGAGAGATTGGAGTGAAATTGTACCGGGAATGAACAGGGCTTTTGTTAGGCATAAGATTCTGATTGATGCTGCGGAGAGGCAACCGGTGATGGAGGGACTTCAGACTCTCCTCCATTCTTGGATGGCCTTTGTGATTCAAGGAAAGGAGAATCATTAAAAACCACGAAACCTCAATCTCGTCCTCGTATTAAAATGAAAAGAATGAATAAGGAAGGAACCAACCTTGAAGATCTGAAGAGGGGAGGAGCGGAAGCGGAAGCAGGCAGTTTTCCTTTGAGGCGTCCATTGGCTTTGCTATACTGTGTGTGTGTGTGCGTGCGTGCAGTGGAAGCATAAACATGAATCAGAAAAGTTGGAAGAAGAAGAAGAAAAGCAAGATCCGTTAAAAGAAAAGAAACGAAAATCAAGATAACTGGGAAGAACCTTACGCCGCTCACTCACGCTTATACGAATCCGAAGAAAAAGAAAATGAAATCTGAAAATGAGGGAGACAGCAGAGCCAACACTCAAAATAAAAGGAAATCATGAAAAAAACGAATTTCAGACGTTGATGTCGCAGTGTCATTTCCCATAGCCGTTGCCCAGCTTAATAACGGCTACTTTATTGTTGAAATTTGAAAAATTATAAACATTAAGGTTAAGCTTCACCCTTTTTCTTAAAACTTACCACTACTTCAAAATTAAAGGTTTAAAAATAAAATACGCTGTTTCATACTTTTCTATTCTTTTTTACTTTTAAATCTCCTTTTCAATTATTTTTTTTTCATTAAAATTTATAAATAATTTTTTTAAATTATTGTCTCGTTTCATAAAAAAATGAGGGAAATAAAATATTACGTCAAATTAATTTCATCAACATAAATTTATTTTAACGATAACAAAAATGTATGACGATACTAAACTATGCATATTTCTAAAACTTATAATTTTATCGTTAACTTACCATTTTCTGGAGTAATCTGTGCTGTCTGCTCTCTTTTTTTTAATTAAGGATAAAAGTAACAGTTAAAAAGACATATTTTTGGTCAACTTTGTTTTAGTAATTTTTCCATTAACTTTTTAAAGATAATTTCTATATAATATTATTGTGAAACTTAAATATTAATTATAAAAGATAAAATAAAAACTAATATCATTTTTTAATAATACACTTAGAAAAATATTTGATGTGAATAAAATTCAATATATCAATATATATTAAAAATAATAAATAGTCAAAAAGCTATATGATACAAATATTAACGTAATTAAGAATTAAATACTTAACCACAAAATATTTTTTTTAAATATCTGAAATTTATATTAATTTTAAAGAATAAAAATGTAAATATATTGAATATCATATTTTCATTTAACATTGTTATTTACTCATTTTAGAAAAATATATTCACTTCATCTCATTGGCACGTTCAAAAAAATAATTTTTAAAATGTCAACAATATTTCAATTAATTAAAATGAATTTTAAATATAATTATTTTAATTATTATTAATTAAATAAATTGAACTGATATTCACAAAAGATAGATATTTAGTAACTTCTATATTTTTTTATTTAAAAATTACTTAAAAATATATTATTAGAATTAAAATGAAAAAATTCATCACAAACTAAAACTATTACAATAAATATTTAAACTTCTGGATTTCGTTTATAGTCTTTATCTTTTTTCTTCTTTTAATTTTGAGATAAAAAAAATTATAAAAAGATTATGTCTACATGTTTTTGTTTTTTATTTTGATATCTTATAAATATGTAGATTTAGTTATGGGTCCTAACTTTTTTTTCTTATTTTGATCCCTTCTAATATTTCTTTTATGTCTTTTAGTTTTATTATTCATCAACCCCTATAAGTAATAAGTTCTTGATTAAATGACCATGTGTACTCGAGGAGGAAAACATGTGGATTTTTTTAAAATTTTTTAAGGAAAATTTAATGAGTATGTTTTAGTATTCTATTGGATGGCCAACGTCACACTCTACTATATAATAGATGAAAAACGATATTATTTTCATCGCATTGACTATTTTTTACATAAAATAATTTTAAAAATACATGTATAGCACATCATTATTCATTACTTTAATATTAACCATCAAAGATAAATATTAGATAATATTTTTTTAAAATAAATTTTCCTCCACACAATTAATTATAATATAAACATATCTAAAAAACAACAATAATAATATATAATATTTTTTACCCCCACTATTTTTTACCTCATGCTATACATCTGTTGATACTTTTCTCTTTCTTTGTAATATCATAAGTTATTTCTTATTTAACACATTATAATAAATAATACACAAACATATAAAACAAGTAATTAGAAATTTAAAAACATACTTATATATATATATATATTATTGAATAAACAAATTCTTATATTTCATCCATATATTTTCAATGAAACAATTTCATAAAATATATTAAAATCAATTGTTTACCCATTCAACTAGCAACCTCTCATAACATACAATAATACTATAAATACTTTATTTTGCTTTCAGAAGACTTGCACCTTGATTAGACTAAAAATTATACATTTATCACATTATCTTCGTTAACTTGTCACCAAAACAAAATTACATGAACACTCAAAGTTCACATATAGGTTATAAGAATCCTTTTCGACTCTCACTGTCTAATGTTTTTCTATACATGATCACAATATTAATAAAGTAGATATCTAATACATAATCTCAAATTCAATATATTCAATATATAATTAACTTAACATTATATTCCCTCCTTGGAAATAACTATGTCTACAATTCATCACATAAATATATATAATTAATATTAAATTCACATTCAATCAATTCAAGTAATCAAAGGAATTTTTTTAGCTTGAATATTTTTTTAGCATGAGCTAATATTGTTTTGCTTAAGCAAAAATCTAGCCAAAAGCAAGACTAAATTTATGCTCTATTTTAACTTATGGGAGAATCATTCTCTTGATAAAAAAATAAGACCAAAAAGTTTATTTTTTATTATATTTTTTTATTGAGGGAATTATTTTTTAGCTTAAGCAAAAATGAAACTGAAAGTAAATATTGATTTTTTTTGCTATATTTTTGCTTAAATAAAAATTTCACTTGAGAAAAATACCAAAAAATCAACATCATGTAACAAGATCAAACTTGCTTTCAAAATTTTATCCAAAATTAATGTAATAATTTACAAATTTTATATACACTTAAAATGACCAACATAAGTATAATTTATTCAAATATATGTTTCATTCTTATTGAGCTAATAAATCAATCCATAATAACTTTAAAAAATTAATTATTCTCATAAAAAATAACATTCAAAAATTTGTTTAAGAATCTTCAAAATTTTGCATTCAAAAGTTTATTATCGTGTTAATATCTAAATAATGATATTGAATCCAAAGTACTATAAAAAAAAATCCTAAACCAAAAACTTAAATAGTATTCTATTTCCTTTCAAACATTTACATATTTTTAAACAAAAACACAAATTTGCATGTAAATCAAAATAATTGTGATCAAATCATAGATCATCTACCTCAAGATATTATTAAAACATAAATAGTCTCTATTAGTTTTTTAACTTAAATCAAATTTAAACTCTCAATTCCACTACTCTATTTGAACATATCTTATGTTCTTGAATTAACATAAATTCATCTTTGCTAAAAAGCAACACATGCAAAGCCTTATCCCTAGACAGCAACCATTTCCACAAAACTAACTAAAAAAAGAAAAAAGAAACTTACTAAAAAATGAATTTTTGAATGGACAAAAGCGTTGTATTCTCCACCAAGACTTCAACAAGGTAGTTATAATATGAAAAATGAATAAACTTTTTAGAATTTAAAAAAAATTCAAAAAAAATATTTTAAAGAGATTGTGATTTTTGTAAAATGAAATTTAAATAGTTAATTTTTTTAATAAAACATCTTTTCAACTTAAATACAAAATATTCATATTTCATCTCATTTAAAACTACTTTCTATTCCTAACCATTTTAGTTAAGATCCTTATAACATCTATAAGCATTTTTACAGTGGTTGATATCAGTATTAAACAAATATTTTGCTTAACAAATTAAAAAATAAAAATTTTATGAGAGTCCAAAATAGATTTATTTATTTAAAAGCAAGATTTACAAAATTATTAGTAACTGGAAGAAAAAAAACTTGTGTATCAATTACTATAATCTTTCATGTGAGCTTTTTTCTAGTATTTCATGAAATTTAAAGAATTTATAGAAAAAATCGCAAGATAAATCATTTGTTGCAAAGTTTATAGAAGATAAACAGAAAGACTTATATGAAATATGAAAATTTATGATACATATGTACTTGGTCTTTGACGTTTCACTTAACGAACGATTTGTTATTAGATATTAATAAATATTAATTCAAGAAATAAAAATTTAATCCATAACTAAAAAACACAAATATAAGTAAAATCTGCAATTTTTGAAAGGATGAAAAGGTTATTTAAATTTTATAACATCAAATATAAGAGTTTATTTTATAAAAGGAAAGACAAAAACAATGAACCTAAGAAATATCTTCCTTAAGTAAACTTGACTATAGCCTAGTTTTTTTCTAGCTTCAAAATTAATTTAAATTAAAAAAATAAAGTAAAATTTGTTTGACAATTTCAATTAATTTAGTTTTAAAACTATTTTTATGCTATCTGTTTTAGTAAAGGAAATCTAAATTAATTGTCTTACTCAATGGAAATATTGACAAAAAAATATTGTGTAAAAAATTAATTAAATTTATGTATATACATTTTAATGATAAAAATATATAAAAGTATTCAAACTTATGCATTTTAAAATTTGAATTTTAAATATATTAAAAATCTTTTCATTCAGAAATATTTAAATATTCTATATTATTGATAAATAAAACTTTTAGATGATTAAAAAATATTTTAAAGAAATTTTATATTAAAAATTATTTTTAAAATTATGTTATATTAAAAATTATTTTAAAGATTATGTTTAAAGAATTTAATAAACATATTGTTATAATTAAGAATAAAAACATAACTACAAGTTTTTCAAGGAAATTAAATAAAAATAAAATTCAATTCAAATAATAAGTTTTTCATTTTAAATATATATATATATATATATATATATATATATATATATATATATATATATATATATATATATATATAATCTCTTCTAAGAACACTATTACTTGTTTTCTTCAATCCTTCACCTCTTGCATAATTTGTTCATGTGTTAAATATGTCCGTAAAGAATCATAAACATAAAATAAATGAACTAATAATTTAATAAAATATTTAAATAAGTATGAATGTTGTATTTATCAAAAGTCATACAATGCAACAACTTTATTAGATGAGTGAAAATTGATTAGGTTTTTCAAATATTAGTATTATTTTGAAGCTTAGATATTAATATACTTGTCACTAAGGTGATATTTAACAAGATTAGGTTTTTCAAATATTAGTATTATTTTGAAGCTTAGATATTAATATACTTGTCACTAAGGTGATATTTAACAAGTTTATCTTCGAAGGATAGATAACTTTTAATTGGATATTGAAAACTTTCATCTTTAATTTAATGTATAAAACCTTTTATCAACTTTTTACCACGTATATATTTATATGTATATATTTATATGTTGAAGTAAAAGTATTATTATAACTTGAATATATCTTCGATAACTCCTATTATACTTACATCATATCTAGTATGTCAATAGGATATTGTTGATAAGTAGATACATGTACATACACATCATAGTAATGTGACTCAAGTAATCACGATCACATTCTCATTTACAAAATATTAAATTATTAATCACAATTGTGTGTTTATTGGCCATGCAATGAACTTTTACCAGTTCGTTTTTAAATTTATTATGTTCTTAAACAATTAGGCATGCTTGCGGGAGTGAGATTGGATAATGGGACAAAGAGAATTGGAAAGTGTCGTAGAGTCATTAACTGACTTATTAAAAAAAAAAAAACAAAGAGTCATTGATTTATCATAACCGTGGATGTTGGATTAAGGATACCAACAACAGGCATGCATGTGATGTTGGAAGTAAGTGGATATCCCAACTTGTTCAACAGAAAATGAAGACACATGTTCGAGAACATGATACATATAAAGGAGAAAAATAAAAGAAAGATAAAAAAAAATATTTTTTCCTTAAAAATTGAAAATATAATAATAACATTACAACAAGTTACACTTGTCTTGTTTAACCAAGTTAGACTCCTTATAAAAATTTAACTGTTAGTTTTAAAAGTCATCAAATATGATAGACAATGACTATTATTTTTAATTACTTTTCATATTCCATATATATATATAATCTTTTGGACCATATACAATAGTATTTCAATAAGTTTTTGTTATTGAAATATGGCAATGGTGAATGATTAATGTTAGTTAACAAAACAGCGATAAAAACGATAGCAATTATAAAATTTGACTTAGATCTATATATTTGGAAGCAAAATAAAAGTTGTTAAATTGGAATTAGGTAATAAATAATATTTGTGTCAATTTTTAAAAAGAATTTGATCTTTCTATAACTGTTATTGTTTTTATTAAAATAATGTTAAATATTTTTTTTATTTGTATTCTTGATTATTTTTGTTTGATTTCTAATTAGATTGAATATAAAAATGAAGAAAAGTAAAGTAAAAAGTTGTTATTATTATTTAAAAGAAATAATAATAATAATATAATGTAAGTTGGAAATATATATATATATATATATATATATATATATATATATATATATATATATATATAAAAGGAGGGGTGACGGGGGAGAAGTGACGGAATCCGTCTCGTCGTCACTCTCTCTCTCTCTTTTGGCTTATTGTACGGAAATTGCGATGAGATTTCTTGCATTCAGAGAAACAAACGATTCTATACTGTTTGTTACTGTTTTTATACGGAGATAGATGGAAACAATAAAATTGCATTACATTTCCATTAATGCCTCCTTTATCTGGGAATCACGATCCTTTTATGCCACTAACTCATCAAATTGTTAACATTTTAATTTCGCGATTAGCTTCGTTCCATGTTTTTGGCCTCAACACCTACCTACTAATGATTGCATGGATCTGCTCTTGGCACAAGCTAGGGTTTCCACACCCAAAACAGGAAGCTTACAGGTTTAAAATAAGATAGACAAAATCCTAACCCTTTTGTTGCAGCCAAAAATCACTTCATATAGTGTTGGAACCCTAACTAAAAAACAACAACATTTGGCATAAATAGTGATCGTATATGCAATCACCCAAATAGGAACTCAACATTTAAATATAATTGACTCACATTAATCTTACATATTCTCTTCTCATCTTTTAAGACATACAAAGGTTGTCTCCCTGTTCGCCATGCCTGTTTCGTTGTTGGATCAGTATGATCGGTAAACTTATGGATCACTATTTGAGTGCTGTTAATCTAAAACTGACTTACATATATATTAATTATACTCCTTAAAATGGGATGTTTTCATGATTGGTTTCATTTTTAATTGAGAAATGTGTATTTACTTAAAGGACATGTCTGCAGCACACCTTTTACCATTGGCTAAAAGTTTTTGGAAATCACAAAATTTTGTGCGTCTCACCTTTCATTTAATGAACTTCACTTGTCAAACCATATGATAATTAGATACACAAAAGCATGAAACATTGGATTGTGTTGATATTTGTTAGAGAAGCAAAATAATTGTGCACAGTATCTTCTGAGTTTAGACACTGAACATAAGTTTAAAAAATCGGTTTATATTCCACTCATATTATAAATGTTATCTGATATAAAATCTTATATATATATATATATATATATATATATATATATATATATATATATATATATATATATATATATAAAGAAAACAAATCAATTGAATGTATTTTAAAGCAATTTATTTCTTAATCTTCCAAATTTTGTAGCTCTGCCTCCAATAATTTGATAACAGCAATTAAGAACAACAATAATCTTTGTTTTTGTTTGCTACAGCTGATAAGTGCCCAAATCCGAGTAATCCTCCTTTGAAGCTAAATTGCCTTTCTGGTCAACCCTTCCGTGGGTAGGGTTTTCTAAAGGCAACTTTGATACCAGTTTTGTGAGACAATTCACTTTAGAGGAACTTCTTCCAATTTAGGTTTTCTTTACCTAAATATTTGTCCTTAAAAATCAGGAGGAGACTTTGATATTAAAGGACTTTGTATCAAAATTTATCATCAGGAGTAGCTTATTTATATAGACTGGAAGGCTTATGTAATTGAAGCTGTCAAACTAGATTAGGAGGACAACACTATTACCCATTATGGGAAATAAGTCTGGGGTGTTGATGCTTAGGATCAACCATCCTAAACCAACCAAATGTTTCCATGGAAGATTGGGAAGATATATTCACTAGGAAACAACACAAAATTACAGAAATACGGTGTATCTAGTGGTGACAATACAGATAACCTAGACTATATTATAATAAATAGGAATCTAAGATTAATTCTATAGATTCATAGACCTACTAGTGGGGTGTTTTTCTTTTTCCCATTTTCCCTTTTCCACCATTAGTATAAGGGTATCATTCACTTTGGGCAGTGTACTTAATGGCCTCCGCAGTACCGTTTACCATTGATCTCTTTAGTGTGTCCTTTTTCTCATAATATAACATCAAATAATATTTTTTCTTTTTATTTCAATGGTCAGAAGTTCCCTCCTATTGTGTGTATCTTCATCAAGCTTTTCTCCTATTTGGGCTGCTGTAAATTTCCCCAGGCAGTGTAAACTTTCTGACTTTTTGTTGTGCTTAGAGTTTATGCTGATTGCTTTAAAATCTTCTAGTTGACAAAGAAATTACTCAACACCTCCTTGTTCACAAAAATTGAAAATGATTATCTATTCCAACCCTTGTTTCTTTCTGCTCATCTTACTTAGCCTACGAAAAATGATCTAAGCTTAGCGCTCTAATGCCAGCGTATCCACGTTCCGATCTTGCGTGAGTAGATATGAGATATCGATCACAATGGTACACATATTTAGAAAAGTGGAAATGAATCTATATCAATAATTAGTGAAAGGGAAAAAAATGGTTAGGTTGCTCTCATTTCAATCATATTTTCTTTGTTGGCATGAAGTTTCTTCTGGATGGAAGTTTAAGGCTAATATTTTTTACACTGAGATATATTTAAGTGCCTATTTTTTTTAATAAATGTATTTTTATAAGAACTTCTTTGAAATTAAACATTTGCAATAAAATTACTTGTTAACCACATATTGGTGTGCGGATGGAATATAATGAAATGTTATCATTTTTCATTATTTGTTTTCCTCCCTAAGTGATATTAAAATGTGCATTTTTTTCATTTTATGTTTTATTTTGATAAAAAGAAACTAAGAAGCCTCAAGGAAAACTATTACAAATAAAAAATATGAGCAAATTTATAAAATATGTAACCTTTTTCATTCTTGGAAACCAAATTTTATAGTATATATCACTTAATTGACTTCTCTCAAAACATAATTCTCAATAATATTTTTATCACCTTTTGAACGTTCTAAACAAATTTTAGAATATAATATGTAAAGATTCACCATCACTACATCAACTTCGACTTTCCTATCATATATTCATTATTATTTTTATTATTATAATTATTGGTAAGTATCATATTAATAATACTAAAATAATAATAATATTATTAATAAATATAATATCAAAGTAATATTAATAATAATATTAATAATCTAATAATAATACTGATATTATTATTAATAACATTAATATTAATATTAAAAATAATAATATGATTAATAGTGTTAATAATAATTTGAATAATAATATTGTTATTAATTATATTAATAATAATAGTAATAATATTAACTGTAGTAATAATAATCAAAACAAAATTAATGAGAATAATATTAAATA
>Ga0209489_104224_pt1 | contig 26705 bp, 17 predicted proteins | sample SiratrowhiteBW_FD_187527 | JGI IMG/M metagenome (GOLD analysis project Ga0209489, IMG submission 187527) | Root nodule microbial communities of legume samples collected from California, USA - Siratro white BW (SPAdes) (version 2) | ecosystem: Host-associated > Plants > Roots > Nodule | place... | reverse complement strand
AATAGTAATAATAATAATTTTATTAATAATCATAATCATAAGTATAATCATAATAAGAATAATAATAATTATAACATTATCACCTAATTTATTTAGTGTAGTGGTCAAACGTTTCTTAGATAAATCCAGTTTTTTTTTTTTTTATTAGGTTACAAAGGTGATTTATTGACTTTTTTATTAGGTTACAAAGGTGATTTATTTACTTTCTTTTTCTTTCTAAATATATGAAGAGAATTATTTTATAAAATTTAAAGAAGACACATTATTTGTAGTAGAACCTTGGTTAGAGAATATGAAATGAATATAAAGGGTGAGAAGTCAGATACTTTAACTAAAAAAATTCAAATCTAAATATAGTTGGAAGAAATATTTTGTGAAAAGCTTGATTCATAGGAAGAATGACGTTTAGTTTGACTGAAAAGTAATGGGTTAAAACCTGATCTTGCAAATCATTGCAAGAGATTTTATATGCAATTTTTATCTCATTAGTTACTTCCCAGTCTTCATTAATTAGTACAAGTGATTAATTTCTTATTCGGTTACATCCAAATACTTTGAGTACTTTTATGTGTTCAAAATTAAATATAGAATGAGATAGAAAGTAATCAAATTAACACTTCAAATTAAATATTCATATTAGTATAAACTAACTCTTACAATTCATAAATTAATTGTTATTTTCAAACTCCTCAAATTGAAAATACAAGATGAAACTTTTTATTATATTAAAAGAAATAATGAACGATGATGTTAGTAACTTTCTCCAAATTTCATTCTTATTTTACCAATAATATTGCTATATCAATTGTTCATAAGTTTTATTTATATATTATTTATTTCAAAACTTAATTGGTCAAAATGAATATATTAATAAAAAAATATATAAATGTTAAAGTGTAATTTGATTAAATTGTGCATTTTTATTTATACTTGTCCATTAAAATCCTTTAAGAGATATTACTTTCATTTAGACTTATATTTTAAGTACTATTTATTTATATTTTACAGTGTAATTATTTATATTTATATTTTTGGAGTATAATTTACATACATTTATATGTTTATTTTAAAAATATCCATGAGTATCAATAGATACTCGCAGGTGTAAAAAAACCGGTAAATATTTTACAAACAGGTACATAGGTAACAATATAATTGTCTTTGTCGTGAGAGGAAGAATGAGTACATATTATCTATATTCATGGCGATTAGTTATCATTTATAATTTCACATAATCTTATTTTAATTTGAATAAAAACAAATATGTAAAAAAACATATAACTCACTTGTTACTATTTAGGGTTTAGATTTTTACCGAGTGATTTATATTGCGGATGGGTAGATTTAGGGTTTATATACCCTATGTTCATAATGTGAACTGATCACCACTGTAATGAATGATAGTTTTTAATGATTATGTTATTTATGTAATCAATGAGGTTCAAGTATCAATCATTTATTTATATATTTTTCTATTAAAATATTAATTAAATGATTAAAAAACTTTTTCAACACCATGTTATAATTTTTTTATTTAATATTTAGAAATTTAATTAAAATAAAGTTATTAAAAAATTAATGAACTAAATAATCAGTAAAATTCATATTCTTTATTAAATTTAATAATTATAATTTAGTTATTAATATTAATGAATTAATTAGTAAAACTAGTATTATGTATTACTTAAATAATTAATATTTAGTAATTTAATTTTACAACTTTAAATTTAATATACTTATTGACCTTTTTATTATTCTAATTTTAATAAAAACCAAATAATATAATTTAAAAAAAATAAATTCGAAAAAAAAGGGACCGTGTGAACTGGGAATTAGATCCGGATTCACACCGCAATAGTAATTGTAGTCATTTAGGAAAATATATATGGAGCTAGTATATTGGCAAATTTCTTTGTTTTCCTTGTTATTTTAGAAAAAATATATTTAATTTCCAGACACTTAATTGTAGTAGTAAATTTCTTGATATTAGTTGAATTTCCACTAATAAAAAAAAAAAATAAAATTCCAGTGTAAGTTTTGGTAAACTTATTTATGTCACCATCAATCAATATATAAGAGGATAACAAAGGAATGGTTCCTAACACCATTGACCACTTTGAAATTTTGTCCATACTTAGTTTAGCCACGAGAATAACAAAGCACCAAAATAGCTTGAAAAAAATAATAAAAATAAATAGATTTTTTTTCTCTCCTAAACAATATTAATTGTGTTTACTAAAATATTTAATATTAGATGTGTTTCCAAAAAAAAAAAAAAAATGTTAGATGTGTTGGTAAAAATATATTTGTTTTTTTAATTATATTAAAATTATCGTCGTCAGAAGCAATAATACTGATACAATATACTATTGGATCCTGTGATATGGTTAAAAGAAAATCCCAATCCCTTTTCTCCACCAGTCTTAATAAAATATAATATTTGTTTTGTTATCATCAATCAGTTTGATTTTTTTTATTCATTCATTTATATAATGAATTTTGTTCTCATCTTCCTTCCTACCCATATGTCACAAGCTGTAGATAATATATTATAAATCAGAAAAACGTTATACTATTATTCTCCTAATGTTTTTATAGTAATGTTTATTTCTTTTCATTACATCACCTATCTTGTTTTACACTCCTTATTTTCAAAATGTTGTACGAATTTATCATACCAATACAATTTCTAAATTCTATAAGCATAAATATATGTTTTCTTGGACGTCGATTTACACTTGAAGAATCATCTTTTCTATAATCATATTTGTTTGAAATATCCAGTTTGTTTAAAATTAATGAAATATTATAAAAATAAGTTAACAAACATAATTTTTTAGATTATTTAATAAATTAAATATATTTTAATAATTTAAAATAGTAATAGATATGAAGATGATAATGGGTATTAAGACGAATGTGAAAATAGAAAGTAAATGAATATATACATATTCATTTTTATTTCCATAGCTAATTTTAAACATTAAATATTATCTTTATCTATACGTATAATCAGTTAATAGGAAGATTAACTATTATCTATATCCATATTCAAAATTTTCTGTTAAAATCCGAACTAACGTTTTTCATTCTTAATCAACCTACCAAATTATTATTTCCTCGGATGAGAAAAAGAAAGTAGAAACCGAGAACGTAAAGGCACATAAAGTTCTAAAAGCAATAAAATTAAGTTATAGTTTACCTCTTGCACAAAGGCTTCAGTTTCAGACTTGAATAGATCGGAGTGAAGAGCTTGAACAATCTCTTTCTCATGTTCTTCACTCAACTTGACGAGGGCCTTCAACTGGGAACTTCTCCATTCGTAGCTACGTGTCTTTCCACAATCAAACGTTGCTCTCAGTTCCTCAACCATCGCTAAAGCTTCTTCTGAACCAAACACTTTGCTCTTGGTGTTCCCCGCCATGTTTCACGATGAATTTGGAGCATACACAAATGTTTTCTAGGTTTCACAAATCACAAACATATATTAATGGAAATGGTTATTAGTGCCTTATATTCATATAGTTTGTCATTAGCAGTGTCTTATTCTTATAATTGTAGTGTTGTCATTATTCACTTTATATATATAATAGTGTGGTCCGACGGAGGGAGCTATAGCTGTCTATTGTCTTCTTTACTTCAGAATTTCTTAGTGGAATTGTCTGTGTTCACTAAGTTGTATTTTGATTATTTTTAATTGGAATGCACTAGTTATAATTAAAAATAGTTAAAAAATATATTTACGATATAACCTGTTAATAGTAATTTAACTGAAAAATAAAGAAATTTAAGTTAACAAGTTTATATATGCACATATAGATAGAAATACATGTAATGTAAAAATAATACGTTTAATAGAAATTTAACAAACACATTCATTATTTGGTTCTCGACTTTCAGATATGGTGTAAACAAAATCGTTTAACATGCAAACCAACATATGTGTACGACAAGATACAGATTTATTAGTTATTTAAAGTCAGGTTGTACGACCTAGAGTTTGTAGGTTCCCGTTTTATTAATTTTAATATTTTTTAATTTTTTATTTTAATTTTTAATTTTTTACTTTTCCTTATTGATCTTTGTATGATAAATGAGTTATATATAAATTGTAACACCTCAACAATAAACTATAACCTCATAATAGAAATTTTACTATTCAAAAATAAGAAATCAAAATTAACTATGAAATATCTATCATAACGTTCATGATTTATTTCTTTTAAATATCTATTATTACATGTATATACAAGTTTAAAAATAAGATTCCTTCCAAAAACTATTTATGGAACATTATTTGCTTATGTACCAATCATAATTAGAGTAGAAAGTTATACAATACACATATAACTGGTAAGTTATCAAGAATAAGATCAATATTAAAAAATTCAATCATAATTCAATTGTATCACAAATATTAATTTAAAAAAAATAAATTAGCAAACAAATTTAAGCTAAAATGGATACAAGATAATAAATATCAAACAAATATATTGTATATTAAGTACTTTTAACTAGAAATTAACATATGACTCATCATAAAAACTTTTGATTTATGTGCATATCTTAACTTCGTATGTCAGGTTAAGTCATTGCATAAATAAACAATACATCCAAAATGTGTCTTAGTGGTGAAAAAAAAGTTGAAAAACTATTTTTAAAACCAAGTTTGGATTATATAAGTGGATTTTGGCCTTATGAATCATGTCCTTAGAGATTGTATAAGAAAATTTGTATATTTTTTATTTTGATGATATTTTAGTGTATAACAAGAGTCTTAATGAACACTTACATAATTTGAGACAAGTTTTGTTTGTCCTTAGGAATAATCATCTCTTTGCTAGTGTAGATAAGTGTACCTTTTGTGTAGATAATGTTATCTTTTTAGGATTTGTAGTCAAATGGGGTTCATGTGGACCTTAAGAAAATCAAAGCCGTCCAAAAGTGGCAAACTCCATAAAATGTGGTAGAATTTATGAGCTTCCATGGTTTAACAAGCTTTAATAGAAGATTTGTTTTTAATTTCTTTAGTCTAGCTTCACCACTTAATGAGTTAGTGAAGAAGGATGTCACATTTTGTTGGAAAGAAAACATGAGCAAGTTTTCCAAAAGATTAAGGCTCAACTTACCAATGCACTAACTCTAGCCTTATCTAGCTTCTCCAAAATTTTTGAGTTAGAATGTGATGTATAGGGAGTTGATATAGGTGCATTTTTATTACGAGGAGGACATCCAAATACTTTAGTAAAAAACTTCATGATGCTTTCCTCAACTATCCCACCTAAGACAAAGAACTCTATATTGTCTAGTGCTTGCCTTTCAAAAATGGGAACACTATTTAGTGTTTAAGGAGTTTGTCATTCATAGTGGCCATGCATCACTTAAATATTTGAAGGTCTCAAACAATTTAAACAACTGACATGCAAAGTCGATGGAGTTCTTAGAACAATCCTTGTACATGATTAAATACAAGAAGGGAAAAACAAACACTAGAGTTGGTACCTTGTTTAGAAGGCATGCTCTACCTACCAATTTGAAGTCCAACTTCTTGGATTTGATCATATAAATATGCTAATAAATCTGATTTCTCTTTCACCTTTACTAGTTGCCAACTCTAACATCTAGAATTTCTCAAATACAGTATGCTGAAATTGTTTTATTGATATGGAAAAATTTACGTTGACAACCACATGTGGATGACAATCGTATGCCAACCACTGAGGTGGCACCTGCGCTTACGTGGACAAGGGGCAGGATTGGGTTTTTGGTGAGTGTGTTAAAAAATTAAAATTTCAACGTTGTGCTTCGTGGGGCGTCTTTGAAGTCTGTTTGGGAGGCCAGGGTTTGAGCAAATAAACGTTTTTCACACGTTTGAACACGGAAGGATGCTGCCAGAGGTGGAAGGGGAAGCGGTTGATTGGTCAAAAATGTTGGTGCAGAGAAGAAAGGGAGAATGTGTAGGTGGAGACGACTGATCACAGTCGTTTCATGAGAAAATTAAAAGAGTTTCAGTGTTGATCGCTAACATAGTGCTAGACCATCTAACGCCAAAGAGATGATAGTATAGATAGGGGAAAGTTAACCCCAAGTCGTCATCCAACGAATCCAATAGTAAATTCAGACAATCAATATTCAAAATTTATCTGTAGTAAGGAAAGTTAGTAATAACAGTAAATTAAAGAGGAAGGTTTGAGATTGTTGAGTAGGAAATTAAAATAGATGATTTAGAAATAATAAAGAAAATAGGTTGACTCTCAAGTTCTTTCACAATAAATTCTTCCTTGGTTTTCTTAAGATGATTATCCTTCAATTCCCTTCACATAGTTGAACTCAATCAAACAAGCGTCAATCAAATTCAACAAAATCTTATTAGCAAAACAAGCGTCTATTAATATATTCAATATCTCACCTCATCTCCAAGCGTATACTCAGTGAGATGTATATCTTTTATCTCTTGAATAAGCGTACAAGAAATTGATTAAGATTAAGCGAATTAACCAAGAACACTAATTAAAGGAAAAACAATTGAATTCTCAACAAGCGTTCAAAACCAAATACTTTTCCAAAAACATAAAATTGAAAAAGACCAATAATATAGAACAAATGTTATAGAAAATGTAAAGAGCAAAACTTTATTAAACAGAAACCTCAACATTCAGCATGAAATCACAAGAGAATCAACCTAAAGGAGTTTAGCCTTCCATGTGGATGACTAAAATACAAAAGAAAATAAAACTAGAGTTTATGCTTTGCAGCGGTGTGTCACCTTCATGCTTTCTCCAACCTCTATTTATAATCTCATTGTCTTCAAGAAATTAACTTAGATTTAATTCTCATATATTGTCCTTGCAATTATTAGATGTTTTGTTATGTGCCAAAGATTAATTTTGTAAATAACTTATTTCCAATAAAGCTGTAGATTTTTCATCTCCCAATTCTTTCAGATATTTTGTTTCCAAATCCTATTCTAGATATCAACTCATAATAATTGAATCTGCTGCAAAAGATATTCCAAAATATTTGAAAGAGATTTGCTCTAAATCAAGTAAGAATTGCAGAGGATCATCTTTGTAGAAAATCTGAATAATATCTTTGCAAAAGATTTTATTAAATTTGGAGGCCATGAAATATCTACAAATAATTATAAACAAGATAGATAAGAGAATATGCTTAAAATCAACTTTAACTAATAATCTCAATTAAGGTCTAAATAATCCTAATTGGGTAAATCTTATTTAAAACAATGGATTTATTCTCAATTATAGTCTAAGAAGATCAAGGTTAAACACTCTAAGTGTGAATGAAAATATTCTCATCAACGATGCATGGCGTTGAAAGGAAAGTAGAAGAGAGGGAGAACATCTATAGAATACGGTGAGGTATACACTGTTCCATGAGCTTTTCATTACATTGGTTTGTTTTTGGTATGAATTTTGGTTTGGATTTATGGGTTTTGGACTGGTATTGTACTTTAGGGTTCAGTGTTGTTCAATAGGATTTTTAACAGGATTGATTAATTGTTGGTGTTTAGGGTTAAATGATTGGGATTGGTTGATTAATTTGTGATTGTTGATTTTAGAATACAACTATGAATTTGACATTGTAATTTTAATTTTTAGGAAAAAGTGTCAATTGCTGAAAGTGCTTCTCATCTAGGGGAGCTATGTGTACGACATTTTTGTTATACAAAGTACTTGGGAGCTGTGAATAGTATGTTAACAACACAATAGAAGAATTGCATTGAAGGAACTCCATTTGGTTGGTTTACATTGTTGAGTGATAAAGTTAAAATAAGTAGGAGAGTGTTGAAAGATTTATGTACAAGATGGGTTGAGAAAAGGGGTGGTTTTTCTTATTAGGTCTCAGGTTGTGCCATTTTCTTTGTTCGATGTTTACATAGGTTTAGGTCTGTGAGTTTCTGGGGTAGATGTAGAATTGGAAAATGAAAATGTTGATAGTTATTGTAGGAGCCTATTTAAGTGTGGAATAATTAAGGTAAAGATGGCTTTTGATGAACTTGTTAAATGTCAGAGTGATGGAAAGGTTGATGATTTTTGCATGTTGTATATTTTGTTAGGTTTATCAGAATTTTTGTTTCCCAATAGAATGGGAAATGTGTATTCAGGTTTGTTTAACATTGTAGATAATTTACAAATGCTTGATAGGTTTAAGTGGGACACAGTTGTGTATGTATATTTGGTGAAAAGCTTGTGTCGAGCTTCAAGGTGTATTCACAGCAAGCAGTCTTCAATTGTCCGTGTGGCGGGATGTGTATACTTGTTGCAGGTAAATTTTAAAGTGCTTTATGATGTTCATTTACAAATTTATTATGTGATGAAATACAATTTATGATTTCTAATTTCATTGTAGATATGGGATTTCGACCATGTAATTTTGACAAAACGAAAGCCCCAAATAAGTACAACGTGATGAGTGTAGTTTTGTTGGATTGGATTGGAATTACTTATCTGTAATGTGTGTTAACATTAATATTGTTCTATTGTTTAACTATTTTGCAGGTAATTTGTAACTTATCGTCGTAGAAGGAAGAGTGTCAGCAGGTGGAGGTGAAAGAAGCCTTCAAATTTGACATTGTTGGAGTTAAGGATAGCAAAAAGGACGAAGAAAAACATGCAAAGATTGTAAATGAAATTGCAGAATTGAATCGTCTCTTCGTACATTAAGAATTATTTATAAAGAGACTTGAAGCTCAGTTGAGGGATTTGAAAGTCCTATTTATCCAACAAAAAGACAAATTTTCAAACAAATATGATGACCCCCACTCACTAGTTGAAAGTAAACTAAAGTTGAAGTCAAAGGTGGTGAAGAAGGTCCAGTTAAAGGTGGTGAACCAGTTTGTGAAGAAGCGGTACTTGAAGGTGCTGAAGAAGTTGTGTTGAAGGTGCTATTGAAGGTGAATGTGAACAAGGTGTAGGTGAATAATGGGAAGGCCAAGGTGCACAAAGCAATATGTACGACCGCATGAAGGCGGGTCCCCGACCGCGACAACAAAGTTTGGCTATGAGATCGCCTTGAATTGTATATTACAGGAAAAAAGACGTAAGTCAAGCACTCACAGAGGGCAGTGTAGTTAACTTATGAAGAATTTTGTATATTTTGATACACATGAATGAAAATATGTTTGATATAACTGTATAATTGTATTTTGAAGTTTGTTTAGATAATTTTGTTTGTAATTTTTGAATGAATATTTTGGATGAAATGAGAAATGGAGGCAGAAGTTGTTTCTAAGTTGAAAGAGGTGTTAATATATCATTGTTTACAACTTGTTTACATTGACAAAGGATATTATTTACTCGCAAAAAGGTTTTTTTATGATGAGTTGTTTACTTAAACTGAGTTTAGATATGGTGTTAAAATGAAGCAGTTAACTAGACAACAATTAAGCCAAAGATTAATGAAGTTCTATTGTGTAGACATAATTTAAATTTGGTAGCTGTGTTTTGGGGTTCAAAAAGTTCTGCTGGCTGTGGTGGGTGGTGAGAAAGTTGATATGAGTTAAACACATATATAGATAGGGTTAAACAATATCAATGTGCAGTGCTGGTGGTGGACGCAGGAGTACTTTCCCATTGGTTGATGTCATTGTTAGTCAGAAAGTTCAACTCAGTTAAACACTTATGTTCACAGGGTTAAACCCTTTGTATATACAACGGTGGAAGTGGGTGCAAGACCACTATCCCTTGGTTGATGTCATTTGTACATGGTCCCTAGTGAAGCAAGGCACACTTGAATGCCACGTTGCAAAACATGTAAGGGATTCAAGTATAGAGGTCAGTGGACCACAAAATTGCTGGCTGTGCTAGGTGGTTAGAAAGTTGAACACAATTAAACACTTATATAGTCATGGTTAAACACTTTGAACTTTTTGTGGTGGTGTTGGACACAGGACCAACGTCCGTTGCTTGATGTCATTGGTACGTGGTTCGTGCTGAAACAAAGCACACTTGTATTGAATGCAAGGTGGAAAACATGTAAGGCATAGAACTATGGAGGTGAGGGGACACAAAAGTGGTGGCCATGATGTGTGGTCAGCAAGTTGAGCTGAGTTAAACTCTTTGTATGTGAAGCGATGGTAGTGGGCGCATGGCCCCTGTCCTTCGGTTGATGTCCCTAGGTAGGTGGTCCGCGATGAAGCAAGGCACACTTGTATTGAATGCCAAGGTACAAAACATGTAAGGGATTGAACTATGGAGGTTAGGGGCACACAAATGATGGCTATAGTGGGTGGTCAAAAAGTTCAACTGAGTTAAACACTTATATGCATAGGGTTAACAATTAGTATATCCAGGATTGGTGATGGCACATGACTAATGTCCCTTTGTAGGTGCTCCGTGGTGAAGCAAGACACACTCGTATTGAATGCCAGGGTGCAAAACACGTAAGGGATTGAACTATAGAGGTCAGGGGGCATATAAATGATGGTTGTGGTGGGTGGTTCGAAAGTTGAACTGAGTTAAATGCTTAAATACACAGGGTTAAACAATTAGTATGTGTAGGGGTGGTCATGGTGCAGGACTAGTATCCCTTGGTAGATGTCCCTTGGTAGGTGCTCCACGGTGAAGCAAGCCACTCTTATATTGAATGCTAGGGTGGAAAACATGTAAGGGATTGACCTACGGAGGTCAGGGGGCACATAAATGATGGTTGTGGTGGGTGATCAGAAAGTTTAACCAAGTTAAACACTTGCATGCACAAAGTTAAACAATTACTATGTCTAGGGATGGTGATGGCGCAAGACTAATGTCCCTTGGTAGGTGCTTCGCGGTGAAGCAAGGCACACTTGTATTGAATGCCAGGGTTCAAAAACATGTAAGGGATTGAACAATGGAGGTCAAAGGGCATGTAGATGAGGGTTGTGGTGGGTGGTCAGAAAGTTGATCTGAGTTAAATACTTATATGCACAGTGTTAAACAATTAGTATGTGTAGGGGTGGTCATGGCGTAAGACTAGTGTCCCTTGGTTGATGAAAGGGTAACAAATAAAGCAAAGAATTGAAGGGAGCCCGTTGATGAAACAATATGTTAAATCTCTTAATAAAACTGAACATCCATTATTAATAACAAGAAATTAACAATAAGAGAGATTGTAAAATATTAAATTCAGCAATAGCTGTCCACTGCTTAGTATTCCTGACTGCATACGGGTTCCTGTAATTGATGAGAGAGAATTTAGGAAGAAGAGAATTTGGAAGGGAGAGAGAAAATAGCATAACAAAATTATGTAATCTTCTATTCTCCTATTAGTAGCTCTGTCCTTTTTACTCCTTCTCAGCCCCGTACTAACTCATGCACCAGCTGTCCTTTTTGAGCAACCAACTCCATTTCTTCATCACATGGGAATGGCTAGATTCACATTTTCTTTAATCCCCCTAATTAACTCTGATTTATGTTTCATCTTACATAACCCTCCCCTTTAACCTCAACCATGCCCTCAAGGTTGAAATGAGGATAAGTGTGATTGAAATCTTCTGCTATCTCCCATGTTGTTTCTGCTCCTGGACCTTGTCCCCATTGCACCTAAATCTGATGTATTTCCTTGTCATTCTGGATAATCGTTCTGCTGCTAGTTATAGTCTGTGGAGATAGGATCGTTCAGCAGCGATATGTGGAATACATTATGAATTCTAGCCTCTGAGGGTAGGTCCAACTTATAGGCCACTACACTTAATTTTGTGCTGATTCGAAATGGGCCAAAATACTTCATACCCAATTTTTGGTTCTTTCTTAAGGCGATTGAATGTTGTCGATATGGCTGTAACTTTACCAACACTAAGTCTCCTTCCTCAAATTCCAAGTGTCTTCGATTTTTGTCTGCATAAGCCTTCATGAATTGTTGAGAACGATTCATATTAATCTTTAGTTGGTCTATGAGCTTATCTCTTGATATTAACATTTCTTGCAAGGACTTGCTCATCTTGTGGAGAAATTTCATATCTCACAATGATGGGGGTCACAACCATATAAGCCTTTGTAAGGGGTCATTTTATTGCTATTGTGGAATGAAGTATTATACCAATACTAGGCTCAAGGAAGCATTGAAAGCCAACTCCTTGGATTATCATAGTAGAAACACCTTAAATACATTTCTATAGTCTTCTTTAACACCTCGTTTTATCCATCAGTTTCTGGATGATAGGCTGAGCTCATTGCTAAATTTGTGCCTTGCAATTTGAACAACTGCTGCCAAAACTTGCTGATGAAAACTTTATCCCTATCTAAGACAATAGACTTGGGAAAACCATGTAGTTTAACTACATGCTGCACAAAAACTTTTGCCACGCTCCTGCTATTATAATCATGCTTCAAAGCCATAAAATGTGCAAATTTGTTCAGTCGATTAATGACTACCATAATCATAGAATATCCTTGTGTAGGAGGCATGGCTTTTATAAAATCCATGCATATATCCTCCCAAACATGAGAAGGAATGGGCAAAGGATGAAGAAGTCCAGCGGGTACTCTTGTCTCAACCTTGGCTTGTTGGCATGTCGAACAACACAACACATAATTCCTGATTTCTTTCTGCATATTTTGCTAATAAAAATTAGAACAGATTGTCTCCACTGTCTTTGCAATCCCAGAATGTCTGCCCACAACACTGTCATGATACTCTTTAAGGATGAGTTTTATTAAGCTGCTATTGGAGGGTATCACGACCCTATTCCTCCACAAAAGAATTCCATTTTAGCAGCTATAATTACTATCAGTTTGACTATTAGTGATGCATTGTTGTAATATTTTGCCAAGATGGTCATTTCTTTGTAATTCAACCTTCAACGTTTGGAGTCATTCCAATTTTGGATTAGACCATGCAACAAGGAAACATCTTGAGAGGGCATCAACTGCTACATTCTCTCCTCCTGGTTTATATTGTATTTTGAAGTCATAACCAAACAGTTTATGTAGCCACTTGTGTTGCTTTGGGGTGTGCAGATTTTGGTTCATTAATGACTTAAGGCTTTGCTGATCTGTTTTGATAATGAACTTGTTCCCTAGCAATTAATGTCTGAATTTAGCAATTTCTTCAGTTATTGCAATAGTTCCCTCGTGTAAGAGGACTGTCGTTGCATAGCAGGGGATCATTTCTTGGAAAAATACGCAATTGGGTGTTTCCTTTGAGTTAGGAAAACTCCAATGCCATTGTCTGATGCATCCGTTTCAATTTCAAATGGCAATTCAAAATTTGGTAAAGCAAGTACAGGTTGGGGAGTAATTACCGTCTTCAGTTGTTGAAAAGCTGCCTCTGCCTTGTCACTCCAGTGGAAAGTTTCTCTTTTTAACAAATTTGAGAGAGGAGTTGCCAATGAGGCATAACCTTTATTAAATTTTCTGTAATAACCCGTTAAGCCCAAAAATCCCCGTAGTTGATTGATGGTTTTAGGGTGTGGCCACTCCATGATAGCTTGCACTTAGCCTTTTTCCATGTGAACTCCATCTCCAGAAATGGTATGACCCAAATAATCAATCTCTTTGGTTCCAAATAAGCATTTGGAAAGCTTTCCATATAAGGTTTCTTTTTGCAGCAATTGTATACCAATTCAAGGTGTTGTAGGTGCTTGTGCCATGAGAAACTGTAAACCAAAATATCGTCAAAGAATACGAGAACAAATTTTCGCAAATAAGGTCTAAATACGTCATTCATCAGACTGTGGAAGGTAGCAGGTGCATTTGTCAATGCAAATGGCATCACTAACCACTCATAATGGCCTTGATGGGTTCCGAAGGCTATTTTATGTCTATCCTCTAGTTTCACCAATATTTGGTGGTACCCTAACCTTAAGTCCAATTTGGAAAAATAATTAGCTCCAAAAAAATTCATCTAAAAGCTCATCAACGGTGGGAATGGGAAAGTTGTCTTTGACAGTGATGTTATTCAATGCTCTATAATCAGTGCAAAACCTCCAAGTGGCATCTTTCTTATTAACTAGTAAAATGGGTGAGGAAAATGGACTCTTACTAGGTTGTATGATGTCGTCAGCAACCATCTATTGCACCATAATTTCAATTTGGGTTTTCTGGTTGTGCAGATAGCGATATGGATGGACCTTCACGGGTGCTTCTCCCTACACCAGTTGAATACTATGATCATGGTCCCTCTGCGGTGGCAGACCCATTGGTTGTGCAAAAATATTGGCATAATTATGTAGTAATACTACCAACTCGGGCTCCTTGGGTAATTGTAAAGAAGCTGATGAGTTCTCTTCCTTTTTCTGAACCTGAAGGGTAAATGCCTTAGCTATATAATCTGTATGCACTAGATGCTTGATGTGATGAAATTGGCTTGTAATGAATTGGGGACTTTTCTCAAAACACTGTGACAAATTTTCCTTCATGTAAACATCTGATAAATGATGAGTCATAATCCACTATATGGGCCTTTAATTGCTTTAACCATGTTGTGCCAATAATTAAATCATTGCCGGCTACATGCACAACATATACCTCTGGAATATGCACCTTGTATTTTGGCATTGTGATTTCCAAATAGGGAATGAATCCTTCAGCAATCATTACTTCAAAATTGCCTACCATCACCATAAAGTTGGGGGCTAGCTTTACAGGAAAGTTCAAGAATTTAGTAATGCGAGGTTGTATGAAACTATCGGAACTGCCACCATCGATCAATGCTTGAATTTCTAACCCATTGATTTGGGCTTTCACTCTAATTATTGTAGGGCTGCCTGTTCTGGACATAACATTGTAAGATAAATGATGCTCTATCACCTGTTGCTCTAGCTGTTGTAACCCATCAATGTCTATTGGAGTACCTTTGGCATGTTTTGAATCGAGTACTGTAATGGTATCAGTCTCCTCCAATTGATACAACATAAAATTCCTATTCGGGCATTTATGAATAGGAGTAAATTTTTCACCGCACCAAAAATAAAGACTCTTCTCATAGCGGCTTTGTTGTTCCACTGGGGTGAGTCGTTTAATCTAATTTCTATTGTTGATGGGTGGCTGATTGGGTGTAGGATGTAATGGAGGTAAATTATTTCCGAGTAATGTTCTAGAAGAGAAATTAGTGGATGGTGGATATTGAGCCTTGCCTTACATTTGATGTCAGGCCGTATGCCACTGATGAAACAATTGCGAAGTGCATCTGGCAGTTTGATGTTGGTGCGATTTGCCAATGAAACGAAATCTGTGTAATATTCCGTCATCAACCCATGTTGTTGTAGCTTAAATAGCAACTCGCGTGGATATTCAAAAGGAGAGGGACCAAATTTTATCTCGATGGCCCTATTTAATTGGGTCCAAGAGCGAAACTGAGCAGTGCGTTGGGACATTTAAAACCATGGAATCGACATTCCTGTCATGTGAAGTGTTGTTATTCCAATTTGTTCTTTGTCAAGAATTTTGAAGAAATTGAAGTATTGATCCATGGAGAAAATCTAAACGAGGGTGTTACTGCCGTCGAACTTGGGTAAGTTGAAGTTCATCCTTTGAGTTTGATATGGAGGACGAGTATGATTTTTTTGATTGTGATTTGAGTTCTCACCATGCTGGTACTCGGAATTGGGAGACTGAGTTTTGTTTTGGTTGTTGAGAAGTTGTGCAACGGCTTGCTGGAATCTTCAAATCTGTCATCTCTGCTGCTTGAGCTATCTCAACTCGTTGTTTTGCCACTAATTCTTCAAACATTTGAAATAATTTCTTGATCTCAACCTCCATCACCTTCAATCTTGTGTTATCAAAGATCGACATGGTTAACAAAAGCACCAATGAAAGGTAACAGATATAGCAAGGGATTGAAGGGAGCCCGTTGATGAAACAATGTATTAAATCTCTTAATAAAAATGAACATCTATAATTAATAACAAGAAATTAACAACAAGAGAGATTGTAGAATATTAAATTCAGCAATACCCGTCCACTGCTTGGTATTCCTGCACTACATACAATTCCTGTAATTGATGAGAGAGAATTTAGGAATAAGAGAATTTGGAAGGGAGAGAGAAAATAACATAACAAAATTATCAGAGGTAAGGATCAGGAAAATCAACATGGGTTAGCTACCAAACGTAATCTTCCATTCTCCTATTAGTAGCTCTCTCCCTTTTGTTCCTTCTCAGCCCCGTACTGGATGACTCATGCACCAGCTATCCTTTTTGAGTAACCAACTCCGTTTCTTCATCACATGGCAGTGGCTTATGAACAATGACATTCGCATCTCCATTAATCCCCTTAATTAACTCTGATTTATTTTTCATCTTTACAGTTGATGTCCCTTTATAGGTGCTCCGCGGTCAAGCAAGGCACTGTTGTATTGAATGCCAGGATCGAAAATATGTAAGGGATTGACCTATGGAGGTTAGAGGGCACATAAATGATAGCTGTGGTGGTTGGTCAGAAAGTTCAATTGAGTTAAACACTTATATGTACAGAGTTAAACAATTACTATGTCCAGGGGTGGTGATGGTGCAGGACTAATGACCTTTGGTTGATGTCCCATGGTAGGTGCTCTGCAGTGTAGCAAGGCACACTTATATTGAATGCTAGGGTGCAAAACATGTAAGGGATTGAACTATGGAGGACAGGCAGCACATAAATGATGCTTGTGGTGGCTGGTTAGAAAGTTGAACTAAGTTAAACACTTATATGCATAGGGTTAAACAATTAGTATATGAAGGGGTGGTTATGGCGTGAGACTAGTGTCCTTTGGTAGGTGCTCCGCGGTGAAGCATGATACTCTTGTATCGAATGCCAGGGTGGAAAAGATGTAAGGGATTAACCTATGGAGGTAAGGGGGCACATAAATGATGGTTGTGGTGGGTGGTCAGAAAGTTCAACTGATTTAAACAGTTATATACATAGGGTTAAACAATTAGTATGTGCAGGGGTTGTCATGGTGTAGGATTACTGTCCCTTGGTTGATGTCCCTTAGTAGGTGCTCTGTGGTGAAGCAAGGCATACTTGTATTCAGTGCTAGGTGCAAAACATGTAAGGGATTGAACTATGGAGGTTAGGGGACACACAAATGATGGCTGTGGTGGGTGGTCAGAAAGTTGAACTGAGTTAAACACTTATATGCACAAGGTTAAACAATTAGTATGTGAAGGGGTAGTCATGGAGCAGGACTAGTGTCCCTTGGTAGGTGCTCCGCGGTGAACTAAGGCACTCTTATATTGAATTCCAGGATGGAAAACATGTAAGGGATATATGTATGGAGGTCAGGGGGCACATAAATGATGGTTGTGGTGAGTGGTTAGAAAGTTGAACTGAATTAAACACTTATATGCATAGGGTTAAACAATTAGTATGTGAAGGGATGGTCATAGTGCATGACTAGTGTCCTTTGGTAGGTGCTCCGCGGTGAAGCAAGGCACTTTTATATTGAATTCCAGGGTGTAAAACATGTAAGGGATTGATGTATAGAGGTCAGGGGGTATATAAATGATGACTGTGGTGGATGGTCAGAAAGTTGAACTGAGTTAAACACTTATATAATAGGTTTAAACAATTAGTATGTACAGGGGTGGTCATGGTACATGATTACTGTCCCTTGGTTGATGTACCTTGGTAAGTGCTCCATGGGGAAGCAAGGCACACTTGTATTTAATGCTAGGGTGTAAAACATGTAAAGGATTGAATTATGGAGGAGAGGGGGCACAAAATTGGTGGCTGTGGTGGGTGGTAAGAAAGTTTTGATGCGTTAAACACTTAATTACACTTGGTTAATTGCGTTGGATGTGTAGTGGTGGTCATCTTGCAACACCTGTGTCCCTTGTTTGATGGCATTGGTAGGTGGTCTGTCGTGACCGAACTACATTTAACTTTTTCAATCCCATCATGTGAAAGATGTAAGCATATGAGTTGTCCTGGTTAGGGGGAAACACATTGGTGTCTGTGGTGGATGGTCAAAAGGTTCTGGTCAGTTAAACACTTAAATAGAGTGGGTTAAACACATCGTTCTAAAGTGGTTTACGCATTTATGTTGTGGGGTACAATGTCAGCTGACCTGAGCAGAACTTAAATTGAAATGTGATTATTTAAACCTTAAACGTTTGCGGAGTATTCGTTTGTAACATTAGGTGACATTGGTTGTTAACAATAACCATTACCAAACTTAAGGGTTTACAAATACAATGATGAAATTATACTAAAATAAAGTACTTTCACATTACAAACACAAAGACTACATGATGCTTTGTGATTTCCAATTGCATTTCTTTCATTTTCTATGTTCTTCACCAATTCCAAATGCTTTGGATATGGAAGGAGGAAAGTAATACCGAAGTCAAATTAATGTCAAAATATTATGTAGTAATGTTTGCTGTTAATTAAGGTGAACAATGAGTTAAAATTGGTCAATATACCTACAGTTGGTCCTGTTGGAACGAAGGGGAGTGAAGCTCTCAGTAGTTTCTCATTGGGAGGCCCAATATCAAATTTGAACACCTAAATAATTTTGTTAATTGTACATCTGACATAACGTATTCAGCCTAAGTAAAGTATAATTTCACACTAATATCTTCTTGTTTGAAGACTGTACCTTGACAATGTTATTCAGCGTTATATTCAGATAATAAACCCTTAGATTTGGGTTGAAAATTTTGACCTAGGACAATACAAAAACTACCTCAATAACCAAGTAAGATAAACACATGAACAAAATGATATATTGTGAAAGAGAAGTACATTTGTTAAGATCAATACAAATCCAACAACTATGTCACTTCCCAATTCAGGATTTTGTAAGACCTTGTGATGAACACTGGCATAAGCAATTCCAATGGGATCCTGTAGGGTACAAAAACATTAAATCTGTTACTTGTGGAATTAAAGACAACGTGTGTTGTATATAATGTGTAATGTTAACCTCGACTGTGATTTTCATGTCCCCTAAACCATTTGGCAGGCTTTGACAATGCAAGGTAGCAGTGAGAGTTTCGTGGACGTTTTCCTTTTAGCCAAGGGCATCACTTCTGTCGTGTTTTCTCCATCCACCAAATTTGACAACAAAAGGAACACAAATGAGGTGCACATTTGGTTGCACTGTTAGACGTTAAGAAATTACCGTGGAAGTCAATGAACTTTTAGGCCCATTCCCAAGCATTTGTCCCAAAGTCTCAACGGTGACTTTCTTCACCTAATTCATTAAGAAACTGTTGTGTGTTCGGTAGATCATCTGAACATCGATTGAGCAAAACAACTTCAACATTTCCTGTCGGTCATGGAATGAGGTTGGTGTTAGAGTTACACCGTCTGAGAAAGCTTTCAAGATCACTCGTATCTATATCAAGCTTATCGAAATTATCCATTGTATTTGGTTATGTGTGATAATAGGTCAAAAAACCTTTCCCAGTGAATGGGTTTAGGGTTTGTGGGTAAGGGATATGAAAGGTCGTTTTGGTTATAAATTGACCTACAATAACTGTTGCAATGTCCATCCTTAATTGTGTTTGCATGTGGCCCCTACATGTATAGTAATTAATGCTTTACGTGAACATCTATATATGCATTCACAAAATCTCTTATGCATTTTTCTAGAATTTTGTACATCATATATGCATTCTCAAAAATTTCATTCATATATCCATTTTCAAAAAACTATTTTTTTTATGCATGCATCTATAAAAAAATTCATTCAAACATATATCATGCACGCATTCCAAAAAAATCATGCATTCATAAATGTATTTTCTCAAAAAAAAAAAATAAAAAATCGTTCAAACATATATCATATATGCATTTCCCAAAATCTCATGCATTCATAAATGCATTTTCAAAAAAAAAATGTCCAAAATTTCATAAATGTGTTTTGTAAAAAAAATAATTAAATTTTCAAAAAAAAAAGGAAAATGTGCTCAGTCATTTGTTTATGGATCATTGAATTCACAAGACTGTGAATAATAATAAAATGGGGTTCAGTCATTTGTGTGAATGCATAAAACTTTATTTTCTATTTATTTTTCTTTGTTTTGATTGAGATGAATACATAAAACTCTTTTTTTTTTATTTCTTCAGTTTTGATTTTAAGAGAATGCATAGATGCATGCATAAAACTTTATTTTTCATTTTTCCTTTTTGAATGAGAATGCATGAATGAATGCATAAAACTATTTTTTTTATTTCATATTTCATTTAAAATGTATTTTCAAAATTTTTTCGAAGGAAAAAAAAACATGTTGTAGAATGTAGTATGGATAACTTTGAAGATGTATGATGCACGCTTAAATGTATGATGTATATTAAGATTTGTGATGCATGCAAAACTAATTAATGTATGTATGGCAATAACTTTTTTATGCGAGAAAATTATAAAAAGATGTATAAAAATACAAATTAATTAAGCAACATCTAAAAAAAATGTTTTGTTTTGTCTTGTTTTTTTTGTACTTTTTTATTTTTTTATGCATGAAATTATAGGAATTCATTTATGAATTTTTTGATAGAACTTTTTTTTTGAAAATGCAAATATATGAATGCATAAAATAGACGTATGAAATTTGGATGCATGCAAAAGTTTTTTTTTTTAAGAAAATGCATTTATAAAAATATTCTTTTATTTATCTTTCTCTGTTTTTTTTTAGAAGGTATGAAATTCTATTTTTGAAAATGTATGAATGAATGTCATGAGATTAATTTATTGTTATTATTATTTAATATCAACATTTATAAGAAACACATAAGTGCAATGAGAATGCATGAACATATGCATGGGATTTTATTTGAGAATTCGTATGAAGATGCATAAAATGAATGCACGATGAACATGCATGTAGGAAATATATATTTTTTCGTTTTTGTTTAATTAATGCATGATGATATGAAAATGCATATAACTTTATTTTTTATTTTTGATTTTTTGAAAATGCACGAATCATTGCATAAAATTATATTTTTTTTTAATATGAGAATGTATAGGTGAATAAATTAAAACTATATATTTTTTTTATTTTTTAAATGAGAATGCATAGGCAAATGCATAAAAACTTTATTTTTTTTTCATGTATGAATAGGAATCTAGTTTTTAATGAATGAGAATGCATAAAACTTCTATTTTTATTTCTTGAATTTTTTTTTTGTTTTGATTTTATTTATTATTATTTTGTTTATGCATGAAATTTTTAAGAAAATGTAATTAAGAATACATGAAATTTCTAAAAATGCATTTATAAATTTTCTGAAATTTTTTTAAAATGCAAATGAAGGGATGAAATGCATGTATAAATTTGGATAATAAGCGTGCATAATTTTTTTTCAGGAGAATGTATTTATGAATGCATGAATTCTTCTTTTTTTTAGAAGGTATGAATTTATTTTAAGAAAAGGAAATGTATGAACAACTAAATTTTTGCTATTTGACATCATGATTTTTTTAAAAGAAATGTATAAGTGCAATGAGAATGTATGAAATTTATTTGAGAATTCTTATGAAAATGTCTAAATGAATGCATGATGAAATGCATATTGTTCATTTTTTGTTTATTGGATGCATGATGCATATATTAAATCTATTTTTTATTGAATGAATAATAATATGAAAATGAATTCTATATATTTTTTTTGTTTCTTTGTTTGTTTGAATAAGATTTTGAAAATGAATGAATGAGAGTATGAGGATGCATGGATTAATGCATTGATTCTGTTTGAAATTATTTTCTTTCTAAGAATGCATGTATGCTCTTTATATGAGAGTACATGAAACTTTAGATGAGAATAAATTCCATGAGACGTGTATGGAGGTATGAAGTCCTAGGTGGATAAATGAATCCCATATTTTCCAGTATAATGAGAATGCATGAAAATATATTTATTTACATAAATGGATGTATCTAAGAACGAAATTCTATTTCTGATTGATTTCTTTTTTAGTATTGTATGGATGCATGACTGATGAGTCATAATTTTTCCCTATTTACTTGTCTTTATGTACTTATTTTTATTAGTAATTTGTGTTTAACTGCTAATTGTCTTCTCTATTTTATTGTTTAAGCTTTATTTACCAAAAATTTGTAATTTTATTTAATTCAAATTTTTTGTGCTAATTTTATTATTATTTTCAGGACAGCTTTGGAACTTTATTAGGCTTGGATATTAATTATGAATTGAAGAGGAGCTGCCACGTTATCAATTTTTTTTAGTGTTTATTTATTATACCAGAACTGAAAGATTTGGACCCATTAGGTTTAGTGTTCATGACTAACCTAGGTCTAGCCATTTATTAAAGGAGGTGAAGCCAAAGGAGTTGGGGGACTCTCGACTTTGAGGATTCAATTCATTCTCTCTCTGGAAAAGCTGGGTTTGTATTTCTTTTCTTTCCTCTACAATTACATTTTGTTTTCATTCCTTTTTAATTTCATCCCTTTTTAATTTGTTTTAAGTTTAAGCTTCGTTTGCTTTCTTTAAATTTAATGGAAGACTAATTTATAAGGTTATCCTTTTGATTGAGATTGCAAAGAAGCTTTGAGGGTGTTGTTGTGTTATTTTTGCTCTTTTTGTCTCTTAACTCTTCATCAATTTATTTTTGTGCTTAATACTTTTACTGGTTCATGCTTAATTTATAATATGAATTTTGTGCCTCTGTTCATACTTAATAGAGTGAGTCACGGGTTGTTGGAATGGAATGAATGATGTATGTGAATGCTTAATTTGCATAAGGAAAACTTGTAGAGGAAAGAAAATAAATACAGAACCAGTTTTTCCAGAGAGAGAATGAATTGAATCCCAAAAGTCGAGAGTCCCGAACTCCTTTGGCTTCACCTCCTTTAATAAACGGCTAGACCTAGGTCAGTCGTGAACACTAAACCTAAAGGGGGCCCAAATCTTTCAAATCTAGTCCAATAAATAAACACTAAAAAAAAACTGATAACATGGCAACTCCTCTTCAATTCAGAATTAATATCCAAGCCTAATAAAATTCCAAAGCTGTCTTGAAAATAATAATAAAATTAGCTCAAAAAATTCGAATTAAATAAAATTACAAATTTATGATAAATAAAGCTGAAACAGTAAAATAGAGAAGATAATTAGCAGTTAAACACAAATCACTAATAAAAATAGGTACATAAAGATAAGTAAATAGGGAAAAATAATGACTCATCAATCATGCATCCATTCATACAATACTAAAAAAAATAAATCAGAAATATAATTTCGTTCTTAGATACATCCATTTATGTAAATAAATATATTTTCATGCATTCTCATTATACTGGAGAATATAGGATTCATTCATCCACCTAGGACTTCACCTCCATACACATCTCCTGGAATCTATTCTCATCTAAAGTTTCATGTACTCCCATATAAATAGCATACATGCATTCTTAAAAAGAAAACAATTTCAAACAGAATCAATGCATTAATCCATGCATCCTCATAGCCTCATGCATTCATTTTCAAAATCTTATTCAAACAAACAAAGAAACAAAAAAAAAAATATAGAATTCATTTTCATATTATTATTCATTCAATAAAAAATAGATTTAATATAGGCATCATGCATCCAATAAACAAAAAATGAATAATATGCATTTCATCATGCATTTATTTAGGCATTTTCATAAGAATTCTCAAATAAATTTCATGCACTCTCATTGCACTTATATATTTCTTTTAAAAAAATGTTGATGTCAAATAGCAAAAATTTAGTTATTCATACATTTCCTTTTCTTAAAAGAAATTCATAGCTTCTAAAAAAAAAAGAAGAATTCATGCATTCATAAATACATTCTCTTGTAAAAAAAATTATGCACGCTTATTATCCAAATTTATACATCCATTTCATCCCTTCATTTGCATTTTAAAAAAATTTCAGAAAATTTATAAATGCATTTTTAGAAATTTCATGCATTCTTAAATACATTTTCTTAAAAATTTCAAGCATAAACAAAATAATAATAAATAAAATCAAAACAAAAAAATTCAAGAAATAAAAAAAGAAGTTTTATGCATTCTCATTCATTAAAAAATATATTCTTATTCATACATGAAAAAAAAAATAAAGTTGTTATGCATTTGCCTATGCATTCTCATTTAAAAAATAAAAAAATATAGTTTTGATGTATTCACCTATACATTCTCATATTAAAAAAAAATAGAATTTTATGCAGTCATTCATGCATTTTCAGAAAATCAAAAATGAAAAATAAAGTTTTATGCATTTTTCATATCATCATGCATTAATTAAACAAAAATGCAAAAATATACATTTCATCCGTACCCTTGTTACCCATTTTTGTCACCTTACCAAGACAAACTATCTTTCACACCAATTTTACCATTCCCCTTGTACGTACAAACTGGGTCAGTTTGCATGGTTTGTCTTGTGAAGCCTATTTCCCTTTCAGGATCAACCTTTCAAGCCTAAAATGTGCAAATCCTTCAAGCTTAAAACCAACATAGCAAGCCAAGACACCCAAAACTGGGACACCAAAAATGGGGCAATCCAATATGATGATATGCATTCCCAGTATCTCTCTAATACCTCAAACACTTACCTTTTGCTCATGGGTTCGAGCATGCATATAGACAGTGTTTCCAAGCGAAAAGTTGATAATTACACTATGTTGATTGTTAGCACCAAGGCTAAGCATGTGATTTGATGAAGTCAATAAAGACCATTGCTTGCTGAAGTTTCTAATGGATTGAATCTGGACTATGTTAGATCAATGCCTAGCATGTGAGCTGATGAAGACTGCCTCATGAAGAATCTGTTGGAACCAATCTGGACTAGAATTGTTCAAGTGAAGACTTTGAGCCAACATGAAGATGGTTGGGTGATTCAGTCTTGGTCCTTAGTTGGGTTTGTGTGTTGGTGATTGGCTTAGTCCTTAATCATTAGTGGCATGGTTCATCATTCCTGAGATGCTAAGAGATTCACAAATATTTTTATCAAAGCTGGTTTTAAGAAAAATAGCCCAAACTGATTTTTGCTGGAAAAGGTTTTTCAATCAATTGAATTTCTAAAACAATCGATTGAATGTGACAGTTATTTCTGTTACTACTGGAATCTTTGACTGGGTCAACTAACGGTCAATTCAATCGATTGAATGGTTTGTTCAATTAATTGAACTGTGACAGCTAAGTTGTTTTAAAATTGATTTGGCTATTTAAAGGAATGGGCACTATCATTTTCAGAAATCTAAGATTTTTGAAAAGCATTCCTTGAGATTTTCTAAGTGAGATATAGCGCCCCTTTTGTGCGATCATCCTTTGACAAAGTTTTTCAAAACAAGAAACCTCCAAGAACGTGAATATTTAAGCATCCTTGAGTGAGGTTCTTGCAACTTTGGCTCTGGACCAAAGCTAAGTCTTCTACACCTGATCTTCATTCTTTGTAATTTGTTCTGCGTAGAAGTATTGTGTGATCAATTGCTGATCTTGCTATTATGTAATATGTTTGCTATTTTCAATTACTGGGACTGTAATTAAGTTGGCGCAATGGGTTTCTACATTGTTCTCACATCCGCTGAGGGGTTCAGTAGAGGGTGAGTGCTGCAAGAAGCATTGTTGCTTGCGGATTGCAACTGTTGTGGTGCAATGGGTTTCTGCACTGGTTTCACACTAGTTGAGGGGTTCAGTGAGGTGTGGGTTTACTGCTGGGAGCAGTTTGTAACTTGCTGGGAGCAAGGGTTGTAAACTGATCTTGTGATCTTTTTAGTGGAAATCTTTGCTAGTTTGCAAAGGACTGGACGTAGCCCTTGAGGAAGGGTGAACCAGGATAATTCTTTGTGTTCTTGATTTCCTCTTCTCTCTTCTTGATCTTTTTATCTGCTTGCATTCGCCTAATAAACTGATCACTGAATCTGTTTACATATATTTGAATCAACTGTGTTTCTGGGTTAATTTTAATCTACTGGATTGTGTTTAATCATCTTGAATCTGGACTAACACATTTCTATACTGTAAATTGTTTTCTGGGTTTATCTTTAATAATTTTCGTTGTGCACAATTGATTATTTACTGGACAGTCCAGAATTAAATCAGTTAATTGATTGAATTAAGAATTTTCATTCTCTATTTCAAGAACAAATCAGATTTGTGAAAAGATTTTGAAAGTTCAATTCACCCCCTCTCTTGAACTCGGTCTAAACCTTATTTTACAGACATTAGCTTCAAATGTCCCTGATTTTCTCGAAAATGGAAGTTGGTATCCCATGAATTTAATGATTACCAAGAACATCTGATTCTACACTATGAAATTTTGAAAAAAAAAAAGACTTTTGTACATATTTTCACTTTGAGGTTTCTACATATTCTTGAGATCTTTCAAATTCTTCGTACATATGCATTTTAAAAAAATAATCATTAAAAAATATTTCTTTGTACATAATCTTTTGTACATTCTTTCTCTTTTTGAAAATTTGTACATATTTTTTTGAAACATTTTCTTTGAAAAATTCACTGCAAAAAAAAAAAAATCACCATTTGTAAAATCATTGAAAAATTTGTGCATACATTAGCATTGAAAATCCAAGAAAATCAGAAATAGAATTTCTTGCACTAATATATGCGTTATCATCCAAGAAAATAAAAAATAAAGTTTGATGCATTTAAACTTGCATTTTTATTCAAAATAAAAATTAAATAAAATAAAACGAATTTCATGCATAATATATATGCATTCTTCAAAAAGAATAAAACAAAAGAATCAAGTTTTATGCATTCATAAATGCATTCTTCAAAAAAAAAAAATAAGAACAAAAATAAAAAAAAAAAAACAAAAAATAA
>Ga0209489_104221_pt1 | contig 26714 bp, 13 predicted proteins | sample SiratrowhiteBW_FD_187527 | JGI IMG/M metagenome (GOLD analysis project Ga0209489, IMG submission 187527) | Root nodule microbial communities of legume samples collected from California, USA - Siratro white BW (SPAdes) (version 2) | ecosystem: Host-associated > Plants > Roots > Nodule | place... | reverse complement strand
TTTTTTTTTTTACAAATCAAAACAACAACGATTAAATCTTTTGAATCGTTGCAGTAATGTCACTCTAGTAGTAACAATATATCGTCCTATATATGAGTTATGCATATTCACCATTATAATGAAATAAATATTTGAATATATATTTTTAAAATATTTTAGACTATTTTAGATGGTCTGTCAGGATTTGTTCTTTTTTATATTTAAATTTAGTTCTTTATTTAATTATTGTTTTTAAAAATACAAAAAAATATTAGTACTTTTTTTGAACTACAATTTGTAAATCATTTTTCACATAAATAAAATATCCTTATATATGTAATATAGACTTGGTATACATACAGTTTCAACATTTTTTACATATTTTCCTTTTTTTTAACCTGACATTAAACCTATTTAATTGTTGTAATACCCTAAAATAGCTATTAAATAAAAACTAACCTAAAATTTAGTTTTAGAGATAAATAAGATAACATCTAGAAGTTGTTTAAGTAAATAAAAGTTTACTTTTTATTTTTATAACAATCACCATATTTCTTTCTAAGAATATATTCTCTCTAAGAAGATATTCTGTTTTATTTTTATAAAAAAACATAATTATCTCTAAAAAGACATTATGTTTATAAAAACTACCAACTTTTTCTCTTCTTTGATAAGATACACAGTTTCATTCTTATGAAAAAAAAAGGCTAATTTTGTGTGTTTTTAATTGATATTATAATTATTTATTTTATTAAGTGTGAATTTGATGAATTTAAATTAAATTTGATGAATGTTTATGTATGGTATGATATAGTATGAATGTTTTGTAAATGATGTGGTGTGTGATGGAGACATATTATCTTTAGGAAAGGAGATACCCATGTGGAGATTATTAGGATATATATTGGAGGTATCCTGACGACTCTAGTGGTACATTGGATTCGTATAGATGAAGTTTACAAGTTAGTGAAGAGTCGAAGGAGGTTCATATGGCCATGTCCGAGGTTTGAAACATGAGCTTATCGAAATAGGATATATGGATTAACCCTGTGCATATGGAAACTGTACCTGAGCTGATCGGGATAGACTGTATTCGAGATTTGAAATATGAGGTGATTGGAACAGATAGATGGTATATGAGAGGTGCATACCTCTCAGTCTAGCTCAATGCACAAGTGTCTTCCGGAAGTAGAGAGTCTAGTGTCTTCCGGAAGTAGAGAGTGTAGTGTTTTGTTTGTGAGTCAGTATATGTATGATGTGAGATAAATTATAAAAGATTAAATTGTTGTTTTTTGGTTAAGATAGAAATCTAATTTATGAAAATATATTTTTTTAAAACTCTCTAGCTTACCCTTATTTTTGTGGAGTGGTTGTTTTATTTTTAAATTTGGAATGACGGAGTGTATGTATTACATGAGAACAGAAGATTTGACAAGTGGTGTGTGTCAAGTGAATTGTTGATTTTACGAAGATATTTTTATTAAATCTTATTTAGAGAAATATATTTTAAAATACATAATAAATATATGGATTTTTATATTCAAATTTATTATATAATTTTTTTATGCAATAAAGTTTCTATTATATGAAAAATATGGGATGTTAAAATAGTGAAAATACCAAATCTTTATATTGGAGACATCTATATCTTTATATTGGAGACATCTTTTTCATAAAATTAGATTAGGTGTAAATTGGTATCCTACTTTAGTAGTTAATGCCTTTAAATATAAAACTTATGTCTTAAGATTATAGATCTTAAATATATTTAATTATAATAGTTAAATAAATTTTTTAAAAATAAAACATAATAAATAATTTATAAGATGTACATCTTATAATATCTTACTCTTAAAACAACGTATAAGAAATTTTTAAAATGATTGTAATTTACTTAAAATAAAACAAGACCCTAAGATAAAAAAATTTATCACTCTTAAATTAGCAATCATTCTAATCTAATTTAATAATTTTCTGTTTAATTACCACTTAGAATCCCATCTTATAAACAAAAATTTGCAAAACAACCATCCATTGTCATTCGACTCGTCCAAATAAAGCTTAAATTATGCACATAGCTACAAAAACTAATTTAAGTATTGCAAGTAATTATTTAACTATAGAAACTAGGATCACTTTACTATATTGTATATGGTTTTAGTAAATCAAATTTGTAAGGCACATAAACCTTATAAAAGTAAAAGTCGTGTGCCTGCAACTTCAGTTCCTTTTATTTTCTCTCTCGTTCTCTCAAACTCTCTCTTTTTTCTAATTTTTCTCCTCATATTTCATCTATTTTAGATTCTGATCATACCTTCCAGTAGCTGGGGAGTTAGGAATCATTTCTAACCGATCAGAATCTCAAACAGAGTAAGTTCATATTTGCTCTAAAGATCTCTTATTCTCTATTTTCCTTAGGTTATTGTCATCAATCTTAGTAGGGACAGTTGAGAAAAGTACTTCTCTCAACTTAATTAAGATTATACTAAAATTTGGTTTTATTCTGATAACTTTTTCTAGATCCCTAGATTTTGAGATTAGCATCTTTATCGGGTGGAGGAATTGTTGTAGAGATCTTCATCAGGTAAGAGAAGCTAGTAACTTGTTTTATACTAATTAGTTACTTTCAAATATAACTTTAGGATAAAGTACTTGAATATGTGATTGTCAGTGGTCAAGTCTTTCTTGCTGACTGGTCCTTGAGCACTGAATATGTTTAATTATTTATCTTGATTTGATGTGATTTGACTTGATTTGAGTAATGATGTTCGAAATTAATATGTGAGAACTTTTGATTGTTGTTTACTAGATTGAATATGACTTATGATAAGATTTTGATATATATTTTTTGGTGCATGATTAACTGAGGAATCGTATCTAATATTGTATAATTATATAAAGTGGTGAAGTTTTATTGAGATTGTTGAGATTGAAATGGAAAGTGAATGAATAGATGAATGAAAATTGAAGATGTATGATATGAATTTTATGTGATGCGTAGGCATAGTGTTTTCAGGAAAGAAAACATCTGTGCGGAGAAATAGGATGTGCATTGTCTAAGGATCTGGTTTAACGATTGATATCCTGACTTTACTAGTAATAGGAATCAAATAGATGAATATTACTAGGTGGTGAGATTAATGGTGATGAGATGAGACACACAAATTGGGGGTAGTATGACAGGTGCAGATCTCGGGGTCTATTCAATGCACGAGTCTTCCGATCGAGTTTGTCTATATTATATGATATCTTGAGTTGAATGATAGATGTTATCAATTGATTGTTATGTGTTAAATGATGTATACTTGTGATTATTTGAGATTAATTGAGATATTTTGAATTACTAGCTTACCCTTTCTTGTTTGTGGTGTGTTTTTGTTTCTACTGCGATGATCGTGTTATACACGGGAGCAGGTAATATTGTAGATGGTACTGTGGAAGGTGCTCTTGAATGAGCCAGTTGCAGCCTTAAAAGCTTTTTGAAAAACAAAAATCTTATTTTGTTTATATGTATATTATGTATATATGTGTAAATGTAATTAGTTATGTTTTAATTCCCTATATGAAGAAGGAAATCTTTTGAAATACATTGTCAGTGAATGGTGGATATAAATATCTTTATTATGCATTATGTTTTAACTACTGTTTTGGATAGATTAGATGTTATAGATAATTTTTTCTTTTGGGTGTTACAAAATTACTATATAAACAACATTTATAAAATATCAATATAATTAAAAAAATATTATATTTGTGGTTATGTATTTTTTAAAAAGGTAAAACAAAATAAAGTTTAATTTAAATTCAAAATAACGATGCACGGAAGTTTAATTTGATTTAAATTTAAATATGTTAAAACCTAAAATAAAGTGAAATCTTATTTGAAATTGATAAGAACTACATATAAAGATACTCTACATGCAAAATGATGCATTCTTGTATTCTACTTTTGTATAACTATATACATAGAAGAGACATGAAATTTTGATATTGGTATAGATTTAAATTTTAATCCAAAACTGCACTTTTTTTATGCTTCTTATTTTTTTTTTAGTATATTTTGGTGTTTGCAATATATGCACATATTTTTATTAATAGTTTAATTGGTATTTTGTATTTGTGGCACATGGGAAACACAAACCCTAATGTTAAATGTGAATGATCCACTTCATTGCAGTCATTAATATACGCACGGAAAAGGTATGGGCTGTTCCGTTTTAATTAAATGAGTGAATGTTACGGAATAATAAGATATCATAAATAATAGCAGTAAGACTTCTTATGCCCACTTTTCAATTTAATTCCAAAATACAAATCCCAAAGATAATATTTATAATATAGAAGGCATGTGTTTTATAAATACTAAATTAAGTTAAGTTTTAATATAACTTATGAGACTTAAATTTACAATATAATAATGTATGATACCAATAATAGAGTTGCACTCTAGTCGAGAAAAAATGCATTACATTTGAAGACGCGTTGTCGTCATCCATTGAGTTATTCTTTTATTCCATTAAAATAGAAATTTGGAGTTTGATTTACATTTGGAATAAGCAATTGTTTTATTTTGATGGTGTCATGCAAGTTAATTAAAATTAAGATTTTAAATCTAAAATTATAGGAATGTAATGATTTTATAAGTACGATTGTAATATAGTAAAATATCGTTGATAAAATTATAAAATTTTATGAATGGTAAATTTTTTTATTAATCGCTATATTGTCTGTTTATTTTTTTCTTAAATGAATTTAGTTTAAATAAAATTTAATTTTAATTAAAATTAATATAATTAAAATTTTATTTAACACCATTTAATTAAAATAAAATTTATTTAACACTGAATGGGGTGTTAATTAAAAAAATTCTAAACCTAATTAGAATTTAATAATGTTTTGGGTTGTACCATCCATCTTTTTAGATTTAGATAAATTAATTTCTATTAAAATAAAACTTAATTGATATACTTTTAATGTTAGTCTCTTCTTCTCCCTACAAAATTAAAAAATCTCATTCACACTCAAATCATCATAATAACATAATTTATGTAAAAAATAAAATCTACATTTCATATGTGTTATCATCCCACAATTTACAAGTTTATAAATTCTTTATGATTGTAGCTATAATCTCAATTTTAATTATAGGTCTCATCTAATATAATTAAGACCATTGTTATTTCCTACTATATAAATTAATACCTATTTAAAAAAACTATATTGAATATTTGAGCAATATATATATACACACTAAGATCTCACCAATTACATATACTAATGTGATGTTGTTCGTGACATGTATGGATATTAATTTCATGCTAAACTAATTTTATATTGTTGTGAGGTTTTAATACATGCATTTATTGTATTTTATCTTACAAAAATATGCCTTAATAGAGATATATTTATTTTATTTTGCATCAACTTCTTGTTTGATTGTTTGTTCTGCCCTAGAATGTGACTGATTTGGTTATAATGAATGTGTGAGGTACTTGAAAGTTATTAGAAAAATATCTATATTTGTCAAAAGTCACATTTTTACTGGATTACACTTTTTATACTAAAAAAAAAAATATCAACTTCTTTGTTTGAACATTCAACATAATTGACTTAACAAAAATAATTATTCTGACTCACTTTAAAATACAAAATTTAAGTGACTTCATTCAAAAAATCAAACTAAAAGTAAACCTAAAAATAAAATAGAGAACCAGAAGTTTAATTTCACCTAAAATATAACCTATCATTTATGAAAGTCTATATATATATATCATAATTTTTTTTTCTGATGTTCATATTTTTAAAATGTTGGATGATTTTTTTTTTCATTTTCAATATTAAAAAAATTACTATCTGAAGTTTCCTTTATGTTATCTTTCTCTTTTTAATCATACAATTTTCTATATAAATACTTCTCTTTATTAATGCCTTATATTCGCTCTACTGATTATAGATATTTCTCTTTATTAAATTCATGGGCCAATGGATAAAATTTTACTATTTTCACAAAAATTCAGAACTATTACTTGTAGTTGCATTGTTATAAATCATGTTTTTTTTTATATTAGTTAAGAACAACAATAAATATGTCAGTAATAGAAATAATTTTATTGGTATAATTTTACTCTTTTAATAAATACATTACTTTTATTAATATATAATTGAGAAAACTAACTAAAAATATAAATTTTGATTCTATTTATTGAGAGAAAAATGAAAATAAAATCAAAACGGAATAGCATAATTTTTTCAAGAATAGAAATTCTATCATTTAAAAAAAAAGTGAAGTATTTTTAATGTTATACATTTGTTATTTATTTTATTTTTATTTTTTGAGAACTTATGCAATTGTTCATAAAAACCTCTACTTTTGACACTATTTAATATTCATAATTAGAATATTGTATTCCTTCTATTTTTATTCTTTGTTATACAGCATGAATTTCCTTAAAAGTTCAAGAAAAGAGCTGTGATTTTAATCATAGAGGTGGAACCCTCCCTTGTTTCAAAATGGGCCCTCTTTGTGCTTAATTAATTAAGGCATAAGTGGAAGTCTGAGTTTGAGCAATATCATGCTTGTCTCTGTTTTCAATGTGATTGTGACTGTGTAAGAGGATGGTGGGTTTGTTCATTAATCATCTTCTTCTCCTTTTTCCCTTTTTCTTTGCTTAGACATGTCTTCTTCAAATTGGGTTTTTGAGGTCCTTGAGGACCCTAAATTTTGAAGTTCTTAAGTATGTTTGGGTTGGGTAATAGTGAGGGGTGGTTGAGGAGAAGATAGTGATTAGTGTGAGAAAAGTAAAGTGAATAGATTAGAAGTGTTATTTATAGGTATGAGGCAGCATGTTGTGAAAAATAAATGCAATGGTGGGAACAAGAGTAGCCAAAATTGAATGGAGGAGTGGGGATTGTGTTTGTGTTGGTTGTGAAAGTTAATGGAGAGCCAAAAAGAGTAGGGAAAGATGCAATGGATCATAATTTAAGTGATGTGTGGTGGTTTGTGTCCTCAATGCAAAATCATAGTCAAATCAAACGGCAGTCATGTAATTTGTTGTGTGCAATCAATCACACAGACAATAACCACATAATGGACAGGGGAGCAATGAGATGCACCTACCAAATTACTCTACAACAATTTTTCAATATATATAGTATTAGTTTTTGTTTTTGTTATTGGATAAATTTTACATTTTTTAGGAAATAATAATATATTGAATTTGAATTGATTTATTTTATATTGTTTAAATGAAAAACACTAAATCTATTAAAATTTATTTTTATTGTAAGAATATAATATTTTAATTATCACTAAGTATAAAAATTATCATTCAATAATAATAACAAAAAATTGTATTATAGATTTTGACTTAAAAAAATATGAGTGGCAACTATTTAAAAGTAGTTTTGGTGACATTATTGGATAAAACCTTGATAAATTTTAATCAAGAAAAGGTCTTAAATTATGTGAACAAATAAATAATTTTATTAACGTCGATAAAAATTAATTAATGTTGATGAAGATTAACAAAATTTCAATTATATTAATCAAAATAGTTTATAGAGTTTATAATTTAGAATTTTAATGTTTAAGATTTAAAATTTAGAGTGTAAAGTTAATTTAAAAAAACTCTTATTATAGTTGTTCGAAAATAACTCAAAATGACTTCAATTAAAAATAAATACGATTTAGGTCAATGGAATATATTATATAAAATATCAGTAAAAAAACATTATTGATGTTAGAAACACTATAGAAAAAAATCACTTCAAAGAATAGCATTAGTAAATTAAAACGTTGGTAATTGTCACACAAAAATAATAATTATTAACTATAACTGTAAGACCTTAAAAATTAGTTTTAAAATTATCAGAATTTAGAAAAATCATTTTAATAAAAATTATTTTCACTTTAGACAACAGAATCTTATAATTTTTTTTTACTTTCTTTTTTTTTAAAAAAAAATGGTTTTCTTCTTGTTTCATATTAAAGATCAAATTTTTTTTATTTAATTTCTGGTGTAGAATAAAACAAACTTAACCGATTTTTTATGTTATGTCAATCAATATTTACATTTTCTACAATTTTAAAATAAACACGATTTTATTATGTTTTTAATAATACGTGAGTAACTTGTTTAATACAATATTTATATTTTAAAAATATCATAAAAATAAATAAATAAACATTAAATATATGATTAAATTTATTACCTTAGTGTTACATTTATATTTTTAATATAAATAATAAAATAATACAGGTTACATTTAAGTTTTCTTGATCCTCAAGTTAAAGATTAATTTCATTTCTGATACTACCATGGTTATTGATTCAATAATTTTTCAAACACAATTTTTTATACTACATAGATCATCCTTTACATGGATGCAATCTTACAAGAATTAGAAAAAAAATGAAAACAAGCTTTCTATAATTAAATCATTCAATTTTTTTTTTTGTTTGTAAAAGTTTTTTTTTAATATTTTAAAGCTTTAATTTTATTTTTTTTTAATTTTTAATTAATATGATATTTTAAAATAAAATAACAGAATCGATGATTCCTACTTTATTAAAATACAAGTAACATAAGTAATATTTATCAAAACATAAAAATGATCAAAGATTATTTGAAGTTTGGATGAAAATAAATGTCATTTTGTTAAAAACGTAACTTTATTTTAAAATTGGAAAATGTGTGATTATTTTATTATCTAAGGAATTAGTGTAATTTCTCTTATAATAAGTATGGTCTTATATTTTTTATAATAAATAGTCATAGTAAGATGATTTTTTTAAATAACTAAATAAACCTAATAGGTTAATATTCAACAAAATCATCTGGAATTTGAAAAATAACAAAAACAAAGCTTTTGAAAGTGTTCTCATACTCATAAGCAGCCTGTGCCAGGAAACTAGACGAAATTCAATAAACAATTTAGGAAGGAATCCAAAACATAGAACACTTTGAAATAATCTAGTTTAACAATTTGATGGTTTCTGCAACATTTAAAATCCAGCCATCAAATAGATAGAAGCAGATGACTGTGGATCACATTTGACAGTTCAATTCAACTTAAGATTATTCCAAATATGCATAATTCTATGGACCATATATTCGATATTTCATAACTTGGTGTATTGTTCTAATTTTAAAGTTAGGAAATTCTTTTCTCTCCGACCCACGTGAATCCGACCAGAAATTTTTTATGTTTCTATAAATTTGGTTTTTCTCCTTAATGGGTAAAGTTTCTTGAATACATATTGGAAGACAATTTGCATGTTACATGTAGCCCTGTTTGTAATCACATTTGATATTTCTCTGACGAAATGGAATTTATAGTACATGAATAACATATTTAGTTTAACACATTCTCTAACTATATAATTAAATAATCACGCTCATTCATTTCAATGTTTTTGAAACGTTCGTAACTTTTCATCATATGCTCCCTTCTCTGTTGGAAACTTACGGAACCCGAATTTTGTATTGTAGGTGAATTCATTGAGTCTACCTGTACTGGGTTGGTGGGTTGGAGACGTAAACATTACTGATTTTCTATATATATATATTATTAAGAATTTTCATTTGTAATATCTTCTACTCCCTTGTAAAATACTATCACTCTAACTGATTAAAAAAAAATACTATCACAAATCAAGGTAAATTAGAGTTTAGAGTTTAAAGAAAAACGTTAATGCAAGTATTTTTATTAAATACTTACAAATGTATATTTAAAAACAAATATATATATATATATATATATATATATATATATATATATATATATATATATATATATATATATATATATTTACAACTCTTGTCAAAATATTAGTGACATACATCACAAAATATTTGACTTTGTTTTCAGGACACGTGTTGAATTTAATTTAGAGATTTGTATCTTTCATACTATCTCTACTGTGTTATCTCTTCAACACGGTTACATCAATAGGAACTAAGTCTTTTCATATGATAGGATAAATTCTTATGACTTACTAGACCAGTTCTTTTTTCACATTGTATACTAAATCATAGGAATCTCCTTCGACTCTTACCACCTAATAATCCTAAGGTATGTGATTCCAATATATCAGTAGAGGCAAGATATATCCTTAATATATCTATAATTCAATACATATCCTATATATCTCAACATAGTATTCCCTTCCCTAGAAATGACTATATCTACATCATATTTCATATTTTATACAAGGTGTAGATACAATTCTAACTCAAATCAAACATCAGTAACACAAAATCATATAGTTTCTTACTCTATTAAGTAATCAATCACACATTATACCATTTAATATGATTATAATAGAAGAGAGAAAAACCTTTAAACATAAAATTTATTTTAAACATAAATTTAAAATTTCAAAACAAATTTTGTCACCCAGCAAGCATCTTGCTCATCCAAGGAATAAATCACTAAGAGTCTTAACTAATAAGCTTGTCTAACTACCAAAACAATTAAATTTTTACTAGAACAAATTTCACTCAGTGAGAGATTGGCTCGCTCAATGATCAATGCATTGGAAACTTCTATTGAACAACTCATCTAGTGAATATGTTTTGTCCAACGACCAAAACTCTTGGATTTTTAATTAAAAGGATTTTGCCAAGAGAGAGTTTGTCTTGGCAACGAATCCACTGGAAGCTTTTATTGATCAACTTGCCCAACAACCCAAGCTCTCGATTTTTAAGTAAAATGAATTTCGCCCAGTGAGTTTGCATAATTCAGGAAATTTATAGATAAATACATAGTTTTTAATTGATTCAAGATGCGTTTTCACTTCATTTTTCTACATATGATTGAATATATTACCTAAACTAACTATATCTTGTACCAATTTATCTCATACGTAGTATTCTAACAAGACTGGTACATGCACACCTATTTTAAAGCATTCAAAATAAAATAGGATTTTAATTTCAAAACCAATATAACAATTTCAGAGAGAACTCATTTAAATCAAAAATCAACCAATATATCAATTTGAGATAAACTCATTCAAAACACAAACCAACCAATATATCAATTCAAGATAAATCTCATTTAAATAATAAATAAACCAATACATCTATTTTTATAAGAATTTCAAAACAATGTGATCATGTCACCTTCACATTCAGATTATCTAACATAAGGTACTATTGAAAACTAAACTAGCTTCCTTTAACTGTTTAGTTGTTGGACATAGAACCAAAACTTCTAACTCCACAAGACTCACTAGAAATTTGTTAAATTTATACACAGAAAGTTCTAGTCAATGATCCGAATATACCCTTAGACTAAAAGAGATTCATCGTAGTTTTCAAAACTTCATATACAAACACTTTCCTTTCTAGGCATACAAAACTTCTCAAAATTGACTCAAAGAAAAAAGAGACAAAAAAGAACTTATTTCAATGAAGATTCTATAATGTCTTTGATTTCAAAAAGATGAATAGATTCATCATAATCTTAAAGAGAAATCAAAAAATAAAAAGAGAAAAGAGTTTCAAAAATATAATATTTCTTTTGAAAAAAATAGGTAATTAATTTTAACTATTTATAAACTTTACACTTTAATAATAAAATATTTTTATATCACTTCTATTTTAAACCAATTTTGTACCACTTGTTTTTAAACAACATTTTAAGCTCTTACAAAAGGTGTGTGCTTTAAAGTTATACATCTACTTATCTTTTTATGTATCAAAAAGTCTGCTGATTTATATATAAAAAAATAAAGTTTATAAGTTTAATATGCGATTTTAATTTGTTATTCTAAAATCGTCATTTAAATAAGTTGTCACGAAAATAAAATATTTAATTATAAACTTATGGCATCTAATTTGCAAGCCATGTTCTTTAAAGCTATACATTTATTTATCTTTTTATGTATTAAAAAACATGCTAATTTATATAAAACAAATAAAGTTTATAAGTTTAATATCTCATTTTTATTTTTTTTTTCTAAAATCATCATTTAAATAAGTTGTCACAAAAAATAAAAATATTTAATTATAAACATATGGCATCTAATTTGCAATCTGTAGACATGCATTTTTATATTCCTGTAATAGACTCGTTTCATAAATAGTCCACAATATTGCTAATAATTTGTCAAAGGTTGGATTTGTAAAAGCCTGGACAAGTTGTAATAACCATCCAGGTTGGACTTTTAAATTATGTAAATCAAGAAATGCGTCCATGAAAAATTTATGACTGGTCATATCAATGAAGTTTAAATTACGAAGTAAATTAAAACATACTGATAATATAGAAAATTTTATAGTTATCATCCAAATATAGCCATACACGAAAAACTGAAGATCAAACTCTTGATATAATACTAAAGAAGCAAGGTTATTTGCCAAGCATTCTATACCGTATCAGTAATACTTCCCAGTTGAAAATAGCGAAAATGCATGTTCAAATGCCACAGGGATAGAGGAAAAAAAATTTACTTCCTCTTTAAAAGGAAAATTCATTGTAGTCATTTTAAAAGTATCTCCCTTTCACACGCCCAGTTGCATGTTAAACTTTTGCTAATCGTTTCTAGAACTACACAGTTTAATTCCCTGTGCTTCATCTTAATCGCCAGCCATTCATGACTCGTAGCATGCCAGAGAAAACTAGGCAGACAATTAATTACATATATACATTTTAGTATGACTATAATTAGAACAAAAGGATGAAAAACTATAACTAGTGCCATTAGTATCAGTCCTATAATGTTTGCCCTACATATTTGACGTAAGAATCTATCCCAACTAGGTGGAGTACAAAAGGTTATGTCATGGTGGTCTATAAGGCTGTAGATGCGGTGCAGGGGCGCGAAATTCACCACCAGGTGGAAGATTTCCTACTGGCAAAGAGATTGGTGGTCTTGCAGAAGCATTGCGGGGAAATCCTGGTGTACTGTAACCAGGCCGTATAGGATGTACCGTAAACTGAGAGCTAGCGTTTGTGGAGGGACTCTGCCGACTGGTCGCAGAAGGACCAGAAGAAGAAGAAGAAGAACCAGCGACAAGGGATGGCCAACAGGGCGGAAGCAACTGCTGCTGCGCAAAACTCGAATCTGACCATAAAATAAAGATTAGGAAAGACTCAAATCAAAATCTCAATGCCCAGTGCTGCAAGCATCCACATATAGTTATATGAATGTCTGCTCCTGAGCAGAATACATAAACAATGCACATATACCCGAACAACGCACCTTGCAGCGTTCCTGATGTAGACGATGGCTTAAGATTTGAGCATTTAGACCTAAAAGCATCTGCCAAAATCTTATTCATACGAACTACATTAAGACTTGTATCCAGAGTCGTCTTTCTTTGTTTGAATTCAGCTTCAATCCCTTGAGCTTTAATGTCGTACTTCCTGCGGAGTTCCTCTAATTCCTTTTCAAATTCTGATTTCAACTGCATATTCTGCTCCAGCAAGAATAATATTATATAATAACAAAAAGATGACCAAAAAGTCATTGCAACAATCAAATATAAAGCAAACCAGAAACTAACCTTTTCTTCATAGATTTTCATTGTTTGATCTGCTACTTTTCGTATCCTATCCAATTCAATCTTGAGTGGATCATAATAGCTCAAATGTGGCTTTCTAGAAGCTGACTGTGTTTCAGCTTCCATATGTTGATAATTGATCTCCAGAGGAATTGACGAATTTATTGTGTTTTCAGATTGCATTCTTACTTCACTAGGTGTAACTGTATTAGGGTCTGAATTTGAGACAGGGTGCACCACAAGTTCACGTGAATGTTCCAAGTTTGAGTCAGATTGCATGTCTTGATTTGGAACCACAGTTGGCTGATGTTCAACTTCAGTTGCCAAACAAAAATTAGTTGAATTCAGGTGGGAAGAAGGGAGCTCTGCAGATAGCACCTGATTTACAGGCTTCACAATCAGTGAAGCCTGATTGGATTGATTGGCTGGTACAACATCAACTGCAGTAGACACCAGTTCAGGTTGTTCAGAAGAACGCTGCAATTCCTCAAACGCTTCATGGTCAGGAGTCGAGTCTATAGAAAATTGCCGCACTTGTTCTGGATGATCCATGACATTAACTGTTCTGGATGAAGGAGAATTCACAGCAACATTATTGATAATCCCACGCAGTCCTGAACCTTCCTCTCTATCCAACAAACTTTCTTTGGCCCTGTTGTCGATTCTTTTATCAGATAAAGGTGAATTCTCGGTGACAGTCTCTGTAATGGCTTTAACGTTATCATCATGACCCTTTCCTTCTGCAAAATGATTCTTTAGACCATTGTCAGGTTGTACTTGCCCACAAGTCTGGAAGGACTCAACCCCAGTCGCAAGTTCCTTTGAAGCAACTATTTTTAAAAGTTCATTTTGTGCCCAAGATTCCACATCTTCTACCCAAGCGGCCTCCTTATCTTGAAACTTCTGTTTGTCAGCTGATTGCTTGGCCTCAAGATCCTTGAGTTTTGTTTCATGCTGACATTTCAGTTCTTCAAAACCTTTTTCGTATTCAATATTCAAAACCCTAAGCTTTTCTATTCTTATAACATCATTGGGAGAGCAGGATCGAATAACAGCTGACTTTATTTTGTACCTTTCCTCAAATTTAGCCTTTTCTTCCTCAATATCTGCCTTCAACCTTTGCTTCTCTTCCTCTTGCAAAAGGCACAGCTTCGTTAGCTTCTTTTTGCACTTCTTCTGAATTTCTTTAATACTTTTAGACATATCTTTTTTGAACAATTCAACCTCTCTTTCAACTCTGGCATATACCCCATTCAATGGTTCAGATGCTTTTGGAGACTCGGTATCGTCATAATTTCCTGTCCGATATAAAAATATTTTCTTCAAACAACGCAACATAGAATAAATGTACTCCACCTCTTCTTTCTTACACTCAAAGTTCAAATCTTTTATAAGAGAAGCAATGGGGCCGAGTTTGTGCTTTAGCAAAGAAGCTGCAGTCCAACACTGAATTTTGCACAATAAAAGAAAAAAGTATCAGTTAACATATACCAAATGCAATTAGGTGAATACATGCAGTTATAAGAGGTGTGAAACAGACGTCCTGTACACTAATTATCACGAGTAAGATCTGGCATAATTGCAGACCAAGTAGTAAAATTTTATGTTGCATTTGCGTCGTTAAGATGGTAAACAATTTGTAAATACGCAAGTGAAAAAGAATAAAGCAAAATTCCTTAAAAGCTCCCAAACAGAAAATTGAGGTGAAATTCATATTCAACTTTGCATCTATCCTACTTTTTCGTGCAAGAGAAAATATAGAGCCTGATCCTAAGGCTGATAGAAGATTTCAGAAAGATTTGGAGCTCGATTGGTAGCTAAGATATAATAGGGTAGGCTGCATGTGGTGGCAGCACAAGGCAGAGGCGGTGGCACCGGTGGCTGACTGCAGTGACTATGGTTGCTGAACTAAAAAGTTGTGTTTTGGGTTGCATCTGACAGTTTAGATTTTTTATTTTTTCGGTCGGGTTGCAAGACCCAACCCTTATTAAAAAGTAAACCAATGGAATTGTATGGGGTAAGGACCCAGAACATTTTAAAAAAAAATAAGGAAATTCGAGTTGCTTTGGTCTTGGGCTAGGTCATGTTGCATTGACCCTAGACTTCATCTTCTTCTTTGGGATGAGCCTAAGGCGTGATTTGCACCATGGCTGTTCCACAATGTCCAAAGCAGCCACAATGCACTGCCACGAAAAACCCAATTTGCCACCAACATGATGCGGCAGCTGGTGACAAATACACCACTGCTTTCTACCATTGGGCTGCCATGACTGTTTTTCGATAACATTGTTGTCACCATGCCATTTCCATCATAGCAATCATCATTACCCATCACTACCACCATTAACGTCACCATTTATGTCATTATCATTGTTACCATCACCTATCATTGCATAACAACCACCATCACTCCCACTATTGGTGCTACGACTCACATTCATTGCCATGAGGCCATGATGATATTTCTTGAGTCTATCCTGTCACCCGCTATCAGGCCACCAACAAACATTTAGTCCTACGCTCGAGATGTATTGTTGGTGACTAAAGGAGGTTTGCTATTGGATATTATTCCTTGCTTGAAGAAAATTTAGGAACAAAATGTTGTGAATCAGTGTAGTGTTGAAACTAAGTTCAGAGATATGACACAAGGTATCTGTCAACTACTTCGTTGTAAATTGTTTTAGAAGACATGAAGATTGAGAGGATGGACCTATGAAACTCAATTGAGACAATCAGCCATAAGCATTGCTCATAATCTGATAAGGACATCAAAGTGGATAGGCATTTTTCAGAAAAGCTCAAATGCAACATGATTTGCACTCCACAAGTGCTTTCCACAAAGTCACCTTCTAAATATTCTTCCCAAAAGATTATGAAGTTCATATTTTGAAATTGTAAGCAAGCTAGGAATGGTAAACATAGAAAATGAGTTACTTCAATGTTTATCTTTTCTAGTGGCCTAGATACTCCGTGTAGCTAGATTGACTGCATCCTAGGAAGTAGTAGTATCGTAATTGTGGTCCAGCATATTGATTTAGCATTAACTGTTGTTGTAATACTCTCGAATATAAGTAGACCACTCTGTTGAGTGGAAAATACACTCAAGCATATTAAAAAAAAATTGTTTCTCATTCTTCCACGAATATAAAACTATTCATGTGTCTTCACCTAATAGCTTAAAGCTTTAGAGATGGTTCATCATCAGGCCTTGTACTATAATTCTAGCCCAAAACCAGATTATTTTGTGTATATTCACAATACTGTGTTTATACTTAAGTTCCACAAAATGTTACTGCAGGAAAGGAAAAGGAAGTCAAAATTGTTAGCTCACTAAACATGTGCCTCAGACTGTAAAAAAATGAAGAAAATACTAAAGGAATGAAATTGAATAGAGGAGAAGAAAATACTAGAAATATTCTGACCAGAGACAATTGAAAAGCATGTATCATTGAGAACGGTTGTCTATTGACATCGTGGTTATTCATAACATATTCCAAAAATTTATCGGTCATAGTCTTGACTTTGTCCTGCATTATAAAAAGATGTCACCAGAATATTATCATTTCAGATTAGGTCAGATTGACATAGATATAAGTTCTGCCAAATCAATAATGATATCCATAACAAAATTATAAAATTCATTCCTGGGGGAATGCAGGGTGAAATTAGAAGAATTGATGGAAAAAATAATTTTCAAGGTCAAAATCACAAGGATACATAATCTATTGAGACTGGAACGATTTCAAATTCAAAAGGGGCATAGACAAATTCCACCTTCCTTAGGTTCTGCTTCCACATTGCTGATAACAAGTCAATTTCATTAAATGATATGTAAAGTCATTATCCATACCATATTTCAACGCAATCATTACTGAAAAGGTTTCATAATATAACAAAATTAATCCAACAATGACACAAAAGCACTCTCCAACAAAACTAAACAATAACCAACATAACTTAGAGAATTAGCACAGAGCACAATAAGATAGATAAAGATTTCATTAACCTTTTCCTCCTTTACTTCCTTCCACTACTTCATAATTATATAGTAACAATCTATGAAAACACATTTCATACCGGAAGTAAACCAGTCTCAACGATTGTGGCATTAGATGGACCATCACTCCCCATAATTTTGCCACTGATCCTTGACGGGCTACCAGAATCAGAAATCAAGTTGCAATTGTTATCCTTTTCTAAGGTAGCGGAAACATCTGAATCCACACCCACAGTGATTTCCTTTCTCTTAGAAGGCATCAATTTTTCACCTCTATTGTCTCCAACAGTGTTACTGATTAAATCTTCATCCAATATTATTTCAAGTGCCAAACCTGCCTCATAAGTTGCAGCATTAAATGGTGCCAATGAATCCAGAGTTATGGTATTTTCAACCAGATCTTTCACAGGGCCACTCAACCTAGAGCCAACTCTTATCTCTTTTAACTTTCCATCTTTAGATGGTAGTGCCCCATTCTTGGAGACTTCTCCACAATCAGAACGACTACCTTCAAATCTCCCATCAATCTTGCCTCGAATACTGTTGGCACCTTGATTTGACTTGTTGATCCTATTAGGCTCTGCAAGGCAATCTTTTCAGTCAAGCATTTAAAATGATAGATAATTAAACAAAACCTAGTAATCATTCGCAAGCCTTACTGGGCAATCTTTGACTTGTCTTCATTTTGGTAAGTAAACAAAAAATCCAACAATAACTACATTTTTTTAATACAACAATAAATAGGACTAGCATTACAAGTACCTTTAACTACTTGCTTTTATTACATGATAGAGTATGTAACAATAACCATCATATTAGCACTAGTTTTTCTGACATTTAGATATGTAACAAAACTATCAGGGTTCAAGGAAAACAAAATTGTCCAAATAAGAATGACACTAGGCATCTCAGTATATTACCTTCCTTTGGTAATTCAAAGAGAGACCGGAAAATACGAGCAGTCATTCGCTTTACTTTAACCTGGGGTGTTCCCAGATCTTGTTCCTCATTTTCCTTTGCTTCTTTAGCTTCAAATGTCAACTGTCTCATACTCTTCTCTTTTTTTGGCTTAGGGTTTGAATTCAATGAAGCTGAGCTTTTAGAATCAGAATGACTGGTAGAAGAGTAACTCCCAGTCCTTCCAGATCTTCTCAAAGGACTTGGCATATTCTTTTTTTCAACACATTCAGATTTATTTTTATCTTCCAGTGTTTGTGTTGCTTCCTTCTCAAATTGCCCAGACTTACCAGGATAGAAGGGAATATTAAAACTAGGTATATGAAATTGGACCATACAATCCACCACCACCTCTGATGAAAACCCGTTGCTCTTAATTCAAATTTGGATTATGTAATTGACTAAATACTAGAAAGAAAAATATTTTTATACAAAAAAAAAAATATATATATATATATACTCAAAAACATATTTATAAAAGGATTCTTCTTCTAACAAGAGGTTCGGTTAATATATATTATTTTACTTTTATGAATATAACTCGTCTTAATTATAAAAAAAATTAACTTTTGATAATAATTTTTTGTATATTAATATTTGTGCATATACATTTTTCAATTAATTCATATTATTTACAAAATAAGTTATTTAACATTTTAGTAATAAAGATTTTGTATATACACTTTGTGGCTGTTTATTTTTTTTATTAGTTTAGTTAAATTTTCACTAATATTTTTTTATTTTAATAATTATTATAATGTTTGATTTTATTTAACTATATTTTTTATTATCATGAAAAAGTTTATACATATGCACTAAACATGTATATTTTGCTGGTGTTTATGATAATAGCATATTATTATAAAATTGAATCGTGTTATTTTTTTTAAATCTTTTAATATTAAATAAAAATTGAAACCGGTAAATAATATGGATCATTCTACCATTCCAGCTGATGGTGTTTATCCTATTCAATGATTTAAATCCTGAATATCTATTTGCATTAAATATTTCACAGGAAAAAAATGGCATACCTCTAGCAAATAATACATGGTTTAGATTAAAAAAAAATTATGAATGTGTTCTTTTCTTTGGTGAACCTTGGTAATTTTTGTTGAGATTGATTGAAGATTATTTGTTTTTTTAAAATGGATTATGGCTCTTAACAAATATTTTTACATATACACAGATCATGTAATATACATTATTGTCTAAATGATAATTGTACAAAAAGATATTTATAGTACTGTTAGAATTCTTTTTATTGTTAAAAAATGTTTAAAGTTAATTAAAATTGTATTCAATAACTTAATTTACTATATTCATATAAAAAACAACATTTCATTTAAGAACTTATTCATTGATAAGAAAAATAAAATAAAAGATACACTCCTCTAAACTCAGTTATAAAAGTATAAAAAAAATGTTTAATAAACATAAACTTATTTTAACTATATTCACCCTATTTAAATATTTCATCTCAAAAGATTTCAACTAATTTAAATCTTATTTTCAACATCTCTTTTTTATTCATGGTATCAAGTTTTAAGAGAGCTTCTTGGAAAACAAATCTTTTTAATGAGTTATTAAAATTAAATAACACCGCTATAAACTTACATATGAATAAAAAATTGTTATATGTGATAAATTTAGAAAATAATTAATTTCACCCACTATATCATCCCAAAATACTATTTTATTTTTTTCTAAAAAATATTATAAATATAAATATATTTTTAGAAAATCTTTGATTAAATAAAATAAGCATATAGGTCAAAAGAGATAAATTATATAAAATAAAATAAAATACAATATCAATTAAGTTCGAATAGATATGGAAAAAAATATAAGATAAATTTAGTTCAAATAAGATAAAAATACTAAAAATACTTGAAGAGATTAAAATATAAGATAAATTAAATCCAAAATATAAATAGATTTAAATGTGAGAAGTCTATGAGTAGTCATACCATAGATTAAATAAATATGTCAAGAGTACACTTTTAATACAATGACAATTCTTTACATTATTTTTACTTTATTTAAAATAAATCTTCTTTAAATATTTTACAGTATTACTTATTACTGATATAGAAATAATATATTTTTAATTTAACATGTGATAAAAGATATAATTCGTTGATAATTGCATGAGAGAAAAAATTGCATTTCAATTTCATTAAAATATTCTATGACACTTAAGGAAATATTTGATAGTTGTAAGAACAATCGATGAAAATTAAATTTAAATTGATTTTGTAAAGAATGGAAAATTTAAATAGAGATTTGAGAGAAACAAGATTATATTATTATATAGCATAAATTTTATTTTTATTTTTTTATATTTTTTCTATTTTCATCTTTTTTATAAAAGATCAAACTCTTTTAGGTTAATTCTCCTATGATTTTTTAATGAATTGTGACGCTTTTCCTTAATAAAATTTTGTTTTAGTCTTTAACAATTTTCTCTCACCTTTAAATCTTTTGAAGTCTTTTTGAAATCTATCATCTGAAAAGTAAAAATAATTGTTTCAGAAAGCATGTTAAGAATTCAATTATTTTTTATTTTTTCTTTAAGTAGAGCTATTAGTTAATTTACTTAGTCTTAAATGAGTTAAGAAAATATAGGAGAGTATTTAGGTGTAGTAAGGAAGGAAGATAGATTGGTGTGGAAGAATAAGTATTAAGCATTAAACTCAAATACAATCAGTTTTGTTTAAGATTGTGAGTTTTTGTTCAACAAGAATATGTAGTAATTATTACTTTTAATTCTATGTTTAATGTTAATTATAGCACAACTGTTATGATTAGAGAAATGAAGTTGAAGAGTCTACTCTGATATTATATATTATACCTCATATTTTAATAGAAAATAAGAATAGAGATATATCCTTTATAACAACAAAAGTCTATTGTATTCTATTGTATTCTACTTTTCTCTCTCTTCAAGAAGAAAATTAAAATATCCTTTGTCCTTTGTTATCAATAAGAATATTCAAGTATGTATAGTAAAATTAGGGTACAATAAAATTTTGGATTCAAGATTTGGTACAGACACAGACTTATACTGTCAATTGTGAAATATTAAAGTTTTACCTTTGTCTTTACATCATACATGAAGAGTATAGACACATGCTTATATTGTCAATTGTGTAATATTAAAGTTTTTATGAAGAGTTTGTTAAATAAGGTATGGACATCAGATAACTTAATTAGGAGAGGGGTGTTATTTTGAGTCAGAATTGTGCGTGTGTAGGGTACAACACATATCTTTTTAATGTTGTTTTGCTAGGGGTGAGGTATTTAAGTTAAGGTGGAATGAAATGGTGTGATTTTAGGATAAGCTAGTTAAATGGAAAGATGATTTTTATAGTGAAAATTTGGGATTTATATATTGAATTAAAGTAATAGTAAGTTTGATATTGAAAGAAAAATTAAATTAAATTAAAATTTAGTAATAAAATATATTCAATAAAATTAAGTGTAAGTTGGATATTTGAATTTAGCTACTAGTATAAATATAATTTTAAAAGAAAATTAAAATTTAACAATAAATTTAGAAAGAAAATTTTGAAAATATTATATATTTTTCAAATAAATTTTTTGCTAGTCTATAAACATATGAATTATAAAATAAAAATTTTATTTTACATTGCAATGATTACTGGTTACGTTCACATAATTACTTATAGCTTATATAATTTTTCTTCAGAGAGAGTAGTCATTCCTCCATTTAAATTAACTTCACATTTATTTTAATTATTTAATCACAATTAATTTCAAGTGTTATATATAAATAAAAGGGCTTTATCAATATGTATTGATTTTATTTGCATAATCCAAACATACAAATTACCAAAATAACTGAAGACCAATGGTGAGAGAAAATTAATCATCCTAAAATGGTGCAGTAGCTTAACATTTTAATTAACCAATCTATTGAAATCGTGCCTTAGCTTTATTGTTCTTTTTCTACAGTTTCACTTGACCTTAATTAAATTGTGCCATATATGCACAATTTACCCATGTCCCACAAAAAAATAAAAGTGTATGTGGAGTGTTATAGTTTGGTTCATCTAGCAATGTAAGAATAATACTATGTTCTGAAACTGTGTGATTGATGCTGATGAAGTGTTTTACTTAACTCAAGTTAGGGCCTAGACATGAATCACAAATAAAATTACTAAGGCCAAATTTTCATACTTTGATTGGATTCTTTATTCACAAGAATGTCTCCAATCTATAGGATAGGGGTATATTGATGTTTGTAATGTTTTGACATATTATTTTATATGGAGATATTTTTTGTATATTTTGTAGGTCCCTGAGTTGGATTTTGATCACAAATATAGAAGGAAACTATAAACAAGTGTAATGAAATATCTGAATGAATTGTAGCATGATACCAAACAATATGAGATTTTAAATAGTATAAGCAGCACATAGTCATCTCTTTATCTTCTTTTTGACTTAGCATATGTTGAAATCCATTAAAAATATAGAAATAGAGACCTTTGGATATTTAACCTCTAGTTGGAAATACTTTGATCACTTATTGATGTTTTAAGTATAGGTGAGTGACAAATATAAATTATAGGTAATGAGAATGTTGAATTGATCTTATTCAATATCTTACCCCAAATACTGATTATTCTTACTCCAAATACTGATTATAGACTTGATGTAAATTAGCTTGCTTATCTAAACTGCTTTATGCTACACATATGTAATTATTGTTATTTAAAGTCACAAAGAAATTTTAAGAAATTTAAAGAAAAGTTATATCTACATGTGTATACTTAAACAAAATTTATACTTAAACCAAATTGTATAAAGACTAAAATATTCTAAATATTATTTTTATTAATTTAACTTCTGATCAAAATAAACAACAACCCCACGTTTCAAAGAGAAATAATATATACAAATACAGTAATCACCTTAACTCAATTTTATAAATTATTATTGTTATTGATTTTTCATTAATTAATTTTTTCAACCTTATCACACACAAAAAAAAAAACTTTTTTTGACGACCTTTCAACTGTAATAAATTGCTAAAAATATTTTAGTTTTTATAATTTTTTAACAGTCACAATTTTTATATATTTTTTAATATTTTTAAATTTAGTTATATTTAAATTTAAGTATATTTTTTTTTCTAGTTAAACTTCTACCTAAGAAGGAGCGTCTCACGATGAGCCGTTCTCGATAAACTGGTTTTTCTATTTTGCTTTGTTTGTAGAAACCATATAAGTTTGTTCTGTTTAAATTAGTCAAAAATCGTCTTATGTTTTGAAAAAATTATTATTTATAATGTATTTTTTTTATTATCTATACTGTATTTGTTCTTAAAACATGTAATAGTATTTTTAATTTATAGTTTTATTGTATAATTTGAACTATGTTATGGGTTATATATATGATATGTGAGATATAATGTTGGATATTGAAATAATTTCCACATTTCATTATTTATTTTAACCAGTATTTTTTGCTTGTTCATGTTAAATTTTTATATATAATTAAATTTTATCATACTTAAATATTTTAAATATATAAATTAGACTATAATTATATTTTAGATCTACAATATACTCCACACTTTAATCTACAATGACCTGTTCTCTAGCTTAATACTTGTAAAATTTATTTTTATAAGAATCACACAAAAAAAAAAAAAAAAAAAAAAAAAAAAAAACTATATCACAAAATTATGGTTTAGACCAAAGTTAGTATGAGATAAGTATTTATTCATTACTCATTGTTATTGAGAACATGCATAACATTTTTAGGATTGTTGATGCAATTGTTTAAAAACTTTTATTTAAAGCTAACGTGGTGCTTATCAACTGTCTTAAACAAAGTGTGCTTCAATTTCTGTGCTGATGTCTAGGTGAGTAGAGTTTCACTGGACGACCGTTTCTTGGTTGCAATGGTCTAGCATTCTCAAATGTTTCCTAAAACATCAATAATAAAAAAAAAGTGATTAATATATTTATAGGGTATAATTTTTCTTTTAAAATTTTTTATGCATGGTTTGTCATAATGATACGAACGAGAAATGTTTAATAGACATGATAAATAACTTACATCACCAGCTCCACCAGCTGCTGCTCGAAGCAACCTGTTTTGTGTCCTTGAGACTGTTTTGTCTGAATCCAATATTTGAAGAGTTATTGTTAATTTTTTTGATATTTTTTCTTGTATATATAGTTTTTTACATTTGTTTATTTTCCTTTTCCATGCACTTAAGATGTATGTTCAACTTGTTCTAGATTGGCATTAAAATATTAAGCAATATAGAGAGTTAAAATGAGAGTCTACTTATATTTTGAAAGAAAAATATAAAAAATATGTTCATAATCACGGTTTTAGAATAAATATTTACAAACAATATCATAATCTATCTTGTCATAAGAACGTTGTCTATTATATATGTTTCTAAAGTTAACTACCAGTATTTATTATTGGAGATTTCATATTAACAAGAGATGAGACATTTTAATAGTTTATAAATAGATACAAACTTCATTTTACAATTATAAGGTTGAGTTAATAGTTTATAAATAGGTACAAACTTCATTTGACAATTATAAGGTTGAGTTAGACTTAAAAAGTTCACTTATTTTATGTTATCAGAACCTATCTTAATAAAAGATTATTAGACCAATCAAGTGTTTATCAGGTCACCCGTCTTACATATAAGTTTAAGAGAACTTCTCTCCACGTCTCCATAATATCAGTCAACACCTCTGTACAATAAACCAAATTATTCTCTAATAAAATTTAAAATCTAAAACTATCCTTCACCTCTTTGCCTCTAATTGGATCTTAATTTTTGTTTGAATTTAAAAGTTTTTGGATTCTACAATTCAAAACTAAAATCTGATGTATTCCAAAGACTTCTAAATTCTACAATCCCGTTATAGTTTTTGAGAACTATTTGGCTTCTGATTCTACAATCAAGTAGTCCAAAAGATTTTTTAGGTCAACACCTATGTAATTGAAAATAAGCAAGATGATGAGTGATTAATTGCGAGTGAGCAAGATAGTGATTAATTGCGATTCCTCTTAATCTATTAAATTAAGGAATGTAATTGGTGAGGAGGAAAAGATAGAGAATGGAAAAAGGAAAAGATAGAGAATGGAAAACCAAAAGTCTAGTGGGTTCAAGAAGAAACTTCTATATTTTTTTATTATCTAGACATTAATTATTAATTAATGTACAAAGAAATTAGAGTTAGAAACAATGTGAGTCAAGTTGGTGGAGGATTGAGGAAAAGACAGTGAATAAAAAAAATCAAAAGCCTAGGGAGTGAGTTTGAGGGAGAAACTTTTCTGTTTCTCTCAAAACTGTATTAATTATTAATTAATGCACAAACAAACAAATTAAAACAAAAGTAATGTTTAAAGGAAAAATTTTCCTATCTCTCTATTGTCATAAAATTCATTAATTATTAATTAATGCATAAGCAATTTGAGATAAAATAGGTTGGTAGAGAATAAAGAAAATGATAGTAAATGAGAAAATAAAAAACTTAGTGGGTTTAAAGAAAAAACTTTTATGTCTTTCTATTGTCCAACTGCAAAGAAATTAAAACTAAAAGTAATGTGAGTCTAAGTAGGTAAATAACAAATCTCTAATTTTCTTTCTAATTTTCAGAAAAGTAGTGTGCGTAGTGCCTACGTCCTTATTTACTATGATTGTCTACGTCCTACGAAGAAATGAAATTGTTTTCGCTTTTCCATTTGTTCTCCAAATTATACAATTCAGAAATAATTTATCAAATATAAATGTTTCTAGATTGTACAATCTAAAAAAAAAAATCTAAAGCCAAAACAACTTCTAATTTGGAGGTGTGCGGTTTAATTTAGAAGACAAAACCTAACTTTTGAACTTTAGAATCGGAAAATAAAAATCAATTTTACATGACTTCTAGAACAGAGAATCCAGAAGTCTTGAAATTGGTTTTGACTACCAGATTCTAGAATCAGTAAGTCTAAAATTTATCACTTAAGACTTTCCGATTAGAATCTGACTGATTTTACAATCTGGGTGCAGGAAGAAACGCCCTAAGTCTCACGTTCTTAAAAGTCCACTTGTGATACCCATTGTCAATGATTTTTTTTTTTAATGTTAGCATCTATTTCATAGTTTTTATTCCTAGGTAAAATATAAAAATAAAAATATTTTGCGGAATAAATACTCTAATATAACATCGGTTTAAGTTAAGAAAGTAATTTTTCAATCTAATATAAAAGTAAAC
>Ga0209489_104217_pt1 | contig 26732 bp, 14 predicted proteins | sample SiratrowhiteBW_FD_187527 | JGI IMG/M metagenome (GOLD analysis project Ga0209489, IMG submission 187527) | Root nodule microbial communities of legume samples collected from California, USA - Siratro white BW (SPAdes) (version 2) | ecosystem: Host-associated > Plants > Roots > Nodule | place... | reverse complement strand
GAATGTATGTATATATGTATGTATGTATATATATATATATATATATATTGAAGCATAAGTTTGATAAGTTGTATAATAGGTAAATTTTATGAGATTAATAATATATATACATATTTCTCTTCACTTCAATCTTATTATTCTTTGTTAAATAAATAGTTAGAGAAAATAGGTTATATACTAAAAGTGTAAACATAGTTGTTCTAGGAATCTATAGAAACAAAGAACTCGGTTAACAGGGATTTCAGGAAATGAAATGAATCTGAACACTTTATGATTATCCGCACTATTATATTTAAGAAAATAACCCCTGTTATTACTGCTTATAACATACTCATGGGAATTTAAAATAATTCAAAACGTAACAGTGTAATTTCCTTGAGAATAAAAATCCAAGAATATGTATTTATAATCTTATAACATAAACCATGTATATATGTATAAAATAAATTTTGGACGTGACAGCTACCATTGACTAATACCAATACAGAAACTGATTCCAGACAGGCTCTTATCCACCGTATCTATCTACCATTAAAACCTAATATATCCATTATATAATAAAGAAACTCCCAATCCACTGAATCATATGCTTTTTCATAATCTACTTTCACAAAAACTCCACTCATATTCTCCTTCTTTAGGAAGTCAACTGTCTCATTCGCCACCAAAATACTATCTAGCAAACCTCTGCCTTCTAGAAAAGCCGATTGATTCAGATCTATGACACTAGGTAATATCTTCTTAAGTTTATTCGCCAGAACCTTAGACAGAATTTTATAACACACCCCACTAACGAGATAGGCCTAAACTCATTCAGGCTAGAAGGATTGTCCTTCTTAGGTACTAGAGCAATGAAAGACGCGTTACAACCTCCCGATATATAACCTGTGTCTTGGAACCTCAAAATAGCCCTAACGATATCCTGACCAATAACATCCCAGTTACTCTTAATAAAAAAGAAGTTGAATCCATCTGGGCCAGGACTCTTCAAACTGCCACACTACTCACAGCTTCTAAAATCTCTGTCGCATATATACTGTTATACAGTACCTCATTATCTGCCCCAAAAATATTCTTAAAACTCACACCGTCCAAATTTAATTTCGGCATAGGATTATACTCAAATCTGTTCTCAAAGAAATTCTTCACCTGGCTTTTGACTGTAATAGGATCTTCACACCAAACACCATTAATAGTGAGACTTGCTAGGCCATTTTTAGCCCTCTGCCACCTTAGTCTAGAGTGAAAAAAATTAGAATTAGTGTCCCCACTGCTTAGCCATTCAACTCTCGCCTTCTGCTTGGTCATAGCTATTTCTCTGTCATCCATATTTCTCAATTGGCTTAACAAATCCACCCTAAGCACTTTCTCGCTTTCCTGTAGAGTCCCTTCGTCATCCCGTTTATCTAACTGGTCGATCTCAACAATCAATTTCTGTCTAACATGTTTACTATTACTGAATACGTCCTTATTCCACCGTTTGATCTCCATTTTCAGTCTCTTTAATTTCTCCTTGAGGTGCTCCATACTACTATCAGTACAAATGGTAGGTTCCCATGCATTCTTGACAACCTCTTTGAAACCTACATCTTGCTGCCAAACATCAAAAGTCCGGAAAGGTTTTGAACCCCAATCAATAATATTATTCTTTATGACTAGTGCACAATGATCTGAGACTTGTCTACTCAGTACAGATTGCTTAGAACCCTCCACTACAACAATCACTCATCAGACACAAGAGCTCAATCTAATCTACTCCTAATCGTCCCATTTGGTCTGTACCAGGTGAATTTCCTCCCCACTACTGGTATATCTCTCAAGGCGCACCTCTCAATGAGTTCATTAAACTTAACCATGTCACGCTCGTTCGACACCCTGCTAGTGATCCCTTTCCTTTTCGATGCTAACCTAACTAAATTAAAATCCCCAATCATGCATATGATAGAACCAAAAGCATTTACCAAAAGACCTTCAATTTCTATCCACAGTTGCTCTTTTTCTCTCAACGAACACGGAGCATAAACATATATGTGTTATCATTAAACCATATCATCCATATTTAGACTCTAAAATCTATTTTCAAATACCATAATCCTCTTTGCCTAACATCCATTTCTATTTTTCTAGGAGTGTTATATTAAAGTTTTTAACATCCTTAATTCTTAAACCTTCTTCTTCTTTACTATTATAAATTGTCTTACATTTCATCTGTGTCATCTTTCGACCTTCGTATTCTCAGTTCTACAAAAAGTTTTCTTGAATCTTAACTATCATTTTTCTCATTATTGTTGGCTTAGAAAAAAAAATGAAATAACAAGGACATTATTGACAACACTGATTTTATAAGAGTCACATTACCAACCATATATATGTTTACCTTTTCATCTTGCATATTTTTTCCTCATTTTAGAGATCATCCCATACCAAACCCTAAACCCTACAACAAGTGTTTTATCCTATATTAAGGTAAAACAACGTTAAAACATAAAAAGTTTAACCAAATTATAATTTAATTATGCTCATAAATGAAGTAAAGTAAACATTTACAATATACACTCAAATTTTTCTTTTATTAACAAAAAGGAATATATTAACATGAGAGAAATAGAGCTACCCCAATCTATATAAAAAAAATTTAAAAAAAAAAAAAGACAATCATGCACATGCCATTTTAAACTGAAGTACAAAAAGATTTGTAATTCCCCTCCTATCTACAAAATAGGTAACTTAGTGCCGATACCACCAGATCATCATGATATGGCCATAGTATAGCTTTGGTTGAGCTTGGGCATAGGCCTTTCCAACACTGAAGTTATTGTTATATACAAATGATATCGTTCTTTTTGTATATGCATTCGTTAAGAATAGTCTCATAATATATTTCATTACGATCATTAATGTTAAATATTTTCTAAAATTGGTTAAAAATATCTATTTTCTAGAAACTATACTTGTTAAATGAGAATTGAGAATTTGGGAAAATCGTTGTATATTCTCTCTTCATAATTGAACTTTATAGTAAGACTCTTGTCATTACTTGATGAGACTCAAAGAAGATTAGACATTAAATGGAATACTGCGCTGCATTTTGATTATTCAAGTTATAGAGATTTAAAGAGATATGATATATTCCTAAACAGATATTAATTTATTTTCATTTGTGAACTCTTTTAAGTGTAATAGTTAACTCCTTCAAGACATAAACTATTTGTAATACAAAATATTTATTGGTCCATGCAAAATAAAAGTATTTAATGGTACAATTGTTATTTTATTAACTGGAATATATTATACTTACATCCATTTATTCTCTTTCTCAATGTGCTGGTGATTTGAGAAACTTATTTGATTACATTTTAAAAGCGTACTAAGATGAGAATAGAGAATTGCTTCAGTTGCATTGATTTTTAAGAAAATGATTGATAAAGAATTCATGTAAATAAAAAGAAGTATATGAAATCTAATAAAATATGTAAAAAAAGTTATTAGATTCTTCATGCAAAAACCAAAATATAAAAACAATGCCTCCAGATGCATTTCAACACTAAGTCTGAAAAACTTACACTTAGTTTGATTCAATCTAAAAAACCAAGGCAAATTCAACGGCACTAAATATCTTAAAACACCAAAAGAAAACCAACATAAAATTCTCAATCGCTAACAACTGTTATGTAAAGACAAGATATATAACTATGAAAGATAGTATCTTCTGCATGCATGGAAGGTCGATAAACGGATCACAATGACGTTGAAGATGCAGAGCAACACTTGCATGTGCCCTTGTTCAAGCATTAGGAGTTCTCTAATATCATCTGCGATACATTGCACCCCTTAAAGGAAAGTCTGAACTGGACCCATTAGCATTAACCCTAGCGCGAGAAAAAACTTCAGAAGCAGAAGAAATGTTAAAGGGTGGTGCCACTGGAAACTGGGGTTGACGGGTAGGATAAGGGTTAAGGTCAAGTCCATAGAAACGATAAGGTATGGTATTGGCATTGTTCAAGAAAGAAGAATAATGAATTTGGGGGGTGTAGGAGGAAGATCCAATATTCATGTTATTGTTGAAACTTCCAAAACGGTTAGGGCACAGAGACCTAGTGTAGGCCAATCCAGGATTTGTGTCATTACGAGATAGTTGAAGGGTGAGAGGTTGTGGAGGGTGTGGAGTGCTGGGAAAATTCGTACTCCCAGATAATCTAAAATTCCAGAAAGGATTTGATGCAGCAGTAGCAAGTTCTTCTCTCCCATCATCATCTTCATATTCATCTTCTGCACAAAGCTTTTCATTAGGTTTCTTAGGGGATGGTTGTTCATGGTTGTGTTTTCCCTCGTAAGTAGTGATCACATTCTTTCTGTTGCGGGAATCTCGTTCCACGTGCTTCCTTACAGAACACCCAGAACTTGTGCATTTGTAGTAGGCCCTAGAAAAATCCCAAGAACACTTTATCTTTAAATTAATACATATTGGCAAAATTGCATGAATGAGTATGTATTGGGGTGAAAGTGTATGCCATAATGTGAAGAATATAATGCTAAGTGCGGATGCATATAGGTGTTGATAGTAGAAGAAAAAAATTTCATGTAAAAAAAGAAAAAAAGCAAACCAATACATATAGTTTAGTTTTTACAAATTTTTATATTTAATTTGGTTGACTGTGAAGAGGGGATTTTGAAAAGAGAGACCTTATGAATTTTCTCAAGGAAGATGGAAAAAGATAGATAAAAAGAAGAATGAGTTAAGAAGAATTAGGTAAAAGTAGTTTATCCTAATTTACGGAGAAAAAATTTAAGATTTATATCACACATATTTTACATATGAATATTTTTTTGTCAGTTTTAAAATTAAATATATATAAAACAATAATTAATAAAGAACAACAAAGGTTGGCAGATATTGACAGAAATACAATTAGGACAAGAGAAATGTGTTGTTAATGTATATTCTTTAATATACAAATGCTGTCAGAACATTAATGTACAAGAAACTAGTTATAGTACATTATCGGTTATTAAATGGTGATCATAGGTAAAATTAAAACAAAAATTAGATAGGAAAATATTGAAGAAGAAAAATTGAGAGAATATAATAACAGTTAAGAAAGGGATTCTCAAGAAAAATAAGAACAATTAACTATATTTTATCGTGCAGGATATCCTCTCTAGTAAAAGAATATTATAAATGTATATGAATAAGAGTAGTAATAAATAATGTCAAAGTGAACAAAGAAGCCGACATTCCTCCATACAATAAGATAAAAGTAAATGTGGTTTAATACGTAGATGATGTATTATTTATATGTGAGGATAAAATTCGAAATGTAATAAGTGTGAAATGAAATGTATGTTAGATGCTTTGAATTACATATGGGTTAAAAGTGAATTTTCACAAGATTAAATTGAGAGGTATAGGTATAAAAAAAACCATAATATAGATAGATTTGTTGTTATACTAAACTGTAAAAAGATGTATATGTCTTTCACATATTTGAAAATACCAAATAGGAGAGAATCCAAGAAGAATGTGTAGGAACCTATACTTAAGTATATATTCAAAAAAGACTAAGTAGATGGAAAGGAAGACATCTTTCATTTGTAGGTATGTTTAGCCTAATCAAATCTATCATAACGATTTTCCCACTGTTCTATTTATCTTTTTCTAAAGCTCCAAAAATAGTCATAAAAGAAACTAGGAAAGTTTAGAAATAATTTTTGTGGGGACAGGGAGTGGAAGGCAAGAAACTTTCTTAGGTAAAATGGTCGAATATGTGTAGAAAAAAAAAAAAAGTGGAGGTTTGGATATACAAGATATACAAAGGTTTAATGAGATACATTAAAGAATGTACATTAAAGATTTATAGAAAAGTGGAAATGGGAGTGAACTTAGTAAAACAGGTAAAAAATCCTTATGAATCAACATAGAGGGGGAACCTCAAGAAGATAAGTGGAGCAAGAGATAAGGAGGGTTAGTTTGACAAAAATATTACTTGAAAGTTAAGGAATGGAATAAGGTTTAAATTATGGGGAGATGGATGAAATGGAGAGTGTACATATGTTGATAGATTGTTTAACAACTCTAACTATAATATGACAAAAATCATAGATATGGGGCTTGGGATAATAATAAATGGAAAGGGAGTTTGGGATGGAGGACAAAATGGTTTCAGTGAAAATAGCCATAGGTCAATAATTTAATGCAGGAACTAACAATGATCAAACCTATACAAAACAATCAGGATTCATGGAATTAGAAGGAAGATCAACATGATAAGTATATAGTTAAATCTGCATACGAAATCTTGAATAGAAACAATAGTGTGGAAAAAGTGATATTTTAAAACGATTTAGAAAGTCAAAGCTATACCAAGTATAGTCCATTTTGTATAGAGAATAAGATTGAATGGTGTGGCTAGAAGGGATAATCTCAAGCACATATTCATTCTAATATCTAATGTCAATTTTGTGTTGTGTCAAGAGCTGAGTAATCATTTGATCACATTTTCTTTGATTGTAAGGTTTTCTGCATAGCTCGAATTTATGTAATGGATGGATATATATATATATCTATAATAGTTCAAAACCAAACAAAGCGTAACTTTTATCAGATTTGGTTGTCATATTTAAGCAGAACAGAAAACATGATTTGGAAAGTAATATGGGTAGCACTAGTAAAATAAGTTTTTTTTTCTACAGTGGAATTATAAATGGTAAAGAAATCTTCAAGGTTGATAAGATGGAAAGTATGGGCATGGATAACAAACAAAACACCAAGGATAATATTCTCATACTCGAAATGGTCTATGTTCCAAGATCATGCATAAGAAATATAAAGTAAAGGTAGAAATATTGGTTATATATAAACTTTTATTGATGTTCATGTTACTCTTACATGAAATGTGTACAAGATAGATAAGGAAGATTATGACATTAGTTGGTATAAGGGCTGCTATGTCCATAATAAGATGAGTCTTATTAGGAATTTGTTAGAGCAAAACTTTTCATTCTTAAATTAATATACATTTGATTTAAGGAATGAAAAGTAACAGCTAAGCATAAGAAAATTAAAAAAAATTCAGTGTCATAAAGAAGCTAATGCAGGTAAAGTGTTGGATATCTAAATGTGAATCTAAGTCTCATAGAGTAAAAATGAGTAAGTTGAGCAATATATAAGAAAAAAGATCCATAAACTTACTGTCTTAAGGTTTTAAGTTGAAAGTAGTGTTATTTCCTTATGTGGTTTGACTCATTTCTTATTTTTATGAGATCTCTCCCAGTTATATCTCTCAGATTCTCCCAACATCAAGTTGTTATTTGGGTGGAGTGAGATACCATTAAAGATTATCAGAACATGAACAAGTCTTTAAAAATTTTTAATTATTTACATTCAAGTTCATTTTTAATGCAGGATGGTAATTAATAAAGCAAATAGGCCATGAACCTAATCACTTTTTTGTACCAGGATTACACCATCTTTAAAATGCTTGTTTATTATTTAATTCATTACTTTTTAGTAAAAAATATAACAACTTATATTTTAATAGTTTAAAATAAGTGTAATTATCTAAATGATAGATCAAATATGTGATGGATAAAACAATAATCAAATATGTATTTGATTTCATATTATTGCATATGATGTTCAGCTAGAGAGAACAAAGGTTTTTTTTTGGATGTTTTTTAGATGATAGATATGTATAAACTCTATAGTAATATATGAGTTGGAGCACCATATATATATATATATTTATATATACAGAAATATAAACAAAGTTGGAGGTGAAGGAATAAAGAGAGAAGACATACCTAGGGAACAAATTTCCCTTTATAGTTTTTTGGCCATATTTTCGCCAACGATAACCATCGTCCACTATGGTCTTTCTTCGGCTTTCAACATTTACAGTCAATGTTTTCCCGCGAAATGACCTCCCATTCTCTTTCTCATATTCCTCTATAGGTCTCTTTTTCTTCCTGCATATCATACAAAACCAATACATAAACAATTTAATTATCAAAAATATACAAATATAAACCCACCAGACACTAGGATTGTGATATCAGTTTTTATGAGACATCATGGATAGAGACCCAAATAATAACTAGGAACATATATATATCACAGACGTAATATTATTATTTTAAAAAATATATAATAATTTTGATAGAACAAAACCTGGTTTCAGAGGTAGTTGTTGTTCCTCCCCCGACAACACTTGATCTATCTTCATTGTCCATGTCTGTAGGAAGAAGATCTTGTGGTGTGTCCTCCAAATGACTGGAAGGTAAAGTTCGAATGGTTTCATCAACTTTGGAACGTGCTTCCTCAGTGCATGAGATTGAGTCCGCCTCATCCACTTCAGCATTAAGATCAAATGGAAACTTCACTGTTATGTCATCATTGGAATTGGATGAATGCACTTGTTCAACAACTTGGGTAGGAGCTAACAAATCCGCTGCTGGAGCAATATTATTGTCACCAGAAACCTGAACAATTCATATATCATAAGTTAAAGTTAAAAATAAAAATAATACATTAGATGTTAAGATAGTGTTGTATGGAGCGAAAAAGTGTTTGTCAATTATTAATAAATTTTAAGTTCGGAAGCTTTCAGCATGTTTCTTTAGAAAAACAACAAACATATATTTATCTATTAGAAAGAGTCTAAAAAATAGTGCTTATATTTATTAAATTAAAAATAATATAAAGTGACATGCCACCACACAATTTATCCAAACGATATTTATTCACAGCTTAAAAACAGCACTGGGAATAAAATTAAAATATGTACATATATATTACATAGATTATTTTAAGAAAATGAGTTTAGAATTACTAAAGTAGAAAATTGAGTAAATATTACATATATTTAAACTTTTCTAGAAATATCATATACAATTCACTAAAAGTGTGTATTTGTCTATATACATTTTACTATAATGGAGTACAGTTTTAGTCTCTTAATAAGACTGAAAATATGTAAAAAAAGGACTAAACTGGCATCGTTATATTAGATATAATTACAAGAAATAGTTAGTATTTTTATATAAGAAATAAAATTATAATTATAATATTTTCATAAACTAATTCTCTGGGTTTAAAATTACAAATATTTTATACAAAGACAACCTTTGTCATGAATAACAAACTCTATGAATATTTTGTGCAAGTACATATTTAGGATTAAATTTGAGATTACTTGTTAAATTAAAACAGCACACACAAATTATAGTCTGATGGTATTTTAATTAAATTAATGTTAGAATTATGTTTAAATGACTAAAATCTATAAGCCCAAGAGACAAAGATCTCTTATTTTTCAGAGAGGAATCAATGTTTTAGAGAGAAGAGTTTGAACTGAAATATAAAATTTCTTTAAAATACTAGGTAATGCGAATTTAAACAAAAATTGACATCTTTATATTGGAATTTGAGTTCAAGTTCAAAGTTCATTTTGATTTTTGACTCTCACATAAAACCTAGATATATTTACATTTATTATGAGATTAATCATTGGTATGACACAGTCACATGTAAATCTCCTTAGAAAACTAATCATCAACTTAGTCTCACTTAAAACTTCCTAGCTACCTTTTCTTTGATTTAAAATTGAAGCAAATTGATAATTTTGTAACAAAAAAAGAATTCAGATCAATTAATTTACTTTTAAAATAATATATACAAACATAAATTATTCATTTCAAAATCTATTTTACCCCAAATCAATTTCATACAAAAATTGTGCAAAGTCGATACAAAAGCCGACACTTACTAGTAGCATACAGCACAAAGAAAACATTTTTATCATGAAATAATAATAATAAAAAAAAAAACTCTTTTTAATCAACAGATGAATAATACCTGAGAGATTGGAATAAGAGGAGGAGAAGCCATTGAATCGATTTTGGGTTCATTTAAATCGAAATCGATAACCCTTCTCTGCTCACTGCAACTGGGTTTGGAAGATAAACCATCACCTTTGGATGTTGAGATTTGGCTACTGTTTTCCATGACAGAGGATATTGGTGAAAAGTGAACAATGGATCTTAAAGCAGTGAAAGCTTTTGTGTTTGCACACACACAATGCTTAAACAACCAATATATGGACAATTCAGATGCAAAGTAAGGAAACAAAATACTCTTACTAATTGAATACTGTGAACAGCTACCAAAAGCTGTGATCATGAAAGGAAAGTGCTTAGGCTAAATACATATATATCTAAGCTGTTTCATCATCTCCATGGAGTAATGCCAAAAAATAATAAAGGAGTTTAAAGCCAATGTATACAAAATCCTTAACAAATAATAACTTTGTCCCTCTGGAAAAACCTTTTTCTTTTTCATTAACATAAAAGCAATTATTCTTAAAATAAGCTAAATATATGGAAGTTAGTTTAAAGTCAGTAAAAGAAATTAAAAAATATATATTTTCATTAACATAAAATTTTGTAGCTTATAATTATTTTTCATTAATTTTTTTTCTTTTCACTTCATTTGTAATATTTAAGTCTAAGTTTTTTTTTCTTCATCCAAAATAATTATCTTAAACTTTTTTCAGTAAACTTGTTTGAAGAAAATTTGATTATTATAATAGATTATTACATTAATTAATTATATATGTCATTAATTATTAAAATAATCTAGTTTTCTCATTTATCTCAAACATAACATTAAGTTTAATTATGTGAATTACAAAACAGAGTCTAAACTTATGCAACAAAATAAATTTAATGAAAAAAATTATAAAACTGCATGATAATAATAATAATAAAATAAATAAATAAAGGCTTCTCTCACTAAGTAACACCAGAACTTAATCTAAGCATATGCAGAAATAATTTCAATTAAAAAAAATTACATAAATGCAAGGTAATATATATATATATATATATATATATATATATATATATATATATATATATATATATATGAAAGTATATATCATTATTACAATAAAATAATTTATAGTGAGTTGTTCACCATCATCTTATTTGTTTCAAGATACATCAACTCCAACTCATTCCACATAATGGCTTATAGTCTGCCGTCCCTCTCACTTCAGTAAAGTGTTATCTAAATACAAAACTTTCCTTCATATAATTCTTACCTCACACTTACAACAGTATTTCAGAGACAATGGAATATGAAAGAAAATACATAATAATATAGATGCTTAAGTATTAAATATAAAGGATAAGTGTGAAAAAAATCATTAAAATTTAAATTAATTATTTGCGAAAAAATTAAATCAATCCTAACACTATTAATGAAGATATGGTGAAGTAGAGTTAACATCTAAATAGAATTCCCTTATTATATATTTACTCATGCCAACTTGAAATTTAGATGACATATTTACGAGATAAGACTATCTATGAATCATGTGTCATAACTTTTATTCAAGAGTTCTATGTTTTATTCTTATCAAACAAACTCTCATATCTAAAAGGAAAAATTTAATTAATCGAATCTAAATTAAATATTGACTATGTAGGTGATAATTAAATATACTTTAATATTATAAAATATATTAAATAACGAATGAGAACAAAATTTTATGTCGACATTGATGTAAAAACTTTCAATAAGGTTTCGAATTTTAATTTTGTTAAGAAATATTACTTATTAAAGAGGAAAAGTATGAATAAAATTTATTAGTACTTTACACGTGGTAATGTGGTAATGTGGTCAATAATACTTTACACGTGACAATATGGTAAAAAATAATTAATATGAAGTCATTAATTCTTTTGAGAAAATATTTTATATATAAATATATTAAATTATATATATATATATATATATATATATATATATATATATATATATATATATATATAAAAATATATATATATATATATATATATATATATATATATATATATATATATATATATATATTGAATAATGATAATAATCAATAAGTAGATATTGAATGTGGACTTTTGTGGTTTGGAATTGTGCTTTTATTTAGCTAAACTTAATAATTAAAAAAAAAAAAAAAAAAAAAAAAAAAAAAAAAACTACTTCTTTATCCTCAAGTCATGTTATTTTACTCTAAAATAAAGTGTGAAATTCCAAATTGATTTCATGTATAAAACCATCTTACTGAGAAAATCACCTCGACCATGCCATAAACTAGGTAACTAAGATGGACCAGGAAACTAATGATTTGTGGTTCATTAATTCAATAATGGTTGAAGTGCTGATAATGTAATTCTAACATTGCAATATATTAAGTATTGAATTAAAGTTGTGTTTGAAGTGACGGTAATTAACATTGTAATATATTAAGTATTGAATTAAAATAAGTCTGTAAGGAATCAAATAAAGTAAATTTTACTAAATATAAATTAATTAAATTATATTCTAAGTATGATAAAAAATGGCAAAAATATATTGAGTTATAATTAGTAAATAGAATGTGTAAGTGAAATTTTATGTGGTATGTTTGAATTTCAATTACACCATTTAAATTAACTTTCAGTTTCAACTGAATATTATGTTTTAACATGATTGATACATTTTTTTTATCTAGTTAAAAAGCAAAAATCACTTTAAACTCTATTTATTTCAAAGTTACAATAAGTTATTTTTTTCAACTTAAATTAAGTCCAAATTCAACTTTATTTCTTAATTGAATTCCAAAGACACTTTTATTTGGTTAAAAGAGTAGTTGAATAAATGAAATCAAATTGATTCTTCATCATTGTTATGAATGGGATCTCCACTACAATCACTTCTTTTTTTATTGAGACTAATTGATATAATGCTTATTTATAAAAAAAATATTAAAAATTTAAAGGTCAGTGTCGTGTGTTTCCACAAAGTAAACTAAAAGACACTGATCAAATAATTTTTATTTATGAAAAGTAATATATTATGGAGGGAATAAAAGTTACACCATGAGTGTTAGTTTACATCATAAATTATCACGGATGGATGATAATTTTTTCATACGTCTATGATATAATTATCTTTAAAAATATTAGCATTAATTTATTATATTACAATTTATTTATTTTCATACTGTCTTAGACCATTAAACTCAATATTATTTAGTACATGCACTGCCGTACTTTTTAAAAAGAATCAAATTTCTAATCTCAGTCCAGCCTTATAATAAATTTTTTTTTTTTTGGTAAATTCTACATAAAGCTAATTGGGATAAACTTGTTGTTATCTGTTTATAAAAGGAAGAAATTAAAATTAAAAGTTAATGTATGCACTCAGTTTGTTGAGAATTAGATGAAAGGTTTATAAAAAAATTAAAACTGTCACTATAAAAAATCTATTATTACCAATTTTGTACCAATTAACACTAATGGTAATGACTAAGAAAAACATATCTCAGTACTTTAAAAAATTACAGCAAAAAAAAGTAGCTAATATCATTAATTGCTGTTAAAAAAACAGGCAACAAATATTAAAAACAATTAATAAGTAAATGGATGTAAATATTAGAAATTGATATTTTTTGTAGTTTTGATTCATGTATGAAATGATTTAATTAGTAAAAATTAATTTCTAAAAATAATTAATTAATCTTTTTTACTAAATACATGGATTTTAATAGAAATAAAATATTTATAATTTATAGAATGTCTAAATATTTGATAAAGTATTAATAAATTATTAACATAAAATTGTGATAATATTAATGATTATGTTTGTAATAAATTGAAATTTAACTTCCTAATTTTGAAAAAGAGTAATAATGAAAATTTAACTTAAGTATAATTTTGAGATTTTTTTGTTAATGTACGTCATAATATATTGATAAAAAAAATTAATTTTAATTTCTTATACAAGACACGATAACAACAATTACTAGTTGCCAAAATTTGATAACAAATTGGTGTTGAATTAATTGTTGTTATTTAAGTTTTTTTAAATATTTTGTTTGGATAAGATAATTTAAATATATTAATTTCTTTTAAATATTTTAATTACGACTAAATGTAGATTTCATTTAATTTTATAGCATTAAGAATGTTCTCAATCAGCTCTCATAAGTTAACATGGATCATGTAGGGTACTATTAAAGTGAAACAAGTCTACTCTAATAGGAGATAACTTCTTTCTGCACCAATACCTTCCCTCTTACACCTCCATAATTTTAAAATTATTAAAATATTTTCTGAAATTTATATTTAAAATTATATAATCTAAATTATAATTATTTTTGTTCAAAATATAATTTTTTATTTTGAATTATATAATTCGAAATATAAAAAAATTAAAGAAAAGTGTGTTGAAAAAAAAAGAAGAAAATAAAAAATGATAAAATAATACTTTTTACTTTATTTATGAAGGTACTCAAGAAAGTATAGAAATACAAGAAGAAGCCGTACTAATAAGACGCTAAAATTTTGAGTGGATCAAACTCACTTCAAATGAATGCTAATAGTAAATTAAAATTAAAAATGTAGTTAGTGTGAGTTTGGAAAACACAAAATAGAATGTTTAAATTGTATTTTAAATTAAATAATACAAGCTTAGCGTGTACTACACCCACGCTATATAAAATAATATAAATAGTTGTATTTGTAAGATGTTAAGATAAAATTGAAAAAAATAAAATTAAAACGTTTAAAAATAGACTGGTCGACACTACTAATTAAAAAATTAAACGAAAAATGTATGTATCACATAAGCGAAAGCTAAGATAAAATTAAAAAAATAAAGCATTTAAGCGTAAGTTAAGCTAACGCTTATAATTAAAAAAAAATGTAATGTCATACTATTGGACACTAAGTAAGAAATTAAAATATATATATATATATATATTTGACTAACTAACGCTGACATCAGGGACGGATCAAAAAGTCTTAAAACTATTTACAAAAAATAAAAACTGACTTCAACATTACACAATCCGAAAATTATTTTTTTTTTCATAAATTAGGAAGACAAAATAAGGATTTTAACATTTATAGGATGCGGAGAGAAATTATTGAGGGTGCAAAAGGATATCTCCTATACAAAAATCAGAAAAAAAAAAAATGAGCTCACTAAGCTTGATTTTCAAGAGCTTCTTTCTTCACCTCCATGATATCACTCTACACTATACACGAAAAAAGACGAATTTGTCCTTCAAATTAAATTTAAAACTTAAAACTCAATGAATTTGTCCTTTAACTTAAATTTAAAACTTAAAACTCTTCACACTTTTGCTGCACCTCTCAGGAAAGAGAAAATTTTTAGTACCATTATCCCTTCCCTTTACATTTTGCTGCACTCTCCACGACAAGGAAAAGAGAAATTTTTTAGTACCATTCGTCCTTCCTTTTATATTTTTGCTTCACTCTTTACGAAGACAAACAAAGGAGTATATTTTTTTCATTGTTTTACAGGCTTTCGAAATCTAAAAAGATAAATGATATTTTATATAATTTTTGAATTGTAAAATCCGAAAGTTTGACTTTTGATTTGTCTGTTGGATTGTATAATCTGAAAACAGTTTTATCAAAAATACAGTTTGAAATTTTTCATTGTTTTATACCACCTTTTAAAATTGAAGTATCTAAGATTTGTTATGTGTTTTGTATTGTATGAATTGACTTTTGAATTTTATAATCCGAAAATCTAAATTTAAACTTTCAGTTTATCAAAATAAATTTCAAACGACTTCAAAATTCTAAGAAAGTTTAAATTTTTACTATTAAATCATTTTTGTCTTTTTGCTAAGGTTACTTTTGGAATTAAAAAGTGTATGAAGGTGCAGACTAATATTAAGAAGCTCTCTAAAGTCCCTCGCTTGGGACTTTGCTCGTGTTCATGAAAGGGTTTAACCTCAGCTTTATGGCAACACTCCCTCAATGGAAACAAATTAAGGCCATTCTAATTTAAAATCTGACTACAAATACTAAATGTTTTTTTTAACTGACACAAGAATGAATAGAATTATTCAGTATCGTCATTATAAGTCAAGTCAAATACATTCATTAGGAGATCAACTGAAAAACAATACAAAAAATGTTGACAAGAAAAAACTTCGAAAAGTATTTACCCCTTTTTGTCAATTCTATCTACACCAGTAATGATTGATTATACCATATCAAGCACATTGCACACCTTATCATTCAAGGAATTATGGTACAACAAAATCAAATGAATGACATCCATATTATATCAAAACGAAGTTAATTTAATTGATTAGAATGGCAGTTAGCAACAAAAAGAAAGTCAGTATTCTTCCAATAAAACAGGTAGAAACTGAAGAAATATTGTGTGCACCCACTGTACGCACCACTCCAGTCGCTTCATCCTTCACTTTAATACTGGAAGAGCCTGAAAAACATACCACCCCAATGCTAAGTAAGCTAAGCCAAAAGCCAATGGAAATTAACATGAGAGTTATAAGGATAAGATAACTATAATAATGAAACTTCTTTTGGTCAACCTCGTGTAAATTAATTAACATTTCTTACATTTCTAATAAGAAAATAAAAAGGTCATTAAAAAGTAAATTACACTCTCCTCCACCTGAAAATAGTCATTAATAACCTTTCCCATTGCTTGAATCACAACTCTACTGTAATTTTAAAAATTACAACATCCTCGTGCAACATTAATATATGCTAGACTTCAATATTTAATGTAAATCAGTATCTTAGGAATACCTTTTCGCTCTTTGATGCTCTCAACATCATCAACAACTAAATTTGACTATCATATTTAGAACTTCAAAAGATGAAATAAAATTAGGGCTCAGGGTTTAAAAAAAAAAAAAAAAAAACATTTAATTTTCTCAGGTCTAAACTCCTATATGAATAGGGCGTGTTGAAATTAGCTTGGGGCAACACTATAAGTTGCATAGAGAAGAAATATACCCGTAAGACTATTTTATGTTGCCACTTTAAGAGATCCGTTTACAACAAAATAGACTAACATGTAGCACACTTAATTTCTTATGGTAAGTGTTTTAAAATTAAATGGAAAGGCAATAGTGAAGTATCTCTCTAGCTAAAGAAGTAGTACCCAAAAATAAACCTTTAAAACATTTCATACGGGAGTAGGTTTCGGCTAAGTATGATGAAACTAATTTAAATTAGAAAGTACTAAAAGGAAACAAGCTACGTGATTTCAACATTGCACAACTTAAGAGATGCAATTATTTCTCCAAATTTACATTAAAATTGTTTTTTACTTGATATGATCCCATTATTCTTATTCCTATAAGTGAGTAAAATATTTAACAGTTGGGCATAATCGGAAAGGTACTATACTTAAAATTGTATTGAAGTTTAAAAAAATAACAAAATAGGAACAACTTTTATTATTTTAATGGACAACTAGAAAGGAACAGATGCATCATACAACAAAGTAGGAAACAAAACGCTATTAGACGCTGCTTGGTACTCACAATTGTAGTCAGTCCATCCAATGGTCATATTTTCAAGATCATATAGCACTAGTTTGTTGGATAGCACCAAATCTGCAATTGAAAAAAAAAATCTAAATTAATGATATTGAGATCCAACACTGACAGAAAAAAAAAATTACAAAATCAATAAAACTAGCTTCAGATACACAAAGACATAGCAACAGAAAAGGTTACAAGAGTGAATTTAATTCAACACAAATTATGGAATAGATAAAAAGCGGTAAGATGAACCCTCATCAGTGTTCAAATTATGGGCCCTGGGTTATGGAAGAAAGAAAAGAGAAAGAGATAACCAACAATAACAAGCATATTATTGATAGGATGTGATATAATACACTTAACCTAATACACCTATTCGTAACAAATATATTATTACTAGTACAGGTCGAAGCTCAATAACCGTAACACTTATAAATTAATGACCCTGATATCTTAACAATCAGAATCAGACTCAATTGGTGACTTAATGCACAAATTTTGTTTCGTAAACTTACACGAAGTTGATGGATTAATTTATGAACTGTCATTTAATTATAAATGGTACCTCCAAGAAGGATCATGTCCTTTCCATTCTTGGTTTGTGTCACACTTTTCTGCCAGCCAATACACCAGACACCACGACCATCCTGCTGTTAATCAAGCACAAATTAATATTAAGAAATATCATAATCAAATTCCAGTAATTGATCTTATAAACCCAAGGTACTAAAAATAAATTCGAAAGACACAGTATCTCAGTAAAATTATCCAGATGCCAATTTAAATTTTAAACCATCATTATACTTGACATTGAACAATATGTACCTTCAATTTTCATACAGAAAATTTCTCTATAACCATACATGGAATTTAACATGTATGATAAACCACAGAAGACTCAGGTACATTCAGGAAATTGAGAAATCAGTTCAGACAACAGGTTAACTTAAGATTAAAAAGCCCTTAAAGAAAAGGATATTGTCAATTGAGTATTTGAGTATCTAACACACAAAGCTTCTCAAATAAGAAGCTGCTGGCATCTACAATGAAATGAAGCTCCTACTCACACTATACGGAAAGAGGTAGTCGTGAGGATAAACTGCCAGAGAAAGAGAATCCTCAAAATGAAGCTTGACAACTGGAAATCCACGATCAACACTGCAAGATTACAACAGTCAACAAAATAAGGGTTGCATATGCTAGACAATTAAGGTGCACTTGTTGCCTTTGTGAACTGACAAAATTGAATTGTCAAAAAGTGAAATGCATTTTAATTACCCAAACATCATTTGAACAATGAATAACCAGTTACTATTTAAAAAAAAAAAAAAATTAACGGATGATTCTTTTGAAATATTGTTATTTGTAAGGTGTCAACAAAAGGTTTATATACTTCTATTGTACTTGAATAGTCAGACATGAGATCCTTTGTACATAATTATCCAACCTACTCAACAGCTCCATTCAGAAACAAGAAAAGGGAGAAAATAATATAAAAACCCAAAAAAGAAAATTCAGGTGATTGTCATACATAGCACCCAATACATTCACTTCATCAAGAAGCTAATCGGTAATTTTAAAGTCAACATATGTCAAAGCTCCATCCTTGCTAAAGTACACAAATTTTATCACACAACCTCCTATCCTAATGACTACTGCCCTGTGTCCTTTATTTTATCACAATCGTTTTCGTACTGCAGGTTTCAGAACATTGGATTATCGAATATTATCAAGCAGTCATGGATGGATATTTACAAAGATACATTTAAATAGAAATATGAAGTTGACACTTGACATCAAACCCTATGGACTAAACAACCAAGAAAATAAACCTAAAGTATCTCAGATAAATTGTACGCCAGTTAAAAGCAATGAAGAATAAACCAATACTTATTCCAGTATAAAAGAGAAATGTAAATTTTCAATAGAAGAATGTACAAAGATAAGCGTCATACTTTCCAGCATACTGAAAACAACTAAATTGTTCGTCAATAAGAAATAATTTCAGTCCAGGCTGCCGGGCCAAAACCTATCATAAAGAACATTAATGAATACTCAAGTGGAAATATTGATTCAATTAAACCTTTATAGATACACTTACCTTTGGCATCAGTTCGTCATAAACTAACCCAGGAAGATAAGCCAAGGTTGTTCCACTATCTATTACTGTCCCCCTCCCATTTCCAGAATCAAATATATCTGAGGGAAGCTGTAGAGTATCTGTATCAACCTCAATACTCTTCAAAACCACGTTATAGTGTGCCCTATAATGGTCAGAAGATAACAGTTATGGCATAACTTTTTTAACTCAAGATCTGAACTGAATATCAAAACATTATATCTTATAAGTACCTGAAAAAACATTTCGCAACTCAAAACCAGAGGCCTCAGATGAATATACTTTCAAAAAACTAGCCATAAAAACAAAACAAAAACAGAAAGAAGGCCTTTATTATGTGGCCTGATCACACATAAATACTAGCTAGTGAGATGGATGGAATTTCCTACATGCCAATTGCTTTTACAAATTTAAAGTTAAAATGGTCCCAACAGGATCCAAAAAGGGGCAATAAAAGACAGAAAATTTGAAAAGGTGTTTGCTCAATACACCTGAACTAATGACATTGACATAAAGCAATAAAATTGATGGAAATATACAAATATAAATCTATCAGATATCATTGGTGTAAATGCTTTATTCCACTCTCGTATCAAGCATTTACAACATTATCTTTAAAATTTTATCTTCGTTACTTCATTTTCTGAATGTTAGAATGTTTCGTGTCCAAATGGAGAAAAAAAGAACCATGCAGATTCAGTACTCTAGGAATTTTTCTATCATCAGATAACATTAAGTACTACTGCTCCCTACTTCAATTATAGAACAACCCAGCCAACTAAAATATCTTGTGAACATCACATGAGGTTATTATTTATAAGATAATTCATCATTCTTGGTAGTTCCAATATTGCATGACTATCAAATTTACCCTTAGATTTATATGATAACCAATATAATAGTATGAGAATGAATACTAAGTTACTGCACATACATTCTTGGTACCAATGGAGTTCTACTGACTTTTGGTTCCACCACTTCCCCTATGGCAAATATTCCACCACCACGAATATTGTCAAGGCAATGTGAAAATATTTTTTTCACCTTTCCAGACGCAGCAAGTTGTGAAAGTACAGAAGAATTTGCTTGTCCAAAACCCATTATTCCGTCAAGGGCTTGTTCAGATGATGAACCCAATAGCCCAGATTGTACAGCGCCACACCTGTCAGCAAAAGATTGACCAGAGAGATATAAACAGGAGAAAAAGTTGAAATGGCAACATTTTTATTTAATCTATCAACCTAGGAACTAATTAACCTAAATATTTCTAATTAAAAATAGTACAGTGAAACTTCATACGTGAGTGCAAAGTTTTCACATAACCAGAAACAGATGATTCAAAAGAATGGAAATTTTGTTCAGAACCAAGATAATTCTCTCGTAGAACCCCTGGTCTGATTGAACAGCAGACATGATCGGCCTAAAAACTATTACAACAAGTCGACAATAAAAATATTCAGTGAGAAATTAAAACATTGGTACTTAGTAATCGTAAATAATCTCACCCAAAAATGATGCTGCTATTTTGTGGCGTAGTAAGAAGATTTCCATTGACACGGTTATAAGTAAGATAATCCTGGACATAGTATCCAGTAGTTGCACTTCCGTCTCCATAAGTTATGCTGTAGGGGCATGGAATTTCAGACTTGCACCCAGGCATTGGACCATCATACGTCGCAGCGCAAAATTCTTGGTCACAAGAAACCAGCTCTGCAGTTTCAGAGCTCTTTGGGTCATAAAGAGTCAAATCTATCTGTTCCAACAACCACAAAAATAGGAAATATACCAAGGGATCAAAGTCAGTGATTCAGAATTTGAATCTGCAAACTGAAGAAAAAATTTTAACATAGATACGTACACCGATATCACTTTTCCTGGGACATTTCCTGCACTCAACACAATTCACCCACAGAATGTCACTTCCTGTATCAACTTGCACATAATAATCCTTCGGAGGAGTGCCAAGCTCAAGTTTTGTATAATACAGACTAAACCAAATAAACAACAACATAAGCACGAAAATAAAGAAAACCACTGCTAGCTCCTTCAAAAATCATAATAATTAAACCTACTCCTATACCACAAATCAGAATTCTCAGCTTACAGATTACAGATTCTCAAAATTGGCCACATTCTCTCGTCAGAGGGTATATATATTCACACACTACCCCACAACTAGCTAGGTGAAAAAAAAAAATTATCAACTATCTCACTCTATTTTCCTTTTATTACTGTATATTCGATTTTCTTGAGAGACCATAGCTTTTCAATTTAGAAATATCCTCACCGTACAATTTTTAAGACATGCATTCTAAATCTAAAAAATATTTGATACATTAAAAAATATTTAATTCTTATGAATTTTAATCACATGCAAACAAATAAAGACGGTGGTAAGAAAGAAGCAAAAGAAACAAACCCAGTCACAGTAGGGAGAGCACGGCCGCCAAGGTTGAGATCGACGGCGGAGAGAATTCGACCTCGACGGCGAGCATCGTGAGCTTTGATATCACTTAAACTCCTTTTCCGACGCTCCACCGGGAACACTAAATTTCCGGTGGCAACGCAACTAATTTCCGCAACTAGAATCGCCACTAACACCACTAAACCTCTCGGATCCATTACTTCGGTAGCCTAACGAGTTCAATTCAACTGAAAAAAATTCAATTCAACTAAAAAAAAATCACAGAAATAATAATAGTAACAGATCCAGCACAGCTCAATGAAGCTCGATGCGATTCATTTCGGAGCTTCCGCGTAAAGGTGCATTAGCTTTGCCGTGTTCGGTTCGTTCTATTGAAAAAAAAGTTGAATTCAGCAAAGGAGAGGATTATTGGGGAAATGAAAGAAGAAAAAAAAAAAAGAAAGACAAAAACAGACCAACACTGACCCATAGAAAATTATTATTTTCAACGCCAAACGACGCGTCTTCTACTCGTTTTGACACGATTTTTGCTTCCGCTTTAGTTGAAGGGTATCTATCATGCCGCTTCGTCATTTTCAAAATTATTTTCATGAAATATATTATTTACCCACAAAGAAACTATAGTAAATGTAATATGCCATAAATTTATTGACTTATTTTTTAATAATTGTTTCACTAATAATTTTAATAAGTTGACGGTATAATTTTTTCATATTGACAATATAAAGCGATTAAATTGGATTATTTTTTATTGTAAAATAAGAAAATGATATAACATTAACTATAGTTGACCCATACATAGTTTAAAAAACAAAAATTCTTTGTTCTTTCATTACCATGGTTTTAGTAGAAGAAATGTACTCCATTCTGTGGGACCAATCCCTATTTTGTTTATTTCCTTGGTAAGGATTTTGACTTCTTATTTTCGTATGTACTAATTTTCAAATCCTTCTGTGTGTATGTAAGAAAATAATATATGGTGAAATATTTTGTCGTCGAAACAAAACTTTAAACATGATTTGAATCAACAAGAGTACTTAAAAAATATTTATATGTTTAGAGAACCTGTGACAGAAAAACAAAAGTATAACTTTTTTAATTCTTTTTTTAATGTAAGTTATGGACTTCAGTTGCATCGCTATTTAATTCGTTTAACTTCTTTTACTTAATGTGCCTAATGTAAGTAAGAACCGTTATAAAAAAAAGTAACAAAAGGATTATATTTATTTATATGCTATTAAATAAACACCGAACCAAGCAAGCACCCATCTTTTCTTATCTCTCTTTTTCAGCTTTTTGGAAAGTTTAAAGGAGAAACAGGGTTGTTTTATAACATGCTGAATAGGGACTTCATGAAAATGAAAAGCCATGTATGTGCCAACATGGTTTGAAAAACTCATCATTTTTTAGTTCACATTTTTGAATAGCAAGATAAATCATAATAAATTTGTTACCAAAAATATACTATTTTACTTATTTATTCTTTTGTGTTGTCGGGAATGATTCTATTGACCTTTTTGTGTGGGTGATGTGTAACAGAAAACATTAAATACAAGTGATTGAATCATGTCGTAAAGTTCTTAATTTAATATTTCGTAGCCGATGCACAAAGCAGAGGCCACATTGGGTACCCATTAATGGAAATTTATTTCTGCACCTCATACTTCTTTTTATGTGCAGTCCTATAAGGTGATTAAAAGATTAAATTGTTGTTTTTCCCTCATTATTCCTTGTCATTTTTTTCAAAAAAATAATCATATTTATAGGGATGCATAAAAAATATGGGGTACAAAAAGAAATTTCCCACATGAATAATTGGACGAGCGAGATATTTAGATATTGATGGATCGAAAGCTTTCTACACCCAGTAATTACTACTTCCACACATACAAAGACCAAAAAGGCCAAAATACCCTTAAATTATAACTTAATATCCGATTAAAATTGAAAAGACTAAGATTATTTTTACTTCATAATCTTTTTGTTCTTCAAATTTAATTTATATATATATAATCCTTTTTCTTTTACTTTTGTATACTTACAACTCAAACTTTCATCTCTATCTATCTTTCGATGTTTTTTTTCTCTTTTTTTCTTTACTATTCTTATTCTATTTAAACATCGTTTTTAATTATACAAAATTCAAATCACATTGAATGTCTTTTTGCTTTAAAATTCTTTTGACTTTTCTTTCTGCTAATGTTTAAGATCAAATTTGGTTTGGTTAGTTAGAAAAGATATTCCTTCAACTAGTTTAGTTTTTGTTTTAAGTTTGATTTTTTTTTTTATTGTTTTAAATCCTTAAATTTCATATGTTGAGTTTTAAGCAAGTTAAGCTATCTTTGTTAACTGATTGAAATTGAGTTAGATTTAAGAATTAAGTTGAAATGAAGTTTATTGTGTAGGTTAAATGTATATAAATTTAGGATTACTGAATATTTTGGTTACTAATGAATATATATTTTGAGTACTCATTTTTAGTTGATGTAGAAATTGGTATATGGTTGAAGTACGAGTTGTAAACTTGTGCTATGTGATTAAACTTAGTTATGTTAGAACAAGGTATATATGTTTAGAATTAAACGGTGAGTCGAAGTCTCAAATCGAATAAAAACAAGATAGTTCGACAACATATAAGGAAAAAGATCCACAAATTCATCGAGTTAAGATTTTTGGTTTGAGGTGGTCTTAATATCTTATATTGATTGGTTCATGTCTCATTGTTGTTGAATTTATTCAATAAAACCCTTCTCGAAAGACCCAAAATGATATCAGAGTTGATGATTTATCTTGTGATTGACTCAATGCTTCCACTAAAGAGAAGTGTACTAATGTGAAAAGGACTCACACTTGAAAAGAATTATTAGGAACCTAATTGTGAATCTAAGTGGCACATTTAATAAAAATAAGAAAGTTTAGCAACATATAATAAGGAAAAATATCCATAAACTTATTGTTTTAAGATTTTGGATCAGAAGTAGTGTCAATCTTGATGGAATACATCCAGCCAGCTTGACAGTATAGTTTAGATTTAAATATGGGTATGTATTGGGCCTTTTGATTTTGCTATTTAGATCCATTTTTTGTTGTAAATTAGGAAAATAATATAACACTCACCTAAGGCCCACATAGAATCATCACGACTCATGGAAGAATGGATGCAACCAAGAACTTGGTCCATCAACGACCCATATGAAAGAATGCATGCAACCAAGAACTTGGTCTATCAACAGTCCACATGGAAGATTGCATGCAATCATCACTTGATCCACCCACGACCACATGGAATAATGCATACATCTTGCTTTCAAAATATAAGTTCTTGGTTCTTACTCCAATATAATAAGTGTCATTGTCAAATCTAGGCAACATTGGGCTCCATCATATGCACATCCACTTTTCAAATTTTGCACATCCAAGAGCAAGCCATCACACGTTTAAAAAGGATATGTATACACCTATCGTGGACATTTAATCCACCATTCATGGATCTTGCACCAAGTGTCCATTGATGATTGGATCTTCTAGATTTAGGAAATTCAAAACTAGTTTACAATGGAAGCCTTTTACATTTCATATGATTTATCTCCTAGCCTATATAAATATAGTGTTTAGTATTGTATTTGGCAACTTTGTGATTAATAAAAAATAAGACTGCAAAATTTTTCTCAGCACCTTTGGTCATAAAGCCCTATCTAGGTTAACTTCTCTAAAAGCTAACTTAGGCACATTTTAAAAGAGTAAATTGTAACAGTCTTCTTCTTCCATTCTTCACATGGTCCACTCTGTTTTCAACTTCATGCTTCTGCTTTCTCCACTACAACCGAGAGCACTTATTCACCTTCAACACTCTACTCCACTTCACTTGTTCGTAGAACCAAATAAAAGCGAGAATAACACTTAACTTCCTCCATCAAATCTCTTGTATGAGTTTGACTCATGTTTCATTATTGTTATATCTCCTCATTCAATCCTAAGAGCCAACATTACACCTCATTAAGTCATATTATATATTAGAGTAGTTATACTTTGACAACCACACGTGGTACACACCCACTTTACAACCTTACGTGGCGTTGATGTGGCTAACATAAATAACGTGTAAAAAACATTCCAACATGGCAATAAAAATCATTTTTAGGATTTACATATTTGAGGTTTTATCTAGAAAGCTAAAACTTTTGCACAAACCACAGCCACCGTCGCTCGTCACCATTGCTCGCCACAATTGATGGTCTTCCACCGTTGCTCACCACCGTCGCTTGCCACCATCGATGGTCTCCCACCGTCGCTCGCCACTACAACCACTGTCACACGAAATCTCCCTTATGCAAATGGGTGCACTGAACTCCTATGACGTTTCAAATTCTAAATTTAGATACTTAAAATCCAATTATGCCCTTTCATAACAAAATACCTTAAATGTCCTTCAAAAAGAAAAGTTTTTGAAAGCGTATTAGGCTGAGTTCAAGAGGGGGGTGAATTGAACTTTGAAAACTTTTTCGTCTTTTTGAAACAGTGAAAACAATTTTCACAAACTGAAAAGATTTAATAAATCTCAATGATGGAAAATATAATGTTCAGCGAAAATAAACTGACTTCAATTTCGAATGAATTGATTTATTTTAATATCAGAGAAGGTAGTCTATACAGGCTTATCAGATCTTATACAGCTTACTAAAAACTAGTTCAGAATTGTTTAAAGATAAAGAAAGATCAATCACACAGATTCACAAATGCCAACAGCACATCAAAGATGAAATCACAGAACAAATTTCTTATGATGATACAAATAGAATGAATAGCAACCACACTTTTAATGCACTAA
>Ga0209489_104216_pt1 | contig 26732 bp, 17 predicted proteins | sample SiratrowhiteBW_FD_187527 | JGI IMG/M metagenome (GOLD analysis project Ga0209489, IMG submission 187527) | Root nodule microbial communities of legume samples collected from California, USA - Siratro white BW (SPAdes) (version 2) | ecosystem: Host-associated > Plants > Roots > Nodule | place... | reverse complement strand
TTTTTCTTTTTCTTTTTTGCTAGAAACAGATTTATTTTCTAAAAATATTATTTTAGTTATTTATTTTTTAAGTTAGACAATAGAATCATTTTGTGATTTTTTTTACTTTTTTCTTTTTTTTTTTTTTTCATTTTATTTTTTAATTTATTTTTTTTTTTTTTTTTTACTTTTGGTTTTGGAGTGTAATATCCACTTATTGACTTGTTGGAAGAAAGTAGGTGTGAAAAAAATATGGAAATGGTGACTCAAGTGATCTAATAAATAAATATTGTTGGTTAAAATATATTATGTGATGTTGGAGGTGTGAAAGATTAATTTGATTGGACTTTGATGTAGCTTTGACTAAAGTATCTTATTGATTGAGATGTTTACAAAGATGAGGACTTTCATTTTGGACGGTGTTGAGATGTTGATGGGGTTTGGTAAAAATGTTTATACGAGTTTGAGATTACTTTAGGCTATTAAAATTTATAAATTAGTCTATAAATTTTACATAAAAGACTTAAATATTTGGTTTCATACCTTATATTAGCTTTTTAATACATAGAATAATATATATGTGAATAATTTACTTGCGCTACGCAATATTAGAGATCAATCAATATGCATTTTTTTTTACATGTGGAGTTTTTTAATAGATGTCAATTACTTTTTTTTTTAAAAGTTTGTTTAGTTTCTTTGTTGCATTTTTTTCTCTAATAATATTAAGTATAACATAATATAATTGATGTTATCTAGAGTGTCAGTGATGCTTGTGTATACTTCATTTTAAAAAAAATTATACTATCTCTAGTTTTGGTCCTTGTTTCTCATTTTAAAGTTTATCTTTACTTTTGATTTAATTTGTATATTTTATTTTTTCATATTTTGCCTCGGATACGACATCATATATTTTAATCAACAATATTTGTATATTCATTTAAGTTGTCATATTTGGCAATACAAGGTGATAAAATATAGCGTAAATTAATTATACTTGATTGATTACATGGAACACTCTTTTAACAACAACAACATTGTCTTAAGGGGAATAAATTAATCAAGATGTGTGATAATTTATCAAAGGCACAATATGAGCACGATATATATATGTTACATTAAGAATCTATAAGATCACAAATGAGGATTATAGAAATATTAAACACGTATCACAAATCAGGATTATAGAAATATTAAACACGTATCATTAGACTGTTTTTTTTATTACCCGTTTTACTACAAACTAAAATTTGAGGCTTTTGCTTTCTACACCCCATAAATACTTGTATCTCCATTTTTAAAATAACTGCTATATCCTTCTTTTTCAATAATAACTTTCAAATTATTTATTATGGAAATATTTTAAAATAAGCTTTTCTAAACATATAACATATTTTTTAGATTATCCAATTAAGAATATGTCTCTGAAAGTTGTAACTCATAAACATGTTTTAAATTTGACAATTCAAAAGATAAGGAAAATTAAAAAACTATGTTAGCACTAAGTCCCTCTCACATTTCGTCATTACTCATACCACACGTTTCAAACTACCTTACCCTTCATCGCCATTTTAATTTCATCAATGGAAACTCGAATCCTTTTCGTAATGCTCCCTTCCCTGTAGCAGTGACATGGGTACAACAACGATGTGCGTGTAATGGCGAAGAAGAATACAAAGTGGCGATTGTAGTGGTTATGGTGACGTGATACAGTGAGAGAAGATATTTTAGTCTTTTGCTGTTAATATGGAGGTGCAATTAGTAACCACGGGTGTACATACAGCAAAACCCAAAATTTGATATGGACAAACCCATTTATTATCTGTTCCAAGCATGAGGTAGGGAGTGATTCTTCCTGCACCTCCGTGACGACTTCCTGTACCTCCATAGTTTTTCAAAATTCACATTTTGGATATAAAGAAAAGATCAAAATATCCTTCGTCTACAATCCATAGTGTAAAAATTTTAAAACACATTGCGGGTTGTACAACCTACAATACATTTTAAAAAAATTTTGTATTTTTACATTGCGGGTTGTACAACCGGCAATACATTTAAAAAAATTTTTGTAACCCGTAATGTATTTATAAATAGTTTTGTTTTGCGGGTTCTACAACCCGCAATGTAAAAAAATTTTACACTATGGATTGTAGAAGAATGACATTTTGGTCTTTTTATTATATTCAAAATGGAAATTTTGAAAAACTATGGAGTTGCGGGAAGTCATCATGGAGGTGCAGTAAGAATCACTCCGAGGTAGGCTAGTAGGGGCTGTGTGGTCACTATCCTAATTTTTGACTGAAGGGGTTAAAATAATTGCTATATTTTGAAAAAGTTGTAATACAAATATTTTTAAAATAAGTATGTTTTAATGAACTTCTTCATAAATATAGAAAGGTAAAAGGGTTAATTTTTTTTTTACAAATTAAAAGCCATGATGCACAAGTTAATGTTAGTTTAAATAAATACTTTATAAGTGTACTGACATTTTGTCATTAAATTTGTAAAGAGAAAACTCAAATTATTGTTCCCTCGTCTATCATGTCTAAATCTCTAACATTTTTCTCTTTTTGAGTGACAAACCTATAAGTATAACCCTCCAAGTATGAAGACACACGTTTCTTCATTTTTATTATACTTTGCCCTAACTCTGGGTTGAAGACAGTAAAAGACAGAGCAATTACAAAATTGGTAGATCTTAGAAACATACAGAAATATAAAGTAAAATCAGTATCATCCTTTATTTCTTTTAATTCCAATATTTGGTTTTGTGTGACAATTTCTGCTTTGTAATGACAAGGCCAGTGAATTTGATATGGGTGATCCAACACATGGCAATAGTAATCACAGAGGATGTTGTTCAAAATAAAACCTTAATAAAAGTAGAGATTTAAAATAAATAAGAGAGACATGTGCACATATTTTATTCTCTGACTTCTATGAAATCTCCATGACAAATTCTTCCTCCATCCCATATCCTCTTCCTGCACCCCCATATAATTTTTTTATTTCATAACTGCTCTTCATGAAATTACATAAATACTCCTATCTTCATAAAATAACCGGATGACCAAGCCATCCGGTTTAATTTTTTGAAAATGAGAACCGGATACATCCCCATCCGGTTCACAATTTCAAAAAATGAAAGAGAAGATATTTATGTAATTTCATGAAGGGCAGTCGTGGAAAAAAAATTATATAGGGGTGCAGGAAGAGGGTATGGGGGTGGAGGAAGAATTTGTCAATCTCCATACATGCAAACAAATCCCTTTTTTCTGGCGTGCTTTGACTGGTGCTCAAAACTGTCGAGGTTTAATTTTCTATTTAGGCCTTTTCTTTCGTCACCTCCATGATTACTACCTACACGCCATACCAGTGAAAAAACTAAAATACCCTCTTGGAGGAAAAACTTGTTTTAGGAAACTCATTCCAAAATGTATTATATGTTCTGGAACGCATTTTATATGATCTAAAAGGTTTGTTTCAGAAAGTTCGTTATGAAAAATTCATTTTAAAAAGTATCTCATGTGTTCTGGAAATCATGTTTTAAAATTATTTCAAGATATTCTGAAAATTTTGTTCCGAAATATTATTTTAAAAATCATATTTTGGAAATTTTAGAAAGCTTGTTCTGAAAATTTTACAAAATAATTAATTTGGAAGTCATTTTTATAAAAAGTTAAATAAAATTAGTGGGTATAGGAAGAAAAAGTTTTGTATTTGAAAATTAAAAGTGTTGACGAATATTTGGGTCTCAGCATTAATTTATCATGTAATTTACCATCGTTTTAAATATTTTTTTTATATATTTCACCTTGAGTCCTAATACTAGTGTGGTATTTTTTAAAGCAGATAAAATTTTATTCTACCTAAACTTTGGTGTAGATAAACCATTATTTTATATATGAATGAATTTTATTTTGACTATATGAGTATATCAAGCGAGTAAAGAAGTTAATTTTACTTTTTACATATTTTTCTAAAAATCTTTAAAGTGAATTTGATCCAAATATAGCCTAAGGACTTGTAATTGGGATGAGCTGCAAGCAGTTGTTTCCACAGCAGAAACCAAAGGAAAATAGTAGTTTGACTATTCATCCATTATTCTCATTTCATACTATTTTTATTAATAAAATATTATAAATTAATAAAATAGTAATATAATTTAGTATTAAATGGGTATAAGATATAAATAGTAGTGTCACTGAAACAAAAAAATGTAAATAGAAAACTACAATCACAGTAGTAAATTTCCCAAATCATTCTCAAAATATAAATAGAAAAATAACAGCAATGAATCAAACCAGAAAATGGTTGATAAAATAAAATGAAAGGAATGAATTGCTAGCTATGAGAAGGAAGAAAGCTTTTTCAAGCATAGTCTTGCTTACACAGCACACCAGCTTCTGCAGCTCTACGAGGTTTACTTTTACGTCTGCTTCCATTGTGTCTAAATCCATTAGATTTTGCTAAGCCATCAATGTTTGATCCCATTCTAACACTTTTCTCCTCAGCTGCTTCTGTTTTCTCCTCCAAATTTCGTTTTCTTTTTCTTCCTTGTTTTGTGCTGTTACCATTTTTCTTCACATTCTCACCACCACCATCATCTTCCATTTCCTCAATTTCTTCTTCATCAAACTCATCGTTCAACACTTTTTGTGGCCTTCCTCTTCTTTTCTGCTTTGGAAACCCCTCTTCTTCCCCACTTACAATCCCATCCTCTTCATTGCTAACACTTAACTTCTTACCCTTTCCTCTACCTCTACCCATAATCTCCAAATCCAACAAAATGTGACCATGCAAACTACTTTCTCTGCCAAAACAAATTTTTTGAAAAATTAAAGTCACGTTTGTTCAATTGTACTTATTCTTCCAATTTCACTTTTTCATTTTGATTTTTCAGTGTAAAATCAAAAAGATTAGGTCAATATTCAAAATGGTTGAAGACAAATTTCATGAGAATTGAGATATCTATCCTTGAAAAAGAAAAACTAAATCAGGAAACATGAATTTGATTGTTCTGCACACTAAATCAAACAGCAAAGTTTGAACAAGCTAGGCTTCTTCCAATCCGATCTAAACACAGTTTTGAAACAAATACAGAGCAAAACATGAAAACAGAGATCAAAACCAATGAAATGACCTTAATCTATGATAGCCATAGACGAAATAAAAAGGCTTGGAAAAGAAAACAAATAGGTTATTCCAATAGAAAACAAGATAATACTAAGCAAAAAACATGGATAAAAAGCTCAAGCGATGTGGAACCTGGTAAAGGCCCGAGAAGAAACAAAAGGGTGATGGTAAAGACAGTTGTGTTGGATCAATGATTGAGGTTAAGAACTGCTGCTGCAGGGTAGTTTAACAGTGCTGCCAAGGGAAACAGAAACAGAAACAGAGAGAGAGACAGAGAAAGATGTTGTTTCTGTATTCACTGGATCTCTATTCTCTCCACTCTATCATTTCCTTTATATATACAAAAAAAGTTTATTTTATATCATAAGGTGTTTTGCAAGTTTTTTTCTTTAATTTTTTTAACTTTTTGACAATTTCATTCTAAATATTTAATGATAATTATTTTATTTGACAGAAAGAAATTAAACTGAATTTAGTGACTTTTCACAGTATTAAAAAAAAAATGGTGGGGTATTTAGTGAGTGGTGAGCGTGTGTGGGAAGCTTGAAATCCGTGGGCTAGAATAGGGTAACTTACTGGTGCTAGGTTGGATTCTGCTAAGCAGCATAAATGTCAAACTCCAAAAGCTAGAGTGCACTGCATCTGTCTCCCAATAACCTTCACTCTCCAAAATTTCACTCAAAATAAATTAGGTCAACAACATCTTGGGACAAATTCATTACAATGTGTTACTAATTAATCTGTATCCCAACAAAATAAAAGTGTAATCTGTTTCATAAAACTGATGCAACTTTTATTATCCTGTCTCTGAAACAAGATGGGTGAGCTTCTGAAAAAAATATTTTTTACTTGTGAATTTCTGTGATGTGAGGAGGAAAACCAGACATAATAAAATAACAGTGAAAACTGTTTCATATGACTGATTTGTGGATGAAAGCTAACGTTGATTTAAGGTTGAACTGACAGTTACTACATACAGCCTGGTAAAGCAAAACAAATAGAAAGAGAAAAACTTTGTTTTTGTATATTCTTTCATTTATTCCATCAATCTCTCTCAGACGACACATGATTCTGACTAATTACTAATGTGAATTAACTTCACTTTAAGACACGTGAAATTCATTTCTGTAGAACTATTTTACCTTGCATGGGACACATGTCAAATTCTTAAGCAATTGAAAATATCTGGTTGAGATTATTAAAAAAAATGACAAACCAAACACATGTTTGATTCAAAATTAATTCTATAGACGTTAGCTTAAATGTAAACTCAGCTTTCCATGCACCGTACACTGACCTACTGCCATGAACAACCTGTCCACTGGTCAAATAAACACGTCAACAAGTTGTTTACACACAAAATCACATTAAATACATTAAGATTTTGAAAAAAAAAATTATTGTTACATGACAAAAAATTATATCTTGGTGTCTCCTATGTACGGATAGATTTAAGGTAGAAATAATTTTCAAATGTATATTTGAGTAACATTAACATTAGAAGCAACCATTGTTTGAGAAAAAAAATAGTTAGCTGGAAGTGGATTATTTTAGAGTATACAGTCATATTTATCTTTTTCAATGTTTATTATTATTATTATTATTATTATTATTATTATTATTATTATTATTATTATTATTATTATTATTATTATTTTCATCCAACATTGTATGTAATATTTATTCTGCTTTGCTCTAAAAAATAACAAGTTCAATCCGGCTAATCCTACACAAAATTGATGACAAATTAGATTAGGTGGTAGTTTAAGTGATTTAAAGAGTAGTGCATTTTTATAAAAAAAAAAAAAAACCTATATTAATATTCCTTGAAATTTGTATAAATTTGTATAAAAGAGTAGTTTGGAAATGATTATTAACAGCAAATTCTAACTCAAGAACTTTGTGATTTAGAACAAGAAGGGGAAGCCATCACTATGATATTGATTAAAAAAAAATAGAGAATCAGGTACACACAGAGGATTGGGTATGACTAATCTTTGCGCCTAGGGTTTAGGATGATGAAGAAATAATGAGACATTTGGGGTTTAAATAGGTTTGTAGTCAAGAATAAAATAGGTAATTGGAAACAAAAGATTGCAGCTCAGAAAAAATTTAGAAATGTCTTAATATAGGAAACTTTTCCAGTGAAAAACGTTTTTAACAGGAAACAAATTATATTTCAAACGAATAAAATTAATTTCAAAATATATCAAACTCAGAACAATCTTGATTTTTGAAAGAGAAATATTTTATCTAACGAGTAAAGTCGTATTATTAAAAATTGATTTAAAAGATAATAAAATCTACTGCAATTTTTATAAGATATGCAAAATTTTGTAAAAGAAATATATTTTTAGAAAAAGAAATTAAAGGATAGAAAGAATTTTAATTCAGAAAAATATAAACAAAAATAATTGGAAAGAAATCATAAGCAAAGATCGTCTATAATATGCATGTAAAAGGCAGCATCTAATCTATTATAAATTTATTACATCGTCTAATGCCAAAACATTTTAATTTAACGTAACGAGCATTAATTAATAATAAGTAAATAAGACCTTATTTAAGAAGGAATTTAGTAAAGATATCATATATGTTAACTGGCCATTAGTTGAGACGCAAGTCAGTGCTATTCTTTTTAAATGATATATTTTTTTTCCAGGATCTGTTGTAAAATAATGTTTAATTTTATTATGTTTACCCTAAAATGCAAAATAGAATTTTTATATAAACTCACAAAATCGAAATGTTAATTTTATGAATTCCATAATCAATAAAATGATTTCTAATCCAAAGAGGTATGAGCAACATTGAATAAATGACATTTTAAATAAAAGTTTTCACTGGACAAAGTAATCATTCACTATTTTTTACTTATCCATAAAATTAGTTATCTCTCATGAAGTGAGAACCTCTGCCAGTACTTTTTTTTCTTTTTTGAACTTTGCCTATTGTGTAATCCACATCACTATAATCATACAATTTAAACTTTTTCTTCAATTCCAACGAAGACAAGATTCTATTTAAACATCTAAAAATTCTTTTTATTGTTGAAAGGTGTACTTCTTCTCGATCAGTGTGAAATCTTGCACAAAAAAAGACATTAAACATTGTGTTAAGTCTAGATGCACTGAGGTACAAAAGAGATCCTATCATCTACCTATATTCAACACTATCTACTGAATTAGATTTTTTGTCCAAGTTAAGTGATGTTATAGGATGCATTAGTGTGTTCCTTAGTTTGACTTCATCCAACTTGAATCTTCCCTCACATACTTTGTTTGATAAACAAAAAAAAGAAGAATTTGTAATCCAAAAAAACCGTCTAATGTTCAATATTTCCTCCCTTTTTAATAAATAATAATAATAACAGTAGTCTTTTAGAGTTTTTTTATTAAAAGTTATAATGTTTTCAAATCAGAATTTGTATATTAAACAATAATTGTTGAATAATCTATGGTTAATTTTGGGATTTTATAAAATATATAATATAAAAAAGTAAGAAAATTTCAACAATACATCCATTAAACAAAAGTTTGACATTTATGTTTGTTGATTGGTTCATGCAAAGAAGTGTGAGTTTAAGTCTTACATTGAATAGAAATGAAAAAGTTGAACAACATATAAGAAAGAAGACCTATAAACCCAATACCTTAAAGTTTTGGGTTGAAGGTGGTCTCATTTCCTTATGTGGGTTTTGACTTAGTTCTCATTGTTAAAGATCTCCCACATTATAGTCTAAGTACTATATTGAGTAGAAACCTTATGTGGTCGGGATGAAGGTGATGTCAATACTAAATCCTGCAAAATGTAACAATACATAATGATGTCCTACTCCCTTTAAAAGGTGTTTAATGACAAAAAAAAAATTATAAAAAAAATGTAAGAGAAAGTCTACAGTAACATAAAAATACAAAGAAGGCTAACATAAGGCTAAATTAAGAACTTTGTTAAAGAGTTATACCGATTATAATGAAAAATGTAACATAAGATTAATAAAAATTATTACAAATTGTTTCAAACATGTTTCACAAAATAGAAAGCAATATAATGAAATGAAAAAAAAGAAAGCAATATATAATACCAATATAATAGAGTGAAATGTAATTGTTTATTTTCTACTAAAAAGAAGTAGTGCCTCAAGTAGAACTTCCAAAAAAAAATCTATAATATAATAAGTCTATTCTTTAATCCAAACTTTTATATTCATGTTATGGACTTCATTTTCAACTCTAAAGACGATGTTGTTCCCTCTAACCAATCCATTGAGAGCATAAAAAATTTTCCATCTTAAACTTGATAGATTTTCTTAGGATATCACTGATGAAGATTTTACATTTATTTTGAAGTAAGACATCTTTTAATTTATAATTGTGAACGTAGTTCGCAAGATGTTTACAAGTTTTGGAAGAAGTAAAATCAATAGAAAGCAAAAAGAATGCATTAACAATGTTAAATAGCGATGTAATAGACTGATATATACCAATATTAAGGGTACAAATCATTCGTCAAATGGGCTTGGTAATTTATCAACTTTATAGAAGAAGTAATTATTGTTGCATTGGTAGCAAGACAGGTGTAGAACCTCAACAACTACTGTTATGCACAATCCTTTTAAGACATTTATATGAAAAAAAAATGTCTTTGACATAGCAAAACCAAATGTGGTAATTAGTTTGCAGGTTATACAAACTTCTAAGGTTGTTCTAATCTTCTGTAATCATGAATTGCTTAGAGTATTTATTATAGATGAGTTTATTATAGATGAGTATGCTCGTAGTATCTTTATGGTCTACCAACAACCATTGTGGACCAAGTTCTGAAAAAAAAAATAATAATGAAAAGAAAATCGATAAAGTCAAAAATCTCCAAAATTTAAGAATAAGATTAATATAAGCAGATTTTATAAATTGTGTAATAGAGACACATTAAGTTTAAAATAGTTTAAAAAATGAATTGTGATAAATTCAAACCTTAATTTCGTTTAGAGAATATCTTGAATTTTTCATTTTGAAATGTGAAAGTGAGGATATAAAGATTTATGAACTTTAGACTAAAATGAAACTAAAAAAAACTAGCTTGAAAAAAAAATAATTCTGATCACATCACAACTTATCGGAACAATAAAAATCTTTCATGTATAATAAAAATCCAAAATATATTTAATGAGTTGAAATAGTATCTAAACAAATTTATATTCTAAATGATATATAATTATGATATGTTATTTATTTATTTACTTAATAATTTGAATTAATCTGCAGTATATAGAGTATAAATTATGCTTATAGAAGGACACATTAATTTTAATGTGATTTTAATTTGTGATTAGAATAAAAAATATAATTATATAAAGGTTGAGACACCTCTAAAATATTTTTCTTTAATTTATTTATTTTTACTCCTAAAGTATCTCTGTATAATTTTTTTTTCACTGTTAAAGAAAAAAGGCAATATAAAACGATGTACAATACAAACTGTAAATACATTTAATGAGTTGAAATAATTTCGATATTTATATACATAGGAACCACAAGCTTGCATTGAACAGAGGGGTTTTGAAACGCACTATTGAATAGGTTTTGCAAGTCATCTTCATTGACTTAGAAAAACACGGTTTTGCAGTAATTGGAAACAGTTAAATACAAATGTATTGATGCATGCAGAAGACACAAGGTGCAACAAAGAGAGCAAGCTATGTCTAGTGGTTGGGGCGTGTCCTTTTTCTGGAGTGCCACGTGTCGTTGTGAGCTTGCCACATGGTGCGTAATTTTCTATTTATGATATTTTGTTTTTGGTATTTTTAACAAAAGCTACCATTTCTGTTCCCTGTATTATTTATAGATATAAGAAACATATTACCATTTTATAACAAGTAATTTTAATTTATATCTACAATTTATTAATGAGAGGTTTATTTATTTTTTTCACAGTAAACATTTATTTTGATACTAACTATCTAAATTACATTAATTATTGAAAAAAGCTATTCTATCAATTATGAGTTGTGTTTTATTTATACAACTATCACTTAAATCATTTAATTTTATTAACATTTATAGAATTAAATATCACTCCAAATTAGCCAACACATTTTTTTTTTCTATTTTATTTGATGAATTAAATACTTTCTTATTCTTATTATAAAATCTTTCAACAATCTCAGAGAGTTTAACTTGTTAGTAATTGCATTTAGGTTGATTTATGTGGCTGACTTTACTGAATACTCAAGCTTCCTTTGGTTTTCTGTCTCATAGTTTCCTTCTCTTCTCACTTTCCTCTTTTTCCCTTCTTTCTTTCCTTTTCCTCTCTCTCTCCATTATTCCTCTCTTCCCTTCCCCTCTTTTTTCCCTAACAATTTATTTCCCTACTTTTCTACTCTCTCACTATTTATAACCATATTTTTTTTTTGTTTTCTCATCTTCTCCCTTTGCCTTCCCCCAAAAACCAGACAAATATCCAAGCAACACACACATTCTTCTCTTTCCCTTTTCAAGTTCCCAATTCTCTTGCCCTAGATTTTCCCCCTTTCCCTCAATTTCCCTCTCCCTTAGGTTTCCTCGATGGAGTCGGAGGACGATATGCACGACGCCAACGACGTCGAGTCCCTTGACGATTTCTACAGCGGCGAAACCGAGGATGCACCCCTCGACTACTACAGCGATTACGACGATGATGCCGATGATTACTTTGATGACGCCGACAAGATTGAGTCTCGTCGCCCTGAGGTTCCTCTTCGTTTTTTATTCAATGCGAGAATGTTGTCTCTCTCTCTGGATCACTTTTATTATTATTATTATTATTTTATATCTTAGTTTTTACTTTGTAGAGAAATTGCTAGCCGATCAATCTTGTCTTGGATACCGTAGAATGTCGAGTTTCTGAAATTGTGATTCTGGAAATTAAAATGTCTGAGTTTTGTGGTTTTGTATTTTGTGAGCTGAAGTAGTATTTTGTGATTTTGGGAAACAAATTGATGGATGCTACCCCCGGTTTCATGACTAATTAGGGAAATTGGGAGTGCCAGTTGTGGTTTCTGGACTAGGTCAGTGTATTGCTTGTTTAGTAGTGGTGTGGCAGAAATGTATGCCCAACTCTGCTTCATAGCACTGGGTGATTTTCTTCTTATATGTTGGGAGAAGCGGAGGTTGGTTTCAATCGTCAGATGATTTCGTTATTTCGAAGATTCTTTCTAGCCATATTCATGAAAAATGCAATTTTTTTTTTGTTTTTGAATTTTCTTCGTTTGGCATGGATTGAGTAATTTCTACAATTTCCAGTTCAAAAACTGTGTTATTGCTCGAGACTCTTTTTTTTTTTTTTTTTTTGCTTTTTTTTTTTATTTTCTCCTTTTTTTTTTAATTTCTTTTTTTTTTTTTTTTTTTTTTTTTTTTTTTTGGCAATTATATATCAGTTTCCCACTAATTTTCAAATTTCATTTTCGTTTTCAGCAAAACTTTACCATTTTGAAGGAATCTGATATCCAACAAAGACAGGAAGATGATATCACTAGAGTAGCAACTGTTCTTTCCATATCGAGAGTTTTTGCAAGCACACTACTTCGTTACCACAATTGGTAAATCAGTTTTTTAAGACCTCATTGGGATACCGTTTTTGTGTCCCTGTGTGACCTGATCATACCTTCTTCGATGGTTCCAAACGATCATTTCTACAGTGTTTGTATGATATGTTAAATTTTCACTGCATTGTATATTAATATACTTAAGAGAGGAGTTGGTGTTGCAGGAGTGTCAGTAGAGTGCATGATGCATGGTTTGCTGATGAAGAAGGAGTCAGAAAAGCAGTTGGATTGTTGGAGAAGCCAACTGTCCAGCATGATAATGCTAGAGAGGTGAGATATGGATGGTTGAATTTTAATCTATGAAGCACAAATGTGTCCTTTTTGAAGTGTCAGTGTTAGACATGTTTGTAACACCAATACTGCCCCACATTTTTAAGACACTTCTCATTAGGTGGCCAGTTAGATTTTGTTTTGGTGATTCAGGCACCTGAGTCAATACCTTTCTCACTAATTTCACTAATAAATTGTTACATTTTTTTAACTTTTAGAAAAGTCAGCTTAAAATATAATAGAAAATATTAAGAATAATGGCTCTCACTTTTTCTTTTTGTTTAAGCTCATCATAAAAAAGTGTAAAACTTAGTAAGTTGATGTTTGAGAAAGTAAGTATATCACTTTTATAAGAGATTTCATATTGTCTATGGAATTTTATAAAGAGACCAAGTGCTTACATTGTAAGATGATGTCTCTTGATATTTTATCTGAGGCTCATTATTATAGGAAAATGTTGATTATACAACAAATATACAAATATGGTTTATCAATTTAGATCCTTTTTTTGTTCGTCTTGGTTATATTTCATTTCATTTGAGTATTTTTCTTTGTCTTCTCATATATGTTTGTGTATGATGCCCTAGTCCTATATTTTGGGCATTTGTTGAGTTGGGTTGGGGTGTATGTGTCGTGTCTAGTGGCCATGGCAGAATCTGAGGCTATGAGTCTTATAGGTTTTAGGATTGGTCAATTATGTAGTTGGATTTGATTTCATTTTCTCTTCTTTCTTGGGCTCTATTTGTATTTAATTATTTTTTCATTTTTCTGTGGCCAGCTTACTTGCGGTATCTGTTTTGAAAATTATCCTCGGGCTAGAATTGAAATGGCTTCCTGTGGTCATCCCTTCTGTCTCTCATGCTGGGAAGGTGCTTCTTGTTTGATATTACTCTGACCTTTTGTGATCTAAGATATAATGTAGCATCTAGTGATACAACTCATTTTGGCTTTGGTTGCAATTTTCGTTTGTTATTGGTGTGGATGGGCGGTTGTAGTGGCAGGCAGCATAGAAGATTTTATGTATATATTGTTTAATGTCCTTCTGTTCCTTTTTCCTTTTTCTGTCATATCACGATCTTCTGTGCTTTTTGACATGCTAGGCTATATCAGCACATCCATTAATGATGGTCCCGGATGTTTGATGCTGAGATGTCCTGATCCCACTTGTGGTGCTGCTGTTGGTCAAGATATGATTACTCTTTTAAAATCTGACGAAGATAAGCAGAAATATGCACGTTACCTGCTTAGATCATACATTGAAGACAATAAGAAGGTGTGTCCTAGATATGGAATTATGAAGTTGATAAAGTGAAGGGGATATTCACATTTTTTTATACTGCCAATCCATGTGACTATGTTTTCCATGTTTGATTTTCATAACATGTTCAGATTGTTTCCATGTTGAATAAAGTGTTTAGCGTATATATGTTATGTGACTAAACTTAAGAGCCTGTTTATCTCAGTATTCTTTTTATGAAAAATGTAAATATTGCACATATAGATTTGTTTCTAAGAAATCCCTAAAATTAAGGGATTGGGAGTAGGAGTTTATTTGGTAGATTTGCTCCAAATTCAGAGTCTTTATGTCTGGAGATTTATTTCCATTTATTAGGATTTCGTTTTTACTTTAAATACCAATGTATTGTTTTTTTAAATGAAGAAAAGTAATTTCATATTTTTTTCGCAATATATATTTCCCAATGTATGACTCTCGTGATAATTTTATTTTTGGTTTTCTTTGTTTTGTCTAGTCCAAGTGGTGTCCTGCTCCAGGTTGTGAATATGCAGTCACTTTTGATGCTGGTAGTGGTGGGAATTATGATGTCTCTTGCCTCTGTTCATATAGCTTTTGTTGGAATGTAAGTTGTGTATAGATTTTTCAGATTGTCACAGTTTTGAATTTTAGATTCTTGTTTATTTAGCCAACTGATGTGTAATTGAATCTACAGTGCACTGAGGAGGCTCATCGTCCAGTGGACTGTGGGACTGTGGCAAAGTGGATTTTGAAGAACAGTGCAGAGTCTGAAAACATGAATTGGTAGAGATTTCTGAGATTTTTCTCACATATTTTTTTAGTAGTTGAAACATTGTAATACTCTCTAGAACTACAGATATCTAATTTCCTAAAAATGGACACTTTTAATGTAGAGTATTTTGAGCGAAAATTGTCACAGTTTATGCCCAAATCAGGTTATATGTTGGCTAAGGGGTGTGATTCCTTCAATTGAAGGACTGAAAGAAATAAAATGCAGAATAGTGTTCTACTTAATGTATGGGTTTTCCTTGCAATTTCTCCAGAACAATTCATATTGTGTGGACTATTAGGAATTGGGACCATATATGGTTAATGATTAACGTACCGCTCCTCCTAATATCCACCTGTCACATGAGGTTAATGGTTAACCATGTTATTGTAAATATGGTTAACTTTGGCTCACAAGAGTTGATGATATGATTGTATTCAATTATCAATTTGCGCTTGTCACAATAATGGTTAAATATGTTTCACAAGTGTTTAGTAGGTTTATGAGGTTAGAAATGTCTAATGGTGGTTGACTTTACCTCACAAGTGGTAAGTAATATGATTGTATACAGTTGTCAATTTGTGCTTGTGCAACTAATGGTTAAATGTCTCACAAGTAGTTAATAATATATTGAGGTTATTGAAATGTCTAACTTTACCTCACAAGTGCTTGAAAGTAAATGACTTTGTATGTGATTATCAACATGTACTTGTGATACTAATGGTTAAATAAGTTTCTTCACAAGTGGTTAATTGTGTATGAGGTTATCGGAATGTGTAATGGTTAAAGTGGTTAACTGTCTGGGTAGACACTCGGTGGAGAATTTCCAATTGAACAAGTATAATTTTTCATCTCCATCATGATCCTTGAATTTCCTCTATATACTACATTGATAACTAGTTAAGGATAAACTGGTGCTTTTCTGGGTATTTTAGACTTCATGGATTAAGCTTGCTGTTGATATGATGAATTTCAGGATACTTGCTAATTCAAAGCCATGTCCCAAGTGCAAGCGACCAATTGAAAAAAATCAAGGGTGCATGCACATGACTTGCACACCGCCCTGTAAATATGAGTTTTGCTGGTATGCATTCTCTTCCCTTTCCCCCCTTTATAATTAACAAATTACATGCTTCATCCTTTTTCCCCCTTCTAAGCATTTGACAAAAAAAGAGGGTATTTTGGATAGTTGAGACTTGAGAGCCTATGCTTTCTGTTTGATTGAATAAATTTTAGGACACTTACAATTCAAAGCCTTTCTTTTTTTTATTATCATTTTTGTTGAAGGTTGGATCAGGAAAACAGTGGCGGTGTTTATTTTCTTACCGGGGAAGAAATATAAATTTAAATAGTGGGGGGACCTTGTTTTCAAATAGTTTGAGCTTGTATGAATTTAAAATATTTTATCTACATAGGCTATGCCTTGGTGGATGGGCAGAACACGGTGAAAGAACTGGTGGCTTTTATGCTTGCAATCGTTATGAAACAGCTAAACAAGAAGGAGTGGTAAGGGACATAATAATACTTAACTTCTCCTAGTTCAGGTTTCAGGCTATGATCAGATCACATGTTCCATCCACATCTATTGGGATGATGGTATTTGCTTATGAGCTAAATTTTGTTGTGTGTAGTATGATGATACTGAAAGAAGAAGGGAAATGGCGAAGAATTCACTAGAGAGATACACTCATTATTATGAGCGGTGGGCCAGCAATCAATCTGTATGCACCAGTTACTGTTCAGTAATCGTGTTTTAGGGATTTGTCTTCAGCATTTTCTGAATTTATTCTTCCATAATTTATATTTCGCTTGTATTTCTACAATGTTGAGAGCTAAATTATTAATTCTATACTATTTCAGTATAGAATACTTTTTTTTGTCATAATCTTCATGTTTTGTCCATGTTCGATTGGTGGATATTTAGATTAAAAAAAAAAGATGTTACCTTACTAACAACTTAATCTTTTTGGAGTATCAGTTTATTAGTGTCTGTGGACAAATGATCTAAAGTTCCATCCTCAGTGTTCTCTTTCAACTAATAAAAAAGTTGAATTTCAGTATTAGATAGGTGGGTTTGTACATACTTCAAGCCTGACTGAAGTTCTCTCGTGTGATTGGGGATGTTAGAGATGTAATATGAAAAAACATCTCCTGTATTTACCTAGCAAAAATAGGACAAGAGTTGGTCCTTGACAGTGTTGTGCCTCTGACTTAACGAGGAGTGTTTTAAGTGGCTTTTATTTTATATGAAGAAGACTGCTAGCTGGATAATTTTAAGTGGTTTATACTTTGTATGTTACGGACATTGTTTTGTTCTCTATTCTCTACTTTAAGCTGTATTCTGTAGATTTGTTATTTTATCTGGGTATATGCATTTAAACCAGATAATATATCTTACGTGATTATAATATTAATATAACAGTACAATATACTTTTTCTTGTCTACAGTCAAGGCACAAAGCTCTTGCAGATCTGCAGCAGATGCAAACTGTTCATGTAAGTTACGTATACATCTGTCATCTTCAGGCATATTATTTGTAAAAAAATCCTTAGTTGCATGTAACTTTTGGCACTTAACGTACATTGGAGCCTTCGCATCGGTATGTTAGAATAACTTCTGGCAACTGAAAATACATCGTCTGCACTTGTAATGTGTATGTGTGTGTGTCTATATATATATATATATGCACTTTCTAAAATAGTACTGTAATAGCTCACTTTTCCGTGTCATAAGCCAAAATCTACCTAATATTTTTCTGTTATTGCAAAATCTTTTGTTTATGCACATAAAGATCATATATTTGCTCACTAGTCCTCTCTGTTTTTGGGTGCAGATTGAGAAGCTCAGTGACATACAGTGTCAGCCTGAGTCACAGCTTAAGTTCATAACTGAGGCCTGGCTACAAGTAATTTATTTATTTTTTAATGTTTTGGTCAGTTTTCTTTGTAGTATTATATGAAGCTCTAACAGGGTTTTTGATTGTAAGATTAGACCAGTTCATCTCCCCTGGCAGATAGTTTCAAATGCTTTAGCTAGTCGTTGAACATTTCAACAATTTCCTGAAACGTGATATTTTGAGAACTTTCTTTAGTGCTAGTAATCTTTTTTTTTTTTTTTTTTTTTTTTTTTTTTTTTTTTTCTGTGCTATTATTAGAACTGTAGGGAAATTCAATGTCAGCACCCACTATTTCTTAATATTCATTTGGGGGTGAAATAGATGGCTTCCTTTCTAGTAAGTGTTTCATGTTTTCAGATAATTGAGTGTAGAAGAGTACTGAAATGGACATACGCATATGGGTTCTACTTACCGGAGCATGAGCATGCGAAAAAACAGTTCTTTGAGTACTTACAAGGTTCTATTTTTCATCTTGGATTTAATTATAAATGTTTGTGGTGATTCCTCTGTAAATAATACTCAACTATAATTTGTTTTCAGGTGAAGCAGAATCTGGTTTGGAGAGACTTCATCAATGTGCAGAAAAGGAACTTCAGCCATTCCTATGTGCTGATGAGCCATCTAGAGAGTTCAATGACTTTCGTACAAAATTAGCTGGATTGACTAGGTATATATTACATATGTTTTGTTAAGCATTTGCCTTGAATGTTTTTATTTATTTATTCAAAATTTGTTTTGGATTGGAGTTGGCTATAGATTCATCTTCTGGTACATGTGTTTTGACAGTGTGACTAAAAACTACTTTGAGAATTTAGTAAGGGCATTAGAGAATGGTTTATCTGATGTGGATAGTAATGGAGCTTCCTTCAGCAAAGCAACGAGCTCAAAAAATGCTGCTGGGAGCAGTAAAGGGAAATCTGGAAGAGTAAAGGGAACTTTTCGAACCAGCAGCATGTCCAGCAGAATGAATGATGATAGTCATTGGTGTTGCGAGCAATGTACCTATGCAAATGTCAAATCTGCCACCACGTGCCAGATGTGTTATCAACATCGTCGATGAACACTCCGTTCTCCATTTCAAGCATTTGTGTCCTGCCCAATACCTTTTCACCAGAAGCTTAGATGGAATTGTTACTGAGTTTGTCTTGACATGCAGTCTCCGTTTTGTGAGGCTCTTTAAATATGTGAACAGGATGAAAGGAGTAAGGCAGAAGAAAAGTTGCCCTCCTATTCAATACAACCCCAATTTGATGTATATAGTGTTCTATCTTATTTACTTAACGAGGTTTTCTACTACAGCCATTTGTAACTGAATATCATAGTACATGCTGGAGATGAACACAAATATGCTTGTTTGTGCCCACCCTTTCAGGTGGTCTCTTGGCAGCTTCCAAGATACCTAGGGGTAGTCATGTGTAATAAGCGGAGTTTGATTACATTCTAAGAAATGATAAGGGACTGCAATAAAATGTTATACAGTATCACTTGAAATTTATGCCACCTTCGTCAACTTTTGTGGCTGGCGTGTTTGTTGCGTGTTGTATGGTTTATGACCCAAGGTCGATGTGGTGCTACTGTTGCTTGTTTTGCCTTTTATGTGGGATGAGTATAAAATGATATTTGATATAACACAAAAATCGGGATAGGAATTGTTACTTCGAACCTGGTTTAACGGTTAAATGTGTGGAGACTGTCTAATGTAGTTTCAATTAAAAAATGGGGTTAAACAACGTCATAGAAAACTAATGGGTGGAATTAAAAAAATTAAACAACCCTGTACATAATTGTAGTAATAAATCCTACACGTGGAAGTCTAGTTATTGCAACCTAGTCCAACCTTTGGTCACCTCGGACAGTGGTCCCTGTTTGTAGGGGGAAGGAAGGGGGCCATTCTGAACAGCAACGCCAATTCAAAAGGAAACAAAAATCGGCAAAATGAAGCACTAATTTGATGTCGACTCCGTAACGTGCATTTTTATGACTAATATTCCATCTGTCTATGAACAGATTCCTTGGTTTAATTTGTGAAACCACCTCCTGACATAGCATGGGCAACCCTTCTTTGGTCAGAAATTAAAATGAGACCACTGATACTTATCCGATGCAACTACCTTTTTCCATCACGTTCTTTCTACTTCGGTGCCAAAATCTCCTGGAATTTTTACCATCTTCAATGTCAGTATTTGCAGATTAGAGCACACCCATTCCATTCACAAGCGAAATACTCGATGAAATCACAAAAAATATAATGTTAATCTTTTATATTTTTCTCCACTATTTTTATGTATATAAAATTATATGATCAATTATTATTGCTATTATTTTAAAACTGCCAAGATTATGGATCCGCCACTAATAGGCGTCCTCCACCTTTCCTTATTCACCTAAACTATCGTAATTAAATTTTCATATATGTTTTTTCCAAAAATAAAATAATACTTTAACAAGACGGTCCAATAGAAAACCTTTTTAGATCACTAGACCACCGGACCACCCAAAATAGCACAATGTTTCGATAGTTGTAACCAAGTCCAACAGGCTAGTTCATCATAAAAAAGTTAACAATTTTAAAATTAATTTAGATGAAAACTTTAAAGTGGCAACCTATTTGTAAAGGATACAAAATTTACGGTGAGTTATAGTATACTATTCTTTCCTATTATTGCCATAGGAAAGTTGAAAACACAAAATTAAAGGTTTATTTAGGAAACAGTTCAATTGAGTTAATCCACATTTTTTCAGTCCAATAATGTTCTTCGTTTGGTGTATTGGAAAGTTTAAAACTACATTTGGTATTTCTGAATGTCAGTTGTCTACACCACTAAAATGCATATGCAATATTAGTATAGTAAATAATCTATTAACTACACCATGTTACATAACATGCAGTTCACCACACTGAACTGGGCTTCTCTACAACTGTACACAAAGCACTAGAAACATCAATTCCATGTGGTGAAACACATCTCATATAATTGGTGTGGTCAATAAATCATTTGCTGCACAAATACTGTAATCTAATATAATATCTAAAACTTTCATTTTTATGCGTAATTGGGAAAGTCTTCCTATGTCTAACAAATGGAGGAAAAAACTCGACACCACTTCTAACCAAAATGTCACTATTTCTGCATTTCATTTCTCATAACGTCCATTTTCCAAGACAAATTCCAATTTCAGTTGATGATTTTCTGATGTTCCACAACAATTAATTAATGAAAAAAAAATGAAGTTAACAGAGATTACAACATGAGACAAGCTCGTCTCTTTCTCCATGCCCGTTTCCATTTACTCCGAAGCAACCAAACTGTACACAACTCAAAATATTACAGAAGGTCGCTTAACATATGATGTGATGTGAGTTTTAGACCTGTTTCAGGAAGCATGAACTGAGAACTTTGGCCTACCCCCCTCATGAAATATATCAGTTACACTTTGCTAGGTGTGTCTTTAAACATCTTGAAGCTTAATGCATTCAGCAATGCTCTTGAATACTGGCGAGAGGCCATTTTCCAATCTCCTCCTGTCTTCATCATTGCCTTAAACTCCTCAAAACTGATTCGACCATCCTTCACCAAACAAAGCAAACAGTTAGATGCAAAACGAAGGTATTATAAGTAGGACAAGTTTTACTTCATAGAATAGTTCTTACCTTATCCAAGTCAACATCATTTAGAATGTCTTTTATCACTTGGTCGTTCATGACTTCCGAGTCATCATCTGATAAGGCATCTTTCAACTCCTCAAACTCAACATATCCGGTCTGATTCTTGTCAAAGTAACGGAATGCTTGCGTGAGATGCTCATCACCTTCGATCTTTTTCAGGTGAACACTCATTGTGATGAACTCTTCATAGTTAAGGGTGCCGTTTCCATCAATATCCGCCTGTTCTCATGAGCAATATAGAAAAGGTTAAAAGAATTTTGTTAAGGTTATTATGAACTTTGAAAGAGATCTTGTGTTTTCTTCATGTTTGCATGCATGCATGCCTTTTAATTTAGCATAACGTTTGGTAGATATATATACATATATGTTAAGAGAAGATTTTTAGATATTGAAAATAACATGATGTGATAAGAAAAGACATAATCGAAGAGAATGGGAAGTATCAACCAAGAGTTTATACTGTTCTGATATGTAAAGCACTTACAGCTTCCAATAACATTTGGACATCAGGATCAGGAATGGCGTGTCCAATCATTGAAAGGCCATCTTTGAGCTCATCAAATGACAAACTTCCATTGTTGTCCTTATCCATCATTTCGAACATTTTCTTAAACGCTTCAATTTGCTCATCTGATAGGTTATCTGCTACCACCTGAAGAGAGCACCCGTTTAGGAATGTAATGCTGCTTTAAATTTAAGGTAGCAAATCTTCCTGACCTATAATTGAAAAGGGATACAGTAAAACTTACTCTAAGAACCTTTCTTTTGAATCTGTTCATCAAGGAGAATTGCTTGATCCTCATTCTCACTTGGTCTCCAAGAGCAATAGTTCGACCATGCTCCCTATTTTGTATCCAGGAATGTTCTTTTCAAGGAAGAGGATAATTATCAGTACAGCTTTTCCATGCGATCAAATTAAACTATCTTGAACACAAACTTTTAGGAGAACTCGTGAGCTTTAGTGAGCAATTATTTTTGCAAGCCAAATTACTCCAACATTTGTAGCATTGCTTTTAGTTCTTAAGCAGCAGATTTTAATGCAGCTTATAAAACATGTCCATGTTTAGTATATTTAACTTCTACGAACAAAAAATACTACTAACAACATGCATTCTATCATTGTCTTTTTAACCTTCTTTCAATTTTTGGAATGAAAAACACACAAAAAAAGTAGAATCCAAATACTTAGTAGGATCTACAATTCTACATGAATTTCGTTCAATAAAAAAATGTATCAGAAAGAATGTAATAGAGAGTATGTTAGAAATAATGCATTGCTTTTATTTCTCAATAAAGACATAATTCAGAAAAAAAAAAGAATTATTTTTTGCCTAAAATCTGTAGCACATACCAAGAACTTCTTGAACTGTTATCCGGGTGAATGGATTTGGATCAAGCATGCGCTTTACTAGATGTTTTGCTTCATCAGAAACTTTAGGCCAAGGATCTCTAGTGAAATCTACTTTACCCTTAATGATCGCCTGTGCAATCCCTTCCTCAGTTTCTGTACGAGTAATAATCAATTATCAGAAGGAACTCCATGAAACAATTAAACTTTGTAAAAGGGGACTTTAGACTTTATTTTTCTTGCCTTGTTCACATGCATGAATCAAAATGGGACCTACCTGCCCAAAAGGGTGGAACTCCACAAAGTAAAATATAAAGAATTACGCCTGTGCTCCAGACATCAATTTCTTGTCCATAGTTACGTCTTAAAACCTCGGGAGCCATGTAATAAGGACTTCCAACAATTTCACTGAATCTTTCACCTGTCGCCAAATGGTAAAGTTGGTTATTTATTTTGTTTGGTGTTAACAGTGAAAAGGAGCATGCAGTAGTAGTAGTAGTAGTAGTACTCCAGTAAAATCATAAACTAAACTTTACCAGGCACATAGAAGGTGGAAAGGCCAAAATCAATTGACTTCAATGCAGCAGTCTCGCTTGCATCTGTAAATAAGAAATTTTCAGGTTTCAAGTCCCTGTGTATTACTCCGTGCTCATGACACACCTGCAAAATGTACCCAAAAAAAGGGGAGATAAATAGAAAAAAGTTAGACAAGATCGCAAGTTCTTGTTTAGCTTCAAAGAGGAAGAAAAAACGCAAAGCAATCATCCCAAGAAAGAAAGAAAAAGCAGGACAAAAATAGCAGGCCACTTCCAGAATCATACTCCATGAAATACTCACATTTAAGTTCAATTATTCTCCAGTCTCTGCTAAAATGCACACATGTCTGCATAAAAACTTGACTTTTCTTTCTTTAACTTCGTTTTTGATGCATGCAAGAATAGTTGAACTTGCACCAATCCCTTTAACCCCATTTTTACAAGAAACAGGTAAAACAATCCCATGTATATATCAAACACTGATTTACATCTACGATCTTTCTCTAACCCTCTTCTATTACATGTATATGTATGTATATAACAGATTTTTGCCTGTCTCACATCGAACATGAAAGAAACTATTACACGGTGCATATATGATATGACATTCGAAGCGAGTTCTTCAATTTATATGAAAAAAAGCAATAAAACAACACGTTTCACCTTGAACCATATGCATGGTGATCCTCATCACGCATACGTAATTAGTTTTCATTTCCATCCCAATACAAAGAAACCAAGATTGAGAAAAGGAAAAACAAGGAGATAAATTAGAAAAGAACAAAAGGGTACCTTGCAAACTTCAAGTATGGTCTTGGCAACATTAGCAGCAGCACGCTCGGTGTAATGGCCCTTAGCAACAATCCTATCAAAGAGTTCGCCACCTTCACAGAGCTCCATGACCAGGTACACAGCGTCTCTGTCCTCATAAGCCTCCTTGAAGGCCACAATGTTGGGGTGCCGAGGCAAGTGCCTCATGATCTGCACCTCTCTCTTCACATCTTCCACGTCAATCTCCGTCCTCAGCTTCGTCTTCGCTATCTTCTTGCACGCAAACGCTTCTCCCGTCACCAAATCCACCACGCGGTGAGTCACGCCGAACTCGCCGCGCCCCAGCTCCTTCCCGAACTGGTACTTATCGAATATGTTCCCAGGACTCGGGTTCGCCACCACGTTCACCGGACGCGCCGTCACGCTCGACCTAGGCGCCACCACGCTCGACCTCCGCGCCGGCTCGTGCCCGTGGCCGTGCCCTCGCGGCGACGTGGGTTTGCTCGTGTGCTTCCCCCTCTTGCGTGTCCTCACGCCTTGCGTTGAAATGCAGCTTCCCATGGATGATAGGTTTCAATAACTCGAACAACGAGGTTTTGAAAAATAAAATGTTCGGTTTTGGATTATATAATCGGAATGATAAGAACAAAAGTAGCAATATGTGTGTTACGTTGGTGTTTTCTGGTATATATGTGTGTGTGTGGATTATAGTAATGTAGGATAATCCAAAGGGGTTGTGATGAACTTGAGTTACGATGTGTTACCCAATCTCCATGGGAAGACGAGAGGAACCTAGGAGATTGGGAATTGTAAATTGCAAAAGATGGTGAGAAAGGAGAATAGGAATGAGAAGAGATGCTATATTTGGATCGTGGGTGTTGTGTTGATGATATATGAGTTGGAACATAGTTGGTCCCGCCATTTTCTTAGGGCTGTTATTTCTTTTTTCACGTTTTTGGTCAAGAAAAAGACATGCATGCAGAAACAATTACGTACGAGGGAATATTCCCTTCCAGGTTGTTCTGTGCATGTGATTTTTTTCATCACTGGTTGTGGTTGTTATTTTTGTTTAAGGGTTATTCGGATGTTCGTTTACCAAAAATAAATAAAATAATAAAAAGTGGGCAAGTTACTTAAAGAATGATAATTAAATGGAAAATGGATTCAATAATTCGATCTTAAAGAATTAATGTATTATTGTAGTAATTTTACAATATACCTAAAAGTTGTACGTGAGTCACTTCCATGGGAAAAGAGATTCATGAAATGAAAACATTGGGATGTGAATGCATGCTTAAGTAGGGTTTTTTTTATTGATATAAATGGTAAAACAGGGAGGTAGAATTGGTTATTGTGAAGATATTTTACTTCATTTTGTTGTGAAAAATATCTATAATGGAAAAAATCTTTCTCTTCTAACTGTGGGAGTTTCAAATTATCCAATGTCATTGAGTCCAACAACTAGTCAAGAAAGAAGGGTTATCAATGGCCACATGAACAAAAATAAAGAACTAACGGAGGAAATGGTGGCCGAAAAAGATGCATTACTAATTTTGCAACAGGAAAAATGAATTTGATATAGTATTAAATAAGGAGCTTGTATTTCGGATACTGATGAAAAGATAATCTTTTTATTTAAGAATATAGTAATTGAAGTATCATAATTCTATTATCATGGCGAATTTGATGTTTCTTATAAGAAAAAGCTAATAATTCTTCGTAGGTTATATGGGGATTGTCATTGCTGTTTGTTAGTTCCAATTGTTTTAGAGAATCTCTTGTTTTAGGTTTTAGATATAATAACGTTATGCTCACTTTTTCTTCTTTTGTTGAACATTTATGGTTTTGCTACTTTTTCTGCTTTAAACAGTGATTAGGAAGTGATAAATTAATTCATCGCCAGTTAATAGTGTTTTTCTAAATTTATTTAATTTAAATAACATAGCACAAAAATGGTGATATAATATAAACTTTTGAAATATATATCATTTTGTATTATCAAAACTAAATGATCTAATAGGAATTCATAAATTAATAGAATGTTACTAAATTTTCCATCCTTTTAAATAAAACTGAGTTTATTCTAAATAAAAATCGTGGTTAAGAAGAAATTTCATTATAAATAACAATCATTTGATAAAAATAATAATTGGTAATTGAAGAATATATGTTTGTGCCTCATCTATACATAAATTACATGTTTTCTAGTTCTATTCATTTGTATATTGTGAAGATTAGCATTCAAGAAGAGAAGAAGAGAGGAAAAATGAGAAGAAGAGGATTAGGGTTCCATTGATGAGCAAGAGCAATACAATGTAAATATATACAACAAAGAGAAATAATAAAAGGACTAAACTACCCTTACATAAATATAAAACATAATATTTAACATCCCCCCTCAAACTCACGATGCATTAACAGGAAGCATCGAGAGTTTGCTAATCAAGAAACGAAAGCGAGAAGAAGGGTGCGACTTGGTAAACAAGTCAGCAATTTGCATTGAGGAAGATATGAAGGGTAAA